>Ga0335078_10001966_pt1 | contig 31071 bp, 25 predicted proteins | sample Lox_Sample_32_FD_206711 | JGI IMG/M metagenome (GOLD analysis project Ga0335078, IMG submission 206711) | Soil microbial communities from Loxahatchee National Wildlife Refuge, Florida, United States - Lox_Sample_3.2 | ecosystem: Environmental > Terrestrial > Soil > Wetlands | place: USA... | reverse complement strand
CGGCGCTGGATCTGGGTGGCTGGGACGGGGAGGGCGATGATCTCCGGGTCGTCGTCCGGCGCGCGCAGTTCCATGTTCTCGCCCTGGTGGCTGCGGCCGGTGTTGTAGTGGCCGATGTACTCGGACAAGATCGCGCGCAGGTGCTGTTCGCCGGCGATGAGCATCCGGTCCGTGCACTCGGCCCGCGCTGTGCGCACGAAGCGCTCGGCGTAAGCGTTCATTTTGGGAGCCTGGGGCGCGATCGGCAAGATTCTGATTCCGATGGAGGCAAAGACGGCGTCGAAGGCGGCGGTGAGCTTCGAGTCCCGGTCGCGAACCAGGTAGGTGAACCGGCATCCGACCTGCTCTAGTTCGGCGGCGAGGTTACGGGCAAGCTGGGTGGCCCACTGGCCGGTCGGGTGGCTGGTGATCCCGAGCAGGTGCACTCGCCGTGTCTGGTGTTCGATGACGAATGCGACATACAGGCGCCTGAGTGTGACCGCGCAGTCGACGTGGAAGAAATCAGCGGCCAGGAGCGTGCCGGCGTGAGCGCGCAGGAAGATGCGCCAGGATTGGTCGTGCCCTGATGGGGGCGGGATGCGGTGGGCGCGCAGGATCTTGCGGATGGTGGAGGCGGCTACCCGGTGGCCGAGCCGGCGCAGTTCGCCTTGGATCCTGACCACGCCCCACTGGGTGTTCTCCCGGGCTAGGCGTACGATCAGCGCAACGAGTTCATCGGGGACCGGCGGGCGGCCGGGCGGCCGGGGCTGGCGCCACTTGGCCGCCGCCAGCCGCCGGTGCCAGCGCAGGAGCGTGCCGGGCGTCACGATCTGCCGGGTCCGCAGCGCTTTCGGCATGATCCTGGTCAGCGCGGCGAGCACGGCCCGGTCGGTCCAGGACATTCGGGGTCTGGGATTTGCCCGGCGCAGTACGGCCACTTCGTGCCGCAGCGCGAGTATTTCCACATCCTTGGCCGATGAGGACCGGGCCAGCAGCGCCAGCACGGTCACCAGCAGCCGGTAAGCCAGCGCGACAGACATGCGTGCCGATCATGCCGACGTCGAAGCCCCAGGTCAAGCCAAGCAGCCGAGTATTCGACCACTACAGGGAGCGGCGCCTGAGTCGGCTAGGCCAATGGTCTATACCTCCGCTGGGCACGGTGCCCGTCGGCTCCTTGATACAGCTGCGTAGCGTGAAACCTGCTGGTGGCGTCTGGTCGCAGTGCCGCGCTGCTCGCCGCGGTGCCGGTCACGCTTATCATCTTCGACGTGCTGTCCTCCGGCCGCGAGGGCCTCGCCGGCCGCCCGTACGTGCTGCGCCACGCCCTCCTCGAGGATCTCGGCCTGCAGGTGCCCGGCAGCGTGCAGGTGCCGCCCGCGTTCCCGGGCGATGCCGCGGCGCTGCTGGCCGCTACCCGCGCTCAGGACCTGGAGGGATCGCGCTCAAGCGGCCCGCGTCGCTGTACCACCCGGGCCGGCGCACTCGCGCGTGGCTGAAGATCCGGAACATCCGCGCGGCCTAGGTGCGGGTCGGCGGCCGCCGGAACATGGCCGGGTCGGTGCTCATGTGCCTGCCCCGGCCGGACGCGCTAAGTTCGCGGGCACCGTCGGCAGCGGCCTGCGATCACCCGGCAGGCCCATTGGGCCCGGCCCGTCCTAGCCGCCGAGGTGGCCTACCTGGAACGCACCCCGTCCGGACGGCTGCGCCAGCCGGTCCTGCTCGGCCTTGAGCGCGGCGGCCACGACGGCCAGGGCGACCGCGGCTGCTTCCGGCCGGCCGCGGGGACGCTGACGACGCAGATGATCTCCCTCGGCCGTGTGGGCGGTTAGGATGCTCGCGTTCCTGGCGGATGCTGCCTGGCTCGCCGTGACCGCGAACGCGGCCGGTTCGCTGCTGGGCCACGGACTATTCGCGCAGCTGCGGGCGGCGGAAGAGCTTGCCATGGCAGGCGTGCCTGCCCAGCCGGCCGCCGCCCACCTTGATCTCGACGTGCCCTTCGCCTTCGACGCGCTCGGCGAACCCGGCGTGAGCGATACGGCCGGCCAGGACCCGACCGCGTCGCTGGCCGCGGACATGCACGGAGCCCGAATCCGCTTCGTCACCGACGGCGACCCCGGCCGGGCGCGTTACGAGACGAACCGGAGGCCGGTCATGGTATTCGGCGAGCCATCAGCGGTACACGAAGGCCCGTTTGCGATGGAGCGGGTGACTTGGGCATAACGGTTGATACCAAGCAGCGGCCATCAGTTCGTGACGGGAGGACCTCATGATCAAAGGCGTGAACCTGGGCAACTGGCTGGTCCTGGAAAAGTGGATGAGCCCGGGCCTGTTCGTCGGCACGGAAGCCGAGGACGAAACCCAACTGTCCTGCGACCTCGCCGACGTCGCCAAACGCGAACGGCTCACAGCTCACCGCGACTCCTACGTCACCGAACGGGACTTCGCCTATCTCGCGCACCACGGCATCGACACCGTCAGGATTCCGGTTCCTTTTTTCATCTTCGGGGACTATCCGCCCTACGTCGGCTGCGTCGAGTACCTGGACCGGGCTTTCGACTGGGCCGAGACCCACCAGATCAAGATCCTGATCGATCTGCACACGGTGCCGGACTCGCAGAACGGCTTTGACAACGGCGGCATGTGCGGTGTCTGCAAGTGGCATAAGAACCCGGCGCACGTCGAGTTCGCGCTGACTGTGCTCGAGCAGCTCACCAGCCGTTACCGGGCGCGCCCGGCGCTGTGGGGCATCGAGGTCTTGAACGAGCCCATCTCTGAGGAGTTGTGGAACGCCATTGACCTGCCCCACCGGTACCCGCCCCGCGACCCCGAGTACGCGCGTGGCTCGGAGCCCGTCCCGACCGGTTTCCTGAAGGACTTCTACACCACTGCGTACCGGAGAATCCGGGCGCAGTCCGATGACGTCACCATCGTTTTCCACGACGGATTCCGTATCCGGGAATGGGACGGGTTCTTCACGAGACCCGATTTCGAGCGGATCGTCCTCGACACCCACTTGTACCTGATGGAGTACACGTTCAGAACCGGGGACGAGAGTCTCGACGGGTATCTCCGTCACATCCGCAACGAGTTCGGCCCAACCGTCCAGGAGATGTCACGGCAGTTGCCGCTCATCGTCGGTGAGTGGTGCCTGGACCCGATGTCCTCCGCGGCCGCCGCCCTGACCGGGGAGGAACGCCCCAGGTTCTATCGCAGTCTGGCCGACGCTCAGCTGGCGGCGTGGGACGGCGCGGCCGGCTGGTTCTTCTGGAACTACAAGCTGCTCGTCGAAGGCTCGGATCGGGACGGGTGGGACCTGCGTAAGTCGATCGAACTCGGATATCTACCCGAGAACCTCGGCCGGTAAGAGATCTGCGAGCCGGACCTCGGTGTCTTCGACCAGAGCACGTCCGGTGTCGAGGTCTGTGACGAGGACGTTGACCCAAGCGCCGCGCAGCGCGGCCCGGATGGCCCGGTACTTGCTGGCGCCGCCGGCCACACCCACACGTCGGGGCACCTGCATAAGGTCAGCCGGAGTGATGCTCATGACGCGCTCGTCGAGCGGTGTCTTCACGGTGGCGCCAGAGGTGTCGAAGAACCGGAGGCAGACGTCGCCGACCGCTCCGGCGTTCCGGAGCTGGTCCTGCTCGGCTTGCGTGAGCGCGTTACCGCTCTGGCGCAGCAGGGGTGACGGCTCCAGGCTGCCGATACCGACCAGGGCGAGGTCGAGTTCTTTCCAGGACTTCATGACGTCGCCGATGGAAGGGTCCTTGACGAGGGCACGACGCAGGGTCGGACTGCTGACGAGTCCTGGTGCCGGCAGGAACACGGGCTGGGCGCCCGTGACGTCGGCCAGTTCGCCGGTAAGCCGGTTCGCCTGCACCTGCACACTCGGGTCCCCGTGACCTCCGACGATCTGGACCACCCGGTCCAGTGGTGAGCTGCTCCTGGCCGGCATGACCTCCGCCGCGGCGAGCAGCGTTGCGCTCCATGACGACACGCCCAGGACCTCTCCGCCCATGAGCGTCGAGTTGAGGTACTGCGCCGTGGCCGCACCGAGGGCCGGGACAACCTGCCCCCTGGCGCCATCTACGTCGACTACGACGGCGTCCCGGAGGCTGAACTTCTCTTGTAGCTGCTCCTCTAGATCCGTGTACACGCCGGGCGGCAAGGTGACGACGGTCCGGACGACACCCATCTCGCTGGCCTGGCGCAGCAGCCGGGACACACGCGCCTGAGACAGGCTCAGCTCGGCGGCGATCTGCGGTTGCCTGACCCCTCCCTCGTGATACATGCGTGCCACCTTGGCGATGAGCCTGAGCTGGGAGATCTCGACCGGGCGCTTCGTCCTCGGCCCGTTGCGCGCCGTCGGCATAGTCGCAACGCCTCCCCGCCTGTTTCGGCCTCTGCGCACGCGCGCCGCTAATCGTGCATAGCTCGTCGCCAGTGTATTGATATGCGCACTATAGCCCGGCTGGCAGCTGGCAGCTCAGCAGCGCCTGGCGCGCGATCCGGCTTGCGGCCAGTGCATCCTGGCGATCCTGGGCCTGGCGCAGGGCCGCGACGTCGAGCAGATCCAGCGCGCGGTGGATGCTCCGCATCGTTTCGATCCCCGCCCGGGCCGCTTCGACGGAGTCCTCCCTGAAGGGGAACTGGTCGAGCTGCCAGACCCCATCCCAGCCGCACTCGCGGAGCGTATAGAAAAACTCGAGCGTTTCGACGAGGTGCACCGATCCGACAACGAGGTCGTCGTCCCAGCCCCGGAAGTTGTCGTTGACGTCGATCCCGTAGAGCAGGCCGCGCGAGTGGATGAGGCGGGCGGCTTCGGCCGGCGACTCCCCTCCGTACAGGGAGTGACCGAAGTCAAGGAGGATGCCGACATTGGGCACGTCCATGTCGCCGATCGCCAGCAGCGTCTTCGCCGCCGAGGAGAAGAACATCGATACCCGCGGCTCGCGGGGCTTGTACTCGATGGCGAACTTCATGTCTGGATGGGCTCGGGCCAGGGCCCGGAGCCCTGTTACCGCGTAGGACCAGACCTGGCCGTGATCAACCTGGAAGGGGTAGTCGTGCCCGTCCTGTCCGGGCCAGAGCTTGACGTAGTCACAGCCGAGCTCTCGTGCGACGCCGACGGCCTCGCTGACCAGGTCGAAGGTCCGTGCGCGTACCGCGGGGTCGGGGTTGGTGAACGCGCCCCGGCAGAACTCGCGGGTGTAGATCTCCGGGGTGATGCCGATGGCTCTCAGGCTGTTGCGCTCAAGGGCCTCGGCGACCTGACTGACCGGCAAGCCGGGCGGGTTGAACGGGTAGGTGATGTCGACGACCGCCAGATCGCCGACCTTGCCAGCCAAGTCGATCGCCTCCAATGTCGTGACCGGCGGTCCGTATCCATCGGTCGCATAGCGGTCGACGTATTGAGCGAAGTGCCAGAGGCCGGCTCCGTACTGCGGCTCCTGAGTCATGAATCCTCCTTCGGGTCTTCTTGCTCGGCGTGATAACGCGTGCGGCGGATCGCAGCACGCCAGGAGGCGAGTTCACTGTCCCGCCAGTCCGCGCTCGTAGCTGGCGTGAACTCGTCTCGCGGTCGAGGGAGTGCATCCAGGTCTTCTAGGCTCCACAAGCCGGCGGCGAGGCCGGCGAGATGGGCGGCACCGATCGCCGAAAGATCGGCCGTCTTGGGGCGCAGCACCGATGTGCCACTGAGATCTGCCTGCAACTGCATCAGCGACGAGTTGGCCGCTGCTCCGCCGTCGACGGAAAGAACGCCGACCTCGCCAGCGGTGTCATGTATCGCGATCAGGAGATCGTTTACCTGGAAGGCAATGGACTCAAGCGCGGCGCGGGCCACGTTCTCCAGCTTTGTCCCCAGAGTCAAGCCAGTGACGAGCCCCGTGGTGCCTGAGTCCCACCAGGGGGCACCCAGCCCGTTGAAACCTGGAACGAGGTGAACTCCGCCCGCCTTCGCATTCGCGGCGATCGATGCGAGCTGCGCGGGCGAGGTCGATGTCAGCTGCGCGAGCCAAGCCAGAGTTGCTCCGCTGGCCCGGATATTGCCTTCGACGGCTCGCACGGGCTCCGACCCGATCTGCCAGGCGATCGTCTCACAGAGTCCGGAGGCCTGGTCGGCTCGCCTTCCGGAAACTGCCATGACGGACGACCCCGTCCCGTAGGTGGCCTTGACCAGGCCGTTGCGCCAGCCCGCATGGCCGAACAGTGCGGCGTGTGAGTCGCCCATGACGGCCAGGACCGGCACGCTGGCCGGGAGCAGCGCCTCGTCGTCGCGACGCGGACCGAAGGGGCCAACGGAGCTGACGATGTCCGGGAGTGCCTGCGCGGGCACGCCGAACAGATCGAGGAGCTCGGCAGACCACTGGCACGTCTCGATATCCATCAGCTGCGTGCGTGCGGCATTGCCGACCTCTATCTGGTGCTGGCCTGTCAGCCGGTGCACGATCCACGCGTCCACGGTGCCCAGGCAGAGGTCGCCGCGCGAAGCCTGAGCACGATCAGGATCGAAGTGGTCGAGCAGCCAGCGGGCTTTCGTCGCGGAGAACATCGGATCCAGAGGCAGCCCGCTGCTGCGCCGGACGGAAGCGGCACCAGAGGCGTACTCGCGGCACAGGGCCGCGGTCCGCTGGTCCTGCCAGCTGATCAAGGGGGAACGGGTCTGTCCGGTCCGGCGGTCCCACAGCAGAAGGGATTCCCGCTGGGTGCTCAGCCCTATACCGACGATCTGGTGAGGGTCTGCTCCCTCGAGGCAGGCCTGAACCGATATCTGGAGGCTGTGCCAGATCTCGGCCGGGGACTGCTCCACCCAGCCTCGGCGAGGGTGGTGCACGGGCAGGCCGGCAGCCCCCCGGGCCACCACATCGCCGGCCCGGTTGACCAGTGCGGTCTTCGTCGCGCTCGTGCCCTGATCGATGGCCAGGAGGAGCGGTTCAGCGTGAGACATGAGCCATGATGTCGCGGGCTGCGGCGGCAACGTGTTCGGCGGTCAGGCCGAAATGCTCAAGGAGAAATGCGGTGCTTCCGGTGGGTGCGAAAGAGTGCGTCACGCCGAGAATCCGCAGAGGCGTAGGCAGGCGCTGCGCGGTCAGCGTCGCCACCGCTGCGCCCAGACCGCCCGTGGTGGTGGCCTCCTCGGCGGTGACGATCCCGGCGGTCTGGGCCGCCGCGGTCAGGATGGCATCGGCATCGAGCGGCTCGACGAAGGTGATGTTGAGGACGCGTGCCTGGATGTTTTCGCGGCGCAGCAGTTCCGCCGCTTGCAGCGCGCGCGAGACCATGGTCCCGGCGGCGATGATCGTGATGTCGTTCCCGTCAGTCAGCTGGATGGCCTGGCCAGGCAGGAAGGGCGAACCGGGCGGCGTAACGTCGGGCACCGGGAACCTGGGGATGCGCAAATAGCTCGGACCGAGGTTAGCCGCGGCCCAGCGGACAGCCTGGACCGTCTGGGCGGGGTCCGCAGGTACGACCACCGGGAGGCCGGCGACGGCGCGCAGCCAGGATAGATCTTCGATCGAGTGATGCGTCGGGCCCAGTTCCCCATAGGCCATGCCGGGGCTCTGCCCGCACAGGACAACGCGCGCTTGACTGTAGGCGACGTCAACCTTGATCTGCTCGAGCGCCCGGGCGGTCAGGAAGGGCGCAGCGGCGCTGACGAAGGGGATCAGGCCGCCGTTGGCCAGCCCGGCAGCCACGCCGACCAGGTCCTGTTCGGCAATCCCGACATTGATCATCCGGTCCGGGAACTCAGCCTTGAACATGGTGAGATTGCTTGAACCCACGGAGTCGTTGCACACGGCAACGATTCGCTCGTCTTCGCGGGCCAGCGCGATGAGAGTGTCCGCGAAAGCCCGTCGGCAATCGTGCAGCGTGGTGGCCTGCGTCACCTGGCTCATGCTGACAGCTCCAGGAGGGCGCTCTCGACTTGCTCCGCGCTCGGCACCTTGTGGTGCCACTCGACGCGATCCTCCATGAAGGACACTCCCTTGCCTTTCACGGTGTGCGCGATCACGCACACCGGGCGCGTTGTCCCTGGCCGCCGGAACGTGTCCAGCAACTGCCCATGATCATGGCCATCGACTTCGCGGACCTCCCAGCCGAAGCTGGCCCACTTGGCCGCCAGCGGCTCCAGTTGCTTGGTCTCCTCGGTCCGGGCGCCCTGCTGAAGCTGGTTCCGGTCGACGACGGCGAACAGTGAAGACAGGCCGTAGTGGGATGCCGTCATGGCGGCCTCCCAGTTGCTGCCTTCCTGCAGCTCCCCGTCTCCGAGCACCACGAAGGTGCGGCGGAGCGATGCCTGCAGCCGCGCGGCCAGCGCCATGCCGACGGCCACCGGGAATCCATGTCCCAGCGGTCCCGTGCTGGTCTCTACCCCTGGCACCTTGGTCCGGTTCGGATGGCCGTTGAGCGCGGATTGTGGCGCGGCGAAGGTGTCCAGCTCTCCCCGGGCGAAGAAGCCGCAGCGCGCCAGGGTGGCGTACAGCGCGCCCGCCGTGTGCCCCTTGCTGAGGACCAGCCGGTCACGCCCGGCGAGCAGCGGATGCATCGGGTCGACGTTAAGTACGGCTGCGTAAAGCGTGACCAGGATGTCCGCGACCGAGAAGTCGCCGCCGAGGTGACCGAGCCCGGCCCGGTAGACCATGTGCAGGTCGTCGCGGCGGACGCTGTTGGCCATCTCGCGCAAGACGGGCGCGGCTTCCGCAGGCGCCAGCTGCGCGAGCCGTGTGCGCAGGGCCACGAAGCGGCGAGCCCCTACCGGATCAGCCGACAGCACGTGAATATCGATTCAGACTTGATTTTCCATGCACAAGTCCGAGCTTGCGCGGGATCCCCTCTGGTGTCAAGCCCCGCTGGCGACCGCCAGGGACAGACAGGTAGACGAAAGAGGCTCCCCGTTAATTAATTAGGCGGCGGCCCAGTGGTGTTGCGGACGATCAGCCGGGGCGCGGTGGAGGTAAGAACAGAGCGGCTGCGGCCGTCCATGCGCTCGCCCAGGAGCCGGGCGGCCGTCGAGCCCAGATCGTGGGCGGCCTGGTCGACGCTGGTCAGGTTGATCGGCGCGCTGGAGGCGAGTGTGGTGTTGTCGTAACCGACCAGCGAGAGGTCGGCCGGGATTCGCAGGCCGAGGTCGTACGCCGCTCGCAGCACGCCCAGTGCCGCGAAGTCGGCGCCCGCGAAAATGGCCGTTGGCCGGCTAGGCCGGTCGAGCAGTTCCCGCCCGGCTTGATAGAAAGCCTCCTCGGACAAGGTCGCACCCGCAGTGGTCACGACCTCCTCGATGCCATGCCGATGCATAGCCTGCCGGTAGCCGTCGCTGCGGACCTGTTCGGGACGGCCTTTCCACTGGCCCCCTTTGACCCTGACGCAGGCGTGGGCAATACGACGGTGACCCAGCGCGACAAGATGCTCGACGACGAGCGCGGCGCCCGCCAGGTCGTCGCCTACAACCGAGTCATATTCGTCGGCGGTGTCGTGGTGACTGACCACAACGGTCGGGATCGTCTTGGCGACGGCAATGACCTGCGAACGCGACATCGAGGGGGCAAGCAGGATGAGACCGTCCATAGCCCGGTCGATCATGGCGTCGGCAAGGCGTGACTGATCCTGGGCGCCGAACCCGGCCGACCCGACCAGCACCTGGAAGTCAGTCTTGGCGAGAGCGTCAGTGACGCCGTCGAGAAAATCGCCGTAGAAGGGGTTGCGGATGTTGTCCAGCAGCAGGCCGATGGTGAAGCTCCGGCCGCGCAGGCCGCGGGCGGCGGCATGGGGCCGGTACCCCAGCTCGGCCATGGACGACCGGACGCGCTGGCTCATCTCGGCGCTGACGCCGTAGGCGTTGCGCAGCACTTTCGACACGGCGGCCGTGGAGACACCTGCGTGCCTGGCCACGTCCGCGATCGTCACCCGCCGCACGGCGTCCTGTGACCTCATCATGGGCTCCCGCTCGATAACGATCTACAAAGAGGAGTGTAACGCGCGACGGCGCAGCATCCGCAAGAGGTGCAGCATCATCAGTCGTCAATAACACCATCTATCCCGCGCAGTCCTGGTAATGCAGGGCCAGACAGAGCCTGTTACCAGTTTGTTACCTTTTGAAAGGTTGACGAGACCGCGACGACATGTCTAATTTACTCGCAAGACATCGTAGAACGTTCTACAAGACGCGCTTCACCAGATTTCGCCTCAGGCACAGATCGGGAAGCCGCGCCGGCGACGCATCGCAGATGGCAGCCGCCCTCATTCATCGGGTAACAGAGCCAGGCCCCCTCGGAAGGCATCTGACATGTTCCAGAGAAGAAAATGGCCAGGAGTTGCCGCCGGCCTCGCTCTCGCGGTCGCGGGGCCGCTGGTGCTCACCGCCTGCGGCGGCGCGCAGGGCTCTTCTTCCACGCTCACGCTCGGCGTCATCACGCCGGCTACAACCTTCGAGGCCCCGGATATGAACTGGGGCAACGAGTCGACCTACAACCAGGCGGTCTACGACAGCCTGGTGCAGGCCTCGCCCAGCGGCGTCATCGAGCCGCACCTGGCCACGGCGTGGTCCTATAACGCCGACAAGACCGTCCTGACCATGACGCTGCGGACCGGCGTCAAGTTCACCGACGGGACGCCGTTCGACGCGAGCGTCGCGGCCCAGAACCTCGAAGCCTTCCAGAAGGGCACGTCCAACAACGCCGGGTTCCTGATCAACATGGCGTCGGCCACGGCGGAAAGCCCGACGAAACTCGTGATCAAGCTGAAGCAGCCGGACCCCGCCTTCCTGACCTACCTGGGCCAGGCGGCCGGGTCCCAGGAGAGCCCGAAGGCGTGGAAGAGCCCGACAGCCAGCACCGTGCCGGTCGGCTCGGGTCCCTACGTGCTGGACACCAAGGCTACGGTCGTCGGCAGTTCTTATGTCTTCACGGCGAACCCGGATTACTGGGACAAGGCGGAACAGCACTACTCCAAGGTCGTCATGAACGTGTACACCACCCAGACGACCATCCTGGACGCCATCGAGGGCGGTCAGGTCAACGCGGCCAACACGTTCGACGACACCACGATCCCCCAGATCCAGAACGCGGGCTTCACGGTGTACCCGCTGCAGCTCAACTGGGCGGGCCTGTCGCTCTTCGATCGCGACGGGAAGATGTCCGGGCCGCTCGGCAAGGTGCAGGTCCGCCAGGCGATCAACATGGCGTTCGACCGGGCCGCCTTGCTCAAGGACATGAGTAACGGCTACGGAGCGGTGACCTCGCAGGTGTTCCCGGCGAATTCGCCGGGCTACGAGAAATCGCTGGAGTCCTATTACCGTTTCGATCCGGCCAAGGCGAAGCAGCTGCTGGCCGAAGCCGGCTATCCCCACGGTTTCACCCTGGCCATGCCGTCCATTACCGCCGCGTTCGGCTCGGCTACCTACGCGCTGATCCAGGCCGAGCTGGCCAACATCGGCATCAAGGTGGATTACACCGACTACCAGGGCTCGACGATCTTTACCGCGATCCTCGCCCCGAAGTACCCGGCTACCTACTTCACCTTGGAAGAAGATCCGGTGCCCTGGCAGATGGCCCAGTTTCTGCTGACCAAGAACGCGACGTTCAATCCGTTCCATTCGACGAATGGCACGGTCGCCGGTTATCTCAGCGCGATGCAGACGGGCTCGGGCGCCCAGGCCGCGACCGCGGCCAAGGCCCTGAACCGGTACATGGTCGAGAATGCCTGGTTCGCGCCGTTCTTCCGGCCGCAGTCCAGCTTCGTCGCCGACAGTCACACGAACGTCAAGGTGCAGGCCGGCAACGCGGTGCCTTACCTGTGGAACATTACGCCGAAGGAGTCATGATGCTGACCTTCACGGTGCGGCGCCTCTTGTACGGAATAGTCCTGCTTTTCGTCATCGTCACCCTCGCCTACCTGCTGCTGTACGCGGCTGCCGGCAATGTCGGCCGGACGATTCTCGGGCCGACCGCCACCCAGGCGACCGTAGCGCTCAAGAACCAGCAACTGGGCCTGAACAGCCCGCTGATCTCCCGGTACTTCTCCTGGCTCGGGCACGCCCTGACGGGTAACTTCGGCAGCTCGTGGTTCACGAATCAGCCCGTCACCACCGCGATCATCACGCGGCTGCAGGTTACCCTGATCCTGGTCCTGGGCGCCGTCATCGTGAGCGCCGTGGCATCGGCGGCCCTCGGCGTCTGGGCCGCCCTGCGCGGCGGCTGGGTCGACCGGGTCATCCAGGTGTTCTCCGTCCTCGGGTTCGCTATCCCCGGGTTCCTGATCGCCCTGTTCCTGGTGCGGATCTTCGCGCTGGGACTGCACTGGTTCAAGCCGACCGGTTACGTCCCGATCACTTACTACTTCGGCGGCTGGATCAGGACGGTGACCCTTCCGATCATCGCGCTGTCGATCGGCCTGGTGGCCGGGGTCGCCCAGCAGGTGCGCAGCTCCGTCATCGACTCTCTGCGCCAGGACTGGGTCCGGACCCTGCGCAGCCGCGGCATCTCCGAGCGGAGCGTGCTGTTCAAGCACGTGCTGCGGAACGCCGGGGGCCCGGCCCTGTCCGTCCTGGCGCTGTCGTTCGTCGGCCTCCTCGGCGGCGCCGTGATCATCGAGCAGATCTTCGGCATCCCGGGCCTGGGCCAGGTGGCCGTCCTGGCGACCTCCCAGGGTGACGTGCCCCTGGTCATGGGCCTGGTCGTTGCCATCGGAGTGCTCGTCATCGTCGTCAACCTGGTCGTCGACCTGCTGCAAGGATTCCTGAACCCGAAGGCGCGGATGTCATGAGCGAAGCCGCTGTTAGTAGCGGGGCGCTGGCCCCCGATATCTCGTCCGATATCCGTGCGGCGCGCAGCCATCTCGCCCGCCGGTTCCTGAAGAACACGCTCGGGATCGCGGCCCTGGCCGTCCTGGTGCTGATCGTCCTGGCGGCCATCTTCGCGCCCCTGCTCACCTCCTATGACCCGAACGCCGTCTCGGTCCTGAACATCCTCCAGGGCCCGGGCGCTGGGCACCTGCTCGGCACCGACGGAGCGGGCCGCGACGTGTGGGCCCGGCTGCTGTTCGGCGCCCGGTTCACGTTGGCCGGAGCGCTGCTGGCCACCGTGGTCGCGGCCGTCCTCGGCATCACCAGCGGGCTGATCGCCGGGTACTACGGCAAGTGGTTCGAGGCGGCGTCTTCCTGGGTCACGACCCTGCTGATGGCGCTGCCCGGCATCGTCGTGCTCCTGGCGGCCCGGGCCGTGCTGGGTCCCTCGCTCTGGAGCGTCATGATCATCTTCGGGGTGCTGCTGGCCCCGGCGTTCTACCGGCTGGTCTACGCGGCCGTGTCCGGGGTGCGCAACGAGCTGTTCGTCGACGCGGCCCGGGTCTCCGGGGTGAGCGACTTCAGGATCATCGCCCGGCACATCCTGACCGTGGTCCGGGCGCCGATCATCTTGCAGGCCTCGATCGTCTTCGGCATCGCCATCGCGGTCCAGGTCGGTCTTGACTTCCTCGGCTTCGGTGACCAGACCATTCCCACCTGGGGGAACATACTCAACGACGGTTTCACCAACCTGTACCGCGACCCCCAGCTGGTGATCTGGCCGGGTCTGGCCATCGTCATCACCGGCGTCGCGCTCACCTTGTTCGCCAACGCACTGCGCGACGAACTCGAGCACAGCGCCCACCCGGGCCGCCGACGCCGGACCACCGCGGCCACAGTCGCGGCGGTGACGGCCGCCGCCGAACCCGTGGCCCCGGTTAGTGACACCATCGTCCACGATGAGCCGGACACGGCCACCGAAGCGCCGCTGCTGCACATCGAGGGCCTCGCCGTCGGGTATCCGCAGCCGGATGGCTCGGTCACCCGCGTGGTCGACGACGTCTCGCTGAACATCCGGCGCGGGGAGGTACACGGGCTGATAGGCGAATCGGGGTCCGGCAAGACGCAGACAGCCTGGTCGGTGCTGCGCCTGCTGCCATCCGGCGGGGAGATCCTGGAGGGATCCATCCGGTTCGACGGGGAGGATCTCAGCAAGGTACCGAGCGCGAAGATGCAGGACATCAGGGGCGGGCGCATCGCCTACATTCCCCAGGAACCGATGTCCAACCTCGACCCGTCGTTCACCATCGGCAGCCAGCTCACCGAGCCCATGCGGATCAAGCTCGGCGTGTCGAAGGCCGAGGCCAGGGCCAGGGCGCTGAAACTGCTCGGGCAGGTCGGCATCCCCAATCCCGAGCGGACCTTCGCGTCCTACCCGCACGAGCTGTCCGGCGGCATGGCGCAGCGCGTCCTGATCGCCGGCGCCGTCTCGTGCGAACCGGACCTGGTCATCGCCGACGAGCCGACGACCGCCCTCGACGTCACCATCCAGGCCGAGATCCTCGACCTGCTGCGCGACCTCCAGCAGGAGCTCGGCGTGACCATCCTCATCGTCACGCACAACTTCGGGGTCGTCGCCGACCTGTGCGACCAGGTGTCCGTCATGCAGAAGGGGCGGATCGTGGAAACAGGGCCGGCCCGGTCGCTGTTCGCCAACCCCCAGCATCCCTACACGAGATCCCTGTTCGACGCGATCCTGGACGAGAGCCCGGCCCGCGGTCCTTACGCAGAAGTGCTGCCCCGATGACGCCGAAGGAGCGAGCCGACATGACCGAACCCCTCATCGCCGTCGACAACCTGGTCGTCGAGTACCCGGCGAAGGGCCTGCGCAGGGACCCGTTCCGGGCCCTCAAGGGCGTGTCCGTGGATATCCGCCCCGGCGAGACCGTCGGCCTGGTGGGCGAATCCGGTTCGGGCAAGACGACGCTGGGCCGGGCCATCCTCGGGCTCGCGCCCGTCACCAGCGGGAGCATCCGGTTCAAGGGACACGAGATCGGCTCCCTGCACCGGCGCGAGCGCCGGGCCCTGTCCAGCGAGATCCAGGTCGTCTTCCAGGATCCCTACTCCTCGCTGAACCCGTCGCTGACCATCGAGCAGACCCTCACGGAACCGCTGACGGTGCAGAAGATGCCGAAACAGGACGCGACGGCACGCGTGCGCAACCTGCTCGACCAGGTCAAGCTGCCCCGTGATGCGCTCAGCCGCCTGCCCCGCGAGTTCAGTGGGGGCCAGCGCCAGCGGATCGCCATCGCCCGGGCCCTGGCTCTGTCGCCGGAGTTCATCGTGTGCGACGAGCCGGTCTCGGCGCTGGACCTGTCCACGCAGGCACGGGTGCTCGACCTGTTCAAGGAGATCCAGGACACCACGGGCGTGGCGTACCTGTTCATCTCGCACGACCTGGCCGTGGTCCGGAACGTCAGCCACCGGGTCGCGGTGATGTACCGCGGCGAGATCGTCGAATACGGCGACGGCGATCAGGTCACGACGAACCCGACCGATCCCTACACCCAGCGACTGCTGCTCGCCGCTCCGGTGCCTGACCCGGTCCGGCAGGAAGGGCGCCGGGACGAACGGCGCGCGTTCCTGGCTGCCCAGGCTGCGGCCAGCTAGTCCCCGCCGGCCGCTGGCGAAGGAGGCGGATTCCTTGGGATACGGGAAGGAAGCGCGAGTCAGGGATGTCCTTTCTGACGCGACCGCGCGCGGCATCGTGGCCAGGTACGTGCCCGCGGTAGCGGACTCGCCCGTGATCGCGCACATGGGATTTCTTCCCCTCGGTGCGGTGGTCGAGCACGGCGGGGCGGCTTCGTCAGACCCGGCCGAACTCGACCGGATGTGGCAGGAACTCTCGGTGCTAGATGGCAGTCCGCCGGGGCATGCCGAGATGCCCTTCATCGCACCCGCGCTGGACTATGAGACGGACGATGTCCCCCGAGGCTCCGCGCCGGTCAGCTTGGCGGGCCCCGCGGAGCAGTGGGGTGTCACCGAGCTGATCATCGACGGGCCGTCCCACGGAAACCCGTTCGTTGACGTCGAGCTCTCGGCCGGATTCACCGGAGCGGACGGCCGTCACCTGTCGGCAGGCGGCTTCTATGACGGCGAGGGAATCTACCGGATACGTTTCCAGGCTCCCCGCGCCGGGACCTGGACATACGTCACGACCTCGACCGCCCGGTCGCTGGACGGGCTGCGCGGCGCCGTCCAGGTCGGGCCACCCGGGCCCGGGAACCACGGCCCAGTCGAGGTAGCCGACCGTTTCCATTTCGCCTACCGGGACGGCACTCGCTTCCCCCCGTTCGGCACGACGGCCTACGCCTGGACCCATCAGGGCGCGGCCCTGGAGGAACGCACGCTCGCGACCCTGGCTGACTCACCGTTCCGCAAGCTCCGGATGTCCGTGTTCCCCAAGTCGTACCTGTTCAACACCAACGAGCCGGAACGGTACCCGTTTGCCCGGGACGCCAGCGGGGACTGGGACCTCACTCGTTTCGACCCGCAGTTCTTCCGCCACCTCGAGCTGCGCATCGATCAGCTGGCCGGGCTCGGCATCGAGGCCGACCTGATCCTGTTTCATCCGTATGACCGCTGGGGATTCTCCGCGATGCCCGACACGGCCGACGACCGATATGTCCAGTACGTCGTCCGGCGCCTGGGCGCGCACCGCTCCGTGTGGTGGGCGATGGCCAATGAGTACGACCTGATGCCGTCGAAGACGACCGGGGACTGGGAACGGCTGGCCGGGATCGTGCGCGCGAACGATCATGTAGGCCACCTCACCTCGATCCACAACTGCCAGGGCTTCTACGATCACGCCCGCCCGTGGATCACGCACTGCAGCATCCAGCGGATCGACGCGTACCGCACGGCGGAGAACACCACCGAATGGCGGGAGGAATACGCCAAACCCGTCGTCATCGACGAATGCGGTTATGAAGGCGATATTGACCAGGGCTGGGGCAATATCAGCGGCCAGGAAATCGTCCGCCGTTGCTGGGAAGGCGCCGTCCGCGGCGGGTACGTCGGACATGGCGAGACCTACCTCAATGACCGCGAGGAACTGTGGTGGTCCAAGGGGGGTACCCTGATCGGGGATTCGGCCGAGCGGATCGGGTTCCTGGTCCAGATCACCGCGGACGCCCCCGGCGGCGTGCTGGAGCCGCTGCCCAGCGACTGGGATGTCAGGTGGGGCGGCGCCGAGGACTACCGGATCGCGTACTTCGGCTTCGGGCGGCCCCGCTACCGCGACATCACGACGCCGCCGGACAGCCGGTGGCTCGTCGACGTCATCGATACCTGGAATATGACGATCGCCCGCCAGCCGGGTGTCTTCACCGGGACGTTCCGGATCGACCTGCCCGCGCACGAGTTCATGGCGATCCGGCTCATCGCGGTCACGGATGGCTAGCCGCCCCGCGTGGTCAGCGGCCATGATCTCGCCCGCCGGGGACTTCGCGGGGGCGCCGCTGCTGCGTACGCAGTTCGCGCTCGACCTTGGCCACGGGGCGGTGGCGAGCGCGGAGCTCGCGGTGAGCAGCCTGGGGGTCTTCGAGGCCTTTGTCAACGGCCGCGCCGTCGGCCCCGACGTGCTGAGCCCCGGGTGGAGCAGTTACGAGTGGCGGCTGCGGTACCGGACGTACGACGTGACGCAGCTCGTGGAGCCGGTCACGGTGCTGGGTATCTCCCTGGGCAACGGCTGGAGCCGGGGGCGCCTGGGCTGGAACCGGAACCGCGCCTTCTACGGTGACCGCCTCGCGGTCATCGCGCAGCTGGACCTGACCTTCGCCGACGGTCACCGGCAACTGGTGAACACCGACCAGACGTGGCGGGCCGGGCCGTCAGCGACGCTGGCGAACGACCTGTACGACGGGCAGACCATCGACGCCCGGCTGGCCGATGACGCGTGGATGCACCCCGGAGCGGCGCCACCGGGCTGGGGCGGCGTCGAAGCGCTGGAGTTCGACATCGGCCGCCTCACGCCGTATGTCGGGCCGCCCGTCGTCCGCCACGAAGCCCTCGCGCCGGTGCGCATCTGGTCGTCGCCGTCGGGCCGCACGCTCGTGGACTTCGGGCAGAACCTCGTCGGCTGGCTGCGCTTCACGGTCCAAGGCGAGGCCGGGAACGAGATCGTCGTCCGCCACGGTGAGGTCCTGGAGCACGGCGAACTCGGCGTGCGGCCGCTGCGCAGCGCCCAGGCCACCGACCGGTTCATCCTGTCCGGCGGGCCGGACCACTTCGAGCCCACCAAGACCTTCCACGGCTTCCGCTACGCCGAGATCACCGGCTGGCCGGGCGAGCTCACGTCGAGCTCCCTGGAGGCGGTCGTCGTCCATTCCGACCTGCGGCGCACCGGCCATTTCGAATGCTCAGACCCGATGATTAACCAGCTGCACCAGAACGTGACCTGGGGCATGCGGGGCAACTTCCTCGACGTGCCGACCGACTGCCCGCAGCGCGACGAGCGCCTCGGCTGGACCGGCGACCTGGCCGTCTTCGCGCCGTCCGCGACCTTTCTCTACGACGCGGGCGCCTTCCTGCGGGACTGGCTCCGCGATCTGGCCGCCGAACAGGAGGCGCACGACGGCATCGTCCCCCTCGTCGTCCCCGACGTCCTGAAGTACGAGACGGACCCGTCCGCTTTCCCGGATCCGGGAACCATCGCGATCTGGGGTGACGCGGCGGTGTGGGTCCCCTGGGCGCTGTGGCAGGCCTACGGCGACCGGGGCGTCCTGGAGGACCAGTACGCCTCCATGGCCGCGCACGCCCGGTGGGTGGAGTCGCTGCTCTCGCCGTCCGGCCTGTGGGACAGCGGACTGCAGCTGGGCGACTGGCTCGATCCGCAGGCGCCGCCCGGCGAGCCCTTCAAGGCCAAGGCCGACAGCCACGTCGTGGCCACCGCCTGCTGCTACCGGACCGCGTGCACCGTCGCGGACACCGCGGACCTGCTGGGCCGGCTCAACGACGCCAGGTACTTCCGGCGGCTGGCCGGGCGGGTCCGGGCCGCGTTCAACGAGCACTACGTCGAGGCGGACGGGACGGTGCGCAGCGACTGCGCCACGGTTTACGCGCTGGCCATCACGTTCGGCCTGCTCGACAACGTCATGACGACCCGGGCCGGCGACCGGCTGGCGGCCCTGGTCCGGGACAACGGCTACCGGATCTCGACCGGGTTCGCCGGCACGCCGTACGCGACCGATGCCCTCACCCGGACCGGTCACCTGGATGACGCCTACCGGCTGCTGCTCGAGCGCGGCTGCCCGTCCTGGCTCTACCCCGTCATGATGGGGGCCACCACGGTCTGGGAACGCTGGGACTCCATGCTGCCCGACGGCACCATCAACCCGGGGCAGATGACCAGCTTCAACCACTACGCGCTGGGGGCCGTCGCGGACTGGATCCACCGGACCGTCGGGGGGATCGCGCCGCTCGAGCCCGGGTACGCCACGGTGCTCATCGCACCGCGGCCGGGCGGCGGCCTGACCTGGGCCAGGGCGAGCCTGAAGACGGCTCATGGCCTGGTGGAAGTGCACTGGCGCCAGACGGGCGAGGACCTGGCCGTCGAGGCCGCCGTTCCCGCGCGCACGACCGGCGTGCTGCGGCTGCCGGGCCAGCCGGACCGGGAACTGGTGCCGGGCAGGCACACCATCACCGTCCCCTTCACCGCTGCGGGAAGTCAGGAGAGCCAGTAATGAGTGACGCCGACCGGGCCGCCGACATCATCGCGAAGATGAGTACGGACGACAAGGTCGCGCTCGCGTGCGGCGACTTCGCCGCGGTGGCCCACCTCGGGCTGCCCGCGCTGAGCTTCACCGACGGGGGCAACGGCGTCCGGGTGGCCGGCGACGCGACCGCCTTCCCGGTGTGCCTGTCGCTGGCCGCGTCTTTCGATGAGCGGCTGGCCCACCGGTTCGGGTCCGCGGTCGGCCGCGAAGCCCGTTCGGCCGGTCACAACGTCCTGCTCGGGCCGGCCCTGGACATCGCGCGCACGCCGCTGGGCGGACGGCTGCCCGAGGCGTTCGGGGAAGACCCGTACCTCACGGGCGTCCTGGGCGCGGCGTACGTCCGGGGCGTCCAGGAAAACGTCGTGGCCATGGTCAAGCACTTCGTGGTCAACAACTTCGAGACCGGCCGGACCGGGTCCGGCGCGCCGGCCTCGGAGCGCGGGCCTGCCGTCGACGTCCACGTCTCGCGCCGGGCCCTGGAAGAGATCTACTTCCCGCCGTTCCTGCGGGCTCTGTCCGATGCCGGCGCGGGCTCGGTCATGGGTTCGTACAACCAGGTCAACGGCTGCTACGCCTGCCAGCATCCGGAGCTGCTCGGCATCGTGAAAGAGCAGTGGGGTTGGCCGGGATTCGTCGCCCCCGACTTCATGTTCGCGGTGCGCGATCCGGTCGCGGCCGCGCGGGCGGGCCTCGACCTGCCGGGGCTGGACGACGCCGAGGGGCGCACGCCGGAAGACTTCACCAGCGGACGCGTCAGCCAGGACCGGCTCGACGATGTGGTTGCCCGGATGGTCAGCACGATGGTCCGGCATGACCTGCTTGACCGGCCGGCCGTGGCCCCCGGGCCGCCGGCCGCCGAGAACATCGAGCTAGCGGCAGAAGCCGCGGTCGCGGGGAGCGTCCTGCTGGTCAACCGGGCCGGGGCGCTGCCCCTCGGCGAGGACGTGCGGTCCCTGGCCGTGATCGGCCCGGCCGAGCTGGACGCCCTCTACATCATGGGCGGATCGCCGGCCGTCAAGCTCCACCCCGAACGGGTGGTCACGCCCCTGGCCGGGATCCGGCACCGGGCAGGCAGCCGCGTCCGGGTCGAGCACGCGCAGGGATCCTGGGGTGATGTCCCGCTGGCGGCGGTGCCGCCCGCCCTGCTGTCCGTTCCCCCGGGTTCCGGTGCCCCGGCCGGGTCGGGAGTCCTGGCCGAGTACGTCGACGGTCCCCCGGACACCCCAGGCAAGCGCGTCACCCGGATAGAGCCTGGGCTCGAAGCTAGCAGCCCGCCCGATGGGTTCGGACCGCAATGGCGGGCCACCTGGACGACCGTCCTGACGGCCGCCCGCGACGGCCACCATCGGTTCAGCCTGGCCGTCGCCGGCCAGACCTCGCTCTACCTTGACGGCGCGCTGGCCGCCGCGGGGGCACGCGAGGCGATCCACTTTATCGATGGGCCTTCATACGCCCTGCAAGCCACCGCCGACCTGGCTGCGGGCCAGCCGCTGACCATCCGGGTCGAGTACGAGACCGGGCCGGCGCTCGAGGTAGCGGAGTTCGGGCTGCGGCCCGAGGTCCGGCTCGGCTGGCAGCCACCGGACCGCCTGATCGACGACGCCGCGGCGGTGGCCGCCCGATGCGACGCGGCCGTGGTGATCGTGAACCAGGCGTCCGGGGAAGGGATGGACCGGCAGTCGCTGGCCCTGCCCGGCGACCAGGACCGGCTCATCACCGAGGTCGCGCACCGCAGCCCCCGGACCATCGTGGTGCTCAACACGCCGGGTCCGGTCCTGATGCCGTGGCTGGATGACGTCGCGGCCGTGCTGCAGGTCTGGTACCCGGGCGAGCAGTTCGGCACCGCGCTCGCCTCCGTGCTGTCCGGCGACGAGGACGCGGGCGGCCGGCTGCCCGTGACTTTCCCTGCCCACGCCGGTCAGGGACCGGTCCAGGCGATCGCGCAGTACCCGGGAATCGGGGGCGTGGCCACGTATACCGAGGACATCCTCGTCGGCTACCGGTTCTACGCAGTGCACGACCAGCAGCCGTTGTTCCCGTTCGGTCATGGGTTGTCGTTTGCTCGTTTCTCGTACGAGAACCTGCGGGTCGACAGGCCGGGAGACGGTGAGATCCGGGTGAGTTTCGGCCTGGTGAATGACTCGCCGCGCTCTGGTCAGGACGTGGCCCAGCTCTACCTGCGGTGCCCGGAGGCGGCCGTGGAGCCGTCGCTCCAGCTGAAGGGATTCCAGCGCGTGCACCTGGCCGCCGGGGAACGGCGCACTGTGACGTTCACGCTGACCGGCGCGGACCTCGCGGCCTGGAGTGTTCCGGACGGGTGGGCGGTCCAACCGGGCCGCTACGAGGTACTGGTCGGCGTATCGGCCGCCGACCTGCGGCTGAGCGCGTCCGTGGAGGTGACGGCATGACCTCCGAACTCATCGAGCGGTCGAACCGTCGACTCCTGGGTCGCGGCCGGATTCCTGCGATGACGAGGAGAAAGCGTTCATGACTGCCCCCACCAGTGACCCGGAGGTCGCCGCGGCGCTCGCCGCGCTCACCCTGGAGGAGAAGGTCCAACTGCTCACGGGCCGGGACTTCTGGAACACCTGGCCGATCGAGAAGATCGGGCTGCGGCGCATCCTGGTGTCGGACGGGCCGTCCGGTGTCCGCGGCGAGACCTGGGACGAGCGCGACCCGTCGCTCAACCTTCCGTCCGCCACCGCGCTTGCGTCCTCCTGGGACCCGGACATCGCCCGGCGCTACGGCGCCGCGGCCGCGGTGGAGGCGCGCCGTAAGGGCGTCGACGTCGTGCTGGGCCCGACGATCAACCTGCACCGGTCGCCGCTCGGCGGCCGACATTTCGAGGCCTTCAGCGAGGACCCGGTGCTCACCGCCGACCTCGCCGCCGCCTACGTGACGGGCGTGCAGGACAACGGCGTCGGCGCCACGCCGAAGCACTACGTGGCCAACGATTCCGAGACCGACCGCTTCACCGTGGACGTCCGGGTCGGCGACCGCGCCCTGCGCGAGCTGTACCTGCTCGCGTTCGAGAAGGCGGTGACGCAGGCGCGCGCCTGGCTGGTCATGAGCTCCTACAACTCGGTCAACGGCACGACCGCGACCGAGAACGACCTGCTGGAGACCCCGCTGAACAGCGAGTGGGGCTTCGGCGGCGTGGTGATCAGCGACTGGACCGCCGTCCGGTCGCTGGCGGCCGCCCGGGCCTCGCAGGATCTCGTCATGCCCGGTCCGGACGGACCGTGGGGCGACGCCCTGGTGGCGGCCGTCCGGTCCGGCGAGATCGCCGAGGCGGTCGTCGACCGCAAGGTGGCCCGCATCCTCACCCTGGCGCGCCGGGTCGGCGCGTTCGGCGGGTCCCCGGCCGAGCCGGCCTGGGTCGAGGACGGCGCCGCCTTTGCCCGGCACGCCGCCATCGAGGGCACCGTGCTGCTGGAGAATCGGGGCGAGCTGCCCTGGGACCCGGCCGGTCTGGGCACGGTCGCCGTGATCGGCGACAACGCGGCCAGCGCCCGCACGCAGGGCGGGGGCAGCGCCACGGTCATGCCCGCGTACACCGTCTCGCCGCTGGACGGCCTGCGCGCCGCGCTGCCTGGCACCGACGTCAGCTACTCGCGCGGAGCGGTCGTGCACGAAGGCGTGGCCGAGCTGCCGCTGGCCCAGATGACCAACCTGGTGACCGGCCAGCCCGGCCTGCGGGTCCGGTTCCTGGACGCCGACGGCACCGAGCTGTTCACCGAGGACCGGCGCTCGAGCATGCTCGTCTGGTTCGGCGGAGACGCCCCGATCGGCCGGTCGGCCATGGTGGAGCTGGCGACGCGGTTCACCCCGGCCGAGTCGGGCCCGGTCCGGGTCGGCTTCGCCACCGTCGGGCACGGCAAGGTCTACGTCGACGGCAGGCTCATCGTCGACGAGATCGCCGAATCCGAGCACACCGACCTCGGTGCCGCGCTGATGGCCCCGCCAACCGCCGCCGCGGAGGTCGACCTCACTGCGGGCACGCCGGTCGAGCTGCGCTTCGAATACGACCTGGCAGGCCGCACCGGGCCGCTGGCCGACCTGCTGTGGCTGCGCTTCGGCACCGAGCCGGCGCCGGCCGACGCGGACGCGCTTATCGCCGCCGCCGCCGAGGCGGCCGCCCGGGCCGACGTCGCGCTGGTCGTCGTGGGCACCAACTCCGTGGTGGAGTCCGAGGGCTACGACCGCGCCTCGCTCGCCCTGCCCGGCCGCCAGGACGACCTGGTCCGCGCGGTCGCGGCCGCCAACCCGCGCACCGTTGTGCTGGTGAACGCCGGCTCCCCCGTGCTGATGCCCTGGCGCGACCAGGTCGCCGCGGTCCTCGTCGGCTACTTCGGCGGCCAGGAATTCGGCCACGCCGTCGCGGACGTGCTGCTCGGCGCGGCCGAGCCGGGCGGGCGGCTGCCCACCACCTGGCCGGCGGGCGAAGCCGACGTGCCGGTCCTGTCCACCACGCCGACCGATGGCGCGCTGGACTACGCCGAGGGCATCCACATCGGCTACCGGGCCTGGCTCAGGCAGGAGGCCGCGCCGGCGTACTGGTTCGGCAGCGGCCGGGGCTATACCGACATCACCCTGACCGGCGCCCAGGCACCCGCCTCGGTCACCGCCGGGGACTCGTTCGCGGTGACCGTCGAGGTCGAGAACCACGGCGGGCGGGACGGCAAGCAGGTCGTGCAGGTCTACGCGGAACGGCCGGACTCCGCCGTTGACCGCCCGGTGCGCTGGCTGGTCGGCTTCGCGGTCATCCGGGTGCCCGCCGGCCAGAAGGAACAGGTGCGGGTCAGCGTGCCGACCCGGCTGCTGGCCTACTGGCAGGACGGCTGGCGGTACGAGCCCGGGGGGTATCAGCTCCGGATCGGGACCTCCGCCGTCGACCTGCCGATGACCGCGAAGGTGGAGCTCACCTGATGTTCCCCAACCCGCTGATTCCCGGCTTCAGCCCCGACCCGAGCATCACCCGGGCCGACGGCGCGTACTACCTTGCCACCTCGACCTTCGAGTACATGCCCGGCATTCCCGTCTACCGCAGCACCGACCTGGGCAGCTGGACGCACATCGGCAACGTGGCCACCCGGCCCGAGCAGGTCAGCGTAGCCGACGTGGCCACCGGCGGCGGCGTGTGGGCGCCGACCATCCGGTACCACGACGGCGTCTTCTACATCATCGTCACCGTCGCGATGAGCCCGCGCGGATGCGTCGTCTTCACCGCGACCGACCCGGCCGGCCCGTGGAGCGACGGCACCACCATCGACGGGGTCGGCGGCATCGACCCGGACCTGGCCTGGGACGACGACGGCACCGCGTACGTCACCTTCTCCGGGCTGTCCACCAGCGGCGAGGAGATGGGCCGGCACCTGGGCATCCAGCAGGTCCGGGTCGACCTAGCGGCCGGCAAGGCGCTTGAGCCGCCGCGCTCGCTGTGGTCGGGCACCGGGCTGAAGTTCCCGGAGGCGCCGCATCTGTATCACCGCGGCGACGACTGGTACCTGCTGATCGCCGAGGGCGGCACGGAGCGCGGGCACAGCGTCAGCGTGGCCCGGGGCCTCTCTCCCGAGGGCCCGTTCGAAGGGCACCCGGCCAACCCGGTGCTCAGCGCGTGCGGCACGTCCCGCCCGATCCAGAACACCGGGCACGCGGACCTGGTGGACACGCCGGACGGCGGCACGGCGCTGGTGCTGCTCGGTGTGCGCCCGCTCGGCCTGACTCAGTCCTTCTCGCCGCTGGGACGGGAAACGTTCATCACGCCGGTCTCCTGGCCCGGCGGCTGGCCGCAGCCGGAACCGGTGCTGCTGAACCCGCGCGAGGCTGCCGACGAGGAGGCCTTTGACTTCGCCGACCTGGTCGCGCTGGAGGAGCCGGGCTGGCTGGCGATCCGCACGACGCCGGGATCGGTGGCGTCGGTGGCAGACGGTTGGCTGTCGATAGCCGGCCATACCGGGCTGGACGATGCGCGGCCGCAGTTCGTCGGCCGCCGCCAGCGGCACCTGACCGCGACCGTGTCCGCCACCGTCGACGCTTCCGGCGGGACGGGCGGGCTGGCCGCCCGCTATGACGAGCACCACTGGTTCTGCCTGGAGGTGCGCGGCAGCGTCGTGACCGCCCGGGCCCACGTCGCGGGTCTCGCCCAGGCCTGGGAGGCCGCCGTGCCGGAGGGCGACGTCGAGCTCCGGATGGAGATGACGCCGCCCGCGGCCACCTTCAACTCCGCCGCACTGGGCGGCGACCGCATCCGCCTGCTGGCGGCCGGAACCCTGGTCGCCGAACTCGACGGGCGCTACTGGACCGCGGAGACCTGCGCGTCCTTTACCGGCCGGGTGATCGGGCTCTACGCGTCGGCGGGCACGGTCAGGTTCGCCGGGTTCCGGTACCGGGGCAGCGACGCCTGATGGACCGCATCGGCTTCGGGGCCGCGTACTACGCCGAGTACCAGCGCCGCCCGGACATCGATTTCGCCACGATGGTCGAGGCCGATTTCGCCCTGATGGCCGAAGCCGGCTTCTCGGTGATCCGGGTGGGCGAGTCGGTCTGGTCGACCTGGGAACCGGAGGACGGAAGGTTCGCGCTCGACTGGCTCGAACCGGTCCTGGACGCGGCTCATCGCCACGACATCGGGGTGATCCTGGGTACGCCGACCTATGCCGTCCCCATGTGGCTGGCCCGGCGCTACCCCGATATCGCCGCCGAGACGGCTTCGGGGCGCCGGGTCGGCTGGGGCGCCCGGCAGGAGGTGAACTTCGCGCACGCCGCGTACCGGTTCCACGCCGAGCGGGTGATCCGCGCGGTCGTGGGCCGTTACCGCGAGCACCCCGCGATTATCGGCTACCAGGTCGACAACGAGCCCGGCCCGCGGCTGCTGTACAACACCGACGTCTTCGAGAAGTTCGTGGACTGGCTGCGCCGCCGGTACGGCACCGTCGACCGGCTGAACGAGGAGTGGGGCCTGGTCTACTGGTCACACCGGCTGTCGCGATGGAGTGACCTGTGGCGTCCGGAAGGCAACTTCCAGCCGCAGTACGACCTGGCCTGGCGGCGCTTCCAGGCCGAGCTGGTCACCGAGTTCATCGGGTGGCAGGCCGGTATCGTGCGTGAGCTGACCGGCGGGCGCGGGTTCGTCACCACCTGCATCTCCTACGAGCAGCCCGGCATCGAGGACGCCGAGCTGAGCCGGGCGCTCGATGTCGCATCCGGCAACGCGTACTACGAGATGCAGGACGCGCTGGCCCACCCGGGCGCGCTGCCCCGCTCGAGCGGCCCGACGGGCTGGGTGGTCTGCGGACCGTGGGCGGTCGCCCAGCTCGCGGACCTCATGTACTCCTCCAAGCAGGCGCCGTTCCTGGTGACAGAGACCAACGCCGGCTCGATCGGCTTCTCCTCCATGAACGAGTCGCCCTACGACGGCCAGTGGCGCCAGGTGGCCTGGCTGCTGGTCGCGCGCGGGGCCCGGCTCATCGAGTACTGGCAGTGGAACACCCTGTCGTTCGGCGCCGAGACGTACTGGGGTGGCGTGCTCCCGCACAGCGGTATCCCGGGCCGCGTCTACCGCGAGATCGCGCGGACCGGCCAGGAACTGCGCGAGGCCGGCGGCGCCTTCGCCGCGGCCGAACCCGACTACGACATCGCGGTGCTCTACGACTCCGACAGCAAGTTCGCGCTGTCGACGCAGGGGCCGCTGCGGGGTGAGGCCCTCATCGACCCCGACTCCTACCGGCACATCGTCGCGGCCTTCTCCCGCGGCATATTCGACGCCAAGCGGCAGCAGCGGCTCGTCCGGCCGCAGCACCTGCTCCCGTCGCGAGGCGGCGGGCACGACGCCGCCGGCGCGGCCGCGCGTTATCCCGTGCTGATCGCGGCGGCGTTCTACACCGCGTCCGACGAGGACCTGGACTTCCTGGTCGCCTACGCGCAGGCCGGGGGGCATCTCGTGGTCGGTCCGCGGACCGGCTATGGGGACCGGGAAGGCAGAGCGCGCACGGAGCGAGCGCCGGCCCGGATCGCCGGCGCGGCCGGCGTCTGGTACGACGAGATGGCCTCGCTCCCGTCGCCGGTGCCGGCGCACGGCGCGCTGCGGGGCGCGGCGACCGGATTCGCCGAGGGTCTCGTCGCCTCGGGCGCGGAGGTCCTCGCCTCCTATCAGCATCCGCACCTCGGCCGCTGGGCCGCCGTCACCACGAAGCCCGCCGGGGCGGGCCGGATCACCGTGGTCGGAACCGTCCCGGATCAAGACCTGGCGGCCGGCTTGGTGCGGTGGCTGGTCCCCGACGCAGCGGGCGGTTGGACCGCCGACGACTCGGTCACCGTCTCCAGCAGCACCGACGCGGCGGGCACCCGGCTGCACGTCCTGCACAACTGGAGCTGGGACGGGGCGAAGGCTTCTCCGTCCTCGACGGTGGCCGACATGCTCCGCGGGCGGCGCCACGCACCGGGCGAGCCGGTCACGCTCGGGCCGTGGGACGTCCGGCTTTTCCGCAGCGATGAACCACAAGACCAGGGAGGTTCGGAGAATGGATCGTGAGGCGGTCAACAGCGTCCTGCGGGGGCAGGAGATTGGTTACGCAGAGAAGATCGCCGCCGAACGGGTCGGCGGCCAGCAGGGTGGGAAATGAGCACGGAAGGCAGGGCAAAGGGCGTGGTCGGGGAAATGATCGCGCGGTCGAACCGGCTCGGCTCGGATCCGCGGAACACGAACTACGCCGGAGGCAACGCCTCGGCCAAGGGCACCGCTGCCGATCCGGTCACCGGCGAGGACGTGGAGCTGCTGTGGGTCAAGGGCTCGGGCGGTGACTTGGCCACACTGACCCCCGGCGGGGCTGGCGGCACTGCGGCTGGACCGGTTGCGCGCCCTCGCCAGCGTGTACCCGGGCGTGGACCGGGAGGATGAGATGGTGGCGGCGTTCGATTACTGCCTGCACGGCAAGGGGGGTGCCGCGCCTTCCATCGATACCGCCATGCATGGTCTCGTCGGCGCCGCCCACGTCGACCATCTGCACCCGGACTCCGGCATCGCTATCGCGACTGCCGTCGACGGGGAGGCCCTGACCAAGAAGATCTTCGGTTACACCGTCGTGTGGGTGCCGTGGCGCCGTCCCGGGTTTCAGCTCGGCCTCGACATCGCCGCGGTCAAGGACGCTAACCCGCAGGCCATCGGCTGCATCCTCGGCGGCCATGGCATCACCGCCTGGGGCGACAGTTCAGCCGAGTGCGAGGGCAACTCGCTGCACATCATCGAGGCCGCCGCCGCCTACATCGCCGGGCACTCCAGGCCCGAGCCGCTCGGCCCGGTCCTGGACGGGTACGCCGCGCTGCCCGAGCAGGAGCGACGGGCCAAGGCGGCCGCGCTCGCCCCGACGCTGCGGGCCATCGCCTCCCACGACAAGCCTATGGTCGGCCACTACACCGACGCCGGGGCCGTGCTCGACTTCCTCGCCCACGCCAGGGTGAGGTGCAGCGCTTCGGAGATCCGCAGGCCGGAGGTGGCCAGCAGCAGGATGAGCGTGTGCAAGGTGGTCGACCGGATCGGGCAGGGATGCCGGCTGGCCCAGTCCCGCAGGGCGAGCGCGCCGGCAAGCAGGGCACGCACCTCGTCCCGGGTGTAGATGTGGGGTGGCCTGGGCGGCCGGCGGCGCGGGCGAAGTGACTCGCCGGGCACGAAGGTGCCGGGGCGACGGGTCGCCAGGAAGCGGCAGAAGCGGCGCAGCAGGTAGTAGCGGGCGGCGCGGGTGTTCGGGGCCCGGGCCGCGCAGCCCGCCAGCCACGCTTTGGCCAGGGTCTCGTCGATGGTTCCCGACGGCAGGCTTCGCTGGGCGGTGAACCGGTCCAGCGCCCGCAGCTGGGTCAGGGTGGTCTTGTTGGCGGTGGCGCTGGCCTCCAAGGTGGCGGCGAAGGCGGCGAACTCGCTCGCCAAAGGCCCGCCGAAGCGGCTGGTGGCCATCACGACACCTCCGCCGGGTCCAGCGCGACGCGGCGGAGATCCTCGACCGCCAGCTTGGTGTAGATGAAAGTCGTGTCCGGACGGCGGTGGCCGAGCAAGAGACCGCGCGGATTGGCGTGATCTGCAGGGCTCCGGCGTGTCCTGAGACGGAACAGGCACAGGTTCCGTGATCATCGGAGTTCCTTACGCTTCGTGATCACGGGAGTCCCTGTGCCTGCCATCCCATCATGGCTGCTGGAACCGCTGTGGGACCAGTTCGCCGCGCTGCTGCCCGACCGGCCCGTCTATCACCCCGCGCACCCGCTGGGCTGCCGCAAGCCGCGGATCGCGGACCGGATCATCTTCGAAAAACTCATCCAGGTCCTGCGGTTCGGCTGCTCGTACGCCTCGATCGCCGACTGCGCCTGCGGCGCGACTACGATCCGGGAACGCCGTGACGAATGGATCAAGGACGGGATCTTCGCGGAACTGAAGACGATCGCGCGGGAGTCCTATGACCGCATCGTCGGCCTGGCCCTGGCCGACATCGCCGTCGACGGGTGCATCACCAAAGCCCCCGGCGGCGGCCAGTGCGCCGGCCCCAGCCCGGTCGACCGCCGCAAGCTGGGCATGAAGCGCTCGCTCATGGTGGAGGGAAAGGGCATCCCGCTCGGCCGGGTGCTCGCCCCGGCGAACCGGCACGACTCCCCGCTGCTGGCCTCCACGCTGGACAAACTCGGCGAGATCGGCCCGCTCCCGGATGACATCACCGTCCACCTCGACGCGGGCTGCGACTCGCAGAAGACCCGCGACGAGCTCGACGGCCGCGGCATGACCGGAGAAATCGCCCGTAAAGGGGAAAAAGCCTGTAGTACCTCTGAAATCCGGCTGCAGGGTTTGACCTGGCTCGTTACGCGGCGGGCTGGTATTCGTTGATCAGCCCGCCGAGGAGCTGCCGTCGACGGATCTGGTGAGGCGATGCCAGGAAAGGGATTACGTTAGGTGCATCGTCGTCGTCGGGGGCGCGCAGGCCTAGTCCGTATCCTTGGTGGCTGCGTCCGGTGTTGTAGTGCTTGATGTACTCGGCCATAACGACACGCGCGTGCCGTTCGCCGACGATGAGCATCCGGTCGGTGCACTCGGCCCGTGCTGTCCGCACGAACCTCTCAGCGATCGCGTTGTCCCGCATCGTCAACTACACCCGATCCAGATGATCGGTACCGCCGGGTCCGGGTGACCCACCCGTTCCACCCGCTGTCTGGCCGGGACTTCGAGTTCGTCGCTTACCGGCAGAACTGGGGCGAGGACCGGGTCCACCTGCACGACGAGAACGGGCAGCTGTTCTCGCTGCCAGCGGGATGGACCGATGTGGCGGCGCCTGACCCGTTCGTGGTGGTGGCGGCGGGCCGGTGCCCGTTTACTGCCGGTGGCCTGCTGACTGTCGCGGACCTGATCGACCGGTTCCGGGTGCGGCGCGATGGCGACGGGGACGTAAAGGCGATTATGCCGTGAATGTCAGCGGGATTATGCCGTTTCGGTTGGCTTCCAGGTTGATCCGGGCTGCCACCGTCAGCATATTTGCGCTACTCAGGCTAGGAAATGGCGCG
>Ga0335078_10001965_pt1 | contig 31083 bp, 33 predicted proteins | sample Lox_Sample_32_FD_206711 | JGI IMG/M metagenome (GOLD analysis project Ga0335078, IMG submission 206711) | Soil microbial communities from Loxahatchee National Wildlife Refuge, Florida, United States - Lox_Sample_3.2 | ecosystem: Environmental > Terrestrial > Soil > Wetlands | place: USA... | reverse complement strand
ACGCAGCCGATGGATCCGACGACGATGGTAGGCCAGATGTTCTCCATGAACCAACTGCAGCAGCTCATCAACATCAATCAGACGCTCAGCGCAGCCTTCCCCGCCGCAGCCGGAACAAGCGGTACCACCGGAAGTTCCGGGAGCCCAACACCCACAGGAGCACACTAATGTCGTCATTCTCGATTCCACTGTCCGGCCTCGGCGCGAGCCAAGAGGCATTGAACATCATCTCCAACAACCTCGCAAACCTGAACACTACCGGGTACAAGGACCAGACTGCGAATTTTCAGTCGCTCTTTTATCAAAACCTGGGCACAACCGGTGCGGGCGATCCTATCCAGGTAGGCGCCGGAACCGAGGTCGGTTCCGTCTCCACCAATTTCACTAACGGTGGCGTGAACAATACCGGGGTTCCGAGCGATGTCGCGATCACCGGCAACGGCTTCTTCATCACCCAGGAAGCGAACGGCACCGTCCAGTACACGCGAGCGGGCGACTTCAGCGTGAATGCCGCAGGACAACTTGTCGCGGCCGATGGGGCAACGGTTATGGGTTATCCCGCCGTGAATGGCGTGGTCAATCAGAGCGGCTCACTGGCTCCGATTCAGGTCGGCCAGTCGGCCATCAGCCCGCCCGCCGCGACTAGCACAATGCAGCAACAAACAAACCTGAACTCCGGCGCAGCCGTGGGAACTGTATATTCGACGCCGATGACGGTGTACGACTCTCTTGGCGAGTCGCACGTTCTCACCTTCAATTACACGAACACCGGCCCGGGAGCATGGAGTTATACTGTGACGCTTCCCGCCGCCGACACAGGCGGTACCGGTGCTCCGACCACAATTGCCAGCGGCAACCTGACATTCGACAGCAATGGCAATCTGACTTCCCCGAGCGGATCGGTTACTGGAATTTCAGTGTCCGGTCTGGCGGATGGCGCGGCCACCATGAATCTCACGTGGAATCTCACGGGTCCGAACGGAAGTTCTCTGATGACCCAGGTGTCCTCGCCGAGCGCAACCACTTCGACCAGTCAGAACGGCTACGGAGCGGGCCTTCTGCAGAGCTACACGGTTGAGACCGACGGAACGGTTCAAGGGCAATTCAGCAACGGCCAAGTTCAGGCGCTGGGACAGATTGCGCTGGCGAACTTCCCGAATACGGACGGCTTGCAATTGATGGGGTCCGGCAACTATGCGCCTACTCTCGCATCTGGTGCGGCCGTTATTGGCGCGCCGAACAGCGGTGGATTGGGGACATTGACCGGGGGCGCCCTGGAGTCTTCCAACGTCGACATCTCCACTGAATTTACAAACCTGATCGTGACCCAGCGGGGATTCGAAGCGAATGCGCGTGTGATTACAACGCTCGATACGGTTACGAATACGACAATCAACCTGCAGGCTTCACCTGGTAACTAACGGTGACTAGTACCGCGACAGTAGGTCAAGCGCCACATGGACTTGGCCTATTGCCGCAGGGTCTAGCACGAACGTGCCAGCGATACCCTGTCGAAGCTTTGGTGCCGTGCCGATTGAGTTGCTGTATTTCACAACACAAGTTTCCAGGACTGTGTGACCGAAAAAAATAACGTTTGAGGAGGAAGCTATGTCAGTATCAGGAGTTTCGGGTGGTCCGGCTCATGCGAACCTGCAGACCTATTACCACCAGCGTCAGTCCGATTTGATGCAGTTGGGAAAAGATTTGAGCTCCGGCGATCTGCAGGACGCTCAGACAGCTTACGATTCGATCGTCAGCTTGGGACAGCAGGGACCTTTTGCTAGCGGCTCGCCATTCGCAATGGCAAATCGCGAGCAGGACTTCCAGGCAATCGGCCAAGCAATCCAGAGCGGAAACGCGAGCGCAGCGGCACAGGCCTATAAGGCTTTGGCAGCTTCGTTCCATGGTCCGCAGTCGACTCCGACGGATCCAACCCCGGTTGCGGGTGGGTCGGGTTCGGTTCCGAGCGCCAGCTAACTCTGGTAGCCAAGGTAGGAGCAGGGCCGCGGCGTGGGGTTTAGTACGGCAAGTTCATCAGCATTTCAAAACTGGTCGCCCCCGCCGCTGAGCACTGTACTCAAGCCTCAACCCGTAGCAACGCTCCGTTGCGGCGGAAGCTACGATGTTGCCGTGAAGTTAGTGTCCAATTAGAGGACTCGATGCGCAGTCTTAGGGCTGTTTCAGAGGGTCCTATTCTTCTATTTCTGCTCTAATCACGCGCTGCTGCAGCCGTACATGGCCGGCGGTAATCGGCGAAACGCAAGTTGTTCTTTTCATTAACCCTCAGTCGTCACCACATTCTCTCAAAAAATCTACTCAGCCGGGCAATCTGCGGACTTGCAATTGCACCTCTGGATTGCTCATCGATCACCTTGCGCGGAAGCGAGGCAGTCCACCTTCGCGAATAGGGTCGATGGGCAATTACACGATGGATGCAGCCGTTCAACGCGCGAAGGAGCCACAACCGGTCGAGGCAGCCATGCCCGCAAGGGATCCGATCGAAGAATTCGGGTGGCTTCCCTGTCAATTGTCCGTCGAAATCCCGGTCACTCGGTTCACGGTAGGTGATCTTCTGAAATTGAGAAGAGGGTCAATCGTCGAAACGGCATCCCACCACGCCAGCGATGTTCCCCTGCGTGCCAATGGGCTGTTGATTGGCTGGACGGAATTTGAAGTCATTGGCACAGCTTTGACGGTTCGCATCACGGAGTTGGCATGAAAACAAAGAAGGCTGTATCAGAAGTTTCCCTGGCTGAGCCCTCCCCAGAAAAAAGGGCCAAGAAACGCTTGCGCAAGAGCACGCAGAAGATGTCACTAAGTCGGAAGACCCGCAGCGGAAGCAAATTGACCGGCGATAGTGCACGAACCAAGAAAGCACGGGTCAATAGCGAAACAGCATGCTCGGACGAAAGCAACAATCTGATTCTTGCCGAACCTGCCGTAGAGCCTTCAATCGTAGAAGCTCTTCCCCAGGAAAACCTACCAGCAGCTTGCGAGTTCATCCGCGAACAAGCGGTGCCGCTGCAGTGCGATGAGGTTCCTCAGCTTGATGTGCCTGAGCATGGCGCGCTGGCCAAAGTCTGTACCGCATGTGAATGCCCGGCCGAAGGCCCGTTCGTCCAACCAGTTGAGACTCTTGCAACGATGGAGGTGTGTTGTGTTGATGAGCAGGAACTCGCTCATGACACAGTGGCAATCGGGCCAGACGCCGCTGCAGTAATGGAAGAAGTACCAGGCAAGATCCAACGTAACCAAATGGTCGCGGTGCTCGCGACATTTTGGAACTTGCTCATGGCGCGACTTACGCCAGTTTGGAATTGGGGGCAACAAAAACTCAAATCCCAGCAAGGAAAAAAACGGTTGCGGGTCTGCGAAAGCGTGTCCCTTGGCGAGAAGCGATTCGTTGCAGTCATCCAGGTTGACGGTGAGCAATTTCTGGTGGGTGGCTCTTCCAGTTCGGTTGCAACCCTGGCACACCTGGAACGACCGCGTGAGTTTTCGAGCATTTTTCAGCAACATTGCGAACAGGATTTGAGCAGGGCATGAAAGTGGCTGTTTTAGAAGCGAGAGTTCTGCTGGTGACATTGGTGCTCGCGGGTGCGAGCGCACGTGTATCGGCTGAGCCTGCCCCCGTGACTGGTATGCCCCCGGCGATGCCGGTTGCTTCCACGTCTGCTCTCCCCGACAGCATTCCGGTAACGACTCTTCCATCCTCCAGCATCTCGCCGAACGAAATTCGGATTACCGGGATGGGTAGCGGCTCGGTACCGTGGACGATCATCGTCCTCCTGACTTTTCTGACGCTGATCCCCTCGCTGTTACTTTGCGTAACACCGTTCGCACGATTGTTAGTCGTGTTCCATTTTCTGCGACAGGCTCTTGGGCTGCAGACCACGCCGACGAATCAGACCCTAATAGGTCTAGCCCTCATTTTGACTTTCTTCCTAATGCAACCTGTCGGTGCGACGATCTACGACACTTCGGTTTTGCCACTGCAGGCAGGCAGGATCACGGCGATGCAAGCGGTCGAGCGCGGAGCCGAACCGGTTCGGCAATTCATGCTGCACTACGTGCGCGAAAAAGATGTTGCCCTGTTCGTGGAACTAGCCAAAGAACCGAAACCACGAGATCCAAAGGATCTTTCCATGCGGGTATTAGTACCTGCATACATCGTGTCCGAGCTGAGTACGGGTTTCCAGATCGGCACGGTATTGTTCTTGCCATTCATGGTCATCGACATGGTGGTTGCGTCGATTTCAACCTCCGTCGGAATGTTGCAACTTCCGCCGGTCGTGATTTCAACGCCATTGAAGCTCCTGCTGTTTGTCATGGTAGACGGTTGGAATCTTTTGATTGGTTCGTTAATGAAGAGTTTTAGTTGAGGCGAACATGCCAGTTGAGCAAGTAGTCGATCTAGGACGTATCACGATGAAGGAAGTATTTCTGCTGGCGAGCCCCATTCTGGCTACGGCGGTCATCGTGAGTCTGCTGATTAACATCGTGCAGGTTTTAACCTCTTTGCAGGAAACAACGATTTCGGCCGTGCCGCGCTTGCTGGCCGTGGGGGCTGCGACATTTTTCCTGATGCCGTGGATGTGGCGCCAAGCGTGTCAATTCACGATCCAGATTTTCTCGGACTTTCATCCGTACTTGCGTTAGGTGACATGGAAATTTCGATCGCTAACATCATCGGCTCGGTACTAGTGGTAGGTCTTCGTGTCTCCGGATTGATGCTGTTCGCACCATTTTTCAGCAGTGTGAGCATTCCTCCGCGGATCAAGATCGTCTTGGTTATGGGGATAACGGCAGTTCTCTATCCAGTTTACTCGGCAAAAGTCGGTCCGATTGCTACGACGCAGTGGCCGATGGTGGTCGCCAGCGAGATGCTGGTCGGAATCGCGATTGGACTGGCTACGAACGCCGTGTTTGAAGCGGCTCAGATGGCTGGGCAAATGTTGAGCGTGCAGATGGGTTATTCGCTAGTGAACATCCTCGATCCCAACACTCAAGTCGAGAGCACAGTCATTGCGATGCTCCATCAAAGCATGCTGATGCTGATCTTTTTAAGTTTAGGCGTACATCGTTGGGTCGTTCGCGCGATCGCGCATAGTTTTGATTATTTACCGCCTGGAACGGCAACCATCAACCCCGTATTGGCCCGAGCACTTCTGCATGAGGGCACAATCGTGCTGCAACTCGGAGTTCAGATTGCGGCGCCAGTCTTGGCTGCAACGCTGTTAGTGGACCTGGTTCTGGGTCTGCTGGGAAAAGCATCGCCGCAAATGCCGCTGATGTTGTTAGGGCCCGCGGTCAAAAGCACTCTTGGAGTACTGGTCTTCGGCATCACGGTCGGATTCTGGCCGCGATTGTTTGAAAGATATTTTTCGGAATCGATTGCCTACGCCGAGCAGTTGTTGCACGTAGCGAGATAGCAAGACATGGCTGATTCGAACAAGACAGAAAAAGCTACACCGCAAAAGCGAAAGAAAGCCCGCGAGAAAGGCCAAGTTGCGCGGTCCCGCGAGCTTTCGAATGCGCTGGCGTGGAGCGCAGGATTGGCTTTGCTGGCTTGGCAGGTTCCCGATGCCGCTCGCCAGTGGCGAGGTTTGTTGCAAAGCGAATTGGATGTCGCGGTGAGAGAGCCGATCACTCCCGGAGGACCGGTCTTGTTCTGGAGTGCCGTTGGCGTTCTGCGATGGATCGTACCGATTTTGGCGGCAGCCTGGACTTTGTCGGTCGCCGGAGGAATCGCACAGGGCGGGTTGGTTGTTGCTGGGGAGTCCCTGGCATTCAAGCCGGAACGATTGAATCCCGCGGAAAAGCTGAAACAGATGTTTTCGCTTTCCGGATTCAGTGGAGTCCTGAAATCGCTGCTTCCTTTCGGCGTGATTCTTTGGATCGGAATTTCGACCCTGACCAAGTACTGGCAAAGCATCGTGGAGGCCTCAGACCTGGGAGTACGCGCATTCTCGGGATTTCTGCTGGGTGTGATGTGGGAACTCTGCTGGAAGTCAGGGCTGGTGCTGCTTTGCTGGTCTGCTATCGACTACTTCATCGTGCGGCAGAAACTCGAAGGCGACCTCAAGATGACCCGGCAGGAAGTCCGCGATGAACTCAAGCAGACAGAAGGCAATCCAGCGATCAAAAGCCGCATTCGACGTTTGCAGAGGCAAATGCGACGAAGGCAGATGCTGCGGGATACCGAGAAGGCCAGCGTCGTCATCACCAACCCGACGCACTATGCCGTGGCATTGCGATACGAACTCGATATGGATGCGCCGATTGTTGTCGCAAAAGGCCGAGATTTTCTAGCGAAAGAAATCAAAGAAGTTGCGATTTGGCACGGGATCGCAATCATGGAAAATCCTCCGCTCGCGCAGGCTCTATATAAGACGGTGGAAGTGGGCAGCCCGATTCCTGCGGCACTCTACACAGCAGTCGCTGAGATCCTGGCTTTCGTATTCCGAGCTCAGGCCCGTGCGCGGCAGCAGGCGGGAGTTCGGGCAAGGTAGTGAGACCAAGGAAGAATGGCGAATAAACCAAACCCAACGGCGTCCGCTCTCAGTGGCAGAACTGACTGGATTGTTCCATCGCTTGCAGTGAGCATGGTTTTTGTCATGCTCATCCCACTGCCGGCGATCATGGTCGATATTCTGTTGGCTCTCAGCCTCACGGGGGCCGTCCTGGTCTTATTGGTTGCTCTCCAGATCCTGAAGCCGGTTCAGTTTTCTGTTTTTCCAAGCTTATTGCTGTTATTAACACTTTTCCGCCTCTCACTCGGACTCGCCAGCAGCCGGAGAATTCTACTGCACGGCAACGAGGGAGCCGCCGCCGCAGGCCGGGTCATCGAGGCATTCGGTCAGTTTGTCGTAGGCGGGAACTATGTCGTTGGATTCGTGCTGTTCCTGGCCTTGATCGCGATTCAGTACATGGTAGTAAGCCACGGCGCGGTACGAACGGCAGAAGTCACTGCACGATTCACGTTGGACGCCATGCCGGGCAAACAGATGGCCATTGATGCCGATCTGAACGCAGGCCTTATCGACGAGAAGCAAGCCCGCATGCGCCGCGAGCAGATTGCGCACGAGGCTGAGTTCTATGGAGCCATGGACGGTGCCGCACGCTTCAGCCAGCGGGACTCCATGGCGACGATTCTGATTACAGCAATCAACATTATTGCCGGATTCTTGATCGGTGTTTTCCAACACGGAGTTCCCTTCCTCGAGGCTCTGAAGACTTACACGGTGCTGACGGTTGGCGATGGGCTCGTCACCATGATTCCGTCTCTGCTGGTATCGGTGGCAGGCGCGATCGTTCTGACAAGAGCCTCGTCGGAGAGCACGCTAGGAATCGATGTAGGCCGCCAATTATTCGGAAAGCGTCGCCCGCTGTGGATTGCAGGGGCTGTGATGCTTGGCCTGGCCTTGATGCCCGGTCTTCCCAAACTGTCGTTTATCTGCATGGCCGCAGTAATGATGCTCTTGGCACGCCGCGCCAAGACCGACGAAGCGGTTGCAGGCCAAGTTGCACTTGCTGCTGGCGCAGTTAAAGGGCAGCCGACCGCGGCTCCCGCAACCGATTCTCTGGAATCCGCGCTGAAGCTCGATGAACTCATGCTGGAAGTTGGCCTGGGGTTGGTGCCCTTGGTCGACAGCAAACAGGGCGGACAGTTGCTCGGGAAAGTGCGTTCGCTGCGAAAGACGTTGGCGACACAGTTGGGCTTCCTGGTACCTCCGATTCACATCACCGACAATCTTGCTCGCAAAGAACGGGAGTACGTCATCTATCTTCGTGGCGTCGAAGTCGCGCGCTGGGAGATGCGGAAGGACTGCTTGTTGGCCATTAGTTCCCAGCCATCCCCCGCGCCCATCCCAGGACAGGACACCCGCGAGCCCGCATTCAACACGCCAGCGAAATGGATTACGCCAGACTTGCAGGCTCAGGCCATTGCGGCTGGGTACGTGGTGGTGGATCACACTTCTGCTTTGGCGACTCACCTGAGCGAGGTCGTCCGCCAGAATGCGCACCTGTTACTGACACGACACGAAACTAAACGCCTGATCGATCGTCTAGGCGAATCTCACCCCAAACTCGTCGAAGAACTTGTTCCGAAGTTAATGACGCTAGGTGAAGTCCAAAAGGTGCTGCAACAGTTGCTCCGAGAGCAGGTGTCGATCCGGGACTTGGGAACGATTCTGGAAACGATGGTCGAGTTGGCCGCGATTAATAAGAACCCGGTTCTCCTGGTTGAAGGCGTGCGTCACGCTCTGGGGCGCGCGTTGGTACGTCCGCTATTGGACGAGCGCGGCGAACTCAAGGTGGTCACGTTGGACCGGTCGATCGAAGACGAGTGTGCGCGCGCATTAAATCCGCAGGGGCCGATCCCGTCGGTGGCTCTCGCACCGAGTACCGCTCGACGAATTTCGGAAGGATTGCGAGGGTTGTTTGGCGAAAATGTGGTCAATGCACCTCCCGTGCTCCTATGTTCCTCCCCCGGACGTTTTCATTTACGTCGCTTACTAGAGCCGTTTTTTCCCCGAATCTCGGTTCTGTCACCGACAGAAATTCCTCCGCTCGTACCGGTGCAATCGATTGGAGCGTTGCGCTGAAACATAGTTCGTAAGGATTGATTGAGGGGCCCATGACACAGGCAGAGATGGCATATCGGGAAAACGTAGAAGAGATCGTCGATCGGGACGAATTTATTTTGAAGGAACTCCCGCAGGTGTATTACATTGCGCGGCGGATCTATGAGCGCCTTCCGCAAAGCGTCTGCTTTGAAGACCTCGTTCACGCGGGTGTGATTGGCCTGATTGAAGCGGTACGCAGTTATCAACCGGGCAAATCCGTGCCATTCAATGCATTTGCGAAGTTCCGGATCCGCGGAGCAATCCTCGACAGCCTTCGAGCGCTGGATTGGGGATCCCGCCCGCTTCGGCGCAAGGGACGGCGGATCGAAGAGGCGATTGCCAAGCTTTCTGCCCAATTGGGCCGGCAACCCGAGGAGGATGAGATCGCGTCGGAAATGGGAGTGTCAATCGAAAAACTGCATGAAATCGCGCAGCGTCTGGATGGGTTGAATCTCGTGGGCCAGCAGGTGAATTCAGCGTTTGATCGGACCGAGAAACACGATCTGATCGAGTCTGCCCCAAGTCCGGATGAAAGTCCGTACGATCTCCGGGTGCGCAGTGAGACCCGGGAGCGATTGGCAGAGGCAATCTCGACCCTTTCCGAGAAGGAGCAACTCGTGATTTCGCTTTACTACCGGGAAGAACTGACGATGAAGGAAATCGCCAAGGTGGTGAACCTGGCGGAATCCCGCGTTTCCCAAATTCACGCGTTAGTCCTGCCCAAGCTTCGCGCAGCCCTCGAGAAGAGTATGTGCGTTGAAAAGCATTGACGATTCACAGATAGGAATTACGAAAAGATCAAGAAATGAGCAAACTCAGCATCCCCGGCATTGCAAAAGCGATCTCCAAATGGAGAGACTGGCCGGTCTGCGTGAATCCGGGCTGCACTTCAAAATCATTGGTGCACGCAGTTTCAAAGCGGCATACGGGAATCCGATTGTTTGAGGACTGGTTTTGCGGACCCGACTGTTTTGAAAGTGGGGCGAAGCAGAAAATTTCGGAGCTACGATCCACTCGGAACGGACAAGAAAAGCCTCCTAGTCTGCGGATGCCGCTTGGGCTTCTGTTGGTTTCGCGCGGCATTCTTACCAATGAGCAGCTTAAGATCGCCCTGGATCAACATCGGGCAAGCGGTACTAATTTTGGAGACGTAGTTCAGGAACTTGGCTTTGCAACCCAGCAGCACGTAACGGCTGCAGTCGCAGCCCAGTGGGCTTGCTCAGTGTTTTCTCTGGGCGACCGGCTGACCGCTTCGGAGATTCACATTCCCAAATGTCTCCTTGCACAATATGAGATGCTGCCGGTCCACTTTTCGCCGATTGGACGAAAATTGATGGTCGGTTTTGTGACTCGCGTCCAGCATCACATTCTTTATACGATCGAACGGATTGCCTCGTGCACGGCGACACCCTGCTTCATTACAGCCACTGAATTCCGGAAACATCTTCAATCCTTAGCCTTGGATACTGCAGAAAACGAGTTGGTCTTCGACCGCAGCAGCAGCGTGGCCGAGATTGCGAAGCTAGTGCGCAACTACGTATGCCAACTGGGTGCGGAGGAGGCACGTTTCGGAATATGCCGCGATCATTTATGGGTCAGAATCGTCGGTCGCCAGACCATGGACCTGTTGTTCCGTATGCAGACGGATTGACGGATCACTAAAGCCTTACGTCTTCCCTGCCGATTAATTGCCAGCGGGTTCAAATATGCTGGCACAGAAGAAAACGACATCGACTTCGGCTCATCGGCCACCGCCCTTCAGCAACTTTCCCGAGGAGTGGCATCGCATAGAGGTGCCCCACGTGCCTTCTATGGCGACAGCAGTCGTTCTCTTACAGATATTGTTGAATGATAACGTCGCCGATCTGGAGACGATCACACATGTAATCCGCGAAGACGTGGGGTTAACGATTCAACTCCTGCGCTTGTCAGGCTCTATCGCCGGCAATTTTCTAAGGATGCCACTCTCATTCGGGAAGCTTGTCGTCATTCTGGGACAGGCGAAGCTGAGGGAAATGGTGGCTGAGGCGGCCATCATCGGCGACTCCCTTCTCGTTAATGCCGAGGGCTGCAGTTCATTTTGGTTACGCGCACGGCAGACGGCGCGTACAGCTGCGCAAGTCACGGCGGAAGTGTTTCCCGAACTGCAAGATACTGCCTATATTACCGGCCTACTGAGACACATGGGAGATTTGCCGGCGCTATTCGGCTGGCGACTGCCGGGCCTGGAGTCGGCTGGGCCGGATGAAATTGGCTACCGAATGGCAAGGTCCTGGAATTTCCCTAACCTGCTCGCAGAAGTGATTGGGGGTGACGAGCACGCATGCCGCTCAAGCCGGTCCCAGTGGCTACTGCGGCTGATCCGTGCTGCCGAGCCGACCATTTTGCGCGGTTAGAAATTCTGATCCTCCCTGCACGTAATCCGTGCAGTCTTGCTCCCGCTTTAATTTGCCTCTCATCTCGCGGCAGACCTGCGACTGAAGCTCAATCACTTACAACGAATCGTTCCGCAGGCATGTGGCCTTGATCGTGCTTCATCAGGTCGAGGGCTTTTCATGGACAGCGGCTTCTATGCAGCATGCACCGCGTTGATGGCACGAAGTCAAGCGTTGGATCTCGTGGCGAACAATCTGGCGAACGTGAGTACGCCCGGCTTTCGTGCTCAGCATGATGTGTTTCGTTCCCTGCTGGCGAGCTCTTCGATCTATCCCATGTCCAATCTGAATCGGGCTGTGAACAATTACTCAGTTCTGGGCGAAAGCCATTTTGATCTCGCCCAAGGCAGTTTGGAAAAAACCGGCAACGATCTCGACCTGGCGATTCAGGGTTCGGGGTTTTTTGCAGTGAAAACCGCCGGGGGCCCGGTTTACACGCGCAATGGAAATTTTCACGTTTCTCCGAAGGGCAAGTTAGTCACTTCGCAAGGGGATGAAGTCATGGGCGTCACGGGCTCGATCGACGTCGTTGGTGGCCCTGTGTCAATCAGCCCAGATGGAACGATCTCCGTGAATGGAGCGGTTGCGGGCCAACTCAAAGTCGTGGATTTCCCATCGGGAACGCCACTCGAGAGTGTTGGCTCAACCTACTACTCGGCGCCGCCCAAGAGCGAAGTCGCGGCGACGAATGCCAGTGTGCAGCAAGGATCGTTGGAAGCGTCGAATGTGAATCCGGTTTCCAGCGCGGTTGAGTTAATAACAATGCAGCGCTATGCGGAGTTCATGCAGCGTGCGCTGACAATGTTCCATACCGACATGAATCAAACCGCGGCTCAGGACTTGCCGCGAATTACACCGAACCCGTAAAGGAAAAACATTATGCTTCGAGCTCTTTATACGGCCGCCAGCGGCATGGTTGCTCAACAGATGAACCTCGACAACATTGCCAATAACCTGGCGAACTCGAGTACCGCCGGTTTCTATGGGCGCCGCCTTCAGTTTTCGGACCTGGTTTACCAGAACCTCGTGATGCCTGGAGCTGCGGCTACACAGCAGACGACGATCGCTGCGGGACTTCAGGTTGGACTCGGAACAATGCCCCGCGCTTCAGAGGTTGTGCAGACGCAGGGGAACTTTAGTTCGACAGGGAATCCCCTCGATTTGGCCATCCAGGGGCTCGGCTTTTTCCAGGTGACAATGCCGGATGGAACGATTGCGTATACACGCTCCGGATCCTTTCATCTCGATGCGCAAGGGAACATTGTGACGGCGGATGGGAATCCTCTACAGCCGAATATCACGATCCCGGCGAATGCGACCACCATCACCATCGGCACCGATGGGACCGTTTCAGTCACCCAGTCCGGTCAGACGGCTGCGCAACAGGTTGGGGCGATTCAGTTGGCGATGTTTCCGAACCCAGGCGGGCTCAACAGCGTCGGCAACAACTTGTACTTGCAGACAACGGCATCAGGGGATCCGATCGTCGGCGCTCCCGGTGCTGCGGAAGGTTTAGGGACTCTTCAGCAAGGGATGCTCGAGCAATCGAACGTCGACATTGTGTCGGAGTTCGTGCAGATGATTGTCGCGCAGCGCGCGTATGAATCGAACTCGCGAGTGGTCACCTCGGCGGATCAAATGCTGCAGGATCTCGCGAACATCGGACGTTAATTGCTCATGCTTTCGCGAAGATATCTCGCAACTTTTGCTGCTTGTCTCTTGCTGGTGGCGCCTTCCATCGCTCAGCAACGCGACTCGAGATTTCTTATCTCTGCAAATCGAGTTGCTGAGGCACTGGTTGGGGCGGGCGTTCCGGTTTCCGCTGGACAGGTCAGGTTTCTGTCGCCGGTCAGCTCGGATGATAGAGATCCGAGTTTGCGAGTGATCAACGTGAGTCGATGGTCGGGAAATAGTTATAAAGCCGAATTGCGTTGCCGTGACCATGCCGCGTGTCTGCCCTTCTATGTCTTGCTAACCGGCAGTGAGAAGGCAGACACGCGGGGTCAAGTCGTCGGAAGGGAAACCGATATTCGAGGGCGAAACGTCGCGCTTGTTCCCGCAGAAACAGCTCTCGTTCGCGATGGAGATAACGCCACTCTGGTTTTCGAAAACAGCTCATTGCGGATCAGCTTACCGGTGATTTGCCTACAGAGCGGCAATCGCGGGCAAACGATTCGAGTCGAGAGCAGGGACCACAAGCGTTTCTTTAAAGCGGAGATCGTGGAAGCTGGACTGTTGAGGGCATCACTGTGAGAACGGAACGAATGAAAACAAAAAGCCTGATCTGGCAAACAAGCGTCATTCTGCTTGATCTGATGTTTGCGTGTTCGCCTGCACTGTTCGCGAGCAGCAAGTCTTCCACTCAAGATACGGGGCAGAATCGTGCCGCTTACATAGCCCGGGTGCAACAACAGGCGAATCCCAACGTTCCAACAACAACGATGGGTAGTTTGTGGATTCCGAGCGGCGCACTTAGCGAGATCAGCACAGACTACAAGGCCAGAACAGTTGGGGATCCGGTCATCCTGGTGGTTCTTGAGCAAACTACCGCTCAGTCGACGGGAGATGTGAATTCGCAGCGAGCGTTCCAGACGGCATCAGGGATCACAGCTTTGCCCGGCAAGTTAAAGACCGGCGGCGTGAATCCTCTATTTGGCGCGAATTCTTCCACAACACTGAAAGGTCAAGGAGAGACGTCGGCTGGTTCGAATCTGACCACAACGCTTTCCGGACGGGTAATTGCCCTGCTTCCAAACGGCAACATGATCGTCGAGGCGGAACGCCATGTTCTGATCAACAGCCAGCATGAAACCATGCTGGTGAGAGGTGTTCTGCGCCCAGGCGACATTGGACCCAACAATTCCGCACCATCCACCGCCCTTGCCAACCTTGAAATCGAACTGAAGGGCAAAGGCATAGTCACGGATTCCATCAGGAGCCCCAATCCGATTATGCGCGCGTTATTGTGGTTGATCGGTTTTTGAAAATGGCAGATTACAGAGGCAAAAACCGCTTTCTGATTATGGTCGCAGAGTACTTGGTGCTGGCGTTGATGATCGTACTTTCCTCGGTCAACTCTCGCGCCGCCGCTGTGGGCGATAACCGGCAAGTCCTGATTCGTGACATCACAACGATTGCCGGAATTCGCGAAAACCCGCTGATCGGCTACGGTGTAGTCGTGGGCTTAAAGCGCACGGGCGATAGCCAACAAACTCTCTTCACGACTCAAACCCTGGCGAACGTCCTGCAACGCTTGGGAGTTCAGATCCCGGCAGCGACCGTGCAAGTGCGAAATATCGCAGCGGTGATGGTCACTGCTTCTCTTCCTCCGTTCGCCCAACCGGGAACAACTTTTGACGTCACTGTTTCGTCTGCGGGAGACGCGAAAAGTCTCGAAGGTGGGGTGCTTTTGCTCACTGCCCTTCATGCCGCCGATGGAGCTATCTACGCTGAGGCGCAGGGACCGCTGACATTAGGTGGGTACACCGCAGGATCAAGCGCCAACGTGAAAGAAGTCAACCACGCAACGGTCGGTCGGATTGCAGCCGGGGGAGTTGTTGAGCGGGATGCGTCGGTTGATCTAAGTCACCTCACGACCTTATCACTGGTTCTTCGGGAACCGGATTTTACCGCCGCTCGCGACGTTACCGCCGCCATCAACCATGACTTCGACAAGCCGGTAGCATCCTTTATAGACAGTCGACGAATCGACTTGAGCGTGCCGCAATCGGGTATGAACTCGGTGCCCATGCTCATCACGAGAGTCCAAAATCTTGGGGTATCCGTGCACCCGCCGGCTAAAGTTGTAATGAACGAGCGCACCGGAACGATCGTCATGGGGGGGGATGTCAAACTCTCTCCCGTTTCCGTGCTACACGGCGACCTCACCGTCGAGGTCTCCACCACTTACTCCGTCTCCCAGCCTGCACCATTCTCCAAGACCGGTACTACTGAAGTGGTGCCGCAAACCGATGTTCAGGCTAAAGAAGGACCGGCGCGATCGCTCCAGTTAAATGCGGGGGCGAGCGTCGAAGAATTAATCAACGGATTGCACACAATGGGTGCCAGCGCCCACGACATCGTTGCCATTTTGCAGGCGATTAAAGCCGCCGGCGGGCTGCAGGCGCAATTGGAGATCTTATGAGCACGCTTGGGTTTTCGTCGTCCATTTCTCCGATGACTTCAGCGAACTTGGACCAGGCGAAAAGTTCGCAGGCAGCGCGTATCTTGCAAGCTCCAAAAGATAATCTGGCCAAAATCGATAAGGCGGCCAAGGACTTTGAAAGCATCCTTTTGGGCGAGTGGTTGGAAAAAGCTGAAAAATCGTTTGCCAGCGTTCCGGGAGTAGATTCCAGCCAGGACAGCGATCCCGGCCACGATCAGTTTGAAAGCATAGGGTGTCAATTCTTGTCGGAAAGCCTAAGCAAAGCCGGGGGAATCGGCATCGCCTCCATGATTAGCAAGCATTTAAGGGCGATTGAGGCAGCCAAGCAATCAAGCCAAGAGGAGAAGACTAGCGGCAATTTGTCGCCCGCCATTCCTTCGGAGGTTAAGTAAGTCATTTTACATCAATGACTTGCAAGGCTGAAGTTTGCCGCTGAAACTGCCGATTAAGAACTGACCCAATTGTGAGGTTTCTATGAGAATCGGACCCAACATTTCGGATTTACAAGGCATTTCGTCCAGCCGTGCTGACAATTCCTCGTCGCTCGCTAGCGCAGGGAAGTCGGCCGGCGTGGAACAAACTGAGTCGTTTCCTGAGGATATGGTCAGCTTGAGCAGCCTCAAGAGCAAGGCGATGCAAACGCCGGATGTTCGCGAAGAGAAAGTTGCGAGCTTGCAGCAGAGCGTCGCCAGCGGGCTCTATCAACTTAATCCAAAGGCAATTGCCGCTGCGATGATGGGCGAGGAGTAATTTCGGGCGGCAACTGAATGGGCATCGTGAAACAGAATCTAAGCGCGGAGCAAGACCACTTCGAGCACCTGCAACTGGTGCAAGCTCTGTCGCGGGAAATTACCGCCGCCATCTCGTCTGTAGAACGCAATGACTTGCGCGGGCTCCAGGCGACGATTGCAAATCAGGAAAAGATCTGCGACGAACTCGTTTCCAAGAAGTGGCTGCCTCCTGCTTCAGGGCGCAAGAATCGCGATGCGGTGCAGGAAGCCTATGTAACGCTGTCGCAGCTCAATCGCGTTTACGCGGGAGTGATTAAGCGTTCCAAGCGATGCACCGACCTTTTGTCTGCACTCTACGGCGCATCTCAAGCTGGTTACGGAAAGAACGGTACCACTCTGGAAAACCGGCAATCCTGGATTTGCGAGGTTTAGACCGATGGGATCCCTCACATCTTCTTTGTGGATCGCTGCCCAAGCCCTGGACGTAAACCAAGGCGCACTGGACGCGACCTCCAACAACATTGCAAACGCCAATACGCCCGGTTACAGCCGGGAAGTTGTCAATTTATCCGAACAAACTCCAGTCGAAGTCGGAAACATCACCTACGGGACCGGAGTAACTCTCGATCAGATTCAGAGCGTTCGTGATCAGGTGCTCAGTTTGCAGATTGCCGAGCAGACCTCGCAGCAGAGCGGAGCGCAGACCCAGTTGAACGCATTACAGCAGGTTCAGAGCCTGTTCTCCGATCCGACCCAAGGCATCAGTGAAAGCATGTCGGCCTTTTTCAATAGCATCAGTCAGCTATCGACGAATCCGTCGGATGAAGCGCAGCGCTCCTCGGTAATGACGGATGCCCAAAATCTAGCGACGTCATTCAATCAGGCGGCCCAGAGTCTCGAGACCAACCAGTCCAACCTGAATCAGTCGGTTTCCCAAACTGTTAATCAAATCAACGCACTGACGACGCAGATCGCGCAAATCAATGCGCAGGTCGGCCAGATGCAACAATTGGGCAAAGATCCAGGTGGATTGTTGGACCAGGAAAATCAGCTCATCAGCCAACTGTCGCAGCTGACTAATATCTCCGAAACCCAGACCCAGCAAGGCCTGACGATTACCACCGGAAATGGGGCCGCTCTGGTAGTTGGCAATCAGAGCTTCGCCCTCCAGGTGGCGAATGGAACGGATGGAATGCAGGATGTCTTTTCGCAAGGCCAGGACATCACCAGCAGCATCACGGGTGGCAGCCTTGGAGGAACGATCCAGGTCCGCGATCAGGATATTCCAAACGTTCTCAATCAGCTGAACACGCTTGCCAGTCAATTCGCGGATGCTTTCAATGCTGCGCAGACGACCGGCTTCGACCTGAACGGGAACCCCGGGCAGGCGCTGTTTTCGTACAGCTCTAACGGTGCGGCCGCCAGCCTGAGTTTGACGACCACGGACCCGAATGCGATTGCAGCCAGTTCCGATGGCACTCCGGGAAGCAACGGGAATATCACGAACTTGATGGCCGTCGAAACGCAGCCGTTGCCATCCGGCGAAAACCCGGTTGACACCTACGCAAATCTGGTAGCGCAGACTGGAAACTTGGCGTCGCAGGCCCAGGCCGAGGTTACATCGAGTACGGCGAGCTTGAATCAGCTCAATGACCAACTCGGAGCAATCTCTGGAGTGTCGATCAACGAAGAGACTGCCAACATGCTGAACTACCAAAATGCATTCGCCGCCGCAGCACGGGTGGTAAACACGGTCAGCCAGCTGACCCAAACCGTACTCACAATGGGTACCGCTGCGGCGAGCTAGGAATAAACCATGCGGGTAAATCCGAATTTCACTCCAGATATTCTTCAAGACCTTTACATCTCGCAAAGCCAGGAGCAGACCACGCTCCAGCAGCTTGCGACCGGGAAGCTCATCAACATGCCCTCCGACAATCCGGGAGGGGCGTCGGCGCTGGTTCAAAACCAGGTAGCGCAAGAGCAGAATGATCAGTTCCAGCAGAATACATCGGCTCTCGAAGGACTGATGCAAACTGCAGATTCGACCTTGAATTCCGTCGTCGAATCTCTGAATCAGGCAATATCTTTAGGCGTCGAAGGCGGAAGCGGCACAAAATCGGCGGCGGACTTACAAGCAATCGCCCAACAAGTACAAGGCATTCAACAACAGGTTGTGCAACTAGCGAATACCTCCTACCAAGGCAACTACATTTTTGGGGGTACCGCGACCAATGTTCAGCCATTCACTGTTGACTCTTCGTCGCCCGACGGAGTGACTTACAACGGCAACACCGGCACTAATACAGTCACGATTGCTAACGGGAATAGCGTTCAGACCAACCTGCCAGGCAGCCAGATCTTCCAGGGAACCGGCGGGGATGTGATGGGCGCTCTTCAGCAACTCGTGACCGCTCTCCAAAGCGGAGATGTAAACAGCGTCGCTACAGCAACGACGTCCTTGGGCAATAGCCTTAATTATCTTTCACAACAGCGCGTTTTCTATGGCAATGCGCTGAACCAATTGACCTCTAATCAGTCCTACCTGCAGCAGGAGCAGGTGAGTCTACAAACGGTCGCTAACAGCATAGATGGCGTCGATATGGCGAAGGCGGCCACCGATCTTTCCCAGGAACAGCTCACTCAGAGCGCAACCATGGCGGCCTTGGCCAAGATCGTGCCCATGAGCTTGCTGAATTACTTGAAATAAGTTCCCAGATGTAACCACCGTCCGGGCCCAGCTGTCAGTCGCTCACTGACCAATTTTTTTGTTGTCGGGCTGGATTTCCAGGAGTGGCTTGGCGAAGACGTAGTAACTGCCTGACTCGTCAAAAAAAATGCGGCTGCATGAAGAGGCCATTTATTCGTGATGAGCAGTGCGTGCGGTTGTGTTGAGTTGTGGGGAATTACGCCGTCCAACTGGCGGTGGATTGCTGCTCTCGGTCTGGAGCTGCTGTCAGGGGAGATCCGGAGGCGAGCAAGCTAGGTTGGGTCACCGGAGCCGAGACCTGCTGCCATGCCTGACGTACATCGACCAATAGTTCAATTTGGCGCTGGAGAGTTTCAGCGCTTACTTTCATGTGCCCTTCGAGAACTTTTGAACGGATCGCTGTGTAGAAGTTCGTGAAGTGTGTGGCCGCTTCGCCACCATTCTCAACGTCCACAAACTCCTGCAGTTGCTGGAGCACAAGGAAGGCGTGCTTGATATCGGAGCACCGCTTCTCAATGTCGCCACTCCGTATGGCCACAATCGCGTTCTGCAGATCGCCGATCAGGGTGTCGAAAAGGAGAATGACCAACGTGACCGGATTCGAACTCTGAATCGCAGCTCGTACGTATGCCTGTTCTGTCGGAGTTCGCTTCATAGTTAGCTACCGGTCGTGCTGGTGGTTGAGTTACCCAGTTCAGCGTTAATCTGATTTTCCAGAATTGGCAATTGCTGGAGCAATTGGTCGGCCTGGTTGTATTCCGCCGTCAACAACGTAGTCTGATTCTGCAGGTAGTCTTGATAGTTGTTGATCTGGTCTTGCAGGTCACTATTCTCGTTGCTGATGCTCTGGAGGTCGACGGTGAAAGCACCGTTTGTCGGATCTGTCAGCGCATTTAACTGATTATTGAGGAATGAGACGAATCCGTTCGACGTAGTTCCTTGGAAGAAGTTCTGCACCGCGCTGAAGTTCCCCTGTAACGCGGAATCCAGAGTCGTGCTATCTAAGGTCAGAGTGCCGTCATCATTCATCGTGATCCCCAAGTCGGCCAAGCTCGAGACGCTAGTGCCAGTCGTCGAATACGACGCCGAACCGAGCAACTGGCTCTGTAGGATTGATAAGGCCGGGTCTCCGGAAAGCGGTCCCTGTGCACCATTAGCAGCAACCGTGTATTCCTGATTGATGTCCTGAACCACTTGGTTGTAAGCATTCACGAAGTTGGTCACAGCGGCCGACGATTGGCTGGAATCTCCAGCGATCGAGACGTTTACTTGGGAATTGGGTGCAGCGCTCACGAGGTTGAATGTGACGCCCGGGACGACACCGGTGACGGTATTAGATGCACTGTCGATCGGGATTCCATCCACTGTCAGCGAGGCATCCGAGCCGCTCGTCGCCTGAGTGAAGTTCAATCCCGTCATCCCCGTAATGCTGATGTCGTTCGCAGCTCCGGAGCTGTTGGCCGCAATGGAAAGCCTTGAGCCCGTCGAGTCGTTTACTACATTCGCCGTTACGCCGGCACCCAGGCCGTTAATGTAGCCGGCCAGTTGGTCCATAGTGTCGACGCTTCCACCGATGCTGACCTGAATCGGAGCATTCGATCCGACCTGAAGCGTAAAGCTGCCCGTCGGAAGGGCTGTGCTGCTGCTGGCTACGGAGTCGGAATACCATGAGGCCGTTGAGGCGACGTTATTCACGACAAGAACGTGATTTCCGGGGGCTGCGCCGGCAGAAGCAGTCGCGCCGACCACACTTGAGTTCGAAGAAGAGGCGGTCATTGACATCAATTGACCAGCAGGATCACCGAGTGCATTCAGGGCCGTCTCAAGGCTTTGCACATGACCTTCGACAACGTTGAGATCGCTGGTTTGGCTCTGCAACGCGGCCTGCTCGTTTTGCCACTCCGTTAAAGGGCCGGATTCTGCTTGAATCGCAGCGGCCACGGCAGCCTGGACGTTGATACCTTGTGTGCTGGAAAAAGCGGACAGAATATCGCTAAGGTTGAACGAGGAATTGATCGTTCCCATGGGGTTTTGGTAACTCCTTGTGCTACCCAATCAACTAAATACGGGGGCGGAGCCGTTTAGCCCCGCCCCCGAATACTGGTTACTGGAACAACGTTACGACACTGTTTTCCATCTGGTTCGCCTGCTTCAGAGCGGCAATACCGGTCTGCTGCAGGATGCTGTACTTCGACAGGTTCGAGGTCGCTTGTCCCACGTCGGCGGCCATGATCCCGTTCTCAGCATTCGTGAGGTTCTGGATCTGGACGTTCATAACGTTGGTAGCAGCCTGGAGCTGGTTCGAGCTGGCGCCGAGCGTACCGCGGAGAGCAGCGACGTCGCTGATCGCGGAGTTGATGTCGGTCAGAGCCTGAGTGGCAGCCGCGACGGTCGTCAGGGCATCCGCCGTTAATGAGGCACCGTTCAGGTGGCCAGAGTCCACGGTGACCATTCCGACGGTCACGCTGGTTGTGCCCGCGGTGGAGGAATCGCTCATGAAGATGGTCAAGGTGCTGGCAGCGAAAATCTGCTGACCGTTGTAGGTCGTGTTGCCGCCAATCGTGTCGATTTCGCTCTTGATCGATTGGAATTCCGCATCGAGCGAAGAGCGCTGGGTGTCGCTGACCGTGCCGGTCGCGGCTTCGGTCGCCAGCGTGACAGCGCGGTTCAACAAGCTGGTGATCTGCGAGAGGGCGCCGTCGGCGACCTGTAGCATGCCCACGCCATCAGAAGCGTTGCGGACAGACTGGGTCAGAGCGGTGATGTTGGCATTCAGACCGTTGGCGATCGCAAGGCCGGCAGCATCGTCTGCACCAGAGTTGATCCGTTGACCGGTCGACAACTGCTCGAGTGTCGTGCTGAGAGACATCTGCGTCGAATTCAACGCGTTCTGCGCCTGCAGGGACGAAATGTTGTTCAAAAGACTAATCATTGAAACTCTCCTTTTCGAAATCCGCCTGCACGGCCGCTGTTCTACAACACAGTCTCGCTGGTTCGAGCAGGAGGTTAATGTTCACGGGCTAACTAATCGGCACTTTCCGCCTTCGTTCGCCACTTACGTCAGTAACCCGCCGAGAGTTACCTTAAAACTCTCGCCCGAAAAGGAAATTCACACAAAACCAAACTTCTCCAACTCCTTGACAACCCTTCGCTTCTACACTTTCTAATAGCATTACCGTCCTGAGCTAGCGGCGTTGGCCGCCGTTTTCTTGCTGATCAATTCCGCTGACGCCTGCTGCAATTCAGGGGACTCCGGGAATAACCGCAGACCACGGGTCAGAACTTCCTGCGTCAGATTCCATTGCTGAAGTTGCGCTCGCAGACTGGCGGCACGTAAAAAGAGCTTTGGAGTGGCTTCGACAGCAGAATATTTTTCCAGCGTCTCAGCCGCTTCCTCCAGACGATCGGCCATGATGCAGCCCTTCATCAACCGGTCGTGGACCGGATAGATATCAGGCACTTCCCTTGCCGCGCGGCGTAGCCTGGCCAGACCACTGGTTTTCTGACCCATTTTGACTTCGGTATAACCGAGTTTGCTCTCAAGGATTGGATTGTGCCCCATCAATTTGCCGGCACGGCGATATGCCAGCCGCGCTTCTTTAAAGCGTCCCAGGCTATGGAACGCGTCTCCCCGAATGTCTTCGCGTAGAGCCGCCGTCCCGCCAGTCCGAGTATCGTGAGCCACCGCGTCCAATGCTTCCTGAAAACGACCTTGGTTGAGATAAACCATCCCTCGGAAAAGCCAAGCTTCAGGAGCATCGGGCTGCACGGCGAGCGCACGATCAAAACAGCGGTGGGCTTCATCGGGATTGTTGAAGCATTCGAATTCATGCAATCCGAGTTGGGTCCACGCTGCGAAGTCACTCGGATTTTCTTGGGTTTTCTTGCGTAGCAGCTCTCGATAGAAGATTCGCTTTTTGGTTCGTGCCTCGTTGTCCACCAATTGCCCAAAGTGATGGATGAAGAAGTCAGCAGTCGCCAACTTCAGGCGCACTGCACGAATTTGATGCTCCACCAATTCGTGAATTCGGCCGACGAAGTAGATCTCGGGATGCCTGCGGAACAAACGACAGTTTTCGTGCTGAATGTAAGAAGGTGCATCCTTCGCTCGTTCATGACGAAAGTCGTTCGGGATGCCAATGCGGTCCCAGCCGCGGTTAAATCGGCTCTCCATGTAGTTACGGATCGGAGTGACGTATCCGCCGACATCCGAAACTTTCAGTAATGCCGGAATTTTATGCTTGGCATCCCGGTCTAGTTCTTCGTCAGCATCGAGGACGAGTACCCAGTCCGTGGTCATTCGAGCAAGGGAGGCATTGCGGGCCTTGGCAAAGTCATCCTCCCAAGGAATGGAAACCACATCGGCTCCAAGCTCCTGAGCGACCTTAATGCTGTTGTCGGATGAACCGGTATCGGCGATGACGATCTGGCTGACGATGCCGCGAACGCTTTCCAAGCACGGCCGCAGCGTTTGCGCCCCATTCTTTACGATCATGGATAGGCCGACGGTCTGTGTAGTCATAGGCGAAAGATTAGTGCTGGATTGGAAACAGGCCGGGCGTTTGCCGAGCCGTAATTATGGGAGCACTTGCCCTGCCAAGAATTGAGAAGAGCCGATAAGAGTAGTTCTCGGTCTGCTGCGTGATTCTTATTGACCTAGAGTCCTTTTCGCGACTTCAAACAAAACTCGAGCTACCCCGCAATTAGAACCAGATGAGGCAGACGGATTGCAGAAGCAGGACTTAGCTCAAAGGGCGAAGCCTGCGGCTTTGTCGGAGACTGTTCCTGCCATGCCAAAATTCCTGATCTCGCTAATTCGTCCCGACGGATACAAACATACCGATGCATTTCGAGAGATCGCCGAAACCCTGCAATTCGGGCTCCGCAGCATCGGCCATCAAGCTGAGATCCTCGAGAACACGTTCGACTGTGCTGCAACCAACGTCATTCTGGGAGCGCATCTTCTCTCGCCAGAGGAAATGCGCATGGTGCCGGAGGGATCGATCATCTACAACCTGGAGCAGATTGGCGGGGCGCAACTGCGGGAAACCTATTATCAGTTAGCCCGCCAACACCGCATTTGGGACTACGATGTTTCGAACCTCGACAAATGGAAAGCTCTGAACTGCTGCTGTGAGCCCATTCACGTTCCGATTGGCTATGTTCCTGAGCTAACTCGAATTTCTCGTGTGGAACCGCAGGATATTGACGTCCTGTTTTACGGATCACTTAATGAACGCCGAAACAAGGTACTGAACCAACTGAAAGAGCTTGGCGTCGCGGTTCACACCGCTTTCGGAGTGTACGGGCAGGAACGAGACGCACTCATTGCTCGTTCCAAAGTCGTTTTGAATGTTCACTTTTATGAGACGAAGATTTTTGAGATTGCCCGGATCTCATATCTTCTTGCCAATTCCAAGGCGGTCGTAACGGAATGTGATGGCAACACGGCCGCTGAACACGGGCTCGCGGAAGGTATGTTGGCACTTCCTTACCAGTCACTGGTCGAGGGCTGCGTATTTCTGCTCCAACACGGGGACGAACGCCGGGACTTGGAATCCCGCGGGTTTCACGCTTTCTCAAAGCGAAAGGAGTCTGAGATCTTGAGCACCGCACTGCAACAAACAACCACACCGGCGACGAGTTCTTCACCAGCCGTTCTTCCTCGCAAGTTGAACCTGGGGAGCGGCAAAGACTGGCGGCAGGACTACTTCAATGTAGACATCGATGCCTATTGGGAACCAGATGCGGTGATGGATTTCGGCTCGCCTTTACCTATTGGCAAGCCACTTGAAACATCACGCTTTGGGACGTTGCTCCTCGAGAACAACTATTTCGAAGAAATCATCACGAATGATGTGCTGGAGCATATCCCGAATTTGATGGGGGCCATGACGTCGTGCCTCAAATTGCTGCGTGTGGGCGGTGTGTTTAAGATCGCCGTTCCATACGATCTGTCCTGGGGTGCATGGCAGGATCCGACCCACGTTCGCGCCTTTAATGAGCGCAGCTGGCTCTATTACACGGACTGGTTCTGGTACATGGGGTGGACTGAGGCCCGCTTTGACATTGTCGGATTCGAACTCGGCCTTAGCGCGATTGGCGAGAAACTGAAGCAACAAAACATGAAAGGCGAGGAAATTGCCCGATATCCGCGGGCAGTTGACCAGATGCGGGTAACCCTGCGAAAACGTCTGCTGACTGAAGCGGAGAAGGGGCAGGTGTTGAAATATCTTCAGCGCCCAAGTCGAAGAGCTGCGGCACCGAGTCCACCTAGTCCGATTCCGTCTGTGTCTCTGCCTCACATCACACAAACAAGCAGCGCGACTAACTCGCCGCTGACATCCTACGTGCAGGCCGCATTCAGTAAGGCGAATATCGGTCAAGGTCAGATCGATCCTGCCGTACTGGAGATAGACGGGATGTCGGGTCGGAAGTATCGGCTCTTCATCAACAACCTGATCGCCAGTATGGCCGACGCCCGGTATCTCGAGATTGGCACCTGGGCGGGTTCAACCTTGTGCTCTGCGATCAATCGCAATACGGTCAACGCAACCGCAATCGACAATTGGTCCGAATTTGGCGGACCGAAAGCGCAATTCCTAAACAATCTGCAGCGTTTCCAAACCGGCTCTGCAAAAGTCGCGTTCCTGGAGAACGATTTTAGAAAAATCGATTACACGCAACTTGGCACGTTCAATGTTTATATGTTCGATGGTCCCCACACTGCAGCAGACCAGTTTGATGGGATTTCTCTTGTTCTCCCTGCCCTGGAAGACGAGTTCATTCTCATCGTCGACGATTGGAATCACACGCCAGCTCGGGAAGGAACTCTCAAGGCACTCAAAGAACTCAAGCTGTCAGTTCTACACGCGTATGAGATCCGCACCACGCTGGATGGATCTCATCCAACGATCGCGCGTCAGTCCAGCGACTGGCATAACGGATACCTCATCGCGGTGATAGCAAAACCTAGGGAAAAAGAAACCATCAACTGCGCTCAACATTTTCGGGTTCCGGCAGCGACAGTTGAGACATTGGCCGGGCAAAACCAGTAGGCGCGCTTGAGATGCGTAACCGTTACCACATTACTGAAGTGTGTTCGATTCATTACAGAATCAAGCGCTAACTGCCGATTGTCGAGACCGGTCTGGAGTGCCGGTCAGCGACTTCACCAGGAAAGATTATTCTGTGATACGTCTCACCCGATTAAATAACCAGGAACTCGCGGTCAACTCGGATCTGATCAAGTTCATCGAGAAGTCCCCGGACACCGTGCTCACACTGACTACCGGGGAAAAGATTATCGTCCGGGAGAATACCGAACAAGTCATCGAACGCATCATTGCATTTCGCCGCTCGGTGCTCTCCGGGTTGATATCACTGACGCATGACCCTAACTCTGCGGCCGCTGCACTGGGGCGCCGAGACCCTGGTACGGATCACGCTTCCGGAGCACCGCCCCGTGGATAAGAGCACGATTGCCGGTATTTTCTTGGCGATTGGCGGAATCATCGCAGGATTGCTGATCGAAGGCGGAAAAATTGCGCAGGTACTACAGCCGACCGCCGCAATGATTGTCTTCGGCGGAACGCTCGGCGCGGTCATGGTGCAGTTCCCTCTCCCCATTGTGGTGCAAGCCTTCAAACGTCTCGCACACGTGTTTCTGGACAAGGGCGGGGATCCGACAGTTTTGATTAAGGAACTCGTCGGCTACGCTCAACGCGCGCGTAAAGACGGAATCGTCTCGCTTGATTCCGAACTACCGAACATCAAAGACGATTTCCTGAAGAAAACGCTGATGCTCGCGGTGGATGGTACGGAACCCCAAGAACTAAGAAAAATTATGGAACTTGAACTGGACAATCATGCGGAGCGAGCCGAAAAGATTGCCCAGGTTTTCGAATCGGCCGGTGGTTTCGCGCCGACGATCGGCATCATTGGCGCGGTACTCGGATTAATTCAGGTGATGCAGCACTTGCAGAACATCGATGAAGTTGGTCGCGGGATCGCGGTTGCTTTTGTAGCAACGATCTATGGCGTTGGTTCAGCAAACCTACTATTCCTGCCGTCCTCTGGGAAGCTGAAAATCAAGAGTCGAGACGAGCAGATGTTGAAAGAGATGACGCTTGACGGAGTCATCTCGATTCTCGAGGGTATGAACCCGCGCATGCTGGAAACCAAGCTGTATGGATACTTGCTGGAGAAGAAGCAAGAGGAGCCGCAGCCGGCATGAGCCGCCGAAAGAAAGCGCACGCACACGCCAATCACGAGCGGTGGCTCGTATCGTACGCCGACTTCATAACTCTGCTATTCGCCTTCTTCGTGGTTTTGTATGCCTCGGCTCAAGTGGACAACAAGAAAATCGCTCAGGTCTCGGCAGCCATCGAGGGTGGCTTTCAGCAGTTGGGGGCTTTCTCGGGCGGCGCTGTCCTGCTTCCCTCTCCTGCGCAAAAGCCGGGAGCAGTGCCTCCACCGTCGAATGTAGTTGATCTGGCGCATGGGACTGGGGCGGGCGGGTATAGTCCCGACGTCAATTTGCTGAGAAAGCAGTTGGAAGAGGCGCTCGGAGAAGAGATCAAAAAGCATGAGATCGAGATGCGGGTCACTCCGGAAGGTTTGGTGGTCAGTCTGAGAGAAGTTGGCTTCTTCAACAGCGGGGATGCAATCCTTCTCGTGGACGGACAGAATACGCTAACTCGCATAGCGGGCATCCTCAATGAAAAGGGTTTTCACATCCGCGTAGAAGGACATACAGACAATATCCCGATCCATACCAGCCGCTTTCGATCGAATTGGGAGCTTTCCACCGCGCGTGCTACCGAAGTGGTTTCCCTGCTCATTGAGAGGCATGGGTTCGATCCGGAACAGGTCTCGGCTGCGGGGTATTCCCAATACCGGCCCATCGCCAGTAACGATACCGAGGACGGCCGTAAGAGCAATCGACGAGTCGATCTGGTGGTCGTAGCCAAAGCGACGAAGACTCCCGCAGAACCGCCCACGGCAGCCGGCGGACAATGAGAAATTCGCTAATTCAAACCGAAATGTCCGCTCTATGGCTTACTAAAGTTTCACAGCTGTCCTGCCGATTAAGAACCGCCCGATAAGCGCAACCCAGGCCTGATGCGCTTTGCCCGATCGAGGTAGGGGAACAAGCCGTTATGTTTGCGATCATCGGAATCGTGGTTGTTTTCGGCGCCGTCGTCTCCGGATATCTGATGGAGCACGGCAATTTGCGCGTCCTGATGCAACCGGCAGAACTGATTATTATCGCCGGGGCAGCTGCTGGAACCGTGTTAGTTGCAAACCCTCTTCACATCCTCAAGCAAATCGGGGCTGGACTGGTCGGGGTTTTCAAGGGATCGAAGATCACGAAGCAATCGTATCTCGAATCGTTGAAAATGATGTACACGCTGCTCAGTAAAGCTCGCAGCGAGGGCTTGATGTCGCTCGAAGCAGACGTCGAAGAACCAACAAAAAGCCCGATTTTCTCCAAGTTCCCGAATTTCCTGAAGAATCATCATGCACAGCACTTTCTTTGTGACACTCTGCGGATGGCAGTAACCGGAACAGACGCTTTCCAGCTGGATCAACTGATGGAATTAGATATGGAGGTCCATCATCACGATGCCACACAGCCAGTGTCGGCCTTGAGCACGATGGCTGATTCCCTACCGGGATTAGGAATTGTGGCCGCTGTCCTGGGGGTGGTGATCACCATGGGAGCGTTGGGCGGGCCGCCAGAAGAAATCGGAAAGAAAGTCGCGGCTGCACTGGTTGGGACGTTTCTTGGCATCTTGTTGTGCTACGGGTTGATCGGTCCCCTTGCCGCGAATATGTCGAAAAGCGCGGAAGAAGAGCACGCCTATTTAGGGGTATTACGGGTTCTGCTCATCGCCTTCTTAAAAGGAACAGCGCCGATCATGGCAGTTGAAGTTGGGCGGCGCGCGATTCCTGGGCACTTACGGCCATCTTTCCAGGAAGTCGAAAAGACCTGCCGCAGCGGCGGAGGCGATGCTAAAGCTGCAGCCGCGGCCGCTGGCGGCTCAAAGTAACGCCTGCCCATGCCTCCAACCCCTCCAATCATCATTGTCAAAAAGAAGGTTGGCCACGCCGGCCACCACGGCGGAGCGTGGAAGGTTGCCTATGCTGATTTTGTGACGGCCATGATGGCCCTGTTTATCGTTCTTTGGCTGATGAATAGCAGCAAGCAGGTGCAGGAAGCTGTCGGAGGCTATTTCAAGGATCCATCCGGAACCTCGAAGATGGTCGGAACCGATAAAAGAGGCTCGGGCGATAACTTTACTCTGACGAAGCAGAATATGGCCGAGCTCAAAGAACAGTTGCAAAAGAGCATTCGGCAAATGAGCGACTTCGACAAGCTGAAAGACCAGATCGAGATGACCGTTACTGCAGAAGGCTTGAGGATTGAGCTTCTGGAATCTGCCTCAGGAACCTTTTTTGAGGTTGGCAGTCCAAAGCCGAATGAGGATTGTAAACAACTTCTGGGCCTACTCGCTGGTGAACTGGGAAAGCTCCCCAACAAACTCTCAATTGAAGGTCACACGGACTCAAAGCCATATGCCGGAAACGGAACTTATGGCAACTGGGAGCTTTCTGCCGACCGTGCGAATGCGGCCAGGCGCCTTATGCAGCAGAATGGCGTGGGAGCAGACCAGGTCGCCCAGGTCCGCGGCTATGCCGACCAGCGGCTACGCACTCCAAGTGATCCGTTTGCACCTTCAAATCGCAGAATTTCGGTTATCATCCAGTACGTTGAATCGACTGCTGCGGCACCGACAAGTCCCACAGCTAATGATTCGAAATCTTCTCCAGAGAATGCCAAGAAGGAGTAAGCGCGCTACAACTTCTGCCGTTCATCTCTGATCTCCTTTTGCTTCCCATCACGAAACTGTCCAAATCTATGACACCGTGTCCTGATCAGGAACAGCGACAGAAATCTTTTTTCCACAAGGTTTCTCATCAGTCACTGAACTTCCCACAAAATTCGCGCCAATTCATAGAAATCCGTTAGTGCGTCATTAAGGCCCTCTAATTGCATTATCACCGCGTCCGGAAGAAATCGATCGCGGCTGGCTTCAACAGTTCAAAGATCGAACATCTGAGATGGCGCGAGCTATCGCGCGACATCACAGGGGACTCTGGACGGATTCAGGCTTTTTGTGGCGAAGCTGTCATCAACAACCAAATAGATGTCAGACGCTTTGTGATCCTGGGGAACTCAACATCACCCGAGGAAATTGATTTGTAAACGCGTGATTGGCATGGCGCATGTCCATCGCGCTTCTTCGTCGTCGAGTTGTTGTAGTTAGCTTGGGCTTTTCAAGAGGAAAAGGGGATACGCAATGCCAGAGGCAACACTTTCGTCGACTAACTCTCCGGCCGCACCGCAAGCTCCAGCTGCACATGTGCTGGTTGCGGAGGATGACGTTCCATTAGCACACTTTTTACGCCGTGGTCTGCAGGGCAACCGCTATGACGTTCAGCTTGCCCACGATGGAGAAGCTACTCTGCAGGAAATCTCGGCCACACAATATGGACTTTTAATTCTGGATCTGAACCTTCCCAAAATCGATGGGTTGTCGTTGCTACGACGGTTACGTCCCGTCGCGCCGAACCTTCCAGTTATGGTGCTTTCTGCGCGCAGCGGGCTGGAGGACCGCATTATGGCATTGGATGGTGGCGCGGACGACTACATGGTCAAGCCCTTCTCGTTTCAGGAGTTGGTTGCCAGGTCGCGGGCATTACTGCGGCGAAAAGGTACGAACCAAGGCGAGACCCTCCAAGTTGGGGATTTAACTCTGAGTCGATCGGAATTCCGAGTGGAACGTGCCGGCAAGAAAATCGAACTCACCGCCAAGGAATTTGCTCTCCTCGAATATCTGATGATGAATGCGAAACGTACCGTCACTCGGGCCATGATCATGGAACACGTTTGGAAGACCCCTTACGATGGCAGCACAAATCTTGTGGACGTCTACATCAAGTACGTGCGCGACAAAGTCGACGGCGGATTCCCTACCAAGCTCATGCGGACGGCTCGCGGAGTTGGCTACGTCATCACGGATAACTAGGGGACCCGATGAACTTTGAGTGGCAGACAAGCTGTGGAGTCGGAGGTCTCGACTCAACAGGCTTCAGTAAATTATCCCAACTTGTACATCAGGCTGCGCAGCCCCTGACCGCAATGCTTGGCTGGCTGGAATTGGCACAAAGCGGCGAGCACTCAGAGCAAGAGTACCGGACCTTGGCGGCACATGCGGCGGAGGAATCTCGGCGAGTCATGGCGTGCTTCGAACGAGTGAGAGCACTGGCACGCGCTAATCAATACGCGTCCGCAAATGTTGATGTCGCAATTACGGCCACAACGCGCGCGGTTCTCTATAAGTTC
>Ga0335078_10001964_pt1 | contig 31090 bp, 23 predicted proteins | sample Lox_Sample_32_FD_206711 | JGI IMG/M metagenome (GOLD analysis project Ga0335078, IMG submission 206711) | Soil microbial communities from Loxahatchee National Wildlife Refuge, Florida, United States - Lox_Sample_3.2 | ecosystem: Environmental > Terrestrial > Soil > Wetlands | place: USA... | reverse complement strand
TCACCCCCAAGATCGCCCTCGACGCCTCGCGCCTCCGTACGGCACTGCGGCATTTCGAGGACGCCGTGGCAGCAACCTGTACGGAAGCCAGACTCGCCGCTTAATACTTGACCTGATCGAAACGATAAACTTCGCTCAAGGCCTCTAGTGTCGCTGTAAAGTTGGCCCATCGCAGAGTTTGACCTCGGGTACCCTCGAGACCCCCAAGCTCAGCGATGGGCCGGATACCAACCGAAAGCTTGTGTACCAGTGAACTGCGGACATGGCGGCATTTCGCCGCGCCGCGAAGGTCTACACAGCGCTGAGCCTCCGTGTTCATCAAAGCCCGATGCCTCAGCCGACCTCTTCGGTTCCGGTTAGCCGGACCTCGTCTCGTCTGGCACCCCACTTGTAGGCAATAGCCCACAGGACGGCGGCCCGAAACCCGACGGCAAGCTTCATCCCGCCGCCCGCGAAATGGGCCTGAAGTCGCCCGGTTCGAAATTGGCCCTGAACGTCATCCCCTGTCTCAGAACCACCTTCCGGCACCCGACACCTGTCCGCGCTGTTCTCCGCTATCCTGAACAGGTGATCGAGTCTCCCGCCGTCCTCGACCCCGCGAACCTGGTCGGCTCCATGCTCGGGTCGTACCGCCTGGTGCGCCTCATCGGCTCGGGCGGCATGGGCTGGGTGTTCGAAGGCCGTCAGGAGGCGATCGGCTCACGCGTGGCCATCAAGGTGCTCGACCCCGAGGTGGCGAATGCACCGACCGTGGTCGAGCGGTTCTTCAACGAGGCGCGGGCGGTGAACCTCATCGGCCACCGCAACCTGGTGCAAATCCTCGACCTCGCTCACGAGCACAACTGCTACTACCTCGTGATGGAGCTGCTGAAGGGTCAGCCGCTCTCCACCCTGCTCTCGAATGGGCAGCCCATGTCCCTTGCGGAGGCGGGCCCCATCCTGATCCAGTGCGCCGAGGCCTTGCAGGCGGCGCACCAGCGATCCGTCATACATCGTGACATCAAGCCGGCCAACATCTTCGTCGTCACCGAGGAGGACCACCCACCCTTCGTCAAGATCGTTGACTTCGGCATCGCCAAGCTGGCGATGGAAGGGAGTGGCGTGACCCGCACTGCCGTGGGGGTGGTCATGGGGACGCCGGCCTACATGTCGCCCGAGCAAGCCGAGGGCGCGGCGGGCCGGATCGATGGCCGCAGCGACATCTATTCGCTCGGCGTCGTCATGTTCCAGATGGCGACCGGAAGCCTGCCGTTTAGCGAGCCGACCAACGTGAAGATGCTCATGGCCCACGTTGGAAGGCCCCCGCCGCGTCCACAGGTCCTCGTGCCGACGACCCCGTGGCAGTTCGAGGAGATCATCCTGCGCTGCCTCGCCAAAGCGCCTCAGGATCGGTTTCAGAGCATGAGCGAGCTGCGTGATGCGCTCATCACCGCTCTCAAGGACTTCTCGCTCGGCCCCGCTGCACAAGGCGCTGCGCCTTTCGGGAATGCCTCCCACGGGTCCATTCCACTCCCCTTGTCGTCGGTCCCTGCAGCAACTTCGGACTTCGGCGGCGGATTACCCGGCGAACCCCTACCGGGAGCGGAGATGTTCGATCCCCCCCCGGTGGTGAGCCGCCCGACGCCTGAACCCAGAACCGAGCCACCACCCGATGAGCCGCTGGAACTCGACCTCGCGGCATCTCCGCTAAAGGCCGCCCCGGGCCGGAGTGAGCCGGACCCCGAGCCCGAGAAGGTCGAAGCGAGGACGAGGCCGAGGCGCCGCGCCTTCGCTACCTGGTCGCTCATCGCTGGTGCTGCGGGGGTTGCCCTCGTCGCCTGGTCGCGCGCTCCTCGGCCGCAGGCGCTCCCGGCCACCACGAGCCGGCTCGCCGCGATCGAACGCCTTTGCGCTGCGAACACCACGCGTGCCGCTGCGCCGCCGGTGGTCGAGCTGCAGGTGCTGACCCACCCCGCGCGCGCTCGGGTCCGAGCGACTTGGGGTGCCACAGGGTGCAACGAGGGTATCACTCCTTGGCGGGTCAATGTCCCCCGGGGCGCTAGGGTGCACCTGCACTATAGCCTGGCGGGGTTGGCGGAACGCGATTCAGAGGTGCTCGCCGACGACCCGCAGGTGGTCCTAGAGTCGCTCGCTCCGTAAAAAGTCGGTACCGAGGCTTATACGAAGAACCCGTGTAAGGAGATGCTCGTTCTTCATCTCCTTCCGGCCACCAGGGTCCTCCCTGAAGGCATGACCTCTGATATCGGAAGGAACGGCCCGCGTCATCTCCACTGAGAGACAAGTTTGAGCGCAGCGCGTCGTTGGCACCGCCCGGTAGGCCGCTCATCCAGGGCTGAATTCCTGGTCAACGGGCTCCCAGCCGCGCTTCGCTCGGGCGGCGGCGCCTTCTCAGGAGGAAGAGGAGGGCCGCGAGCCCGGCCAAGCCCGCCGCTTCTCCCGAGCTGCTGCATCCCCCGGCCGCCGGTGCGCTCGGGGTGGCCGAGGTTGACCCGTTCGAACCGACCGTGAAGGGGGCAAGGGCCACCGTCTGATAGCCGTGGTTGGGGTTGCTGGGGTCCGGGGTGAAGTAACCGACCTTCATGCTCGAAGAGGTGCCCTGGCCGAAGGATGCACCCGAGATGTCGCTCTCGTTGCCATACCAGGCCACGGCCCAGGTGTAGGTGCCTGGGGTGGGGGGTGCCTTGGCGGCCAGCGTGACCGGGTACGCGCTGGTGGTGCATCCACCCTTTCCACCGGGACAGCTGCTACGGGCCAGCTCGTTCAGGTTCTGGTCGAGGAGCAGCACGCGCACCCAGCCGTACTCAAAGCCGCCGTTCACCGTGACGGTGACGGTGGACGACGGGCCATAAGAGGTGGCATCCGTCGTTCCGACGATATTGATGTCATTCATCGCCAGGGAAGAGTGGGTGCCGTGGGAGTGACAACCATTGCAAGTCCCGACCGAGGGGTCGTGGCAGGCCTCACACCCGCTGTAGTCGGCCTTCCCTGCCCATGGGCAGAGAACGAACATCGCGGCGGCAAGCGTCATCCAGGGCTTCCGCATGGTGCCCCCTTGCGCGTGAAGGACCTTAGCCACCAGTATCAGCCAAGTTGTCTCTGCGCCATGGTGCAGCGAAACCTCCGACGTTCACCGACGAAGGGATGTAGGGGTTCTGGGGTCCTGTCGGTGCGCGGCGGCGAATGGCTGACGTAGGCGGTTCAAGCATGCCGCGCACGGGCCGGAGGGCGCCAGGAGCTTCCTCGAGCGTGACCGTGCTTCTGGCGGGGACAGGCATCTTCGGTCGACCCTGCTGTGGTTCCCGCGGTCTGGGCGGCGGCTGTTCGGCAAGGGGAGCCCGGAGATTCCTCGGCGAAAGAGCGCTGCGGCGGGTGTGGATTCCGATCTCGCTCCTTTTCTGCGCGGTGAAGCTAAGGCCTACCACCGCCACGTCCAACTCGGAGTGATCGCCCGAGGACTCCTTCAGTACCTCGCCGTCAACGCGCCAGCGGCCGTGTGGGCATCCTTCGGCTCCTGGCTACGCACGATCCGGGAGGGCATTCCGCCATCCGAGCGCGTCACCGCCCTGGCGCTGCGAAACGCACTTCCGGATTTTCTCGCGCGCAAGTCCGAAGCTGCTCCTCTTCAGAAATTCATCATCCAAAGGATCGACCCTGGCAGGCGCGAGGGCGCACTCCTCGTTGGCACGAAAGAGGTTGGGGAACACCTACAGGACGACGGATGGCCACAAGCGGCTAAGAGGCTCAGGGTCCAGAGCCGGGCTGTGGAAGAAGTCGAGGAGGACGCGAGGCCCACTGCCCATGCGGTGCGGGGCTCTGGTTATCTCGTGTGAGGCATGATGTACTGGATCTGACGCGGGTCGCTCTTCGCCCCCTGAGGGGTGGAGAATACCGGTGGGCTGAACAGGTCAACACACGAGGGCCAGGCTCTTGGCGCAACCCGGAATGCCGGGCAAAGTCCTCCTCCGAAAGTGCCTCGTCGCAACTGGGTGAAGCGGCTGCTGGCGGTAGGCGGAACGCCCGCCACGTCAATCATGAGAAGCTTCAAGACATCGTGCCCTCAAATCTGGATGCGGTGATGCCGCAGGGCCTATCTGGCCGCATGCGGCGCCTGCCGCTTCTGCGTGGGTGTTTCATCGCTCGGTGCGGACAGAGGCGAGTATCAGGAGGATGGCACGCTGGCGGTGAGCTTGCTTTCGAACCTCAACCCTGCCATGTCGGTCGTCTATGTTTCGGGAACAAACACCGGCTCGACAGGGAAGGGCTGGGTCACCCAGGCTCGCGTGATAGACGAAACCGAGGACGTGCTTCTCCGGCTGCCCTTCAAGTCCGCCTACATGCTACTGCCCAACCTCATCCAGCCGCCGCACGGCAGCACGTCAAGAGTCTACCACGCGGTCGACATGGCTCAATCGCCGCTCTTCCCGATTCGCACCCCGCTCGCCCCGAAACGCGTGACCGACGATTCGGCCGAGCGGTGCGACCGTTGCCACTTCGCTCAGGTGTCGTGTCTCCAGAACTTTCCGGACAACGCTCCTGGGTGGACCCTCGCAGAATTGCCGCTCGTCACGGTATACAGCCGGGACATTGCGGATGCACAGGCACTGCCATGATGAAAACCGACCTCTCCGATGTTTACCGAGACTACATTGCTTGTCTCAATGCGCAGGACTGGCCGAAGCTGGAGCGGTTCGTTCATGAGGGCGTGAATTACAACGGCCGGTCCGTCGGATTATCAGGTTACCGCGAGATGCTGGAGAGAGACTTTGTTGACATCCCGGACCTCCATTTCGATATACAGCTGCTGATTTCTGATCCGCCCTATATTGCAAGCCGACTGCACTTCGACTGTACGCCAAAGGAAAGATTCCTCGGCCTGCAAGTGAACGGGAAGAGAGTGTCCTTCACCGAGAACGTATTCTATGAATTTCGGAGCGGGAAAATTGCACAAGTATGGTCAGTTATTGACAAGGCGGCTATCGAAACTCAGCTCTCGATCGCGGAACCCTAAACGTCGAGAAGGAAGTTCAGCGCGTCGGGCGTGCACAGCGGCACCCGAGTGGAGGGTGGCGTTGACTTGCGGACGCCCCGCGCACTCGCCACGGACCGCGGACATGTCGAGGCTCTCGACGGGCGACATGTTCGACTTCCCTGGCGTCGAGGACGTCGTTTCAGGCGACACCGCGTCGAGCCAGTGGGGCAGGCTACCCCGATGGGGCCGACCGTGGCCAGGCGAGTGCTCGCGGATCCGTCAACAGCACGTCGCCCTTCACGCCTCGGGGGGATACCTAAACTGAAGGAGCGCGAACACTCATGGCCGTTTCCGGGAGGTGAGAAGTGCGCTGCCGCGGTGAGCCAGGTTTCTTGTCGCAGCGCCCTCGAGTACTGGCTGAGGGAGGTCCCGCGTGCGGTCCTCGGGGACAGCACTTCGATGCGGCGCCGCCACCGCCACATGACCACCGCAGAGACACCTCGGAGTGTGGCACTCCAGGCTTCAGCCCCATCTCTACTTCTTGCTCGATGGCAATGTGATCCTCCTGCCAGCAACCATGAAGTGTCCGCGGCCGAGATGGTGGAGCGTCTTCGGGTTCGCACGCGTCGGGTCCACCCACGCCTTCACCACTTCCAGAATGACAAAGCAGTACTTCGCCACCAGTTGTGTGTCGACGACCTTGCACTCGAGGTTCGCGTAACACTCGTCAAGGAGTGGCGCCCCGACCTGTGCAGCGGGCGCCGGGGTGAGGCCGAATCGCTCGAACTTGTCGACCCTGCGCCCGGAGGTATTTCCGCATCCGACAACCTTGGTTACGAGAGCGGCGGTCGGGATGTTGATTACGCACTCCCTCGTCGCCAAAAGCGCCCGGAAGCTGTGGTTCCGGTTACTGACCACGCACCCAACAAGCGGCGGCTCGAACTCCATCATGGTGTGCCAGGACATCGGCATCGCGTTCGGCCGCGCTGTGCCTGCGGTCGTGAGCAGGACGACCGGTCCCGGCTCGAGAAGCTGGTAGACCTTCGATAGCGGGAATGAGCGCTTCCCGTTCTTGGCTCGAAGAGACGGTCGTTGCCGTGTCACCCTCATGGCATCTCCGCGCAAGTTCAGCCTAACTGTGCCGCGAGCTGCAGGCAAGGGCCTAGCCCTGCCCGCACCGGTCGCAATCGACGCGATGATCGAAGCTTGAGTCGCGGCCCGTGAGCGGCAGGCGTCCCGAGGGAGCGCGTCGTGAGGCCGATGCTGCTCGCCGGGTGCAGCTTGGCCGCTTCGAGTGAGTACGGAGAGACATCCATCGCCTGCCATCCGGTGTTCCTTGCCCTCCACCGGTTCGACTTATAGGATAGATGCGCCTAACCAAAACGGCCACGTCGAGAAATACACATGCCTACTGTCTTCCTGCCCGAGATCGAAGCCTGCGTCTTCGATGCCTACGGGACGCTGTTCGACGTGCAAAGCGCCGCTCGGCGGGCGGAGGGGAGACTCGGCGATCTATGGAGGCCGATCGCCGAGACCTGGCGGGCCAAACAGCTCCAGTACACCTGGCTGCGCAGCCTGGGCGGACGCCACGCTGACTTCTGGCAGGTCACCGGGGACGCTCTTGACTTCGCTCTTTCCAGCAGCGGCGTGCATGACACGACGCTGCGGGACGAGCTCATGACGCTGTATCTCTCGCTCGACCTGTACGGGGACGTGAAGAGTACGCTCCTGAATCTGAGGGCTCACGGCCTCAAGCTGGCCGTGCTCTCCAACGGCTCACCCCGGATGCTGACGACCGCGGGCGAGCACGCCGGGATATCCGGGATCTTGGACGCCGTCCTCTCGGTCGAGGCCGTGGGTGTCTACAAGCCGCATCCGTCGGTCTACCGGCTCGCCGTCGACACCTTCGCCTTGCCGCCGGAGCGGATGTGCTTCGTCTCCTCCAACGGGTGGGACGCCTTCTCAGCCAAGGCGTTCGGATACCGGGTCCTCTGGTGCAACCGTTCCGGACAGCCGGCAGAGCACATCCCAGACCGGCCCGATGCCGAGGCGGCCACGCTTGCGGTACTTCCGGCGTTGCTCGGTCTCGAGGGAGAGCCGACGGCGAGGGGTTAGGCCGACGCGTCGGCGTATCACTCCGAGCTCAGCCGGCTGCTTTGTGTTGCTGCCGCCCTGGCGAAATCTTCAGCGCTGGTGGAGACCGCACATCCCACGTCGGCCACTTCACCAAATTTCGGGTGCGAGCCGGTAGCGAACCCGGCGAACGTATTGCTCGTATCCAGCCAATTCACGGCGGAGGGTTGCGTCTTCGAGAGCGGTGCGGACGACGACCCAGCCAGCTGCGGTGAGGGCGGGGAGAATCGCCCAGCGCGACAAGAGCAGCAGAGGCATCCCGAGCGACCACAGAATGAGTCCTAGGTATCCCGGATGCCGAATATACCGGTACGGCCCGGTTTCGATGACCGTCTGGCCGGGTTGAATCCTGACGGTTCCCTCGAAGAATGGATTCGTGCCCATCGCCCATGCCGAGGTGGTCATACCGGCTGCGAACAACGCAGCCCCGGCAGGCCATGCGCACATCGGCAACGGCCGCCCCTGCGCCCGCATCACGTCGACCGCGGCCACCACGGGGACACCGAGCATGAGCGGCCAGAACACGACGAGCCAAGCCTTGTCCCAGGCTTTGGTGCCCGTGCCGATGTTCCTGCGCTTCTTGAAGATGGCTGGGTTTTGCCGAGCTACGTAGCCGCGGTGCAGGAGGAGCCCCAAGGTGAGGGCGGCGACGAAAAGCCACCCCGTCGACCACCGGACCGTCCCGGCGGCACCGAACATGGCGACAAGCCCAGTTGCCACGAGCCCGACGCCCGCGGCGCGGGTCAGGTTGAGTGAGGGCATGGTGTCCACATCCTATCTTCGAGCGACGAAGCCGAGCGCTTCGATGAGGAGGGACGTGGAGCGGCAAATGCACTCGCCGCCGCTTCGCTCCGAGGATCCAGAGTCCCAAGCTGTGCAGCGGCTCCACGTGAGCCTTGCCGGGCCCCGAAAGGAAGAGAAACGCGGCGATGATTCATTGGAAGCGACCCCATGGAGGCGGAGCGAGGTAGCCGGCCCGGGCGAACTTCCCGGCGAACTGAAAGGTACGAGTCGCGGTTCAGCGTTGAAATAACCCCTGACAAACAAGTGTGAAATTGTCTCTCGGTCACACCCTTTGGTTCGATCCGGAAGGCCGCATATGCGCGGGGCTCTCAAGGGTATCCTCCTTTGTGGTTAGTCACGGGGCCTCGCTATGCGAGCGCGCTCGTTCGAAGCCGGAATGCCAACGCAAATGGAGGGCTTCGCCATGAAGAGGTTGGTGGCTCTGCTGTCTATGGGTCTCGCTACGGCGTGAGCGGCTGTGGGTCGAACGGAGGTGGGGGCAACTCCGTCACTGCCAAGATCCACCTCGTCGATCAGAATGCCACCCCTTGCGCTGGAATGGTGATTACTCAACAGCGACCCCTCACACGGCCAGCACACCACTCCTGGCGCCGACCCGTCGGGCAACATCACCGTCAAGTTGACTGAAGCCGGCACCTACGACCTGAACGATACTGACTATGACGGTATCCATCACGGACCCGGCTCAATCGAGCTCGGAACAGTCACGCAAATCGCGATCGACGCGAATCAGGTGGATGACTTTTTCGCGGTGTTTTTCGCGGTGTACAACCTCAATACGCAGGTGGCTACCATGACCGGACCGATTATCGAAGCCGCCGGCGCCAGCGTCACGCAAAGCAGCGCCGTGGGAGACTGGCTATTCAACTTCCAGTGGACTGGCCGCAACCCCGGTCTTCTCGGCCTGAGCAACTCCAGCGACCAGACATTCTTGTTTTCTGGAGGTCAACCCGGAGATTCCACTACGGATGTGACGGGAACCTGGTCCGTCAATAACAACGAGATCGCCTGGAAAATGTCCGACGGCTCGACGTAGCTCGCCGCGGCCACCTCGAGCAACAGCGTGGCGGGGATCATGATCAGCAGCGCGGGCGTCATGGGGGATTCATCGGGACGAGTGACGTGTGCGCGGTGTTCTACGTCAACGCCAACTTTTAAGGTCAGTCGTTGATGGCCACCGGCACGAACGTCTCGATGCCAACACGTTCGGCGTCCTTCACGGCTGTCATGTCCTCGCTCTACGTGGGGCCGGGTGGCACGGTCATGGCCTACGCGGGCCAGAACTTCGCTGGGGCGGAGGTCACGTTCACCCAAACCTCAGCTACCATCCCGGCCGCCTTCAACGACAAGATGAGTTCGTATACCTGCGTTTGTGGGGACTAGCGCTAGAGGAGCCTGCGCGAGAGCGGTCGGAGCATGAAGGCGTTCTTTCTCGCGAGACGGGAGTAGCGTCGCTTGTGAGAAACGAATCTCGCGCTGGCGAAGGACACGAAGAAGGGCGGGTGGGGGAATCCCGACCCACGCCACGAGGATGTGTCGCCGCTTCGGACGGCTCGCCCGGGGGGAGGGCGAACCAGTGGACGGCACCTTGGACGATTGGCCGCCGGAAGGCATTGGTTTCGCGAAGGGTATTCCACGCCGGGCCGGCCGCGCCGCCACCCCGCGAGACAGCCAACTCCCGAGCAGAAATACCCGACGTTGGCGGGCGGGCTCTGCCGTCCCGTAAATGGAGCGTTGGCCCGTGGCCCGCCATCTCGGCGCAACGAGGCCCTGGTCGATGTCCTCCGCCGCGAGGATGAGCGGCCGAGGTGAGTGCCATGGATTCAGTTCAAACCAGCTCCCGCTTCCGCTTTTGGTAAAAGCAATCCAACCAAATAATGCTGACGATGGCCGCCCCCTTGAGCAGGACCTGGTAATACGAGGTGATGCCCAACATGTTCATCGAGTTGTCGAGCAGACCGAACACCAATAGACCAAGGCCCGATTGGGGAATACCGCCAATCCCACCGGCGAACGAGGTGCCGCCGACGACCACGCCGCAGTTGACCACCAGGGCGGTTGTTTCGCCATAAACCGGCGAACCGGTGTTGAGCTTGGACGACAGGAGCACTCCGGCAAGGCCAGCCGCGATCCCACTGATCACGAATGCCATCCACTTGGTCCGGATGACGTTGATGCCCGAATATCTGGCGACCTCATAATCGCCGCCGATGGCGTAGAGGTTCCGACCGAACCCGGTATATCGCATGAGCGCGTAGCTCAGCGCGAAACAGACCAGCATGATGAGCACGAGATTCGGGATGGCATGGAAGTCGCCGTTGCCGATCATCATGAATTCCGGAATCTTGGCGGGGATGGGATGGGCGTCCGTGAGTTGCTGGGCGACACCGGTCAGCAGCAAGCCCATTCCCAGCGTGATGATGAAGGGCTCCGTCTTCTGTTGCACGACGAGGAAGCCATTCACGAATCCCACCACCCCGCCCAACAAGACGGCAAGGACAATGGCCAGGCTCATGGGCATGACGTCGAGTAATTTGATCGCCACGATCCCGGAGACCACCAGGATGCCTCCGATCGAGAGGTCGCAGCCGCCACTGATGATGGTCAGCGTGACCCCGAATGCCAGAATGAGCAAGATGGAGGTCGAATTGAGCATGTCCAGCAGGTTGTAGGCAGAATAGAAATCCGTGCCGGAGAAGAGCATGCCCACGAGCATGATCAGGATGGCCAGAAAGGCCTTCTGCCGCGTGGCGAGCCTGAGGAGCGAAGACCCGAATGCCGTGTAGTTCATGGAGGTCGCTCCCTAGACCCGCTTGCGGTTGTCAAGCCAGATGGCGAAGACCAGGATTGCGCCCTTGACTGCCACCTGCAGGTAGGTCGAAACGTTCAGCAAATCCAGGCAATTCGACATAAGGGTGACGAGGAGGACCCCCATCACCGTGCGCAGGACGCTGCCCTTTCCGCCCAGCAGGGTGGTGCCACCGACCACCACTGCCAGGATCGCATTGGTCTCGTATCCAGCGCCGATGACCGGGGCGGCCGTGGTGATGCGGGAGAAGAGCACGATAGCGCCCACCCCTGCCATGAAGCCGCAAATGGTGTAGATGAGCACTATTGCGCGTGAGATGCTCACCCCGGCAAGGCGGGCGGCCGTCTTGTTTCCACCGGTGAGGGAGATGGCTCGCCCCTCCACGGTCTTTTCCTGGAAGATCCAGAGCAGGACGAGACACACCAGGAAGATCACGAAGGACACCGACAGCGGGCCGATGCTCCCCGAGCCGATCGCTTCGAAGGCGGACTTGCTCGCCGAGATGTCCCAGAAGTGCATGGTGGAGCCATGGCTGTAGAGCAGCGCGATCGCTGAATAGACGGTACTCATGCCGAAGGTGAGGAAGAGGGCCTCGGCCTGCGTCAGGGCGCCCGAGCTCAGGATGAGGACGGCGTTCAGGATACCGCAGACCGCGCCGATGGCGAGGCCGACGAGCAAGGCCGGCCCCTGCCCGAGGGGCTGGATGAGAGAAATGGTGACCACGGCCACCAAGTTGATCGTTCCGGCCACCGAGAGGTCGATGAAGCCTCCGATGATCACGAAGGTCATGCCGAGCGAGACCATGATGAGCGGTCCGAACTGGCGCATGATGTTGATCAGGTTGGCCGACGACAGGAACTTGGGCTCGACCGCCGCTGTGATCGCGACCAGCACCGCGATCATCACCAGCACGAGATAGTCCCTTACCAGGAAAACAGCGGCTCGAAGCGCGGCGTTCTCTCCAGCAGCTCTCAGGGCGTTCTCTTGCTGCATGGCTGTCCTCAACGTCTGAGGGTCGAAAGACCCACAGACCGGGAAGGGCGCTGACGGCAACGGGAGGGGAGCTGTCCACCGGGAACCTGACCTCTCCACGGTCGGACCCGAAGACACGAGGCGAGGGCATCACCGAAGCGGCCGCGGCGCCTCACGCCGCGCCACAAGCGCGCGCCGAGGGCGCTCGGGTCTACCCCGCCTGGTTGCCCCAGGAGGAGCTCCGCGCCCCAGGCCGCTGCCAACACCGGGCCGCGCCGGTGCATGTCAGGTTCTGGGTGTCTTGGGCGCACCGATCTTCACCTCGAAGGACGCAGTGGATGCTGCGGAGAGGCACGATCATGCGGCTCCTCGAGCCATTCCCAAGGCGGCGCTCATGATCTCGTCGGCCGCTGCCGACTCCGGGAAAAACTCCCCGGTCAGCCGCCCCTCGAAGATCGTGAGGACCCGATTGCTCATGCTGAGCACCTCGGGAAGCTCGGAGGAGATGAGGATGATGGCCCCGCCCTGCTCGGCGATCGCCTTCATCAGGGAATAGATCTCGTACTTCGCACCCACGTCGATACCGCGGGTGGGCTCGTCCATGATGAAGATCCTGGGGGAGATCTCCATCCACCTGGCGACGATGCACTTCTGCTGGTTTCCGCCCGAGAGGTTGCGGACCGGGACCCGGTTCGAAGGCGTTTTCACGGCGAGGGCCTTCACCTGTCTCGCCGCGATGCCCTTTTCGATGGAACGTCGAATGAACCCGAATTTGCTGAACTTCTGGATGCTCGCCATGGAAATGTTGGACTCCACGGAGAACGGAAGGACGAGGCCCTGGAGCTTCCGATCCTCCGGGATGAAGCCGAGGCCTGCGTCCTTGGCGTCCCTGGGGCTCCGGATGTTGATGGGCTTGCCTTCGATGAGCACCTGCTGGCCCCTCACCTTGTCCGCGCCGAAGAGCGCGCGCACGATCTCGGTCCGGCCGGCGCCGACCAATCCCACCAGGCCCAGGATTTCACCCTTGTGAAGGGTGAAAGAGATGTCGTGCAACTTGCGCGTGTTGAGCGAGCGGATCTCCAGCAAGGGCGCGCCTACACATTGCGGGCGGGGGGGGTACTCGTTCTCGATGGTACGGCCCACCATCTTGGCGATGAGCTCATTCCGGGTGAACTCGCTCCTGGGCTTGGTGTCGATGATGCGACCGTCGCGCATGACGCTCACGACATCGCAGAACTCGAAGATCTCGGCGAGCTTGTGGCTGATGTAGATGATCGAGATCCCCTGTTCCCTCAGCTGCTTGATGATCTTGGACAGCTCGACCAGTTCCTCGCCGGTGAGGCTGCTGCTCGGCTCGTCCATGATGATGAGCTTCGACTCGAAGGAGAGCGCCTTGGCGATCTCGACCATCTGCTTTTCCGACACGCTCAATTCGGACACGAGCTTGGTGGTGCTCACCTTGCAGCCGATGCTGTTCAGGAGCTCCCGCGCCCTGGCGTGGGTGCCGCGCATGCCCTTCATTTCCTTGAAGCGGCCGAGGAAGACGTTCTCCCCCACGCTCATCGTGTTGACCAGGTTGAGCTCCTGGTAAATGATGGCGAGCCCGCTCTGCATGGACTCGTGCGGGGTGGTGTGCTCGATCCGCTGACCATCGAAGTCGACGGTTCCGCTGTCCTTCACGTACACGCCGGACAGGATCTTCATCAAGGTCGACTTGCCCGCTCCGTTCTCGCCGACGATGCCGTGCACCGTCCCCCGCTTGACGTCGATCGATACGCCGTCGAGCGCCCTCACACCCGGGAACGACTTGCAGACGTCCCTGATCGACAGGATGACATCCGACCGGCTCGTTTCCATGGTCCCGTCCCTGGCTCACAGTACGAGAGGCTCGTCTCGCCCAGGTCGAAACGAGCCTCTCTCGCTAGGCCTATCTTACCACTCGGGCGGCTCGAAGGAGGCGACCGTGTCCTTGTCGATGACGGCCAGCGGAACCCAGTTGATCTTCTCGACCTTCTTGCCAGCCAGGACCTCTTGGGCGAGCTTCAGGTCGGTCTTCGTCATCAGCACGAAATCCTGGGCGATGCTGACCGACTGGTCGCCGCTCTTCACCTGGGTGTAGCCGGCCCTGTTGCCGTCCACGCCGACGATGAAGAGGCCGGAGATCCCGGCGGCCTTCGCGGCCTGGATCACGCCCGTGGCGCCGTTGTCCCAGTGTACGAAGACGCCCTGGATGTCCTTGCCGTGCTTGACAATCATGTCCTCCATGATCGCCAGGGCTTCCGCGGTCGACCACTGCGTGCAGGCCTTGTAGTCGATGACCTCGATCTTGCTGCCCTTGATCGCGCTGTTGAACCCGTCGTGGCGCTTGATCTGAGCGTCGTGGCCGGCCTGGCCTCCGATCTCCACGATCTTGGCGCCGTTCGGGAAGTGCTTCATGAAGGCCGCTGCCGCCTGCTGGCCGGCCATGGTGTCGTTCACGCCCGCGTAGAAGTCGCGGAACTTCTGCTGCGCGGGGGGCAGGTCAGACGAGAACATGCCGACGACGACGCCGGCCGCCTTGGCCTTCATGAGGCTCGGGACGATGGCGTTGATGTCGTTCGGGTTCACGAAGATGGCCTTGAACTTCTGCGCGATACAGTTCGTGACGATCTGCGACTCGGCCTGGGTATCGCCCTTCGCGTCGAAAGTCTGGACCTCGAAGCCGTAGTCCTTCCCGTACCTGAGGAACTGCTTCGCGGAGAACGCCTGCGACTCGTTGGCCATGTTGGAGATGACGAAAGCCGCCTTCGGTTTGGCCTGGGCGCTCGCGGCAAAGGCCACTGCAGAAAGCAGCGCAAATGCAAAGACTTTCAGTTTCGACATCTACGCCTCCTAGTGGGTAATACGTGAACCGCCGATGGGGCTACTTTACGAAGACGTGGATCGGGATGCTGACGATCCCTTGTAACACGCTCGACGCACTTCCCCGTTCGTCTTTCACCGTTGAGGCCGCCTCACGTTAGGCGGTTCACGCCGCCCTGTGGACAGAGAAAAGTGCCCATAACGGGGACAGGAATGAACTCGAATCGTCCGATACCCGGGGCGAGAGTGTCGCCAACCACCGAATCCGCCGAGGGAAATTCAGCGAGGTAGGGCCTCGAGTTCACTCGTCGAGCTGCGTCCCGTGGATAGGGCGAGGCAGACGCGCTCGAGGGAGCAGGGAAGCCCGAGATACCGATTTTCAGCCGTGCACATTGGCGCCCGAGTGATCGCTGTTCTCCGTCAGGAAGCGAAAGTCGTTGACCACCCTTGCAAAGGAGCTCGCGTTCACGATGGGGCGGTCGGAGTCCGCCCTCCGAATTCATTCTGCTTCTATCGAGATCCCGGGCGCTCGGAAGCTCGCTCAGGGTCCGTACCCTCGGCACCTCCTCAACTCCCAGGCGTCCCCTGCTGCGAGGTTCCAACGCGGACACTGGAGCCACCGTGGTGTGGAGCGGTTCGCCTGCGGCGACGAGTGTGGTCTCGCCCTCGGCGAGCAGTGGGCGCGACGGGTGGGCGTTACGGAAGCGGGTGACTCCTCGCCGCTAAGGGCCAGAACGAACCATTGCAGCAGAGAGCCCCGCTCAGGTCTTCTGGCACAAAGTACCAGTCCGCGGAGGAGCACGGGTCATCCTGCATGCCTGGGCGCCGCGGCCCTCGCTCGAGGTGCGTCGCTCGCTTCAATGGCCCCACTGGGTACGAGGGGCATTTGAATGCATCCGTGGCCTCTCGTCACGAAAGGGTCATTGCATCGTCTCGCACGTACAATTGTCCCCCGTTCTTCTCCATTGCGGCTTACACCCGCTCCTGGTCAGAATCGCGCTACCTGAGTGGAAGGCGCCCGATGCATCGACAAAGGACCGCGAAACGGCTGCCGTGATGGTGCACGGTTCTCCCAGCCGGGACGGGCTAATCCTCGACTGCATTGACCTCGACTCTCGCCCCTCCGGCGCTTCCAAATTTAGCGCACGATCGCCATTCCAAGAGACACCTTCGAACTCAAGGTGACGAACGGGACCTGGTGGAAGCCGCCGCGGCCACGCTCCTGGGGGAGCTAACCGTGGCCTTTCGGTCGGCATCTGCTTGGGGCCGCAAGAGTCCGGGCGAACGTGCCGCCACGCCGAACGCCGGTCCGCCTTCAAGCCGCCGTGGGCCTGATCGCCCGGTCTCACGAGGGGGGCAGGCCATGCAAACGCATCAGCGGAGCGCCTCTTCCAGAGCCTTTCTCATGACATCTTTGTTCGGCTGCTTTCCCGTCCACATGACGATATTCAGGGCCGCCTGGTTGATGAGCATGTTCATGCCGCTCTGCCAGCGCAGCCCACGACGATCGGCCTCCTGCAGGAACGGAGTGAAAGCCGGGTTCGGGATGACGTCCTGGACGTAGACGCCCTTCCCGATGCTGTCATAGTCGACATCCGGCTTGTCATTCACGTGGGGATAGAGCCCGATGGAGGTGGCGTTGACGAGCACGTCCGTTTGCTCCGGGACCCGGTAACGACCCGTCCAGGGGACATAGTCGACTTCCACTTTGGTCTTTTCGCGGAGCGTCTTCACGAGACTCTCCGCCAGATGCGCGTCGCGCACGACGTTCACGATCGTGACCTTCTTTGCTCCAGCGAGGGCGAGTTCCACGCAGATGGCCCGCGAAGCTCCTCCGGCCCCGAGCACGACGACGCGTTTGCCCTTCGGGTCCACCGCGGCACCCTGCAGGGCGATCATGAATCCCTTGCCGTCGGTGTTCTCGCCGCGGAGCTTGCCGCCATCATTCACGATGGTGTTGACCGCCCCGATAATCTGGGCGCTCGGTGCGATCTCGTCGAGGAGCTTCATCACCGCGATCTTGTGGGGGATGGTGCAATTGGCCCCTCGCATCTTGAAGGCCCGGAGCCCCTGAATCGCGGCGGGCAGATCCTCCGGATCGACGTCGATGGTGAGGAAGTGCCAGCGCTCGAGGCCGAGGTCCTTGAAGGCAGCCTCCTGGATGACGACGCCCGGATTCTCGGCAACCGGGTGGCCGAACACGCCCACCAGGCTGTCCAAGTAGTTCTGCTCTTTCATGGGGTGCTCCTTGTAGTCTTGAGTGCCACGCTTCGTTGAAACGTTACCGTTCGGTTTTCCACCGGTCGGTAGCCTCACGCCCAAGCGCAATCGTTCTCCCGGCACGTCAATACGTGGGAAATCCCACTACAACGTCTTCAAGCGGCGCGTCAAATGCTCTCCAACCCGGAGCCCCTGAGCCGCGATGGTGAGAGCAGGGTTCGAGGCAGCCGAGGACGGGAAGAAGCCGCCGTCCACCACGTAGAGATTGTCGTGGTCCCATGCCTTGCAGTACGGGTCGAGGCAGGAGGTGGCTGGATCGTCTCCGAATCGCACGGTGCCACACTGGTGCGAGGGAGTCTCCTCGCCGAAGGGTTTGGAAAGGACCGCCGTGAAGCCGATCCGCCTGATGAAGCGGCGGGCCACCTCCACAAACCGTCGGTGCGGCTTCAGGTTGGATCGCTGCCACAGAAGCTCGATCGAGCCATCCGCGCGCGGGCGAACCCGGTTCTCGGGGCTGGGCAGGTCTTCCGACATCACGTACCAGTCGACGCTGTGATGCCCTAGCCAGGAGCGGGCTGGCTTCGGGACGGAGGGGACCGCGTCACGCAGCATGGGCTCCATGATTTTTCCGAGCATCTGGAGATTTCCGAGCGGCCGGCCCGACTCGCCGTCCGTGAAATAGTAGTCGTTGAGCGCCAGCGTCTTGGGGAGGTGGGTCTCGTTCACTCGGAACGGCATGATCGACATGAACGCGGTGCAGTTGTGGTTCATGAAGTTGCGTCCGACCTGCCCGGAGGAGTTGGCCAGGCCGTCCGGATGCTTGGAGTTGGCGGAGCGAAGGAGGAGGATGGCCGACTGGATGGCGCCCGCCGAGAGAACGAAAAGCGGGGCGTGAACCTGCTCGGTGACGCCCGCGTGCTCCACCTCGGCCGCCACGATCCTTCGACCGGTGTCGTCGGTGACGAGGCGCTTCACCAAGCTCCGGGATTGCAGCGTGACGTTAGGGTGGCGCAGCACCGGGTCGATGAGGCAGGTCTCCCCATCGCTCTTCGCGCCGACCTGGCACGGGAAGGCATCGCAGGTGTTGCAGCGAATGCACTTGCCGCCCGGGAGCCCGAGATCCAGCGCAAGCGGCATCGGGAATGGATGGAGCCCCTGCTTCTTCAGCCCATCGTGGACCCACTGCATGATCGGCTCGTGCGGGACCGCTGCGTGCGGGAACGGTCCCGAGCGCGGCGGCTCGGTCGGATCGATGCCCGCCTCGCCGTGCACCTTGAAGATCTTCTCGGCTTCGGCGTAGTACGGCTCCAGGTCTGGGTACCGTATTGGCCAGGCGGGGGAGATGCCCTCCTCGTGCTCCAGCGCCCCGAAGTCCCGCTCGCGCAGCCGGAACATGGCTGCGCCGTACATCTTGGTTGCGCCGCCCACGAAGTAGTACTGCCCTGGCCGGAAAGGGCGGCCCTGGCGGTCATACCAGGTCTCGGTGGAGCGGTAGCGGAGTTTCACGAAGACCGACTCCGGGTCCCAGTTTTGCGGCTCCCGCGGCAACCGCTCACCGCGCTCGAGGATCAGGATCTTCGCGCCGGTGGGCGCAAGTGCGGTGGCAACCGAGCCCCCCCCGATACCAGAGCCGATGATGACGACGTCGTAATCCTTCATGTCCGACCCCCACTTGACTGCGGCGAGCCTTGAGCTCGAGCGGCTTCACCGCACCGAGATCTCCCGGGAGGCGCTCTGGCGGCTCACTCGGGTAAGACAGCACCTGCATCGCCCGCGCGCTGTCCAGGCCTCCGGTGCAGTCGACTCGAGGCTGTGAGTACCCGGCAGCGTCCGTGCCAGCCACGCTCACTACGACGTTTCCGTTCGACATGCCAGCGTCTCGCGGCGTCGCATCGCTCTGTGGACCGCGAGGAGTGCACGCTAGGCGGGCCAGGGGCCGGCAGCCACCCCACGAACTCGCCACTTGGTGTACGAGTGTGAACCGCCCTGCGCGCGGCATTTCCCGACCGCCTGCCGTGCCTCGGCTCAGCTCCGGTCGCATCCGCCATGCTCGGGGGCAGCGGGGTCATCTACCTGAAATCGCGGTCGCCTCGCGAGCGCCCGAGCGATGCGGGCGGTGCCAGCGTATGGACCCCCCCGGTGTTGGCTACCCGAAGGCCGGGCTCCGGCGATGGTGCACAAAAGTCTACCCTTTGGCGAGTTCCAGTGGTTCTGCACCCAGGGCGGAACCGATACCGTGCAGGCGGCTCGAAGGCGGCAACTTTGAGACAGCCATGGCACACCCGCCCGTCATGCCTCGCCAGGGAAACACGGTCGAATCGTGTGTGCTTCTCGCGTGGAAGGTGGCCGGGGGTACCGCGGTCTCCGCCGACCCGGTTGTTCGCGAGGTCGAGACCGACAAGGCGATGTTCGAGGTGGCAGCGGGAGCGGACGGAATCGTGCTGAAGCGCCTACAGGTGGAGGGCGACGGCGTTCCGGTGCTCGAAAGCATCGCAGTCATCGGCCGGGCGGGGGAGGCCTGGCACTCGGCGCTGCGCGGGACGTTTGGCCGACAACTCCGAGTCTGCAGTGGCCGCTTCCCCAGGCGCTCAGCTGGCGCCGAGCGGCAAGCTCCGGCGGGCCGCAAGGTGTTGCCCGCCGGCAAGGGTCCTCTTGGAGGGACTTACCGCAACGTGGGTTGCATCCCGACGAAGACGCTCCTCTCCTGCGCCAAGCACTCCATGGTAGCTCGGGAGGGGGAGCGGTTCGGCGTCGCCCCCGAGCGCCTCACCTTCGAGGGGTCGGCCATGCAGGCTCTTGAGCGCGAAGAGCTCGGGCCGGTGAGTTCACCCGATCGCACGCGGTACGGCGCCATACCCTGGGTCGTCTATGGCATGCCGGAGGCGGCTGGCGTGGGTGCGACCGAAGCCGATGCCCGCAGCCGGGGCGTCAAGAAGAAGGACAGCATCCCGCTCCGCGCGATGCGGCCGAACACGGCTTCTCGGTGGTTTGGAGCGGTGAAGCTCGTTGCCGACGCGGTCACCGACCGTGTTCTCGGTATGCACGTCGTCGCGGCCTATGCGTCCGAGATAGGTGCGGCGGCCGTACTCGAGCAGGAGCTGCGCGTTTCGAACCTGAAGCAGATCGTCTTCCCCCATCCCACGGTCAGCGAAGCCGTTCGCGAGGCCGCCTGGGAGATCGCCTGAGGAGCGAGAGAGCACCATGCCGAAGAACATGTTGGTGGACCCGTCGAGCGTGAGGCGCGCCGGCGAACTCGAGATCCCGAACATCCCCCTAAACCAGTACCGGCCTGACTTCGCGGCCGAGCGCGCGCGCTTCGGCGTCGAAGAGCTGCGGCGGATGTGGGTGGACATGGTCTACATCCGGGAGTTCGAGTCGATGCTGAACGCCCTCAAGACCAAGGGCACCTGGCAGGGGATTTCCTACAATCACAAGGGCCCGGCTCACCTCTCGATCGGCCAGGAGGCCTCGGTCGTGGGTCAGTGCGCCGCACTCGATCCCGACGACCAGATCTTCGGCTCGCACCGGAGCCACGGCGAGATCCTGGCGAAGTGCCTCTCCGCTGCGCGCAAGCTGCCCGAAGCGAGGCTGGCGGCCGTCATGGAGTCGTTCTTGGACGGGGAGACGCTCCGGGCAGCCGAGAAGGTGCAGCACGGCAATCTCCGCGAGCTCGCGGAGGGGTTCGTCCTCTACGGGACGCTCGCCGAGATCTTCGCGCGGCGGGACGGGTTCAACCGGGGTCTGGGCGGCTCGATGCACGCCTTCTTCACCCCGTTCGGATCGATGCCGAACAATGCCATCGTGGGAGGTTCGGCCGACATCGCCACCGGTGCGGCCCTCTTCAAGCGGATCAATCGCAAGCCTGGAATCGTGGTTGCGAACATCGGCGACGCCTCCATGGGCTGCGGTCCGGTCTGGGAGGCGATCTGTCTCGCCGCGATGGATCAGTACCAGACGCTCTGGGCGGAGGACGTGGGCGGCGCGCCGCCCATCCTGTTCAACTTCTTCAACAACTTCTACGGCATGGGCGGCCAGACGCAGGGCGAGACCATGGGCTTCCAGGTCCTCGCCCGCGTGGGAGCCGGGGTGAACCCCGAGAACATGCACGCCGAGCGCGTCGACGGCTACAACCCCCTGGCGGTCGCCGACGCGGTGCTGCGCAAGCGGAAGCTTCTCCTCGACGGCCAGGGCCCCGTCCTCCTCGACACCGTGACCTACCGACTCTCCGGGCACTCTCCCTCGGACGCCTCGAGCTACCGCTCCAAGGAGGAGATCGAGCGCTGGCAGGCGGAGGACGCCATCGATGCCTTCGGCGCCTACCTCGTGAGGAACAAGGCCGCGACGAGCGGCGAGCTGGAAGCGGCTCGGTCCGCCGCCCGCGAGCGCTTGCTGGCGGTGGTGCGGCTCGTGACCGGGGACGCCGCGGAGAAGCGCGTCCGCGGCTCCTTCATCGAGTCGGTGATGCTCTCGGGGAAGAAGACCGAGAAGCTCGACGATCGTGCGGCGGAGCTCTTGCAGGCGCCCGCCGAAAATCCACGCGTGAAGGCGCTCGCCGGAAAGGCCCGCTTCGCCATCGACGCCGACGGAAAGCCCATTCCGAAGAACAAGGCGTACCAGTACCGGGATGGCCTCTTCGAGGCCATGGTCCACCGGTTCGCCATCGACCCGACCATGGCGGCCTGGGGCGAGGAGAACCGGGACTGGGGAGGCGCGTTCGCGGTCTACCGCGGCCTCACCGAGGCGGTGCCCTACCACCGGCTCTTCAATAGCCCCATCTCCGAGGGTGCCATCGTCGGCGCGGGCGTTGGCTACGCGCTCTCCGGAGGCCGTGCCGTGGTCGAGCTCATGTACTGCGACTTCATGGGACGGGCCGGCGACGAGCTCTTCAACCAGGCAGCGAAGTGGCAGTCGATGTCGGCTGGACTCCTCCGCATGCCGCTCGTGGTCCGCGTCTCGGTGGGCAACAAGTACGGGGCCCAGCACAGCCAGGACTGGGCGGCGCTCGTGGGACACATCCCAGGCTTGAAGGCTTTCTTCCCGGCCACCCCCCACGACGCGAAGGGCATGCTCAACCTCGCGCTCTCGGGGACCGACCCGGTGGTCTTCTTCGAGAGCCAGCTCCTCTACGACGTGGGCGAGCGGTTCGAGCCGGTTCCGGAGGGCTACTACGAGACCCCCGAGGGCGAGCCCACCGTGCGGAGGAAGGGGACCGATCTCACCATCGCGACGCTCGGGGCGACGCTCTACCGCGCGCTCGAGGCCACCGAGATCCTGGAGAAGAAGTACGGGCTGTCGACCGAGGTCATCGACCTTCGCTTCATCACGCCTCTTCACTATGAGGCGCTCATCGAGTCGGTGAAGAAAACCGGACGACTGCTGCTCGCAAGCGACGCCTGCGAGCGAGGCTCCTTCCTGCACACGGTGGCCTCCAACGTCACGCAGTTCGCGTTCGACGCGCTCGACGCCCCGGTGGCCGTGGTCGGGAGCCGCAACTGGATCACGCCCGCTCCGGAGATGGAACAGGAGTTCTTCCCGCAGAAGGAGTGGATCGTCGATACGGTGCACGAGCGGATCGTTCCGCTCGCGGGCCACGTCTGCTCGACCGTCCAGACCACGGGTGAGTTCGTGCGCCGCTGTCGCGCAGGCGTTTGATCAAGGGGTATCGTTTCGTCGCCACGCCGTCGTGCGCCGCCGTTTGAGGGCGTGGCCGCCTGTCCGGCATTCCGGGCTCGGAGCGGCGCGGGGCCTTCGGGCGAAGAGCAGGTCGCACCCTGGAGCGCCCCTACACGGCGGTCGCCGGCAACCCACACCTCTCAACGCGGCCATCCCGGCTCTTGGCGCGTTCCGACAGCGCAGACCTGGGCGGCGTGTTCACCCTTCGCACCCTCGGTGCTCATCCAGCCCCAAGCGCGTCGACGGCGCGCCTCCCGCCGACCTGGTAAGGAGCAAACCTCGGGCAAGATGCCCTTCCTCTCCTCGCCGGCGCCACGCGACCCGAGCTACTTCCTGTAGGGTCTTGAATTCACGGGGCGACCCTGATGGCTGCCCTGGGCGAGCGAGGGCATCGCGCGGTCTCTCCAGCGCCGCCTCGACGGAGCTCGAGGCCGCTCGTGAGTGGAGGGGTTCGGCGCTCTCGTGCGTGCGGCGGAGAGCAAAAGCTGGAGGCTCGGGCTTTCTCGACTCGGCCGCGAGTTCATTTTCGTCCGCTGCTTGGATAGAGTCTGAGGTGGGAAACGAGGGAGCGCACGGGAGCGCGCCTTCACCATCCCGTTCAACTCCCGCCCGATGCGACGATGTTTCCATCCATTGCGCGTCCCCCCGAGTTCGGTCGCCGACCGGCGGGGTGGCTTGAACGAGGCTTCACCGCCACGCGAAGGCGGGTATCCGGCGCGTGCCCCGAGCCGCCCCTGGGGGGTCTGTGGGGAGTGATGCCACCTTCGCCTTCCTGAACTCCATCTCGCTTGAACGGGCGGAGCTGAAATTCTGCGAGCGCTTCGACGACAAGAGTCAGATCTGGAACTTCCAGAGGCACTCCCACCCGTTCTTCGAACTCATCCTTTTCCTCGAGGGCAAGGCCAACATCGACGCGGGCGAGAACTCCCTCGACATTTCGCTGTTCGACGTCCTCATCTACCCGCCCGGCCTGCAGCACACCGAGCACCTCGAACTCGGCCGGAAGCAGGAGATCATCTGCCTGTGGGCCGACCTGGGCGCCTGCTCCGCCTTCGACTGCGCCATCAAGCTCACTGACGGTCGAGGGACCTTCCGGCAGGTCTTCGAGTCTATTTACTCTGAGTTTACGGGCAAACGCCACTTCGCGCAGGAGGTCATCGCCTGCCACCTGAAGACGCTCGTGTGGCTCGCCCGACAGCACTTCAGCGAGCCCGTCACCGACAGCCAGACGCAGGTGGAGCGCTGCCTCAACTACATCCACGAGAATTACGCGCGGGACTTTTCGGCCGAGACGCTCGCCAAGAAGGTGTTCGTGAGCCCGTCGTACCTGTTCCGCATCTTCCGCAAGAAGATGGGCGTCACGCCCATGCGCTACCGAAACCTCGTGCGGGTCAACAAGGCGAAGCTCCTCCTCCTCGAGCCGACCCTCAAGATGGAGGAGATCGCCGAGCGGCTGGGCTTCGAAGACGCAAAATACTTCGCACGCGTGTTCAAGAAGGAGACCGGCTCGGCGCCGAGCGAGTTTCGCAAGAAGAACCGCCACGCGTGAAGGCTGCTCGGGCACGAGGGCCCGCAGTGCGTCATGAAAGGGTCGCGCCGATGGGACCTGGGTGAGGGGGAACTCCGACTCCAGTTCCACCCCCTTTTGGGGTGTGGGGCGGACCTGATCCACCCAAGTTGGGACCATTGAGGTTCACTCGCGTCTACCTTCTCGCCACGCCATTGGGTTCTTCGGGCACCGGGGGGCGGTTAGTGTTCGCAGGCAAGGAGGACGGACCATGACTTCGAACTCGGCCGTGAAGCTCTCCAGCGCGGCCTCGGCCCACGAGATCATCGCTGCGCTCGAGCCGACTGCCCGGATTCGCGGCCTCAAGGAACGCATGCTGGCCGAGCCGCGGTACTTGTCGATCGAACAAGCCCTCATCATCACCGAGGTCTACCAGCGCCACGCTTCGGCCCCGGTCCCCGTGAAGAGAGCCCTGGCGCTCTCCGAAACCATGCGGCGGATCGCGATCGGCCTCGACGCGCAGGAACTGATTGTCGGCAATCGTACTCGCGGTGTCCGGGCGGGGGTCGTCTTCCCCGAAGCGGGTATCTCCTGGATTGACAAGGAGATCGAGGGGCTCGCCACCCGACCGCAAGACAAGTTCAACGTCCACCCCGAGGACGTGCTCGCCTTCCGCCAGAAGATCCTTCCCTACTGGCGCGGCAGGAGCCTCGAGGACACCCTGCGGGCCGAGCACGGACCCGAGCTCGACGCCATCGCCCGGGTGGTGAAGATCAACCAGAAGGACCACGCCCAGGGGCACATCTGTCCGGACGCCGCCAAGTGGATCGCCCTCGGACCGGCCGGCCTCAAGCGCGAGGCCGCCGAGCACCTTGCCTCCGCCGGTCCCGACGAGCGCGAGTTCTTCGAGTGCGTCGTCATGGTGCTCGACGCGGCCTGCGACTTCATCCGGCGCTATGCGGCGCTGGCCCGCTCCATGGCCGACGAGGCGATGCCCCTGGACGCCGCCAACCTGCGCGAGGTGGCTCGCATCTGCACGAAGCTCTCCGAGGGTGGTGCCGAGACGTTCCGCGAGGCGGTCCAGGCGCTCTGGTTCCTGTTCGCGCTCCTGCACCTCGAGAGCAACGCCTCCTCCTTCTCGCCGGGGCGCGCCGACCAGTACCTCTACCCGTACCTGCGGGCGGACCTCGAGGCAGGGCGCCTCGGCCTCGACGGCGCCCTCGAGATCGTGGAGGCCCTCTGGCTCAAGTTCAACCAGGTGGTCTACCTGCGCAACTCGCACAGCGCCGCCTTCTTCGCCGGGTTCCCCATCGGCTTCAATGTCGCCCTCGGGGGGAAGGACGAGGCCGGGAACGACTGCAGCAACGAGCTCAGCTACCTCTTCCTCAAGGCGCAGGATCACATCGCCCTTCCCCAGCCCAACCTGTCGACGCGCCTCCACGAGAACACGCCTGACGAGCTGCTCGACGAGTGCACCCGCGTCATCGGCCTCGGGAGCGGCATGCCCCAGGTCTTCAACGACGAGAGCGTCATCCCCGCGCTCGAGGCCCAGGGCATCTCGCACCGCGACGCGGTGAACTACGCCATCGTCGGTTGCGTCGAGCTCACCACCCACGGCAACAATCTGGGGTGGAGCGACGCGGCCATGTTCAACCTCGTGAAGACCCTGGAGCTAGCCCTGAACGACGGCCAGTGCCTCATCAGCGGCAAGCAGCTCGGACCGCGCACCGGAACGCTTGTCGACTTCCGGACCTACGAGGACTTGGAGCGCGCCCTCTCGACCCAGATCGACTTCTTCTTCGAGAAGATGATCGCCGCCTGCGAGAAGGTGGAGGAGATCCACCAGCGGCTCCTGCCGAGCGCGCTGCTCTCCTCGGTCATCGACGATTGCCTCGTGGAGGGGAAGGACGTCACACGCGGCGGTGCTCACTACAACCTCTCGGGCATCCAGGCCATCCAGCCAGCCAACGTGGCGGACAGCCTGGCCGCGCTGAAGAAGCTGGTGTTCGAGGAGAAGACCGTAGCGAAGGACCGGCTCCTCGCCGCGCTCCGCAGCGGGTTCTCGAAGGACGAGTCGCTCCGCCAGATCCTCCTCAACAAGGCACCCAAGTACGGCAACGACGTGGAATGGGTGGACCGCATCGCGGACAAGTGGGTGAGCTACTTCGCCGACAAGTTCCAGGGGCGCGTGAACTACCGCGGTGGCCGCTACCACACCGGGCTCTACACGGTCAGTGCCCACGTCCCCATGGGGGCCAACGTCGGCGCCACGCCGGACGGCCGGCTGCCCGGCACCCCGCTCGCCGACGGCGGCATGTCGGCCGTCTACGGCCGCGACCGACGCGGCCCCACGGCGCTCCTCACCTCGGTGTCGCGCGTCAACTCCCGCCACGGGAGCAACGGCACCCTGCTCAACATGAAGTTTTTGCCTCGCCTGTTCAAGACGCGCGAGGGCGCCAAGTCCTTCTCCGCCATGCTGAGGGCCTTCGTGGGGCTTCACATCAACCACGTCCAGTTCAACGTGGTTCGCAAGGAAGACCTGCTCGCCGCCCAGAAGGACCCCGACTCCTACCGCAACCTCACCATCCGGGTGGCCGGGTACACCGCGTACTTCACCGAACTCGCCAGCGACCTCCAGAACGAGATCATCGCCCGGACCTGTTTCGAGGAAGCTTGACCGTGTTGCAGGCCCTGAACCCAGCGAGCCCGGGGCGCGTCTTCGACCTGCAGCGGTTCTCGGTCCACGACGGCCCTGGCATCCGCTCCACGCTGTTTCTCAAGGGCTGTCCGCTGCGCTGCGCCTGGTGCCAGAACCCTGAAGGTCTGGAGCGGGCCGTCCGGCTCTGGCACTTCGCCAACCTGTGCGAGCGCTGTGGTACCTGCGTGGACTCATGCTCGAAGAAGGCCCTCGTGCTCGGCCCCGACGGTATCGACATCGATCGCTCGGCATGCGACCTGTGCGGGAAGTGTACCGACGCTTGCCCGCGCAACGCGCTCGCCTTCGACGGCCACGACCTCGAGGTCGAGGAGGCGGTGAAGCAGCTCGAGGCCGACCGGATCTTCTACGAGCGATCCGGTGGCGGGGTCACCTTCTCCGGCGGCGACCCGCTGCTCCAGGCCGACTTCGTGGGGGCCGTGGCCGGGAAGCTCAAGGCGCGTGGCATCCACACGGCAATCGAGACGTCGCTCTTCGCCCCCTGGCCCTCGATCGAGGCGCTCTTACCCGTCATCGACCTCTTCATCGTCGACGTGAAAGTGGGCGACCCGGCACGCCACGCCGACCTCACCGGCCAGGATAGCGAGCTCATTCTATCGAACACGCGGCGTCTTTCGGCCGCGCTGGCCGGCTCCGGGAGGCTCCTCTTGCGGGTCCCCCTCATCCCGGGTCTCACCGCGACGGGCGAGAACCTCGCCGCCGTGGCCTCCATCATCGCCTCGGTCGACCCCGCGCTGCCCGTCGAGCTCATGAACTTCAATCCGCTCGCCGCAGCCAAGTACCGGCGCATGCGCAAGGAGCACGCCCTGGCGGGCGAGGCCGCGAGCTTCACCGAGCAGCAGATGGCCGCCTTCCGGGCGGTGTTCGCCGAGCGCGGCCTGCGTGTGCGGTAACCGTTCACCCGAACCCGCGAGGCATGTCGTGACCTCCCCCTCCCGTGATTTCGTCGCCGCCGCCCAAGCCGGGCGTGCCGTCTACATCTCCGACGTGCGCCGCGCGTTCGCCGAGCTCGACCCGCCCTCGTCCGTGGCGGTGACCTGCACCTTCCTCGACCTCCACGGTTCGGCCCGGACCTTCCGCCTCCGGCTGCCCCGGCTTGCGCCGCTCCCCTCCGCGGAACGCGCCTTCGTGACCGAGTACTTCCTCGCGACCGTCTACAACATCCTCTCCACCCTCGGGGGCGCCGAGCTGCAGATTTCCGCCGAGGGCGATTCACCTGAGGCCGCGGAGCTCGCCAGCGCGGTGGTCCGCGAGTTTGGAGTGGAACTGGCTCGCCGGGAGCGGCCGGGCTACGGCCGTGCCCTCAACGTCGCAGAGCGAATGAACGACGCGGTTCGAGGCGGAACCGGGGGAGTGCGCTTCCGCTGTACCGCCGTACCCCACCGGCCACCGACCGCGTCGCCGCGGGCGGTGAGCGGCCCGAGCCGGATCCTGGACGTCTGCCGCCAGGCGGTGACCGGGCTCGAGCGGCGGAACATCTGCGGGATCGACGTCGGGGGCACCGACATCAAGCTCGCCCTGGCCGTCGACGGCCTCGTCACGCGGTTCGTGGAGTACGACTGGTTCCCGGCCTCGTTCACGGCGATCGACCAGCTCATCCGCCCGATGCTCCTCCTCGTCCGCCTCCTGCGCCTCGAGGCTCTGCGCACGGTGGACAAGGTGGCCGCGAAGGCTCTGGGTCAGACGCTCGAACAGGGCCTCGCCGGCGGGGCCGACCACCTGGAACGAATCGCGACGGCAGTGGAGCGCGGGGAGCGACTGTGCCCGGACCACCCCTTCCGGTTCGATGCCATCGGCCTGTGTTTCCCCGACGTGGTGGTGAAGGACAAGATCGTCGGGGGCGAGGTGTACAAGACGCGCGGCATCCGGGAGAACCGCTCCCTCGACTACGAGCAGGAGTTCCGGCGGTTGTCGCACCTCGACGAGGCGCTGCGCGCCTTCGTGCGCCCCGGCGGTGCGGTCGGCCTCCTGAACGACGGCCCCATGGCCGCCTTCACCGCCGCGGTAGAGACGGCCGCCGTCAACCCGGCGGCCGTGGATTGCGGGGTCTTCGCGCACACCCTCGGCACGGAGCTCGGCACCGGCTGGGTCACCGACGCCGGAATCGTCCCGGACATCCCGCTGGAAGTCTACAACTGCGTCATCGACCTGGGCAGCTATCCCGAGCGACGCTATGAGCCGGACGACGTGCGCAGCGTGAACAACTTCAACACCAGACTCCCCGGAACGCTCCAGAAGTACACGAGCCAGAGCGGCGCCTTCCGACTCGCCGCCAAGTACTTGCCGCAGGAGCGGCCCGCCCTCTTCCGCGAGCTGTTCTCCAAGGGATTGCTCGTGGAGGATGGCACGGCGCTTCGCGTCCCCACCCAGCCCAAGGACCTTCGCAAACCTCTCCTCGAACACCTGATGCGCACGGCGGAGAGCGGCGGAGAGCCGACCGTCGAGCGCATCTTCCGCGAGATGGGCGAGTTTTTGGCCGTGGCCTGGCTCGAGACCGAGTTCATCCTCGCCCCGAAGGCACGCCGGCGAATCCTCTTCGGCAGGCTCGTCAAGCACAAGCGCTGCTTCGCGCTCATGGTCGAAGGCGCCCGGAAGATCGTTCCGGAGCTCGAACTCGGGGTCGCCGACGACGAGCTTGCGAACACTCCCTTCATGCAGGCCCTTAAGAACAGGCCCGGGTACACGGTGGCGCAGTTCGCGCAGGCGATCGGTGCCGTGCACTACGCCAACCACCGGCTCTGCGAGGCGGGACGCGGCACTCCAAAGCGGTGAGCAGCGGGCGACAGGGCTGCGCCTTAGAAGTCGCAGAGGAGGAACGACCATGCAGCCCTGGATGGGTGATGTGCCGGCAGCCGTCGTCCGCGTGAAGGCAGAGCTGCGGAAGGGGGTCCCCGACGTCGAGACGCGATTCCGCACACTGACGACCCAACTGGAGCGCGAGGTCGCGTCGGTGGTCCAGGAACAGAGAGCGGGTGGTGCGGTCCCCGAGATCCACTACGGGGATCTCGCCGTGGGCCAGATCGCCGGAGCCGCCGCCGATCGAATTCGGCGTCGCGGCTGCGTCGTTGTCCGCGGCGTGTTCCCGGGCTCTCGCATCGCCACATGGAATGAACAGATCGGCGAGTACATCGAACGGAACCGGTACCTCGAACGGCAAAAGAGCAAGGTCGGCATGGACCGCTACTTCGCGACGCTCGCAGCCGCCTCCCCGCAGATCTACGCTCTCTACTGGTCAAAGCCGCAGGTGAATGCGCGCCAGAGCGAAGAGCTGGCTCACGTTCGGAGCGCCCTGAATCGACTGTGGCGCCAGCCCGCGACCGAGAAACCGGCCTTCGACGCCGCACGAGAGTGTACGTATGCCGATCGGTTGCGCCGTCGCCAGCCGGGCGACAAGACGCTAGGCCTGTCGCCACATGCAGACGGGGGGTCTGTCGAGCGTTGGTGTGACCCGAGCTACCAGCGCGTCTACGGCGAGGTGCTCTTTGGCGATCCCACTCGCTACGATCCCTTCGATGCCACGCACCGCATATCGACCGAGGAGATTCCCTCGCCCGCAGTGTGCAGCGTCTTTCGTTCGTTCCAGGGGTGGACGGCGCTTTCACAGCAGGGACCGGGGGACGGAACGCTGCAGCTCATCCCGATCGCCAGCCTCATGGGCTGGATGGTCTTGCGCGCGCTCATGCCGGACGTCGCCGCCGATGACCTGTGCGGGGCGAAGCCCGGGAATGCCCTGCCGTTCAATGAGCGCTGGCACGGCATCGCCAAGGACGCGCTGGTACCTATACCGCGCGTCCAACCGGGCGACACCGTGTGGTGGCACAACGATCTCATCCACGCGGTCGAGAGCGAGCATCGAGGCACGCGTTCGAGCAACGTCATCTACATCGGTGCCGCTCCCCTTTGCCCTAAGAACAGCTCCTTCTTGCCGCGGCAGGCCGAGGCCTTTCGCCTGGGCAAGAGTTGCCCAGATTTCGCATCCGAGGACTACGAGGTCGACTTCGAGGGGCGAGCCACCTTGGAGGACCTGACTCCGCTCGGACGACGGCAGATGGGCCTCGAGCCCTGGTAACATCGAGGGGTACGATCACCTCGCGATCGGCAGTCGCTGACGAGCCGAGGCGCGGCCGAGGTTCTCCAGGACCCTGAGCGACACATCGTGCATGGACCTCGCTCAAACGAGGGGTCCCGTCTCCAGAACTCCCGGGACAGACGACGCGCGCTCGTTGCCACGGCGTGGCCAGGAACCCGCCCCCAGCCGCCGCCTTGCCGCCTCGGAAGTCCGAGGATTCGGCACGAGGTAATCCAGGGCGGTTCTGACTGGTGTTTCGCCCTTTTCAGGATGAATGCCTTGCGGTAAGCGGGCACCGGTTCGCGAGCTCGCAGGCACGCTCGAGCGAGAACGTGATCTCGAGATCGGGCGCCGACGCTGCTGCATTCGCGCCGTTT
>Ga0335078_10001963_pt1 | contig 31093 bp, 23 predicted proteins | sample Lox_Sample_32_FD_206711 | JGI IMG/M metagenome (GOLD analysis project Ga0335078, IMG submission 206711) | Soil microbial communities from Loxahatchee National Wildlife Refuge, Florida, United States - Lox_Sample_3.2 | ecosystem: Environmental > Terrestrial > Soil > Wetlands | place: USA... | reverse complement strand
CACATCGACGTGGAGCTGGCCGGGATGCCCGCGGAGGAGGTCGAGCTGCGGACGTTCGGCAACGGCCAGTACTACGGGCGGTTCATGCTGACGCCCGCGCCCGGCTCCAAGCCCGCGCTGCAAGCCCGGCTGGTGGCCGTCACCCTGGCCGACCTGGCCGGGCGGGCGCTGGGATCCGCGGTACCAAACCGGGCAGGGAGCTGACGCCGGACCCGGCCCGCGGCTACAGCTCGATGCGTGAGCCCATGACGAGGGTACGGTCGCGGGGGAGCTGGAAGTATTCGGCGGCGTCGGCGGTGATCTGTGAGGTCGCCACGAACAGGCGCTTGCGCCAGCGGCTCATGCCGGGTGTGTTGCCCCGGACCACCTCGATCCGCGACAGGAAGTAGGACAGCTTGTCGTCATCGAGAGGGGCCTCGATGTCGGCCTGGCGGATCAGCGGCAGCAGGCCAGGGACGTTCTGCTGGTCCATGTAGCCGAACCGGGCGGTGACGTGGAGGATCCGGTCGTCCCGGTAGCCCAGGTCGTCGATGGTGATCCGCTCGGAGGCCGGGATGTGCGGCACCGGCATCGTCTCGATGGCGAGGATGAGGACATGCTCGTGGAGCACCTGGTTGTGCTCGACGTTCGCCCGCAGCGCCAGCGGGGCGGTGTCCTTGCCGCGGTTGAGGAAGACCGAGGTGCCGGGCACCCGGTGCAGCGGGGGCTTTATGGCGTGGAGGTGATCGATGAACGCCCGGAGTTGCCCCTCGTCGCGCTGCCGCTGGCGGGTGACGAGTTCGCGGCCGCGCTGCCAGGTGGTCAGGACGGTAAACGCGACGATGGCGATCAGCAGCGGAAGCCACGCTCCGCTCACGAGCTTGGTCAAGTTGGCGGCGAAGAACAGCAGGTCCACGGTGAGGAGGACGGCGGCGCCGGGCGCGACGATCCACCATGGCTTGCGCCACTGGTACCGGACGACGTAGAAGAACAGCAGCGTGGTGATGGTGATCGTGCCGGTCACCGCCATGCCGAAGGCGTAGGCCAGCGCGGCTGAGCTCCTGAACGTGATCACGAGCGTGAGGACGCCGACCATGAGCAGCCAGTTGATCAACGGCACGTAGATCTGGCCCATCGTTTCCTCGGAGGTGTACGCGACACGCAGCCGCGGCAGGTACCCGATCCGGGCGGCCTGGTGCGCCACCGAGAACGCGCCGGTGATGACGGCCTGTGAGGCGATGACGGTCGCGACGGCGGCCAGGAAGACCATCGGGAGCCGGGCCCACTCCGGGGCGAGCAGGAAGAACGGGCTGCGGGTGGTGCTCGGGTCGCCCAGAATCAGCGCGCCCTGGCCCAGGTAGCTCAGGATGCATGCGGGGAAGACCAGGACCAGCCAGGCCCAGGTGATCGGCGCGCGGCCGAAGTGCCCCATATCGGCGTACAGCGCCTCGGCTCCGGTGACGGCCAGGACGACGGCGGCCAGCGAGAAGAACGCGGTCCCGAAGTGGCCGGCCAGGAAGCCGACGGCGTAGGTGGGCGACACCGCCTTCAGGATGGCGGGGTGGGCGGCGATGCCGCGCACCCCTAGCACGCCGATCACGGCAAACCAGACGGCCATCACCGGCCCGAACAGGCGGCCCACGGCACCCGTGCCCAGACGCTGGAGCAGGAACAAGACGACGATGATCGCCGCCGTGATCGGCACGACCAGGTCAGACAGCGATGGTTTTACGACCTTGACGCCCTCGATCGCGGACAGGACCGAGATCGCCGGGGTGATCATGCTGTCGCCGAAGAACAGCGCGGCGCCGAAGATCCCGAGCGCGGCGAGCGCGATCTTGGCCCGGCGGCTGCCGGGAACGCCGCGCCTGCGGATCAAGGTGATCAGCGCCATGATGCCACCCTCGCCGTCGTTGTCGGCCTGCATCACCAGCCAGACGTAGGTGACGGTGACGATGATGGTCACCGACCAGAAGATCAGCGAGACGACCCCGAAGATGTTCTCCGTGGATACCCGGACCGGGTGCGGATCGCCAGGGCTGAAGACAGTCTGTTCGGTGTACAGCGGGCTCGTCCCGAGATCCCCGAAGACCACTCCGAGAGCCCCGACCGCGAGGGCCGTCTGGGCCATAGCGGACCGGCGTACGCTCACGGTTTCCCCCTCCTGGCGCACAGGGCTGCCACGCGCAAACCCTAACGGACAATCCAGCACTAGGCCCGGGACGGCGCAGCCGGGACCGCCCGTGCGGGCACTGAGCCCGCCGCGGGCAGCGACACGATCATGGTGAGCCCGCCGCCAGGGGTGTCTTCCGGCGCGAGTGTTCCCTGCATCGCCTCGGTAAGGCCGCGGGACAGCGCGAGGCCCAGGCCGGTACCGGGCGGGCCGTTCTCGCCGGCCTGCCGCTGGAAGGGGGCGAAGATCCGGTCCCGGTCGGCCGGGGACACGCCGGGCCCCCGGTCGATGATGCGCAGTTCCACCCGGTCGCCGAGCGCGCTGGCGGTCACCGTGGCCGGGGAACCGGCTGGCGAGTACCGGATCGCGTTGGACAGCAGGTTCACCAGCACGCGTTCGAGCAGGGCAGGATCGGCGACTGCGAGCGGCGTGGCCGCCGGGATCATCACGCGGACCTGTGCTGCTGGCGGCCCGAGGCTGGCCAGCGCATGAGCGGCGACGTCCGCGACATCGGTCGGCCCGGTGCGCAGCGGTAGCTCGCCGGCCTGCAGCCGGCTCAGGTCGAGCAGGTCATCGACCAGCCGGGTGAGGCGGTCGAGCGACGCGTAGGCGTCGGCCGCCAGTTCCCGCACTTGATCGGGCCTCCAGGTGGCGTCGCTGGCGCGCAGGCCGCTGACGGCCGCCTTCGCGGCGGCTAGCGGGGCGCGCAAGTCGTGGTCGGCCGTCGCGAGCAGCGCGGCGCGCGTCTTGCCGGCCTCGGCGATGGGTTTGGCGGCCGCCGCGGCCTCGGCGAGGCGGTGCTGTTCCACCGCCGCCGCGGCTTGAGCGGCGAAGGCGCCGAGTATCCGGCGCTCGTCGGCAGGCAGCGGGTGGCCCCGCAGCGCCAGGCAGAACCCATCCCCGACGTCCACGTCCACGTCGGCGTCTTCCGGCCGGGCCGGCGGCGTGGAGCCGGCCGATCCCACGATCGCCCATGTGAAGGCCGGTCCGCGGGAGCCGGCCTCTGCTGCTCCGTCCGGTCGTTGCAGCAGCGTCGCGGAGGTCATGCCGAATGACTCGCGGACCCGCTCGAGCAGCGCGTCGACGCCGGGCTTGCCGCGCAGGACGCTGCCTGCCATGGTGGCGAGGGTCTCGGATTGGGCGTTGGCGCGCGCCGCCTGCCGGGTGCGCCGCGCGGCGAGGTCGACCACGGCGCTGACCGCGACGGCTACCGCCACGAACACGACCAGCGCCAGCACGTTGTTCGCCTGCGCGATGGTGAACGTGTGCAGCGGCGGGATGAAGTAGTAGTTCAGCATCAGCGAGGTGGCGACCGCCGCGAACAGGGCGGGGTAGAGACCGCCGACCAGCGCCACCACCACGACCAGGACAAGGAAGACGAGCGCGTCGCTGAGCAGGTTGAGCCCGCCGCGCGCGCTGGCCAGGCCGATGGTAATGAGCGGGGCGGCCGCGGCGGCCAGGCCGAACCCGTAGATCCGGCGGCTCAGACTGACGCTGCGAGCCGGCCGCGGCAGCCCGCCGCGGCGTCCCATCTCGCCGTGGGTGACGATGTGCACGTCGATGTCGCCAGACCCGTGGATGGTCCTGGACCCGATGCCGGGACCGGCCAGCATCGATGCCAGCCAGGGGCGGCGGCTAGCGCCCAGCACCAGCTGGGTGGCGTTCTCCGCGCGGGCGAACGCCAGCAGCGCTTCGGAGATATCGTCCCCGATCACCTGATGGTAAGAGCCGCCCAGCGATTCGGCCAGGCGCCGCTGCGCGGCGAGCGCCGCGGGGCCGGCGCCGGTGAGCCCGTCGGATCTGACGACGTGCACGGCCAGCAGGTCGCCGCCGAGCGTGCGGGAGGCGATCCTGGCGGCGCGGCGGATCAGCGTCTCGCCTTCCGGGCCTCCGGTCAGCGCGACGACCACGCGCTCGCGGGCTTCCCAGTTCTGCCCGATGCCATGGTCGGTCCGGTATCTCAGCAAGCCTTCTTCGACCCGGTCAGCCACCCACAGCAAGGCGAGCTCGCGCAGGGCGGTGAGGTTACCGACACGGAAGTAGTTGGACAGCGCCGCGTCGATCTTCCCGGCGGCGTATATGTTGCCGTGCGCCATCCGCCGCCGCAGCGCCTCGGGCGTCATGTCGACCATCTCGACCTGCTCGGCGGCACGGACGACGGCGTCCGGGACGGTCTCACGCTGCGGCACGCCGGTGATCTTCTCCACGACGTCGTTGACGGACTCCAGGTGCTGGATGTTCACCGTGGAGATCACGGTAATCCCGGCCGCCAGCAGCTCTTCGACGTCCTGCCACCGCTTGGCGTTCCGCGAACCCGGGATGTTGGTATGCGCGAGTTCGTCGACGAGCGCGACCTCGGGCTTACGCGCGAGCACCGCGTCCAGATCCATCTCCTCGAACGTGCTGCCGCGGTAGGCGATGACGCGACGGGGAACGGCCTCCAGGCCCTTGAGGAGCTGAGCGGTCAGCTTCCGGTTATAGGTCTCGGCGAAGCCGACGATGACGTCCGTGCCGCGTGCGAGCCGCCGGTGGCCCTCGCCGAGCATCGCGTACGTCTTTCCCACCCCGGGCGCCGCGCCGAGGTAGACGCGCAGCTGACCGCGCTTCATGCCAAAGGAATGCCCGATTGAGGTGAGACGGATGCCCGCTACCGGTCAAGGTTTCATACCTCTTCGACTGCCGCGGCGGGGAGGAGCCGACGCAGCCGAGACGACACCGAACCGCGGGCGAGCTCTGCGAGGCGGGACCGGCGCCGCCCGACAACCACGGTGGCTGCGCCCTGGTCTCGCGCGGCCTCGGCGAGCGCCTCCGCCAGGGCATGTCCCTGGATCTGGGTATAGGTTCCCCCCAGATCGGCCGTCAGCTCCCGGTGCCGGCCCAGATCCCCCGCTGGCGGGTGCGCTAGGCCGTCGCCGATCTGGACATGCACGACGAGCAGTTGCGCATCCTCCGCCCGGGCCAGCTGAGCTGCGCGGCGGATCACCACCTCGCTCCGGCTGGAGCCGGAATCCCCGGCCAGGACAACCGCCGGTACCGGCGGTTCGGCCAGTCCGCGGCGGGCGAGCAGGTCCCCGCCCACGGCGTCGGCCGGTCCCGCCATCCAGGCCCGGGCCAGCTCACTGAGCGCCCGCAGGTTGTCCGCCCGGAAAAAATCTGCCAGCGCCCCGCCGACCTGCCCGGCCGAGTACACCGCGCCCGAGGCGATCCTCTGGCGCAGCGCTTCTGCTGGCAGGTCGACCAGCACGACCTCGCCCGAGCGCACGAACTCGTCCGGCACGCACGCGACGCTACCCACCCCGGTGATCCGGGCCGCGTAGTCGCGGACCGATCTCAGATGCGCGACGTTCATCGTGGTGACGACGTCAAGCCCGGCGCGCAAGACGTCAGCGACGTCCTGCCACCGCTGCCGGGTACGGTCGGCTGTCGTGTGCGCAAGCTCGTCTACCAGTACCACATCGGCGCGGCTCGCGATCGCCGCCGCGGCATCGAAATCGGCGAACTCGGCGCCGCGGTAGTCGACCATCCGTGGCGCGATCACCTCGAGGCCGCCCAGCTGGCGGCTGGTCTCCAAGCGGCCATGCGATTCGATCCAGCCGACCACTACCCGCTCGCCGTCCTCGGCCCGGCGCCGGCCCTCGGCCAGCATGGCAAAGGTCTTGCCGACCCCGGGCGCGATTCCGAGATAGGTACGCAGCGATCCGCCTCGAGCCACCCAGGCATCCTCCCGCCAGACCAGGTCCATCAGTTCCGTCAACTCCGAACCTGGCGTGCTTGATGCCCGGGAATCACCCCACGGGTCCGGCGCGGAGACGGGTATGCGAATTGTGTGGAACAATGCGGACAGGGTGAGCCGGGAAGCCTGGTCGGCAGCTGATCTATCCGACGGCTGATCGGGGCTCATCGTGCGTGCTAGTTGGTCTTCGGCGCTCGGCTCACACTGGCGCCGGGAGGGCTTGCGGACCAACCTGTGGATGGTGCCCAGCCTGGAAGTGCTGGGGGCCGCCGCGCTGTTCGGGTGCACGCTGGTGCTGGACCGGGCCGCGTACCGGGGCGCGTTCGCGGTCCCCGCGTGGATGATCAGCGGCAGTGCGGACGCGGCGCGCCAGATCCTGACCGCGCTCGCGGCGGCGGTCATCACGGTCGTCGGCGTGGTCTTCTCGATCATCCTGGTCACGCTAACGCTGGCGTCCACCCAGTTCGGGCCGCGGATGCTGCGGAACTTCATCCGTGACCGCGGGACCCAGCTGACGCTCGGCACCTTTGTGGCCACCTTCGTGTACGCGGTGCTGGTGCTGGTCTCCATCGGGCCGGGCCCGCACGGGGACTTCGTCCCGCACATCGGGGTCACCACGACGCTGGGGCTGATGGTGGCCGACCTGGCCATCTTGATCTACTTCATCCATCACACGGCGGTCTCGATCCAGCTGCCCCAGGTGATCGCCAGCATCGCCCGTGACCTGGCCGGTGCCATCGAGACACAGGGCGGCGGCCAGCACCCTCGCGACGGCGGGCCGGAACGCGGGCCGGCCGCCGCTGAAATCGTGGCTTTGCTGGAGTCCGATGGTGCCGCGGTGCGGGCACCAGCCAGCGGCTATGTGCAGTTCATCCGCCTGGAGCACCTGGTCGCCCTGGCTGCGGACGCGGATGCGGTTATCAGCCTCAGCTACCGGCCCGGCCACTTCATCATGCAAGGGCACCCGGTCGCCGCCGTGTGGCCGCCCGGCGCCGCCGCCCAGGTCAGCGAGGTGTTCGGGCGCTCTCACATCACCGGCCCGTACCGGACCCTCACCCAGGACGTCTCGTTCGGGATCGACCAGCTCGTGGAGATCGCCATCCGCGCCCTGTCGCCTGCGGTCAATGACACCTTCACCGCCCTGACGTGTATCGACTGGCTGGGGGACAGCCTGTGCAAGATTATGCGGCACTGGCATCCGGCCCGGGTCCACCGCGACAGCCAGGGATACGTCCGGGTCATCGCGGCCCAGCCGGGATATGCGCGGCTGGTGCAGCGGGCGTTCGAGAAGATCCGCCAGGCGGGCCAGGGCATGCCCGCCGTCATGATCCGGCAGCTCGAGGCGCTGACGAGGATGATGACGGAGACCTCGGACGCCGACCAGCGTCGTCTGCTGCTGGATCAGGCGGAAATGATCCAGCGGGCGAGCGAGTGTTCGGTTACCGAGGCATCGGACCAGGCCGACGTCCGGCGCCGGCTCGAGGCCGTGCTGATGGCCGAGGCCGGGCTCGCCTGCCGCGACGTTACCTGACCGCGGGTTCAGCTCAGGCCCGGTGCAGCCGTCCTGCCAGCTGCCGCCGGCGGACGGGCGGACCGTCTGCGGTCCCTTGCGGGAACCAGGTGTTCAGCCAGGTGACCAGGCGTGGGAGGTCTTTTCGCCGGCCGGCGAAGCATACGTGCGAGTCTGGCCGCACCAGGATGAGGGTCTGGCCGCTGCCGAAGGCGCGATAGAACCTGAGCTGTTCCTCGTGGTCGCGGGCGGGTGCCACCCGGTGCACGGCCAGCAGCCCCCGCCACGGCTGCAGCTGCTGCCCCGGCCAGGCCGAATGCGGCGCCCCCCAGCCAGTGTCGTTGGTGAGCAGCAGGTTGAGACGCGACGGGCCGACAAGCTCGTGGAGCCGTGTCGCTCGCGGATGAGAACCAGCGGGAGGACCGGGGTCCGTGGTGAGGACGCGCATGTCCGGGACCCTGCCGCCGGGCTGCAGGCTGCCCGGACCGCGGGGCGGTGCCGACAGCGGGCTTGACCAGTAGTCGGGGATTACCTCACCGGCCAGGTCAGCACACAAGTCCAGCGGGAAGCGCGAATCGAGGAAGGTCGGCGTGATACGGGTGACGAGCGTGCGCACCAGGGCGCTGCCCGGCCCGAGCAGGCGCGCGGGCACTTCAGCCGTGCGCTCGACCTGGCGGGTGGCCTGAAGCCTTTCCTCGGCGTACGTGCGCAGCAGATCAGGCACCGCCTTCTCCTGCAGGACCATCGCGAGCTTCCAGCCCAGGTTGATCATGTCCTGAATGCCGCAGTTCGCGTCCTGCCCCGTAGCCGGGGAATGAGTGTAAGCGGAGTCCCCGCCGAAGAAGACACGGCCGTGCTGGAGCGGCGGTGACAGGCGCCCGGCTGACACGAACCGTGAGCTCCACTGCACCTGTCGCAGCCGGGCGGGCGCGGGCAGGCATCCGTCGATGAGCTGCCGCAGTTCCGCCATCCCTGGTTCGCCATGGTGCCCGGAGCGTGCCGAGGGATCGGTGGCGATGCACTGGAACCGCCCGTCGTCGGCCGGCAGCAGCATGACGAAGCCGCGATGGCCCAGGAAAACAGAGATCACGTCACCGCGGACATCCCCGTCCAGCCGCAGGCCGGCTAGCAGGTAGGGCAGTCCGTCCTGATTGCCGTGCGCTGGCAGGCCGAGCAGCTGACCGGTTGTGCCGTGCATACCATCGGCGCTGATCAGGTACGGGACGGCGATATCCTCCAGGCGCCCGCCGGGATGCCTCAGCAGCGCCGTGACGCCACGCCCGCCTGGCTCACCGCGCCGGCCCGGCTCAGCCTGGACGAGCGCTACCAGCTCAGTCCCGTATTCGGCGGCCACGTCCTGACGGGCAAGCTGCTCCCTCAGCATCCGCTCCACCTCCGCCTGGCAGGCCAGCAGCACATGCCCGCGATGATCCGTGTCCAGGGCGAGCTTCACCTCGCCGAGCAGTCCGCCTGTCCGGTAGACGGCGGCGTGGGCGACCCGGCTGCTGGCCGGGAGCGTCTCCGGGCTGAGCCCGCGCTGCTCGAGGAGTTCGGCTGTCAGCGAGTGGACGACCAGGAGCCGCGGCGTGGTCGGCGGCCCGGGCCGCTTGTCGACGAGGCGGACCGGGATCCCCAGGCGCGAGAGTTCCAGGGCCGCCGTCAGCCCGGTGAGACCCGCACCCACGATCAGCACTGGCCTGATAAGGCTCATCTATCCAGTGAACGACCGTTCCCGTGGCCGGGAACGTTTCCAAGCGGAATCCGAACGGTCCCGCGACGCCTCCTCACGGCTCACATACGGCATGGGGCAGCGAGGCTCCGCAGGGCGTCAGCTCCAGCTCCTTGCCGTCGAACACCGCCTCGTAGTGGACCAGGTCGAGGCTGAGCCGGCCGACCCGGAGCTGGGAGGCTGGTTTCCCGGGTTCGGCCGCCGCGTGGTGCCGCAAGCGCTACCCGCAACCGGGCGTTGAGCTCGCGCATGCCGAACGGCTTGGTGATGTAGTCGTCCGCCCCCGCCTGCTGGTGCGCAGACCGTTCCCCGATCTCGCCCCGCAGGTGCCAGGCGGAACTGGAGCTTCGCCCCCGGCAGAGCCTGGAGCGGGTCCGCGTCCGGCTGCTGGCCGAAGACGCCGCTAGCGGCCGGCCGGCCCCCGCGCGCTGAAGAAGGCGCTGGACGAGCGCTGCCACAGGGCCAGCACCGCGCCCAGGCCGATCAGCCAGCCGATCAGGGTCAGCGCCTTGGCCGGGCCGAGACCCGCCTGGCTGCTGGTGCACACGCCGAGCACGCCCACCGTGTGCACCGCGAACAGTACCGTGCCGGCCACCCGGGCGCCGCCGCTGCCCCGCCGGCAGGCCCGCGCGATGCCGAGCCACAGCGCGATGTCCGCGGCGCACAGCAGGATGGCCAGGGTCACCGCCCCGGCCAGGCGGTGATCGCCGGCCGCGCTGGCCAGCGGATAGTTCTTCGCGATGCTGGCCGAGACCGCGATCACGCCGATCGCCCAGATCACCGCAAAGGCCGCCCCGGCGTACATCAGCCGGACCGCGGTCACCATGCTGGCGGGCAGCGGTACCGTCGCACCGGGCGAGCCCGCCCGGCACGGCTGCTGGTAGCCGGCCGGCTGGGCCACCGGGACGCCGTTGCCGGACAGGTAACCGCGCGGCTCCGGGTACTGCACCCCTACCGCCTGGGAGCCTAGCACCGCCTGGGCGCCCAGGCTGGCCTGCGCCCCGCCGGGCCCGGAGTACGGCCAGCGCGGCGCAGGCGCCTGCGGCCCGGGAGGCTGCGGCCCGGGAGGCTGGGGTCCGGGCGACTGAAGGCCGGGCGGCCGGTCGCGACCCGGGTCCAACGGGGTGGTCAGCCGGTGCGTGGTCGTGGCCCAGGAGAACCCGTCCGCCGGTCGGCTGCGCGTCTGCTCCTCCAGCCGGGCCTGGTGGGCGCCGATCAGCCGGGCCACCGAGGACGGCCAGAACGCCACCGCGGACGGCCCGGTGGCGTCCATCCCGCCGGCGATCATGCCGGACAGCGCGCGCAGCGAGGGCCGGGCGGCCGGGTCCTTGGCCAGGCACGCGGCGATCACCTGGCGGAGCCGGGGCGGTACCCCGTCCAGGACAGGGTCGGCGTGCACCACCCGGTACAAGATGGCCGCCGCCGTCCCGGTGCCGAACGGTCCCATCCCCGCCGCCGCGTAAGCCACCACGCAGCCCAGCGCGAACACGTCGCTCGCGGGCCCCGCGCCCCGGCCCTCGGCCTGCTCCGGCGACATGTAGCCCGGCGTGCCGAACACCACCCCGGCGGCCGTCAGCGAGGTACCGTCGGTGGCGCGCGCGATGCCGAAGTCGATCACCCGCGGCCCGTCGGTGGCCAGCAGCACGTTGGCGGGCTTGAGGTCGCGGTGCACCACGCCGCAGGCGTGGATCGCCTGCAGCGCCTCGACCAGTCCGGCCAGCAGCGGCCACAGCGCCTGCTCGGGCAAAGGCCCGTTCTCCGTCACGACCTGATCCAACGGCGGCCCTGGCACGAACGCGGTGGCCAGCCACGGCGGCCGCTCGTTCAGCCCGCTGGCCACCACCGGCGCGGTGTAGATGCCGCTGACCGCGCGGGCCGCGGCGACCTCCTGGCCGAACCGGCGCAGGAAGTCGGCGTCGCTGGCCAGGTCCGGGTGCACGACCTTGATCGCCACCGCCCGGCCGGCCGGGGAGAGCCCGAGGTAGACCCGGCCCATGCCGCCCGCCCCGAGTTGCGCGCGCAACCGGTACTCACCGATCATGCGCGGGTCGTCCGCGGCCAGTGGCTTCATCAGCTCCCCCAGGTTAGGTCCGCGCTTCACATTTTGCGCCATACTCGGCGAACCGCGTACCGCCGATGAGCAGGAATGTGTCCGCCGCGCCGCCTACCCAGGCGGGTGAACAGCGGCGGCAACGGGTTACGCTGTCCACATCGGATCGGCAAGGAGACACCCGTGACCACAGGGCCGGCCGACGAGAGGGCAGCTCCGCCTGACTACCTGCGGGCGTCCCACCTCGACCGCGAGCACGTGATCAGCGCGCTCAAGACCGCGTTCGTTCAGGGTCGGCTGGTTAAGGACGAGTTCGACTCCCGGGTTGGGCAGGCGCTCGCATCGCGGACCCACGCAGAGCTGGCCGCGATAACCGCTGACATCCCGATAGCTCCGATCAGCGGCAACGCCGAGGCGGCCCGGCCGGTGCTGGGCGTCAAGTCGGGCGCGGGCGTGACGGTGGGGGCGGCTTTGCTCGCGGCCACCCTGTGGGCCGTCGCCTGGTCCGCCGGCAGTGCCGCGGCGGGAGCGGCGGCGCTCGCGGTTTCCGGCGTCGTCATCTTCACCCTGTTCGTGACCGGATACCAGATGCGCGAGTCGCGGCATCCTAGCCCTTATACCAAGCCGTTGCCGCCGGGGACAGCGAGCTGAACCTCGCCCCTGAGTAGAGACCGGCAACTGCCTTACGGCTGGTAGCGGTACCCCATGCCGGGTTCGGTCAGCAGATGGCGGGGCCGCGCCGGGATGTCCTCCAGCTTGCGGCGCAGCCGGGCCATGTGGAAGCGGAGGTAGTTGGTGCGCTGGCCGAACCCAGGTCCCCATACGGCGGTCAGCAGCTGCGCCGAACCGACCAGCTGCCCGGGCCGCTGGAGCAGGACCTCCAGGAGCCGCCATTCGGTCGGGGTGAGCCGGAGGGTGTCCCTCGCGTCGTCGCTGGCCGCGCGCCGGACCTGGTGCGCGGCCACGTCGACCAGCCAGCGGCCGATCGTGGCCTGGCGGACCCGGCCCGGGCCGTTCTCGCCGTCGTCGCGGCGCAGCACGGCGCGCAGCCGGGCCAGCAGCTCGGCCATGGCGAACGGCTTGGTCACGTAGTCGTCCGCGCCCACGTCCAGCGCGCCGATCTTGTCCCCCGGGCTGGTCCGCCCGGACAGCACGATGATCGGCGCGCGGTACCACTCGCGCAGCGCGACGATCACCTCGGTGCCGTCGATGTCGGGCAGGCCGAGGTCGAGGATGATCGCGTCCGGCGGGTGGCTCGCGGCCACGGCCAGCGCCTCGCGGCCGGTGCCCGCGGTCCGCACCTCGTACTGCCGGGCGCGCAGGTTGATCCGCAGCGCGCGGACCAGTTCGGGTTCGTCCTCGACGATGAGGATGCCGGCGCCCCCAGGCCCCGGCCGGGGCGGGTCCGGCCGGGGTGCTGGGGTGGTCGACTCCATCCGGGCAGCCTCAGCCGGCGGACTTCGCCGACAGCTGGTCGAGCGCGATGTTCAGCTTGAGCACGTTGACCGCCGGCTCACCGAGGAAGCCGAGCATCCGGCCCTGGGTGTACTTGTCCACCAGCGCCTTGACCTCGGACACCGGCAGGTTCCTGGCCTCGGCCACGCGGTTGACCTGGATGGCCGCGTTCTGCGGCGAGATGCCCGGGTCGAGGCCCGAAGCCGATGCCTCGACCGCGTCCGCTGGGATCTCCGACACCGGGACGTGATTGAAGGCCGCGATGGCCTTCTGCCGCTCCTTGATCAGCTGGATCTCGTCCGGGTTGTTCGGGCCGAGGTTGGACGCCGCGGAGAACAGCGGGTTGCAGCCGTAGTCTGTCTTGGACGTGGCGTCGACTGCGTTCGACGGCCGCGGCTGGAAGTACTTCGGCAGCGGGTTGCCCTTGGCGTCCGCGAACTCCTGGCAGAGCAGGCTTGAGCCCACGGTGCGGCCGTTGTAGCTGACCATCGAGCCGTTGGCCTGGTTGTGGAAGGCCAACTGCGAGAAGCCGACCATGACGGCGGGGTAGATGAGCCCGCACAGCACGGTGAATACCAGCAGGGTGCGGAACCCTGCGATGTGCTGCCGGACGATAACGGGGAGGCGATTCATGTCGCGGTCACCCACCGAATCCTGGAATGTTCATGATGATGAGGTCGATGATTTTGATCCCGATGAACGGGATGATCAGCCCGCCGGCGCCGTAGATCCACAGGTTCCTCCGGAGCAGGGACTGGGCCGAGGCCGGCCGGTAGCGCACGCCGCGCAGCGCCAGCGGGATCAGCGCGACGATGATCAGCGCGTTGAAGATGATCGCCGAGGTGATCGCCGACTGCGGGCTGCTCAGGTGCAGGATGTTGAGCTTCTGCAGGGCAGGGAAGGCCACCGAGAACATGGCCGGCAGCATCGCGAAGTACTTCGCGACGTCGTTGGCGATGGAGAAGGTGGTCAGCGCCCCGCGGGTGATCAGCAACTGCTTGCCGATCTCCACGATCTCGATGAGCTTGGTCGGGTTAGAGTCCAGGTCCACCATGTTCCCGGCCTCCTTGGCGGCCGAGGTCCCGGTGTTCATGGCCACGCCCACGTCGGCCTGGGCCAGGGCGGGCGCGTCGTTGGTGCCGTCGCCGGTCATCGCGACCAGCTTGCCGCCCTCCTGCTCCTTGCGGATCAGCGCCATCTTGTCTTCCGGCGTCGCCTCGGCCAGGAAGTCATCCACCCCGGACTCGTCCGCGATGGCCCTGGCCGTCAGCGGGTTGTCGCCGGTGATCATGACGGTCTTGATGCCCATCTTGCGCATCTCGGCGAACCGCTCGGAGATGCCCTCCTTGACGATGTCCTTGAGGTGGATCACGCCGAGTGCGCGAGCAGTTCCACCCGCCCGTTCGGCCACGACCAGCGGCGTACCGCCGGCCGCCGAGATGCCGTCGACCATCGGACCGAGGTCGTCCGGCGGCGTGCCGCCGTTGGCCCGGATCCACTCCCTGACCGCGCTGGACGCGCCCTTGCGGACCTCACGCCCGTCGGCCAGGTTGACTCCGCTCATCCGGGTCTGCGCGGTGAACTCGACGAACTCCGCGCCGGCCAGCTCGCCCTCGTGCCGCTCGCGCAGGCCGTACTGGTTCTTGGCGAGCACGACGATGGACCGGCCTTCCGGCGTGTAGTCCGCCAGCGAGGACAGCTGGGCCGCGTCCGCGAGCTCGGCCGCCGTGACCCCGCCTACCGGCAGGAACTCGCTGGCCTGCCGGTTTCCGATAGTGATCGTGCCGGTCTTGTCCAGCAGCAGCGTATTCACGTCCCCGGCGGCCTCGACGGCGCGGCCGGACACGGCCAGTACGTTGCGCTGCACCAGCCGGTCCATGCCGGCGATGCCGATCGCGGACAGCAGGGCGCCGATCGTGGTCGGGATCAGCGCCACCAGCAGGGCCACCAGGATCACCAGTGACTGCGGGGCCTTGGAGTAAAACGCCATCGGCTGCAGCGAGACAACCGCGAGCATGAAGATGATGGTCAGCGCGGCGAGCAGGATGTTCAGCGCGATCTCGTTCGGCGTCTTCTGCCGCTTGGCCCCCTCGACCAGGGCGATCATCCGGTCGATGAATGTCTCACCCGGCTTGGAGGTGATCTTGACCACGATCCGGTCGGACAGCACGGTGGTGCCGCCGGTGACCGCGGACCGGTCGCCGCCGGACTCGCGGATCACCGGCGCGGACTCGCCGGTGATGGCCGACTCGTCCACCGAGGCCACGCCCTCGACCACGTCCCCGTCACCGGGGATGACCTGGCCGGCCTCGACCACCACGTAGTCGCCGAACTGCAGCGCCGTGCCGGCCACGGACTCCTCCCGCAGCGCGGCGGGGGCAACGCCGTCCCGCCAGTTCAGCAGCCGACGGGCCATCGTCTCGCGCTTGGCCCGGCGCAGCGTCTCGGCCTGCGCCTTGCCGCGCCCCTCGGCCACCGCCTCGGCCAGGTTGGCGAACACCACGGTCAGCCAGAGCCAGACCACGATGGTCCAGTTGAACACCGATGGCGACTTGATCGCCGTGTACAGGGTCAGCAGGGAGCCGACCTCGACCACGAACATGACCGGGTTCTTGATCTGGACCCGCGGGTCCAGCTTCTTGAACGCGTCCGGCGTCGACTTCCACAAGATCTTGGGGTCGAGCAGCCCGCCGCCGACCCGGTGCGGCTCAGCCGCCCGGCCGGAGGCCGGAGCCGGAACCTCAGGGCTCTCAGTTGTGACAGTCATGGTTAATGCAGTCCTTCTGCGAACGGGCCTAGCGCGAGCGCGGGGAAGTAGGTCAGGCCGACGAGGATGAGGATCACGCCGACGAGCATGCCGACGAACAGCGGCGTCCTGGTATCCAGCGTCCCGGCGCTCTGTGGCACCGGTGCCTGTCTGGCCAGCGACCCGGCCAGGCCGAGGGCGAAGATCTCGGGTGCGAACCGGCCGAGCAGCATCACGATGCCGCCGGTGACCTGGTACCACGTGGCCGCGCTGCCCAGGCCCGCGAACGCCGAGCCGTTGTTGTTGGCCATCGAGGTGAACGCGTACATCACCTCGGTCAGCCCGTGCGGGCCGGGATTGAAGATCGGATCCTGGCCGACCTTGCTGCCGATCGACAACGCCGCCGAGGTCAGGATGACCACCGGCAAGGTCAGAAAGTACAGCGCCGCGTACTTCATCTCGGTGGGCCGGATCTTCTTGCCGATGTACTCCGGCGTCCGGCCGACCATCAGCCCGGCCACGAACACCGTGACGATGGCGAGCACCAGGATGCCGTACATGCCGGCCCCGATGCCGCCGGGCGCGATCTCGCCCAGCGCCATGTCCATCAGCGTGATCGCGCCGCCGAACGGCGTCAGCGAGTCGTGGAAGCAGTCCACCGAGCCGGTGGAGGTCAGCGTGGTCGAGACCGAGAACAGCGAGCAGGCGTGCGGGCCGAACCTGGTCTCCACGCCCTCGTACGTGCCGTGCGCGAGTTGCGGCCCGAGTCCCGCGGTGCCCAGGTGACTCTGGAAGAAGGTGCTCCCGGCCACGGCCGCGACCCAGAGGATCACCATCACGGCCACCAGCGCGAAGCCTTGCCTGTTGTCGCGCACCATCTTGCCGAACGCGCGCGGCAGGCTGAACGGGATCAGCAGGAGCAGGAAGATCTCGAAGATGTTGGTGAACGGGGTCGGGCTCTCGAACGGATGGGAGGAGTTGGCGTTGAAGAAGCCGCCGCCGTTGTTGCCCAGGTCCTTAATGACCTCCTGCGAGGCCACCGCCCCGCCCGGGATGGTCTGGTGGCCGCCGGCCAGCGTGGTGATCGTGTGGTAGGCGGCCCAGTTCTCGATCACGCCGCTGGCCACCAGGATGATGGCGCCGATGACCGAGATCGGCAGCAGCAGCCGGATCGTCCCACGGGTCAGGTCGACCCAGAAATTGCCGAGCTTGTCGGTGCGGGACCGGGTGAACCCGCGGATCATCGCGATCGCCACCGCCAGGCCGACCGCGGCGGACAGGAAGTTCTGCACCGCGAGCCCGCCCATCTGGGTCAGGTAGCTCATGGTGGACTCGCCGGAGTAGTTCTGCCAGTTGGTGTTCGTGGTGAACGACGCCGCGGTGTTCCACGCGGTGTCCGGCGTGACGTTGCCCAGCCCGGCAGTCAGGAACAGCCAGTGCTGCGTCCGCTCGAGCAGGTACAGGAACAGGACGCTGACCAGCGAGAACGCGAGAATGGACCGGACGTAGACGCTCCACCGCATGTCCGCTTCCGGGTCGATCCCGCAGAGCTTGTAGATGCCCCGCTCGACCCGCCAGTGCCTGGTGTCGGTGAAGATGCGCGCTATGTAGTTGCCCAGCGGCACGTAGCATGCCGCCAGCGCCACCACGAGGAACGCGAACTGCAGCCAGCCCGCGGCTGTGCTACTCATCAGAACCTCTCAGGAAGAATCAGGGCCACGAACAGGTAGATCGTCAGCAGCACGCCGCCGATCAGGCCGATCCAGTTCTCAGCGCTCAAAGCGCTCGACCCCCTTCAAGATGAGGAGGAGCACGGCGAAGACGACGATCGTCAGCGCGACATAAACCACGTCCGACACGATGACTCCTAGCGATGTGCCGTCAGGAAATAGGGCAAGCCCGGCCGATCCGGGCTCGGCGCATCCGAAGCTAACGCTCAGGAATCACCAGCTAGAAGGCCCCTTACGCGACCCATGCGCCCGCTCGCAGCTTCCTAACAGAACCCATGCGGCCAGGCGCGCTACATGTCCGGGGAATCGGGGATGAGCTCGTGCCGGCGGACGTGCCAGGAGTGCAGCGGGCGGCTCATCTCGTCCATCAGCGCCGACGGCGGCACGGCCAGCACCGGGCAGCGCGCGTGCGCCAGGCAGTACCGGCTGACCGAGCGCCGCATCATCCGGCCGAAGCCCGCTCGCCGGCCCGTCCCGATGATGAGCAGGTCGTCCGGCTGGCTGGCGGCCTCGACCAGCACCGGGCCGGTCTCGCCGCGGACCGCCTGGGTCTCGACCCGCAGGTCAGCGGGCACGCCGCCGAGCCCGGCGTCGAACGCGGCCCACAGCCGCTCCCACGCCGCCTCACGCCAGATCTTGCGCAGGTAAGGGGAAGAGTGTCGTCGTTCCGCCAGGTCGCCCCCTGGGGGAATCCAGGCGGTGACGGCCAGCAGCGGCACGTTCCGCTGCCTGGCCTCGTCCGCCGCGAACCGCAGCGCTTGCAGGCTCCCTAGAGACCCATGCACGCCAATGATGATCCGACGCACCGTGGGCACGGTACTCGCCTCCCGAACAACACCGGGCGCCATGACCTAGAGCGGCACCCGGCCACCGCTTACCCACCTATTCAACCTCTATCCGCGCCCTCCGGCACCGTTCCTAGCGGGACTCTTGCGGAAACCAGGCCAACGCATACGGCTCGCCGGCAGTCACCTGCCAGCTAGTCGGCGCGGACGCCGAGTTCGTCGATGCGGCCGAGCATCTCAGCCGGGTCGGCGTAGACCCGGTACGCCCCGGCCCGCTCGAGTTCCTCCCGGCCGTACCCGCCGGACAGCAGCCCGACCCCCAATGCCCCGGCCCGCCGCGCCGCGAGCAGGTCCCACACGCTGTCGCCGACCACCATCGCGTACCGGGGGTCCACGCCGAGTTCGGCCGCCGCGGCCAGGAACAGGTCGGGGTCGGGCTTGGCGTGCCGGACCAGGTCCCTGGTGACCATCGGGGTGTCTTCCGGCAGCCCGAGCAGGCCCAGCGCGGGACGCGCCGTGGCCGCGTGCCCGCTGGTCGCGATGGCCCAGCGGACGCCGGCGTCGGTGAGCGCGGCGAGCAGCTCGCGCGCCCCGGGCAGCGCGGTCACCGAGTCCAGCTGGGCCCGGTACTCGGCCGCGTGCGCCTGCTGCAGCGCATCGATGTCCTCCTTGGACAGCGACCGCCCGGTCTCCCGCAGCAGCGCGGCCACGAACAGCCCGCCGCTCATCCCGATGCGCCGGTGGATCCGCCACACCGACAGCTCGATGCCGATCCGCATCAGCGCCGTCCGCCACGCGATGACGTGCTGGTAGACGCTGTCGATCAGCGTCCCGTCCAGGTCGAAGAGGAAGGAGGGGGTCGGTGACTCGAGGTACGACGCTGCTGAGGCCATGACCCCAGTTTCCTTTATACCTAACGGGCCGGGTATCCGCCCCCGCCCGGATCCCCGCCCCGCCCGGGTCAGACGCCGCCGACGGCGATCACGCCGTCCATGGTGCCGAGGAAGGCGTGGCTGCCGGTCATCGACATCGAGGAGAAGTGCGGCAGCGTGGTGCGCAGGCCCAGCGAGTCCCTGGTCGCGCCGGTCGCCTGGTCCAGTTCGTACAGTGTGCCGCCCTGGTAGTCGGTGACCCAGACCGCGCCGCCGCCGATGACCGGGGAGCCCTGCGCCTGGGACGGGCCGCGCCACCGGACCCGGATCTTGTGCCCGGCGGTGTCGACCGCGGCCAGGCCGCCCTGCGCGCACGGCTCGTACACGATGCTGCCCTGGACCGCGGCCCCGCCGTACGCCTCGCACACGTCCGCCTGGGCGACCTGGCCGCCGACGCCGCCCAGGTGAGCCGAATCGACCAGGTACGCGGTGCCGCGCTTCCCGTCCGCCAGCAGCATCCCGTCTGGCAGCAGCGCGGGCTGGGTGGAGCCGAGGTCCAGGTCGTGCGCGTTGTCATCGGCCCAGGTGGTCGGCGCGAAGACGCCGGTCCGGTGCAGCCCGCGGGACAGCGCGGTCACCGAGTCGCTGTCGTCGAAGCGGCTGCCGGTCTCCTCGCCGTTGCCCACGCTGACGTACATGGTGCCGTCCGGGCCGGTGACCGGGCCCGCGGTGCCCCACACGGCGCCCTCGCGCGGGGTCGGCACCACGTAGGAGATCAGCGGCCCGGCCCCGCCGAGCGGGATGCCCACCACCGAGCCGCGGTACGGACCGCAGTCTCCGTACAGCCCGCCGAACGCCACGTACACCCGCCCGCCCTGAATGGTGAGCGCGGGCCGCTGCTGGTCGTACCGCGGCTGCCCGTCCGGGGTGGGGATGTCACGCTCCACCTGGATGCTGCCGTCGCGCACCGAGATGCCCACCAGCACGTGGTGGTATCCCGTGGTCTCGGCCACCGCGTAGACCAGCCCGCTGGCAGGGTTGTAGACCGGCGTCCCGGTGATGCCGAGCGGGTCGATGTTGCCGCACGGCAGGTCCGACAGCGGCACCGGTGTGCCGACGTGCCTGCGCCAGATCACCCGCCCGGTCGACTGGTCGAGGGCGTAGAGGGAGTCGTTCTCGGTCGCCGCGATCACCGTGTCGCCGACCAGGAGCGGTTGGCCGTAGACCGCGCCGTCCAGGTGCGCCCGCCAGCTCACCGCCAGCCGGCCCGGCGTGGCCACCCCGGCGGCCACGCCGGAGCGGGCGAAGTCGCGTCCGTAGGTGGGCCAGGCCGCGGCCGGATGCGGCCCGCTGCCGCTGCTGTCACTGCCGCTGCCGCTGGCCGGAGCCTGCGTCAGCGTCCTGGACGGAGGCGCCGAGCCCGCCGAGGTCCCGCCCCCGCCCCCGGCCGAACCACTGCACGCCACCGCCCCGGCCAGGACGGCACCCGTGAGCACCGCCATCGCGAGCCTCATCCGCATGCCCCCACTGTTACACGCCGCCGACGGCGACCACGCCCTCCAGCGTGCCGAGGAACGCGTGCCTGCCGGTCATCGACATCGACGAGAAGTGCGGCAGCGTGGTGCCCAGGCCCAGCGAGTCCCTGGTCGCGCCGGTGGCCTGGTCCAGCTCGTACAGGGTTCCAGTCTTCCAGTCGGTGACCCAGACCGCGCCGCCGCCGAGCACGGGGGAGCCCCAGGCGCTGGCCGGCCCGCGCCACCGCACCGTGATCGTGTTCCCGGCGGTGCCGACCGCGGCCAGCCCGCCCCGCTCGCACGGCTCGTACACGACGCTGCCCTGGACCGCGGCCTGGCCGTAGGCGGGGCAGACCTCCGCCTGCACCACCTGACCGCCGACGCCGCCCAGGTGAGCCGCCTTGACCAGGTACGCGGTGCCGCTCTTGCCGTCCGCGAGCAGCATCCCGCCGGGCAGCAAGGCCGGCTGGGTGGAGCCGAGGTCGAGGTCGTTGTCGTTGTCGTGGCGCCAGGTCGACGGCGCGAAGACACCGGTCCGGTGCAGCCCGCGGGACAGCGCGGTCACCGAGTCGCTGTCGTCGAAGCTGGTGCTGGTCTCCGAGCCGTTGCCGACGCTGACGTACATGGTGCCGTCCGGGCCGGTGACCGGGCCGCCGGTGGCCCAGACCGCGCCCTCGCGCGGGGTCGGCACCACGTAGGAGATCAGCGGCCCGGCCCCGCCGAGCGGGATGCCCACCACCGAGCCGCGGTACGGACCGCAGTCTCCGGCCAGCCCGCCGAACGCCACGTACACCCGCCCGGCCCCGATGGCAAGAGCGGGCCGCTGCTGGTCGTACCGCGGCTGCCCGTCCGGGGCGGGAATGTCGCGCTCCACCTGGATGCTGCCGTCGCGCACCGAGACGCCGACCAGCACGTGGTGGTAGCCGGAGGTCTCGGCCACCGCGTAGACCAGCCCGCTGGCCGGGTTGTACACCGGCGTGCCGGTGATGCCGAGCGGGTCGATGTTGCCGCACGGCAGGTCGGACAGCGGCACCGGGGTACCGACATGCGTCCGCCAGGCGACCCTTCCGGTCGCCTGGTCGAGCCCGTAGATCGAGTCGTTCTCGGTCGCCGCGATCACCAGGTTGCCGACCAGCAGCGGCTGGCCGTAGACCGCGCCGTCCAGGTGCGCCCGCCAGCTCACCGCCAGCCGACCCGGCCTGGCCGCGTCGGCGACACCGGAGCGGGCGAAGTCGCGCCCGTAGGTGGGCCAGGCGGCGTCGGGATGCCCTCCGCCACCCGGGTCCGGGGCCAGCGTCCTGGGAGGCGGCGCCGAGCCCGTCGACGTCCCCCCGCCGGAGCAGCCCGCCGCGGCGGCCAGGACGCCGCCCGTCAGCGCCACCGCCGCGAGCCTGGCCGTACGCGCTAGTCTCTTCCGCATCCGTCCAGTCTGCTCCGGGCCGCCCACCGGCCGCCCCCGTTACTCGCGGACCCGCCCTCCCCTCCCTTTACTCCTCGTCTGGGATGGCATCATGGTTCAGATGCCTGGAAGTAGCGTGCCGCCCGGAATCGACACCTTCGTGGCGATCGGTGACAGCTTCACCGAGGGGCTCAACGACCTGTATCCCGGCGGCGGGTTCCGCGGGTGGGCCGACCTGGTGGCCGGCGCCCTGGCCGCGCAGCGGCCCGGTTTCCGGTACGCCAACCTGGCCATCCGCGGCAAGCTCGTCGGCCAGGTCGTCGCCGAGCAGGTGCCGCGGGCCGTCGAGCTGGCGCCGGACCTGGTCAGCCTGGCCGCGGGCGGGAACGACATCCTGCGCGGCGACGACGTGGACGAACTGGCCGCTACCTTCGAGCCGGCCGTGGCCAAGCTGCAGGCGGCGGGCTCCCGGGTGCTCATCTTCACCGGTTTCGATCCGCGCATGTTCCCGGTGATCCGGCTGCTGCGGGGCCGCATCGCCGCCTACGACATGCACCTGCGCGGCATCGCCGACTCCCGCGGCTGCGACCTGGTCGATCTGTGGTCCATGCGGGCGCTCAAGGACGCCCGCGCCTGGTGCCCGGACCGGCTGCACCTGACCAGCGAAGGCCACCGCCAGGTGGCCCGGCGCGCCTGCGAGGTGCTGGGCATCCCGGTCGGCGAGGAGTGGCGGGTGCCGCCGCCGGCCCGGCACCCCGCCGCCGGGAACGGGCGCTCGCCGTGGCTGGCCGCGCGCCGCCAGGACGCCCGCTGGGTCAGGGAGTACGCGGGTCCCTGGCTGCGGCGGCGCGTGGGCGGCACCTCCAGCGGCGACGGAGTGCTGCCCAAGCGCCCCGACCTGCTCCCCGTCTGAGCAGCGCCGCCTGGCCGGCCAGGCTAGAGCTCGATGCGCGAGCCCACGATGAGGGTCTGCTCACGGGGGAGCTGGAAAACCTCGGCGGCGTCGGCGGTGATCTGTGACGTCGCGATGAACAGCCGCTTGCGCCACCGGCTCATGCCCGGCGTATCACCCAGGATTATCTCGATGCGCGACAGGAAGTACGACAGCTCGTCGGTTTCGAGGGGTCTTTCGATCTCGGCCTCGCGGATAAGCGGCAGCAGGGCCGGAACGTTCTGCGGGTCCATGTAGCCGAAGCGGGCCGTGACGTGGGTGATCTGGTCGTCTTTGTAGCCGAGGGCGTCGACCGCGATCCGCTCGGCCGCAGGGACGTGCGGCGCGGGCGTGGTCTCGATCGTCAGGATGAGGACGTGCTTGTGCAGGACGTGGTTGTGTTCGACGTTCGCTCGCATCGCCAACGGGGCGGTTTCCTTGCCGCGGTTGAGGAAGACGGCTGTGCCGGGCACCCGGGCCAGCGGCGGCTGCATGGCGTGCAGTTGCTCGATGAACGCCCGGAGCGGCCCTTCGTCCTGGATCCGCAGCCGGGTGACTAGCTCGCGGCCCCGCTGCCAGGTGGTGAGGATGGTGAACGTGATGATGCCGATCAGCAGGGGAAGCCAGGCTCCGTGCACCAGCTTGGTCAGGTTGGAGGCGAGGAAGAGCAGGTCAATGGCGATCAGGACGCCGCCGCCCGTCAGCACGATCCACAGCGGCCAGCGCCACTGATGACGGGCGTAGTAGAAGAATAGCAGGGTGGTGCAGGTGATCGTGCCGGTCACGGCCGTGCCGTAGGCGTAGGCCAGCGCGGCCGAACTCCGGAACGTGAGCACGAGCGTGAGCACCGCGACCAGCAGCAGCCAGTTGATGAACGGGATGTAGATCTGGCCCATCACCTCTTCCGAGGTGTATCTGATGCGCAGCCGGGGCAGGTAGCCGAGCCGGGCCGCCTGCTGCGCGACCGAGTAGGCGCCGGTGATGACGGCCTGGGAGGCGATGACCGTGGCCACGGCGGCGAGGAAGACCATCGGGAGCCGGGCCCAGCCCGGAGCCAGCAGGAAGAACGGGTTTTTGGTGTTGCCCTCGTTGCCCAGGATGAGGGCGCCCTGGCCCATGTAGTTCAGGATGCAGGCGGGGAAGACGACCAGCAGCCAGGCCCGCCTGATCGGTGAGCGGCCGAAGTGGCCCATGTCCGCGTACAGCGCCTCAGCCCCGGTGACGGCCAGGACGACGGCGGTCAGCGCGAAGAACGCGGTCACGAAATGGCCGGCCAGGAAGCCGGCGGCATAGGTGGGCGACAGCGCCTTCAGGATCTCGGGGTGACCGGCGATGCCACGCACGCCGAGCACGCCGAGCACCGTGAACCAGACGCCCATGACCGGGCCGAACAGTCGCCCCACCGCGCCCGTGCCCAGCCGCTGCGCCAGGAAGAGGGCGATGATGATCGCCACGGTGATCGGGATGACCAGGCTGGACACTGAGGGTGTCGACACCTCGACGCCCTCGATCGCGGACAGGACCGAGATCGCCGGCGTGATCATGCTGTCGCCGAAGAACAGCGAAGCGCCGAAGATCCCCAGCCCGGCCAGGACGACCTTCGCCCGGCGCCCGCCGGGTAGGGCGCGCCTGCGGATCAGGGCGATCAACGCCATGATCCCGCCCTCGCCGTCGTTGTCGGCCCGCATCACGAGCAGGACGTAGGTGACGGTGACGACGATCGTCACGGACCAGAAGATCAGCGAGATGATCCCGAAGATGCTGTCCTCGGTCACCGCGACCGGGTGGGGATCGCCCGGATTGAAAACCGTCTGGACGGTGTACAGCGGGCTGGTGCCGATGTCCCCGAAGACAACTCCGAGAGCACCGAGCGCAAGAGCCCCCTGGGCGGTCGTGTGTCGGCTCACCCTCACAGTATTCTCCTCCTGGTGCGCCCGCCGTCCCTGATAGTCAGCCCGGCGCCCCGGCGAGGAGAACCCGATGCACGCCCATGATCCGGACACGGCGGCCGCCACCACCATCTGCGAGGTCACGCCGACCGAATGCCAGGCACGCACCCGGCTCTACCGGGACGGCAGGCTCGAGCTCGAGGGTTTCCCCGTGGCCGAGATCAGCGATCACCTGGCCGATGAGGCGGCCACCATCTGGCTGGACCTGAGGGATCCCGGCCACGGCGACCTGTCCGTGCTGAGCGAGGAGTTCGGGCTGCACCCGCTGGCCGTCGAGGACGCCGTGCATGAGCATCAGCGCCCGAAGCTTGACCGCTACCAGACCCACCTGTTCCTGAACGCGTACGGGGCACGGCTGGATGCCGAGACGGGTCAGCTGGCCACCAGCGAGCTCGCCGCCTTCGTCACCGCCCGGGCGCTGATCACGGTCCGCAAGGACGACGGGCTGGATATCGGCGCCGTCGTCGAACGCTGGGACGCCAGTCCCGATCTTTCCGGATCAGGCGTCGGCGGCCTGCTGTACGGGCTGCTCGACTACGTCGTGGACGGCCACTTCGAGGCGGTGCAGAGCCTGGACGACGCCGTCGAGACGCTGGAGGACCAGCTGTTCTCCGACATCCCGCAGGACATGCAGGTCCAGCGGCGCAGCTTCGAACTGCGCAAGAGCCTGGTCCTGCTCCGCCGGATCGTGATCCCCATGCGCGAAGTGGTGAACACCTTGATGCGCCGCGACCTGCACGTGGTCACCGACAATCTCATGCCCTACTACCAGGACGTCTACGATCACGTGCTCCGCGCCGCCGAATGGACCGAGAGCCTGCGGGACCTGGTGAACAGCATCCTGGAGTCCAACCTGACCATCCAGGGCAACCGGCTGAACGTCATCACCAAGAAGGTCACCGGCTGGGCCGCGATCATCGCGGTGCCGACGTTCGTTACCGGCTTCTACGGGATGAACGTGCCCTACCCCGGCTTCAGCCGGCAGGCAGGCTTCGCCGCCTCCATCGCCGTCATGGTCATCGCCGGGCTCGTGCTCTATGTCGTCTTCAGGCGCAAGGACTGGCTGTGAGGCCCGGTGCGGGGTCAGCCGGTCAGGCCGGCCAGGACCTCCTCCAGCCGGGCCAGCGAGCCGGCGATCCAGGGCAGTGAGCACGGGTCGGCCGCGTTCAGCGCGGCGTGCCGCTTCTCGTCAGTGTCGCCGTAGAGCATGGCCGTGGCCACCCGCAGCCGCAGCCGCCCGCCGTCCTCGCCGAACGCGCTGCCCGGCAGCACCCCCACGCCGTACTCGTGCAGCAGCACCGCCGCCAGGCTCTCGTCGCTGGTGATGCCGTGCCGCTCGAGCAGCACGTCGGCCAGCGGGGAGAAGTCCGGGTAGAGGTAGAAGGCCGCCTGCGGCGCGGGCACCTCGGCGCCGGCCCCGGCGAACCTGAGCGCCACCGCGCGGGCCACCGACCCGTGCAGGCGGCGGCTGAGCGCGACCCGTTCGGCCAGCTCCGGCGGCTCGCTGAAGGCCAGTGCGGCGGCCTGCTGCACCGGCCCGGCCGGGGCGGACCAGATCTCGCTGCCGATGCCGAGCAGCCGGTCGCGCAGGTCGCGCCCGAACTCTCCGGCGGGCAGCCGGGCCACGCCGAGGCGCCAGCCCCCGAGGGCGAGGTTCTTGCTCAGGCCGGCGGTGACCACCGTCCGTTCGGGACTGATGGCGGCGGGGCTGGTGAACGGCGCGTCCGGATCGTGGACCAGGTCCCGGTAGATCTCGTCCGAGATGATCACCAGGTCGTGCGCCTCGGCCACCGAACACAGGTCCCGGACGGCCGCGGCCGGGGCCAGTCGGCCGGTCGGGTTGTCGGGGAGCGTCACGATGACCGAACGGACCGGGTTACCCGCCGCCCGCGACGCCGACACCGCCCGGGCGAGGTGGTCCGCGTCCGGGACTCCGCCCGCACCCGGCACGAAGTGTGCCGTCCGGCCGGACAGGGCGGCCTGCGCGGCGTAGCTGACCCAGCTGGGCCGGGTCACGGCGATGCCGGCCCCGTGACCGCCGATGGCGGCCATCAGGCCGAACAGCAGGGCCTTGCTGCCCGGCCCGCAGACCACCGCGTCCGCGTCGGTGGGCAGGCCGCGCCGGGCCCAGTAGCCGGCCGCCGCCGCGCGCAGCGGGGCGTGCCCGGCGACCGGGCCGTAGGAGTTGCACCCGGCGGCGCGGGCCAGCGCGGCGCGCAGCGTCTGGTGCACGGGCAGGCCCGCCTCGCCGAAGGCCAGCGGCAGTACCGGCTCGCCGCGGCAGCGCCGTGCGTCCATGGCCTCGTTGGCGGCGAGCGTGGCGGAGACCGGGATGCGGGCCGGGCTCAGCCGGGGACGCTCGGTACCTGAGTGGGGAAGGGGAGACGCTGACGGGGGCGTGATGGTGAGAGCCACGGGGGCTGGTTCTTCCTGGCTGCGGGGATCGGCGGACAAGGCTGCGGGATGGTCGTGCGGCAACCCTGCGCTTCTTGACAGTTTGCCTGCGCCTAAACCATAAGTACAAGCGCTGATCTCTTTGGCTGAGAGTAAGGTTCTCTTATGCTCGATCTGCACCGGCTCCGCCTGCTCCAGGAATTCGCCGCGCGCGGCAGCATCGCCAGGACCGCCGCCGTCCTCGGCTACACCCCGTCCGCGGTCTCCCAGCAACTGGCCGCGCTCGAGCGCGAGGCGGGCACCGCGCTGCTCGACCGGTCGGCGCGCCGGGCCGAGCTGACCGACGCGGGCCGGCGCCTGGCCGGCCACGCCGAGCGCATCCTGGCCATGGTCGAGGAGGCCGAGACCGACCTGTCCGCCGAGGCCACCGAGCCGGCCGGGCGGGTGGTGGCGACCGCCTTCCCCTCCGCGGCCATCGCGTTCGCGCCCGCGCTCGCCCGCAGCCTGCGCGCCCACCCGCGGCTGACCCTGGTGCTGCGGCAGACGCCGGCCGGCGAGGGCCTGCGCCAGGTCCGTTCCGGTGACGTCGACGTGGCCATCGTGGACGACTGGACCAGCCGCCTGGCCGAGGAGATCGAGCTGGGCGGGTCGATCCTGACCTGGTACCACCTGATCAGGGACCAGCTCGTGCTGGTGCTGCCGCGGACCCATCCGGCGGCGGCCGCCAGCCAGCCGGTCGACCTGCGGGCGCTGCGGCACGAGCCCTGGCTGGCCGCGCCGGCCGGCGAGCCGTCCCGGCAGGCCGTGGACCGGCTGCTGGCCGCGGTCGGCGTGGCGCCGCCGGTGCTGTCCGAGTTCGAGGGCATGTCGACGATCGTCAGCCTGGTCGCCCGGGGCATCGGGATCGCCATCCTGCCCCGGCTGGCCGTGGCCGCGGCGGACCGCAGGATCGCCGTCCGGGACCTGCCGCACGGCCTCGACCTGGCCAGGGACGTGTACGCGGTGGCCCGCACCGCGAGCGTGCGCCGACCCTCGGTGGCGGTGATCGTGACCGCGCTGCGCGCGGCCGGGCCGAGCCGGCCGCGGGCATAAGCTGACCCGGTGGATCTCCAGCTGGACGGGGCGGCGCTGACCGCCTGGCTCGTGGACACCCCGTCGGTCAGCGGCGACGAGGGCCCGCTCGCCGATGCCATCGAGGCCGCGCTGCGGCCGCTGGCGCACCTGACCGTGCACCGGGACGGCAACACGATCGTGGCCAGGACCACGCTCGGGCGGCCGGAGCGGGTGATCCTGGCCGGGCACGTCGACACCGTGCCGGTCGCGGGCAACCTGCCGTCCCGCGTCGAGGGTCCCCGCCTGTACGGCTGCGGCACCTCGGACATGAAGGCGGGCGTGGCCGTGCAGCTCAGGCTGGCCGCCGGCCTGACCTCGCCGCGCCGCGACGTCACCTACGTCTTCTACGACTGCGAGGAGGTCGCGGCCGACCGCAACGGGCTGCTGCGGCTCAGCGGCAACAGCCCGGAGCTCCTGGCCGGCGACTTCGCCGTGCTGATGGAGCCGAGTTCGGGCGAGATCGAGGGCGGCTGCCAGGGCACGCTGCGGGCCGAGATCGCGGTGCCGGGCCAGCGGGCGCACACCGCACGGTCCTGGATGGGCCGCAACGCCATCCACGAGGCCGCCGCCGTTCTCGACGTGCTGCGCGGGTACACCCCCCGGGAGCCCGAGGTCGACGGGCTGCGCTACCGCGAGGGCCTCAACGCCGTCGGCATCAGCGGCGGCGTCGCCGGGAACGTGGTCCCGGACGAGTGCGTGGTGACCGTCAACTTCAGGTTCGCGCCGGACCGGTCGGGAGAGCAAGCCGCCGAGTTCGTTCGGTCCCTGTTTTCCGCGTGGCCGGTGAGGGTCCTCGACGTGGCCGACGGCGCGCGGCCCGGCCTCGGCCAGCCGGCCGCGGCTGAGTTCGCCGCGGTGGTCGGCGGGACGCCGCGGCCCAAGCTCGGCTGGACCGACGTGGCCAGGTTCTCGCGGCTCGGCATCCCGGCGGTGAACTACGGGCCCGGCATCTCGGAGATCGCGCACACACCCGGCGAGTACGTGGAGATCAGCAAGATCGCCGAGTGCGAGGCCCGCCTCCGGGCCTGGCTGGACGGCTCTGCTGGTTAACCGGGGCTCCTAGCGGGCCGGTCCCTCGCCCAGCCGCATCTTGGTGGTGCGCTCGATCCCGTTCCGGCTCACCCACAGCACCGAAACGACCTCGCCCGGGTGGTACTTGCCGGTGATAGCGGTCAGCGAGCCCGGTGTGGTGACCGGCTGGCGGTTGACCGACGTGATCACGTCGCCGGGCACCATGCCCGCCGACTGGGCGGCCGAGTCGCACACCACGCCGACGATGAGCGCGCCCGCCGCGATCGGCGCGACGTGCAGCGGGACGCCGGCCCGCTGGCCGCCGGCGGAGCAGGAGTTGATCGCCGTGCCGGTACGGCCGGGACGGCCGGCCTGCGCCTCGTCGGCGGCCTGCTGGTGTGGATCGGAACTATTGCTCTGCGCGACCTCCACGCCGAGGAAACCGGGCAGGCCGATGTGCACGGTGGCGCTCGGCTGGCGCGACGCGATCTGCCTGGCGATGGCGAGCGCGCTGTTGATCGGGATGGCGAAGCCGAGCTGGCCGCCGCTGCCGGACGAGGAGGACGTGCCGGGGGTGGCGGTGTTCGCGGCGGTGATCATGCCGATGACCTGCCCCGCGTTGTTCGCCAGCGCACCGCCCGAGTCGCCCTGCTCGATCTTGGCGTTGGTCTGCAACATGTGCTTGAGGTTCTCGGTGCTGTTCGAGCCCTCGTCGCTGGCCTGGATCGAGCGGTCCAGGGCATTGATGATGCCCTGCGCGGGCGTGGTCCCGCCGTGGCCCTCGGCGTTGCCGAGCGCGAGGACCGGCGTGCCCAGGCGGACCTGCGAGGAGTTGCCGAAGATAACCGGGGTCAGCCCGGACGCGCCCTGGAGCTGGAGCAGCGCCACGTCGTCGGCGGCGTCGTAGCCGAGGACCCGGGCCGTGAAGGACTGGCTCGAGGAGGTCGCCAGGTTGGCGCGCACGCTGGTGGCCCCGTCGATCACGTGGTTGTTGGTCAGCACCAGACCCGAGGTGGAGATGATCATCCCGGTGCCCTCGGCCGTCTCGCCGTTGAACTTGAGGTTCGACATGATGTCGACCAGGCCCGGGTCCACCTTGTTCCGCACCGCCGCCATGTTGAGCGGAGCCGAGGAAGCGTCGCTGCCCGACGCGTTGTCGTGCGGTCCGGGCACGTCGCTGGAGGAGACCCCGGCCGCCGGGGCCGGGCCGTGGCCGCCGAACGCGACTGTCGCGCCCGCGCCGATGCCCGCCGCCAGCGCGGCCACCGCCACGTAGACCAGCAGCCGCCCGCCGCGCGGGGAACGCCGCCCGGGCGGAGGCTCTGGCGCCGGCCAGCCGGGTGCGGCTCCGCCGCCCTGGTTCCCGTAGCCGCCCTGGCCCGGGTACCCGTAGCCGCCCTGGCTTCCGGGGCCGGGCCTTCCTGGCGGCGTGCCGAAGGCGATGGTGTCCGGGTAGTCGCTGTCCGACGGGGGAGGCGCGCCAGGACCGGGACGGCTGGTGCCCGCGTCCTGTTCGGGCGGCTGCCACCAGCCGCCTGCGCCATCGCTCTCGTTCTCTCGCATTATCCTCGCCCTCGACCAGACCAGGTTACGTCGCGGCCGATCGTGCCGGCCGCCAAGTCCTCCAGCGACAGCTGCCTTCTAGTTAGCCTGGTCATGCTGAGCGTAGCCTGGCGTTTCGTTGGGATTGCCCGGTTCCGGGAGGGTTCTGCGGGTTCCGGGCGGGTCCTGCGCGGTCACCCCGCCGGGCCCGCGGCGAGCGTCACCACCGCGGTGTGCAGGCTGCCGCCCGGGGCGATCCAGGCCAGCGCGACCTGGCGGCCCGGCCGGAGGCGGCCGAGGATGGCGGTCAGCGAGCGGGGCGAGGTCACGGCGTGCCCGCCGGCCGAGGTAATGACGTCCCCGGCCGACAGGCCGGCCTGGGCGGCCGGCGTCCCGCACAGCACCCCGTTGACCAGCGCGCCGGTCCCGGCCGGGGCGATGCTGGCCGGGGCCGCGGTAGTGTCGCCGCTGGCCGGGG
>Ga0335078_10001962_pt1 | contig 31096 bp, 23 predicted proteins | sample Lox_Sample_32_FD_206711 | JGI IMG/M metagenome (GOLD analysis project Ga0335078, IMG submission 206711) | Soil microbial communities from Loxahatchee National Wildlife Refuge, Florida, United States - Lox_Sample_3.2 | ecosystem: Environmental > Terrestrial > Soil > Wetlands | place: USA... | reverse complement strand
GCTTGATGAGGCGAGGGCGAAGGCCGCCCGCGCCCGATGCGTTGCGCCGATGGTCTTCGCGGAGGGCGACGCGACGGATTTCGACGCGCAGGCGCTCTTCGGCGTGACGCGGTTCGAGCGGATCTTCATCTCCTACGCTTTGTCGATGATCCCGGCCTGGCGCGCGGCGCTCGCGCACGCCTTCGATCTGCTGACGCCCGAGGGCGAGCTGCATGTCGTCGATTTCGGGGATCAGGCGGGGCTGCCGCTTTCGTTCCGGGTGGCGCTCGTCAAATGGCTGGCCTGCTTCCACGTGACCCCGCGCCGGGAGCTCGCTGGCGAATTCGCGGCGCAGGCGCAAGCCAGGGGCCTGGCGCATCGCCATGAGGCGCTCTACCGCGGCTACGCCTTCCATGAGGTCGCGACGCCTAGGCGCGGTTAGGCCCGACTGTTTTAGCGATAGCCTTCTTCGGCGAGCACTTGCCGCACGGCCGGACGGCTCTTCATGAGTTGATAATGGGCGAGGCACGACGATGGGAGCTCCATGCCAATCTTGTCGGCCCAGAACTCATTGTAGAACAAGGCGGCGTCGGCGATCGAAAAGCCTCCGGCGGCATAATCCTTGCCCTTGAGTTCGCTGTCGATCGCAACGAGCGCCGAGGCGACGATCGCGCGCCCCTGCGCCTTGACCGCCTCAATGTCTGCGCCCTTCAATCCATAGCGCTCGGGGACGAAGATGCGGCGGAAGCCCTCGCCGTGAATGTGGCCCACGCAAAAGGCCATCGTCGCGAGGGCCGTCTCGCGCGACGCCGGCCCCTCGGGCAGGAGCTTTCTTCGCGGGAAGGTCTCCGCGATCCAGGTGGCGATGGAGACAAAGTCCGTCAGCGCGACGCCGTCGTCGCGCAGAAGGGTCGGGATCGTTCCATTCGGGTTGATCGCGAGATAGTCGGGCTTGAGATGGTCGCCTTTGGGCAGGTTGAGGACATGGGCCTCGAAAACGATCCCCGCCTCTTCGAGCAAAATGTGGATTCCCGTCGAGCAAGAGCCTGGGGTCATGTAGAATTTCATGGCCGAATCTGTCCTCACGCCGTCGGATTGCGGTTGACTTGGCGGGCCATGAAGCAACCGCGGCGCCAGTTTCCGCGGGCCGCCGAGATGCGACGCGGCGGCGGCTGTTCATCCCCGGCCGAAGGCCATAAGACGAGTCCCGAGCCCTTTCGGATTCGACGGGAGTCCCAAGCATGGGCGAAGAGATAAAGGCCGTCGCTTTCACGCAAGAAGACGCCGCCCGCTTCAGGCGGCGGCTCGAAGGCGAGACGGCGCTCGCCCGCGAGCTTTTCGAAGCCGACGCTTTCTCGGGCGAGGGCTACGCCTTCGGTTTCGAGATCGAGACTTGGATCCTCGATCACAGCTTCTTCCCGGCGCCGGTCAATCAGCAATTGCTCGAAAGGTTGAACGACCCGCTGGCGGTTCCGGAGCTGTCGCGCTTCAACCTAGAACTGAACAGCGAGCCGCTCGCGCTCTGCGCCGACGCGCTGAGTCGCTCGTTGACGAGCCTCGACGCGCTTTGGCGCCGGTGCAACAGGGCGGCGCATGAGCTCGACGCCAATCTCGTGCTGATCGGCACCTTGCCGACGATCCGCGAGGAGGACCTGACGCTCGCCAATATTTCGCCGCTCAACCGCTACTACGCGCTCAACGCCGAGGTGCTGCGTCTGCGGGGCGGACGGCCGCTGAGAATCGACATCGCCGGCCGTGATCGGCTCCTGTCGGAGCATTCCGATGTGATGCTGGAGGCGGCGACGACCTCCTTTCAGGTTCATCTCAAGACTCCTGCGCGAATTTCGCATCGCTTCTACAATGCGTCTGTCGCGGCCTCCGGCCCGATCCTCTCAGCTTGCGGCAACGCGCCTTTTCTCTTCGGCAAGACGCTTTGGGAGGAGACGCGCATCCCTCTCTTTGAGCAGGCTGTGGTCGTTCCTGGCCCCGCGCGCGTGTCGCTGGGCTCTGGCTATGTGCAGGCCTCCTGCCTCGAGCTCTTCGAGGAGAATCTGCGCGACTACTACGCGCTGCTGCCGATCGCTTTCGAGGATCCGCCCGAGAAGCTCCGTCACTTGCGCTTGCACAATGGCGTCATTTGGCGTTGGAATCGCCCCCTGATCGGTTTCGACGACGGGGACTCGCCGCATTTTCGCATCGAGCACCGGATTCTTCCCGCCGGTCCCTCGCTTGTCGACATGATCGCCAATGCCGCTCTCTATCTCGGGCTCGTGCGCCATCTTGCGCTCGGCTCACCGAGCGGCGAGGGCGGCTTGCCCTTCGAGGCGGCGCGCGCCAATTTCTACGCGGCGGCGCGCGGTGGTCTCGCGGCGCGGCTACGCTGGCCTGGCGCGGGCGAGATCGAGGCGCGTCAACTGCTCGCCGATCTGCTTTTACCTGCGGCTCGGCAGGGGCTTTCTGACTTCGGCTTAGATGCGCAAGAATATCTCGACGTCATCGAGGCTCGGATTCATTCGGGCCAAACCGGCGCCGCATGGCAGCGCGCCGCCCTCGAAACGCATGGGCAAGATCGCTTCGAGCTGATGGCGGCCTATTGCGAAAGGCAGCGCAGCGGCGCACCGGCGCATGAATGGGAGCTTTAGCTGAAATGGAAACGCCTTGCGCGGTGCTCGATCGCGTCCCGCCAGAATTCCTCGACTGCCCGCCCGAGCGACTCATCAAAATCCTGCCGCGACCGACGCTCTTCGATCTCAAGGGCCGCGACCCCCGACCGCTCTTCGTCTCGGTATTGCTGCACGGTGACGAGGAGACGGGACTGGAAGCCGCCCAGGAGTTGCTACGTCGCCATCTCGCGAAGGGGCTGAGCCGCTCGCTCCTGCTCTTCGTCGGCAATGTCGAAGCCGCTGCGGCGAGCGTGCGGACTTTGCCGAGCCAGCGCGACTTTAATCGTATCTGGCCAGGGACGTCGCTCGCGCAGGATCCATTCGTCCGAATGGCGCAATTCGTGTTCGACTACGCGGCGCGCCGGCCGCTCTTTGCAAGCCTCGACATCCATAACAACACCGGCGCCAACCCCCACTACGTCTGCGTCTCGCGGCTCGAGCCGAAGTTTCTCGCATTGGCGCGGCTTTTCTCGCGCACGGTCGTGCACTCAGAGCGCCCTCTGGGCGTGCGGACCGCCGCCTTCACAAGACTATGTCCTTCCGTCACGGTCGAATGCGGCAAGGTCGGCGAGGGCAAGGCCAGAGATCACGCGATCGAATTGCTCGAAGCCTGTCTCTCCATCGCGGAGCTCCCGGACCACCCGCCAGCGCCGCAGGACCTCAATCTCCTCCGCAGCTATGCGATCGTGCGCGTGCCGCCGGCGGCGACGCTCTCCTTCGACGGCGCCCCGGCCGATTTCATGTTTGCGGCTGATCTCGACCATTTGAATTTCAGCGAGCTCTCGGCCGGTACGACCTTCGGCCGGCTCGGAAATGGGGGAGGGCGACTCGAGCTCGCCTCGGGAGAAGGCGACGAAGGGACGCCCGCAGGCTACTTCGATTATGTGGATGGCGAAATTCGCCTCGCGCGAGCCGCGATTCCCGCCATGCTCACGACGAAGCCCGCCGCCGTGCGGCAGGACTGCCTGTGCTATCTGATGCACCGGATCAATATGCAGGGCGAGAGGCTTTAGATCGCGCTGAGTCCAGGCGGCGCCGCCTGAACTCGGAAAACGTGATCGATTCGAATAATGTTTAGAGCGCTTCGCGCGAAAAACCGGGCACAGCTTTTTCGCGAGCCGCCCTCTCCGCGCGGTCAGAGATTTACGACGTCAATCTTCGCGTCCGTCATTCGCGAGGCGATTTCCGCCACGTGGCGGTGATGGGTGAAGAGAATCGCCTGTCGCTCGCGGCCGAATTGCGCGAGCAGTTCGAGCGCGCGACGCGTGCGCTCATCGTCGAAGCTCGCCAAGAGATCGTCGCCGATGAAAGGCAGCGGCTCGGCTTTACGCAACTCGAGCAGAGCGAGACGCAACGCGAGAAAAAGCTGGTCGCGGGTTCCTTCGCTCATGCCGGCCAGGGGGACGCGCTGGCCGCTGTCGCGCAGGCCAACGAGCGTGGGGGCATCCTCGTCATCGTAATCGACGCCCAATGTCTGGAAGGCGCCGTCGGTCGCCGCGGCGAACAGGGCGGACGCGCGCGCAATGACCGGATCGGCCGTCGTCTCGCGGTGACGCTCGATGGCGAGGCTTGCAAGCCGAGCCGCCGCGGCGCGCCGCAGCCAACGGCGGGAGATGTCTAGCAGCTCGGCCGCCGCTTCCGCCTTTTCGGCGGCGGCGCCCGCCGCGTCGCGTCCCTGTGCGAGCGCGTCCCGCAGGCGTCGCGCCTCGTGCAACCGCGTTTCCGCCAAGGCGATCTCATCCACCATCTTCTTGACGGCGATCTTGGCGCGTTCGATCTCTCCAGGCAGCGCATCAAACTCGAAGCCCGCTTGCTCCCCACGAAGCTTTTCCTCGTCATGGCCGTCCCCGCTCTCCAGGAGATCCCGCTGCGCGTCGCCCAGCGCGCTTGCGTGTGCGAAACGACGTTCGAGCCGATCGAGCCCAGCCTGCAATGTCGCTGCGTCGGCTGCGTCGGCTGCGCCGAGCGCTTCGCGCGCCGCGGCCAGCGCAGCCTCGGCGCTCTCGCTGTGGCGAACCAGCTTCGCGCGCGCTTCCTCTCTCCGCCGCCGATTTTCCTCCAGCGTGCTGCGCTTCGTCGCAGCCGCCTGCGATTCCGCGAGCCGCGCGCTGAGCGCGGAGAGGGCGTCGCGCTGCGGCCGGCCTCGCAGATCCGGCGCCGCGCCGGAAATCAGCGCGTCGACCGCCGCTTCGAACGAAGCGATGTCGGCTTCCATCGTTTCGACCCGATGTCGCTCGAAGAAAAGCGCCTGACGCGGCGCCGGGACCGCGCGCCAAACGCCAAGCGCCGCCTTGGCTTCCGACGGAGAGGCGCCTTCGCGAAGACCGAGCGGCGCAATCGCCTTCGACCAATCGGCGAGCGCCTGCTCGAGCTTCGTCTGCGCCACGTCCCTGTGTCGCCTGGTCCGTGCGAACTCGGCCTTGGCTTCCTCCGTGCGCGCGATCCCGCCTTGGGCGGCGCTCCATTCCTCCATGAGCCGGTCCAACGCCGCGCGCGCGTGCTTGAACAGCGCTTCGATCGGCAAGGCGGAGTGACAATCCTCGCCCAAGTCTTTGACGAGCGCCATTAGCGCCGCGCGATTCTCCTCGAGCTTTTGCGTCAGCTCGGCGATCTCGAGCTTCGTGTCGCCCAGCCGGCGTCGCTCCTCCAGAATTGCTCGCGCGTCGTCGATCCAGTCGAGCATTTCGGCAGGCGAGCAGGGCTCGAGGCCGCTCGTCGCCCAAAGCCCTCGCCATTCGGACGAAGCGTCGCGGCGCCGCTTTGCGCAGTCTTCCCTGGCCCGTGCGCGCTCTTCGCGTTCTTTCAGGCACTTTTCGCGCCGCTCCAAGGCGTTTGCAAAACGGGCGGCGCGCGCGCCATCGTCGAGCAGCGCATTGGTGACGACGTCGACCCACCGGTTGGCGGTTTCGAGAGCGGCAAGCGCGTCGCGCCGCGCGGACGGATTGTCGTCGAGCCTATCACGCAGACGCGCGACCGCCTCGTCGCGCTCGCCCCGCGCCCTACCCAGCTCGTCGCGCGTCGCGGTCTCGCCCGTCTGGCGCAGGGTGGAAAGCTCCTCCTCGATCTCGATGAAGGAGGCCTCCAGTCTCAGCGCCTCGCCCGCTTCGCGCTTCTCCGCTTCTTCGAGCCCTTCGAAGAGGCGCCGGAAGGCTTCGATTCGCGCGCGATCAGGAAGCGCAAGGCCGGCGAGCGTATCTGGCGTTCCCGGGCAGGGGTCGAGCCATTCCGCCTCCTTGAAGAGCTCTGCAGAGGCATGGTCATGAGCCAGCCGCTCCCGTCGCGCTCGATCCGCGTCGGTCGCGAGGTCGCCGAACGCGGCGATGCGCCGACGAAATGGCGCGGGATCGACGCTCGGCTTCTGCTGCTCCTCGCGGCGTTCAAGCTGCTGCACACGTCGTTCCGCCTCCAGCACGGCTTCCTGCGCAGCGCCCAACCGCTTTTCTCCCTCGCTGCGCGCGTCGATCGCGGCTTCGGCGCGAACGATCGCCGCATCGGTGGGTTGGCTCGCGATGAGGGCGTCGGAGCTCCCGGCGCCAAGCCGGCGGGCCAGCCCGTCGAGCTGATCGCGGGCGGCGCGCGCCGCCTCGCGTCGCTTCGGCAGATCGCTTTCCGCCTTGCGGATTTCGCCAAGCCTTTCGCGCAGCGCCTCGACTTCGTTGGCCCTCTCCATGAGCGGCGCGTCGATTTTTAGCGCTCCGATTTCTTCGGCGGCCTCCATCTCTTCGATCTGCTGGCGCGCGAGCTCCTGCTGCGCGTTCGCCTGCAGCTGCAGCGCGTCGCGCCACTCTTTCAAAGACTCCTGTGAAACAGGCGGCAGATCTGCGAGAGGCGCCAGCTCTTCGCGCAGGCGCCGCAACTGATCGAGCTTTCGCCAGACGCGGAACGCGCGCTCGCGCCGCGAAAGGTCGCGCGAGAGCCCTTCATGCTCCTGCGCCAGCGCTTCGCGCTTCTCCTTAGCCTCGGCGACGACTCGCTCGGCATTGGCGAAAGCCTCGGCGGTCACGATCGCATCGCGCAGCCGTCTCTCTGCCTCCTGATGCCGATCGAGCGCCGCGTAGAAATCCCTTCCCGCAGCGCGACGCGATCCAAACAGCCCATCCGCCTCCTGCCTGAGCTGCGCGCGCAGGCGCGTCAGCGCCGAGAGCTGCGCCGAGGAGGCCGCGAGCGTCTCGGCGAGGCGTCCGCCCGTGTTCAGTAATTCGCGGCCGCCGGCGCGCAGGGCCGCGGCGGTCAGTCCGAATTCCGCAAAGAATGTCGCCCGCGTCAGAGATCCGAGCAACGGGAGAAGCAGATCGTCGGCGAGCGGCTTATCTTCCTCATCGAGCAGCGTGTTCTTATTGCCTTTGCGACGCCGGATCGTAAGGGCGGCGCCATCGCAGAGGCGGAGCCGCGCGCCGACGCGCAGCGACTTTTGCTCATGCTGAAAATCATAACTTGTCCGCTGTTCGAAGCCGAACAGGAGATCGCCGATTGCATGGAGCGCCGAGGTCTTGCCGGCCTCGTTCGCGCCGAGCACGACATGGAGGCAAGCGTCGGCTTGAAACTCCAAGGTGCGGTCGGCAAAGGCGCCATAGCGTTCGAGATGGAGACGCTCGATCCTCACGCATCGCCCTCGGGATCGGAAAGGAGACCAAGGAGAAGGTCTCGCGCCTCCTCCGCGAGCGCGGCCGTTTCAGCCCTAAGCGTCCCGCGCAACTCGCGCGGCGATTTCTCGTCGATCGAAGCGAGAAGCTCGGTGAGAGCAACGGAAAATTCCGGCTCCGCCGCGACCCCCGTAATGAGCGCCTCGACGTCGAGCGTGTCCGTTTCCTCGAGGGCGCGAGCGCGTCTCATCGGCGAGCGCGTTTCGATCTTCAGGCTCTCGACCCAAAAGTCTTCGGCGTGGCGAAAGCCGATAGCACGCAGGTCAGCCTCCAGCCGCTCGTGCTCCGCGACAAGACGGAAACTCAGGGTGGTCGCGCCTTGAAGCGTGATGCGCAAGGCGACCGGTCGCCCTTCGCAGCGCTCGTGCTCCGCGCGCATGGCGGCTTCGATCCGCGTCACGACCTCCGCCTCGTCGTGGCACGAGGCGACGTCGACATCCGCCTGCGCCCAGCGTGCGGCGTCGAGTGCCAGCGGTGAAACATCGACGATCCGGCCCTCCTCGACGCTGACCCGCATGACGCCCTTCGCGCCTGTCTCGCGCGCATGGCGGCCCTGGATATTGCCGGGATAGACGATGAAAGGATCGCGCGCGACGATCTCCGCCGCATGAACGTGCCCGAGCGCCCAATAGTCGTAGCCGAAGCGTTTCAGGTCGTCGAGCGTGCAAGGGGCGTAAGATTCATGACCGCGCGAGCCGTCGAGCGCCGTGTGCAGGAGGCCGATGTTGATATAGCCCTCGCGCGGTGGCGGATAGGAGGCGAGAAAATCGTCGCCGACGAGGCGAGAGCCAAAGCTTCTGCCATGCAGCGCGACGCGTAGAGAATCGATCGCTACGGTTTCGGCCCCGCGAGAAGCAAAAAAATGCATGCTCTTGGGGTAGGGCAAGCCCCTGACGATCTGACTTTCGGCGTCGTGATTGCCTTTGACGATGAATGTCGGAATTCCGGCGCGCTCGAGCCGCCCGAGCTCGCGCGCGAAAAAATGCCCCGTCGAGACGTCCCGCCACTCGCCGTCGAAAATGTCGCCGCAGATGAGCAGGAACGCGGCCTCCGCAGCGATCGTCTCCGCGACGAGATTTTCCACGGCGCGGCGTCCCGCATGCGCGAAGCGCTCGCGCACGAGCGCATCCTTGCAGCCCAGTGCCGCGAGCGGACTGTCGATGTGGAGATCGGCGGCGTGGATGAAGGTGAAGGCCATGGCAGGTTTCTATCCTCCGAATCGGCGCTTCGCCAATGTGAATTGACCGTCTCTCGCAGCGGACTACGAAAGGAAAAGAATTGAGCTAGCTGCCCAGCACGGTCCGAGCGAAGACGAGCAGGTCCACCCGGGCGGCTCCGGCCCGCAAAAGCGCGCGCGCGGCTGCGTTGGCGGTCGCGCCGGTGGTCAGCACGTCGTCCACCAGCACGATATTCGCGCCGGTGATTCGTCCGGAGAAGCTAGGGTCGACCTTAAAGGCGCCGGAGAGATTCTCCGCGCGTTGAGCGCGGCTCAGGCCCACTTGCGGCGCCGTCGCCTTCACGCGCTCCAAGGCCAGGGATTCGAGCGGCACGGCGCTTTCGCGAGCGATGGGCGCCGCGAGCAGCGCCGCCTGGTTGAAGCGCCGCTCAGCGAGGCGCAGACGGTGCAGGGGCGTAGGCACGATGAGGTCGGCGTCGGCGAGCAACTCCGACCCCGCGCGCGCCATCCAGCGGCCCATCGGCGCCGCGAGATCGTGACGATCGTAATATTTCAGGCGATTGACCAGCGCCCGCGTCGTTTCGCCTTCATAGCGGGCGACGGCCCTCGCGCGCGCGAAGACCGGCGGACGCGCGGCGGCTTCGAGCGAGATCATGCCGGGAGCAGAGGCGTCGAGTTCAAAGGGCTCCCCCAGCCGCTCGCAAAAGGGGCGCTCGATAAACGCCATGTCCGCCCAGCAGCGAGGACAAAGACCGCCGTGCTCGGCGATCGCGGCCCGGCAGTGCAGGCAGGCGGCCGGATAGAGGAGATCGAGCGCCACTCTACCCGCGCGGCCCAAAAGAGACGAGAGCGCAGCGGCGAACATGCGCCGAGAATAGCGCGTTCGCGCTCATTCGACCAAGCCCTTAGAGGGATTTTACGAGCCTAACGGGCGGTCATTGACGCAGCTCCCGCCGCACCGCAGGATGAAGGGAAGGGAGGCTCTCATGGAGACCGGGCTCAGCGTCTCGCGCGAAGGCGGCGTGCTGCGGATCGTCTTCGACCGCCCCGAGAAGAAGAACGCGCTGACGCGCGAGATGTATCTTCGTGCGCTCGCGGCGCTCGATGAGGTGTCCAGCGACGAGAGCCTGCGCGTCGTGCTCTGCTGCGGCGCGGGAGGGACCTTCACCGCCGGCAACGATCTTGGAGATTTCCTAGCCTTTTCCAACGAGCCCACGGAGTTTCCAGCGCTGCGCTTCATCAAGGCGCTCGCCTGTTTCGAAAAGCCCGTCGTCGCGGCGGTCGCGGGCGATGCGGTCGGCATCGGCGTGACGATGCTTTTCCATTGCGACCTCGTCTACGCCTCTCCCTCGGCCAGGTTCAAAGCGGCCTTCATCGATCTTGGGCTGCCGCCCGAAGGCGGCGTGAGCCTGCTGGCTCCGCGTCGCTTCGGCACCGCGAAGGCGGCCGAGATTCTGCTGCTGGGCGAAGCCTTCGACGCCCAGGAGGCGCATCGGATCGGCATCGTCAATGCGATCCTGCCGGAAGACGAACTCCAAGCGCGAGCGCTCGACGCAGCAGCGCGCCTCGCCGCCAAACCCTTGACGGCGTTACGCGAGACGCGCCGCCTGCTGCGCGGCGGGAGGGGCGAACTCTTCGAGCGGATGGACGAGGAAGCGCGACTCTTTGCGCGAGCGCTCAAAAGCGCAGAGGTTCAAGCCCGTTTTGCGGCTTTTCTGAAGAGGAGCGCGCAGTAGCCTCCAGCGTGGCGCGCCCTCCTCAGCGAAAAGGATCGCCGCTTTCAAGATAATCGCGGACATAGAGCCGCAGGCCTTCCTCGAGAGTCGTCATCTCGCGCGTGAAGCCCGCGGCGCGCAGCTTCTCGAGCGACGCGCAGGTGTAATACTGATATTTGCCGCGTAAATTTTCAGGCAAATCGACAAATTCGACATTGGCGTTGCGTTCCAGCGCTGCGAACATGATCTTCGCCTTGTCGAGGAAAGAGCGCGCTTGCCCGGAGCCGACGTTGTAAAGATCCGAAGGGGCTTTTGCGTCCTTGAGCGACCAGATCACGACCTCGACGCAATCGCCGACCCAAATGAAGTCGCGCAGCTGCTCGCCGTCGGCGTAATCCGCATTATCCGAGCGGAAGAGCCGCGCCGCGCCACGTTCGCGAATTTGCGCATGAAGCTGCGCCGCGACGCTGCGCTGGCCGCCCTTATGATATTCGTTGGGGCCGTAAACGTTGAAGAATTTCAATCCGACCCAGCGCGGCGGCGCCTTTTCGCGCCCTTTGACGCAACCCAGCGCGAAGCGGTCGAACACATGCTTGCTCCAGCCGTAGGGGTTGAGCGGGCGGAGCTTGGAGAGATAGGCCTCGTCAAAACGGTCAAGAAAGCCCTCCGCGCCGTCGCCATAGGTCGCGGCGGAAGAGGCGTAGACGAGGGGCAGGCCGGCCGCAGCGCAAAAGCGCCATAGATCCACCGAGAGGCGAAAATTATTGCGCACAATGGCGTCGACGTCCGCCTCGGTGGTCGTCGAGATCGCGCCCATATGCACGATCCCCTGAATTTTCGAGCGGTTGGCGTGCAGAAAGGCTGTAAGGTCCTCCGGCGCGACAAGATCGGCCAGCCGACGCTTGGCGATATTGCGCCATTTGAAGGAATCTTGGCGCAGCCAATCGACGATGACGATGTCGTCGCCGGCCGCATCAAGCGCTGCGGCGATGTTCGAGCCGATGAAGCCCGCGCCGCCCGTGATTACGTACATGACTGATTCTTCGCCTGTCGGGTTTCAAAATAGTCGATCGCCCGGCGCGCCGCCGCGTAGAAATCCGGTGCGGCGCTCGGCGCCGCGGTCTCGCGCGCCGCAGGCGAAGCGATGCGAATGCCCGTTACGCCGGTCGCCTTCGCCGCGCCCATGTCGGCCTCGCTGTCGCCGATCAACACCGCCTCGGCGGCGGAAAAGCCAAAATCCGCCATTGCGTCGAGCACGAGACCCGGCTCGGGCTTGCGACAGCGGCAAGCGTCCGAGGGACCGTGCGGGCAATAATAGATGGCTTCGAGATCGATTCCCGCTTCGGCCAGCATCTCCTGCAAGCGCCGATGGATTGTCGCGAGGGTCTCTTCGTCGAAATAGCCTCTGGCGATCCCCGACTGGTTGGTGATCATGATGAAGCGCAGGCCGGCGTCACGCATGAGGCGCATTCCCTCGATCACGCGAGGCGCAAACTCGAGGCCGCCCGGATCGGAAAGATAAACCTTGTCGATCACGACGGTCCCGTCGCGGTCCAAAAGCGCGAAGCGCCGGCTCATCTGCGCGCCCAATCAGAAGAGCTTTTCTTTCCAGGTTCGCGGCGTCAGCTCGTTCACGATTTCGAGGTCGAGATGGTATCGGAACGGCCGCGTTCCCTTGCGGCGAATGTGGTCGATCATCGACTGCAGTCCGTCCTTCATCTTGACCTTGGTCTGATAGCCGAGCAGCTTTCGCGCTTTGTCCGCCGAGCAGGTCGCGAACTTCACCTCCTGCGGGCGTCCCGGCATATAGATCGGGTCGACGTTGAACTGCAGCAGATTCGCGATGTTGTTCGCGAGGTCGTTGATCGTGACGAACTCCTCGTCGGGGCCGATGTTGATGACTTCTCCGACGATGTCGGGCCGGTACGCCATCTCCTTCAAGCAATAGATGTCGTCGTCGATGAAGGAGAAGCAGCGCATTTGCGTTCCGTCGCCATAGATTGTCGGCTGGCGACCCTGCATCATAAGATTCATCATGATGCTCGCGACGTTGCGATAGGGGTCGTCGTATTTCTGGCGAGGCCCGATGATGTTGTGCGGCACGGCGATCACATATTCGACGCCGTGCGTCTCGCAGAGATTGCGCAGCATCTGTTCCGCGGCCACCTTGCCGATGCCGTAAGGGTCTTGCGGACGCGGCGTGTAGCTTTCGAGGAAAGGCACCTCGTTCACGCCGTATCGCGCCATTGAGGAGCAGAAGACGATGCGTTTGACCCGGTTGGCGATGGCGGCGCTGAAAAGGGAGACCGAGGCGGTGACGATATTTTGCGTCACCACATGCGGCGAGAAGACCGACAGCCCTTCGTAGGCGGTCGCGGCGCAGTGATAGACAACGTCGCACCCCTGGGTGATCTTGACCATCGAATTGTGGTGGCAGCAGTCATACTGAAAGTAGTTGACGGCGGCGGGAACGTTGTCCAGCTCGCCGCCGAGCATATTGTCGCAGCCGAGCACCTCATGTCCGTCGGCAATGAAGGACTCCGCCAAGTGGCTTCCCAAAAATCCCGCGACGCCACTGATGAAAATTCGCATCCCTTCCCTTTCCGGTTTTTTCGGCGCGGTGCGTCGCGATGGGCTTCGGATCAGGCTTGGGGTCACCGCCCGCCCGACCATCGGAGAATTCCCAGCCCGCTGCTTTTTCGGTTAGCCCGTCCCTTGAGCTTGGTCAACTTTCTATAATGCTCGACGGACGTATTGTACATCTCGTTAGCGAGATAGGGATACATGGCGTCGTTCTCTAATAATCTCGGTGGCAGAGTCTCCAACAGCCAGTCGAGCCTATCGCTATATATTCTCGGCAAATGCCAAACTCCGTGGAAGCCAAAAGTGGGAAAGGGACGGGGCCCGTGCTCCACAGCGAAATGTTCGGCGATGCCTTCGCTGGCAAAGCGAATGTCGAATTTCTCCTCGAGCAGGACCCGATTCAGCCGGCACAAATAATGATCCTCGAGCACAGCCTCTTTCGGATCAGGCGGGTGGGTTTCGAGGACCTTGGCCGCGGCTTCCGCCAGCCGGCGCGAGCGCCACGAGAACCCCCCATTCCCCACGTTGAGGGCGTGGTGAAAGGGCCACGGGGCCCCAATATAATCATAATGATAGAAGTGCGGGGAGAATTGATCGCCTCTCAATACGAAGCCGTCATATTGGGCGACAATGAAATAGTCTGTGTTGATATATTTGTGCAGCTCCGACAATATGAAAATATTGTAGTCCCTTCCGGAGGTAAAGGTGTTTATCTTCTTGATCGGGAAGTCGCCCCAGGCCTCCGGGCGATCGCTCAAAATCAGCACCTCGTCGAAATTGAAATTCCCCACAGATTTGATCACGGCCTGAAGGCCGAGCTCATAGGTGTCCGTCGAGACGACGACAAGAGTGATGCCGCTCTTTGCCATTGAGTTCCTTGTTTCGCTTTTCAGCCCCTCAGCCGCGAGCGGGGGCCGAGAGCCGCTGTCACGGCCGTTCGGCAGGGTGACGCATTGCGTGGGGCCAATCAATCGGGGCGGGAGGAGGCCCGCGCACAACCGCTACCAATTGGGGGCGTAAGGGAGCGCCACGGGCCGCAGCCTCGGCCAGGTCGCAGGGGTCATCGGATGGAAGTCGCGCAGGCTTTGCCAGTCGGTCGCGGCGCGCAACCAGACTTCTCGGTAATAGCAGTCCGTGTCGAAGTCCCTGCTATGACCCCAGCTCCCGAGCTTGCGCGTCATCTGCTCTTGCGAGCGCACCCACGAAAAATGCAGCATCGTCTCGCTTCGCGGCAGGCGACTGTTGGGATTTAAGAGCGACTCTCGTGACAGCGTCCAACTTCGGAATTGGACTGTTTCCTCGAAGGTGAACCGCGCCTCGGCGAGAGGCGTCTCCGGCCGGACCGCAATGGGAAAATATTCCTCCACGTGCCCGCCCCATTTCGAGCGGACTTCCAGATAGCGACCGTCGGCAGCGCGCTGAAACAAGCTTCTCATGGGCCAGCGGACGCATCGAGTGGAAGCGGGCAGCGCCGCGAGCCGCCTGTGCAGGGAAGCGGGCTCGGTCACCACTTCGTCCGTGTCGAGCTGAAAGACCCAGTCCGCGTTCCCGGCAAGAGCCAGGGCCTCCCGGCGCTGCCGCGTCTCGTTCTCCATCGGGGAGTTGCTCAAAATCGCGAAATCGCCCGGCGCGAACTCCATCTTCTTGTCTTTGTCGATCGACTTGGCGCGATCGATACATTCGTCGATCGGAAGCGGACGGCCCGTCCATCCGACCTTGTTGCGGTCATAAGATACGACGATCTTTTCGACGATGTCGTAATATGACTGCATGCTCGTCTCGAGCCAGGCCGGATCGGCGGCAAGCACATAGGCGCGTAACCGCATGGCGCTCCTCACTTCGATGCAGCTTCGGCGCCGCAAATAGCCTTGCTTCTATCCACCATCCCCGCCGCTCCGGCAAGGCGACGGCCGAGAAGATTTCGTTTTAGCCGCCGCGACCTCGCGAGGCTGAGCCGCGCTCGATCAGGCTTCGCGCCTGCGCTTGAACGAAGTCGAAGTCGATCGCTCGCAAACATACGTGCCCCGCCTCGCACCATTCGAGGGAGGGAAGATAGCACGGGGCGCAGGCCGCCGGCGCGTGCAGGATCGTCACGTGCTTGCCGCTGGGCGCCCAGGATTCGATCGGCGCAACCCCGGAATAGACGGCGAGCGTCGGAACATCCAGTCGCGCCGCGGCATGCGTAAGTCCGCTGTCATTGCCGATATAGAGGTCGGACATTGCGATCACGGAGAAGGCCTGAGTGAGCGACGTCTCGCCAACGAGCGAGCGGACGCCTGCGGTCTCGCACAGCGAGACGAGCTTTGGAACGCTCTCGGCTTCCTTCTTCGTTCCCAGCAGCACGACGGAAGCGCCCATCTCCCGCGTCAGCCAAGCGCCGAGCCGCAGAAAATTTTCCAGGGGCCAGTTTTTGATGGTCCTGCCGGAGAAAGGGTGCATCGCGATGAGCGGCCCATCGCCGCGAAAGCAAAGTTCCGCCTCTGTCGACCCGAGGAGCGTCCGGCGCAGCGCTTCGCCGTAAAGCCCTTCGTCGCGATGAAAAAAATCGACGACGCTGCGCGCGAGGCCAAGCAACAGCATGCGCTGATTGGCGGCCAGGCTGTCGGCATAGATGAGATTGGGCCGCGGCGGCCCTAAAGTCAGAACGGATCGACAGGCGTCGCTCGCATAGCCGCATTTATGCGTCGCCTGAATTTGATCGAAGAGCGCACGCGTGTCGGCCTCCACGCGCAGATCGACCGCGAGATCGAAAGAGGCGTTCGCGAGAGCGCCGAGCCGCGCGCCAGAAAAGACCGGGCTTGCTCCCTCCGCGGTCGGCGCGAAGAAGTCGAGCGTCTCGATACGGTCGAAGATTCCAAGAGAGCGCGCCAGCGCCGCGTTCCAGGGAGCGCAAAGAAGCGTGAGCCTCGCCTCGGGGAAGCCCTTGCGAAGCGCCCCAAAAGCCTCGAGCGCCAGAAGGAAGTCGCCGATATGATCCAGCTTCAGGATCAGCGCGTCCTTGATGTTTGGGGGGGTCAAAAAAGCCTCGTAGCGCGCATCGTTCCAGACGCCGGGTCGTCCCTCCGAGCCTTTGGCCGCGCGCGCGCCGAATTGAGATTTATACTCCTGGTTTTGCGAGAGCTCACGCGAGATCTTGCCGGGACCCGCGCCACGAGAGATGAGCGAGGCGTAATAGTCGAGTGTCTTCGGATCGGGATTGCGACCAAGAAACGGGCCGAGCAGCTGCCTTGCGATGCCTCGCGCCGACGTCCTCGACCATGCCAACCCTTCGAACCAGCGCATCTTCGGCGAACCCTTCAGCCTCAGGCTTTTTGCGCGCGTCCCGCGAAGATTCCGGTCCGCCGGCGACAGTGTGAGAGCTTCGTCGGCGGGGCGAGCGCGTTCTCTAACGCGCGGCGACATCGCTGAAAAGAGGCGCGCCGAGGAGGGTAGGGTTGGCGCCCCCGCGAAATTTCCGACTCGCGGGAAGGCGAGACGCCGCGTCGCTCTTGGACGCGCGCCTTGTCGCCCGCGCCCTTTCGAACCTGCAGGCTTTGGCGCTTCTGCCCGCCGGCGCGCTCGAGGATATAAGGCGTTGACCGCCTATAAAAGCTGTTCTAAGGCGCCTGCTGATGTGGGTGTCGCCTTGGCGATCGCTATTCTCGGCGCTGAGCGCATCTGGTCTTCGTTCATGCCTGATTCCACTTTAATGAGCACTGGCGAATTTTCCAAGCGGGCCGCCATTCTCGTCGCGCTCGCTTTCACGCCAATTCTCGTTTGGCTTCTCTTCGACGCGATTCTGATCATCATCGGAGCGATCCTCTTCGCTCTTTTGCTCGACGTCGTGGCGCAGCCATTCCGCTTTCTGGGGCTACCGCGCGGCGTGGCCCTGATCCTGTCGGGGATCCTCATCGCCAGCGTGCTCGGCGGCGCCGGTTATCTCTTCGGCAGAGGGGCGCTCTCGGAACTGCAGGAGGTGGTGCTCCGCGCGGGGCAAGTAGAAAACGAATTGATGCAAGCGATACAACAATCCGAACTGGGAAGAACCCTCTTAGCTCACGCCCAGGGCGACAATCTTTCCCTGACCCATTACTTCAGCCAACTGTTCCGCATCAGCGTCAGCTTTCTTCTGGGCGTCATTGTCGCAATCTTCTCGGGCATATTCTTAGCTGCCCAACCTTCGTTGTACCGACAGGCGTTGATTTCGTTTTTTCCCGTGGAGCAGCGCGGCAAGGTGAACGAAACGCTTGATTCTATATCCAAAGCGCTTCGCCTCTGGCTTCTCGGCCTGCTGTTCGAGACGTTGATCGTCGGCGTGCTGGCTGGTTTCGCCGTGTGGCGCATTGGCGTGCCCTCGCCCTTAGCCTTGGGCGTGATTTCCGGCGCGGCCGAATTTGTTCCTTATGTTGGCCCCATTCTCGCAATCATTCCGTCGGTTCTCGTCGCAGCGACGGTGAGCGTCAAAGCCATGGTTTGGACTTTTGGCGCTTATCTTCTCATTCATCAAATCGAGGGCAATCTGATCATGCCGATCATCCAGCGGCAACTGATCCACATTCCGCCCGCGTTCATGCTGTTCAGCATCGTAAGCCTTGGCTTGCTCTTCGGACCGGCGGGCACGATTTTCGCCGCCCCGATAACGGTCGTGTTTTTTGTGATTGTGACGACGCTCTACACCCAGAACACCCTCGACGAGGCGCCTGCATCTCCAACCAGATCCGACGGTTGATCCGCGGTTCTATCTGCCCGCGATGCGATCGGCGAATTCTTGCGTCTCCTTGAGCAGAGCCGGATAAAAGGGTTCCTTCGAGGCGCGCTCCTTCCAGCAGGCGTGAAAATCCTTATCGCCCTGCTCCTGTGCCTTCGAATCCGCGTCGAACGTCTTCTGGTCCTTAGGCTTTGCCGCCTCATAGTCGGCGCGCAAACGATCGACCTTCTCGATCGTTTGCGTCCAGATCGCCTCGCAGGCGACGATCTTGGCGATCGCAGTCTTGGGGCGCTCGCTCCCAATGAACACCTTGTCTCCCTTGATCAGCGTGACGATGAGCGTGAGATCGGGATTAGGTCCGATATCCTGTCCCCAGCCGCCGAGCGCCGCGCGGACCAGTTCAACGCCCATCGGCGCGGTCAGCTCCAGATTTGCGTTTCTCGCGAACGCGGAGTCGTCGCCGATTGCGAAAGTGAAGAAGTTGTCCTGACCCAGCGCTGTCTCCAGATTGGCGGCGACTTTGAAGTCCACGCGTTTCTCTCGCGATCTGGCGGCGAGCCATTTGTCTAAGAGCAAGCGTGTGGTGACGACGAGCCGCGGGGCCTCCTCGCCGCCTCCGGAATAAACGAGTCCGTCGAGCATGCCGTAGCCCACGTCCTGGTCCGAGAGGCTGTCGAGATTGATCTTGCCGGGTCCAAGGAATTCCTTGAGGGAAACGTCCCCCAGAATTTCCCGCAGACGCTTTTCGAGACCGGCGCGCAGCTTTTCATGCTCGGCGCCAATCTTTTCATCGCTCGCCTTGGCCTTCTCCATCCCCTTGATCCTGGAGATCGCCTTGTCGCGCGCGGCGAGATAGTCGTCCTCGGGCGTGGCCGCCCGCGCTGCGCTCGTCAGGAGGCAAAGGCAAAAAACCAGGCTCGACGCCAGTCGCATACGTGAGTCCCTTTCCAAAAGCGCGAGCGCCCTGGGCAAGTTTACCCATCGCGGTCGTGACGCGCGTTTTCTCCTCGCCTCGGCTCTGAAGCAAGGGAGCCGCCAACTCGACCCCGCCGTCGGGGCTCTCATCGGTCCTTTGCGCCTTTTCAGGAAAAGCGCCACCACTCGCGCGGAGAATTTTTGAAGCCAGCGCTTTGCAACAGCGCCACGAGAGTCTCCCGACTGGCCTGCCCCTCGACCCCATGTAGCGCATGTCCTGCTCGATTCCCGGCGCATCAGCCGGCCGCGAGAAGCCGGGTGAAGGCTCCCCGGCGAGCGCGGGGAACGCTGAGCGCTGCGGCGAGCCTCGGGAGAGAGAGACCGGCACCGCTCACGGCATTGCAACAAGCGGGAGCGCGGTAGTTTTCAAAGCACTTTTTTTCCCGCTGCGGTGCTGGCGCCTCAATTTCTGTTGCGGCGCCGCGCAATTCTCGGCCTGCTAGGGCGTTGCAGGTACGGGGAAGCTCGTTTACGATTTGCGCCAGGGGTGGAAGTCGCGCGCAAAATGTCGCGCGGACGTCGACGGGGGAGCAGCGACAAGAATTTACGAGCGACGCCGCTCGGCCGGCGTAGCGCTGACCGCGCGCTTGATCCCGCAAGCCTATCGCCATCCCCTTGGAACGCGGCGCTCCTGCGCCGGCGCATGAGGGGCGAGACCGCCATGGAGCCGGGCAGCCCGGTCCCTTGACGCCGCCAAGACGCTGTCCTGATTGGAGTCCTTGATGCGAATCGCTGTTCTCGCCGAAACCGACAGATCTGAGCCCCGCGTCGCTGCGACGCCCGAAACCGTCAAGAAATTCCTCGGTCTCGGCGTGGAGGTCGCCGTGCAGGCCGGCGCCGGCGCCGCCTCCGGCTTCGCCGATGGCGATTACGCCGCGGCGGGCGCCTCCATCGCCGCCAAGGCCAAGGACGCAGTTGCTGGCGCGGATATCGTCCTGCGCGTGCGTCGGCCGTCTCCGACGGATGTCTTCGGAGCCAACCCCGGCGCGGCTGTCGTCGCGATCATGGACCCCTATGGCGCTGAGCAGGCCATCGCAGATCTCGCCAAGGCCAAAATAACCGCCTTCGCAATGGAGCTCATGCCGCGCATCACCCGCGCGCAGGTGATGGACGTTCTCTCCTCGCAGGCGAACATCAACGGCTATCGGGCGGTCATCGACGCCGCGTCCGAATACGGCCGCGTGTTGCCGATGATGATGACCCCCGCCGGGACGGTGCCGGCCGCGCGCATTTTCATCATGGGCGTCGGCGTCGCCGGCCTTCAGGCGATCGCCACGGCGCGACGCCTCGGCGGGATCGTGACAGCGACGGACGTCCGGCCGGCCACCAAGGAGCAGGTCGAGTCGCTTGGCGCGAAATTCATCGCGGTCGAGAACGAAGAGTTCAAGCAGGCTGAGACCGCCGGCGGCTACGCCAAGGAAATGTCGAAGGAATATCAGGCCGCGCAGGCCGAACTCCTGAGCGACCACATCGCCAAGCAGGACATCGTGATCACCACGGCGCTGATCCCGGGCCGGCCGGCGCCCAAGCTCGTCTCCGCCGCGCAGGTCCGCTCGATGCGCGCGGGATCGGTGATCTATGATCTTGCCGCCGAGCGCGGCGGCAACTGCGAGCTCTCCCGCCCCGGAGAGACGATCGTGGAGAGCGGCGTGAAGATCATGGCGCCGCTCAACATCGCCGGACGCACGGCGGCCACGACCTCAAGTCTTTACGCCAAAAATCTCCTCGCTTTCATAGAGACGCTGATCTCGAAGGAGACGAAGCAGTTGGCGATCGACTGGGACGACGAGCTGGTGAAGGCGACGGCCCTCACCCGCGACGGCGCCGCGATCGCGCGCGGTTGACGAGACGATATCTAGGCCGAAAAGGCTGAACGACGGAACGGATTCCGAGGGGAGATCCACTCATGACAGACGACACGCAGCAACTGCTGGAAAAAGCGCGTCAGGCGGCGGAGGCGGCTCGGCACGTGGCCGAACAGGCGCAGGCCTATTCGGAGCAGATCGCCCAGACCGCCGCCGCCGCCGCGTCGCACGGATTGGCGGGTGGCGCGATCGACCCCGTGGTCTTCCGCCTCGCGATCTTCGTTCTCGCCGTCTTCGTGGGCTATTACGTTGTCTGGTCGGTCACGCCGGCGCTGCATACCCCGCTGATGTCGGTGACCAACGCGATCTCCTCGGTGATCGTCGTGGGCGCGCTGCTCTCGGTCGGCGTGGGCTCTTCCTCCGAGCCCGGCGCGAGCACCGCGAGCTGGTTCGGCTTCATCGCGCTGATCCTTGCGAGCGTGAACATTTTTGGCGGCTTTCTCGTCACCGAGCGCATGCTGTCAATGTATAAGAAGAAGGGCTAACGGCAATGAGCGCCAACATCACGGCTCTTCTCTATCTCGCCTCGGGGATCCTGTTCATTCTCGCGTTGCGCGGCCTCTCCTCGCCGGCGACCTCGCGGGAGGGAAATCGCTACGGAATGATCGGCATGGCCGTCGCCGTGGCGACGACGCTCTTCGTGCAGGCGCCGAGCTTCACTAGCCTCGTGTGGATCGTGATCGGCGTCGGCATCGGCGGCGCAATCGGCGCGACGGTGGCGCAGCGCATCGCGATGACCGCGATGCCCGAGCTCGTTGCGGGCTTCCACGCCCTGGTCGGCCTTGCCGCCGTGCTCGTCGCGGGCGCCGCCTTCAACGCGCCGCAGGCATTCGGCATCGGCGTCCGAGGGCACATTGAGGGTGGAAGCCTCTTCGAAATGTCGCTTGGAGCGGCGATCGGCGCAATCACCTTCACAGGCTCGATCATCGCCTTTCTGAAGCTCTCCGAGAGGATGACCGGCAAGCCGATTCTGCTGCCGGAGCGTCACACGATCAACATTCTGATCGGCGTCGGCATCGTCTTCTGCATGTTGCTCTTCGTCACCAGCGAATGGGGTTTCTGGCTCACCGGGTTGATCGTGCTGTCGCTCGTACTCGGCGTCACGCTGATCATTCCGATCGGCGGCGCCGACATGCCGGTCGTCGTCTCGATGCTGAATTCCTATTCGGGATGGGCGGCGGCGGGCATCGGCTTCACGCTGGGCAATCTGGCGCTCATCATCACCGGCGCGCTCGTCGGCTCCTCGGGCGCGATCCTCTCCTACATCATGTGCAAGGGTATGAACCGCTCCTTCATCTCCGTCATTCTCGGCGGCTTCGGCGGCGAGGTGGCGGCCGTGGCCGGCGGCAAGGAGACGCGCACGGTCAAGCAGGGTTCCGCCGATGACGCCGCTTACATCATGAAGAACGCAGAGAGGGTCATCGTGGTGCCGGGCTACGGCATGGCGGTCGCTCAGGCGCAGCATGTGCTGCGCGAGATGGCCGATATCCTCAAGAAAGAGGGGGTCGACGTCAAATATGCGATCCACCCGGTTGCGGGTCGCATGCCCGGCCACATGAACGTGCTGCTCGCCGAGGCGAATGTCCCCTATGACGAGGTCTTCGAGCTCGAGGACATCAACTCCGAGTTCAGCCAGGCGGATGTGGCTTTCGTGATCGGCGCCAATGACGTAACCAATCCGGCGGCCAAGACCGATCCGCAGTCTGCGATCTATGGCATGCCCATCCTGGACGTCGAAAAGGCCAAGACGGTTCTGTTCCTGAAACGCGGCATGGGCTCCGGCTATGCGGGCGTCGAGAATGAGCTGTTCTTTAGGCCGAACACGATGATGCTGTTCGGCGACGCGAAGAAGACCGTCGAATCGATCGTCAAGGCGTTGGCGCATTAATCCGCGCGACGCTGGGAATCAATGAGCCCGTTCGGCGCCGGCGGCACGGAACGGGCTTTTTTTCTCATTGGCGCGAAGCGCCGAGGCGCTCCCGGGAGCTATGACCGCGCAGCGGGCGCTTTTCGCCCGAGCGACCCACCGTGAAGATCGTCAGTGTGGGGCGCCGCGCTCAGCGGCGGCGCGGCGGACATTCATCGCGGGTCGCGTGGCCGGTGACGCCATATCCCTCGTCGATGTCGACGTCCACCTGGCGGCAATCCTCAAGCAGATTCTCGGCGATTTCGTTCTGCCCGCCAAATGATTCGAAGCCTGGCGTCTCGGCGACGAGCACGGGCTGCGAGGCGGTTTTCGGACTGGCCTCCCGGGCCTCTGCGGAAAGACCAAAACCCAAAGCGACCGCCGCCGCAAAAGACGCTCTCATCCACTGCATGCCGCCGCCCCCGTAGAGTCCTTCAGTCCACTCGCGCCCCTTGCGCTCGAACGGGATTGTTCAAGCGATGGGAAATGGCGCCAAATGAAAATGATGAAGGAAATTCCCCTCGCAAAAAGTCTGTCGACTCTTGCGGAATTCGCTTTGGCGCTTCGGAGGAACGGACTCCCCGCCGCGACCAGCCGAACGATAGTTAGAGAGCTGGACGCTCGTCGACAAGAAAAAACTGTCCGAAAAGCAAACGCGTCTGCATGGGAATGCATACAAACTTGATTTGTCTGGAGTATTTACCGGTCTCATCCCGTGCCTATCGCCTTCCGCTCGCCCCATTCTGCCGCGCGCCGCGATCTCCGATCGCTCAAATGATTCTGCTGGAGGGCAGGGCGCGCTAGGCGAGGCCCCCGCCCTGCGCTAGAGCGCCTTCGGAGGACTTGGAGTCGAGTGCGCTCCGGGCCTTATCAATCGAGCATGTTTCTGTTCAAAAGCCGCGTCGTGCTTTTTGGGAACATGCTAGTGACGAAACCAATGGCGGATCGCGGCTGCGCCGCGCCGGCGGGTTGGGCAGAGACGAGGAGCCGACATGGCGCAAGGGAAAAGCTCCGAATCAGGCGGCGGCGAGAAATCCGTCACGCCGATCGAGCTGCGCGAGGCGCTAGAGGAGCGCTACCTGCGTTATGCGCTTTCGACGATCACCGGCCGCGCTTTGCCCGACGCGCGCGATGGATTGAAGCCCGTGCATCGGCGCATCCTCTACGGCATGCACATACTGCGGCTCGATCCGGGCGCGCCCTTCAAGAAATGCGCGAAGATCGTCGGCGACGTGATGGGCTCTTTCCACCCGCATGGCGACCAGGCGATCTATGACGCGCTCGTGCGTCTCGCCCAGGACTTCTCCTCGCGCTATCCGCTCGTCGACGGGCAGGGGAACTTCGGCAATATCGACGGCGACGCAGCCGCCGCCTATCGCTATACGGAAGCGCGCATGTCGACGGTCGCGCGACTTCTACTCGAGGGGATCAACGACGACGCGATCGATTTTCGGCCGAACTATTCCGGAGAGGAGCAGGAGCCGGTCGTGCTTCCCTCCGCGCTCCCCAATCTCCTCGCAAATGGCGCGCAGGGCATTGCGGTGGGCATGGCGACTTCGGTTCCGCCGCACAACGCCGCCGAGCTCTGCGACGCCGCGCTCTATCTGATCGCCCACCGCTCCGCTACGGCCGAGCAATTGCTGAATTTCGTGCAAGGGCCGGATTTCCCCACGGGAGGCGTCGTCGTCGACAGTCGCGAGGATATCGTCGAGACCTATCGCACGGGACGCGGTTCTTTTCGCCTTCGCGCGCGCTGGCGCAAGGAGGAATTGCCGCGGGGTGGCTGGGTCGCGGTCGTGACCGAGATCGCCTACGGCGTGCAGAAGTCGCGGCTGATCGAGCGGCTGGCGGAGCTGGTCAATGAAAAGAAGCTGCCGCTCGTGGCCGACGTGCGCGACGAATCGGCCGAGGACATTCGCATCGTCCTGGAACCGCGCGCGCGGACGGTCGATCCGGAGCTGATGATGGAGACGCTGTTCAAGCTCTCCGAGCTCGAGACGCGCTTTCCCGTCAACATGAATGTGCTGGTCGACGGGGTCACGCCGCGCGTCGTTTCGCTCGACGAGGCGCTGCGGCGCTGGCTCGACCATCGTCGCGACGTGCTGCTGCGGCGCTCGCGTCATCGCCTGAGCGCGATCCTGCGCCGCCTCGAGCAGCTCGACGGCATGATCATCGTCTTTTTGAATTTGGATGAAGTGATCCGTATCATCCGCGAGGAGGACGACGCCAAGAGCGCGCTGAAATCAGCCTTCGGCCTCACCGATCTTCAGACCGACTACATCCTCGACACCAGGTTGCGCGCTCTGCGTAAGCTCGAGGAGATGGAGCTTCGAAAGGAGCATAAGGAACTGACCGAGGAGCGCGCGGAGGTCGAGGCGCTGCTCGGCGACGAGCCCAAACAATGGCGCGCCATCGCCGGCCAGATCCGAGAACTGAAGAAATCCGTGGGACCGACGACGGCGCTCGGCAAGAGACGCACGCAATTCGCCGAAGCGCCGCCGGCCGCCGATCTCGATCTGGCTGAGGCGATGATTGAGCGCGAGCCGATCACGGTGGTTGTTTCTAAAAAGGGGTGGATTCGCTCTCTCAAAGGCCATGTGCAGGACATCTCCACGCTCGCTTATAAGGGCGACGACGCGCTGGAGACGGCCTTTTTCGCGCAGACGACCTCGAAAATCCTGGTTTTCGCCTCGAACGGCAAGGTCTTCACGATCGACGCGACGAAGCTCCCGGGCGGACGCGGCCATGGCGAGCCGATCCGCCTCTTCGCCGAGATCGAAGAGGACGCAATGGTCGTGACGACGATCCCGCACACGCCGGGCGCGGCGGCGCTGCTGATTTCCGGCGACGGTCGGGGTTTCATCGCAAGCGAGGACGATCTGACCTCCGCGACGCGCAAAGGCCGCGCGGCGCTCGCGGTGGAAGGCGCAGGGCGGCTCAAGATCGTTACACCCGCGGAAGGCGATCACGTCGCGATCATCGGCGAGAACCGAAAGCTCCTCGTTTTTCCGCTCGAGGAAGCCCCCCGCATGGCGCGCGGCAAGGGCGTCAGGATGCAGCGCTACAAGGACGGCGGCGTTTCCGACGCCAAGGTTTTCGCGCTCGCCGAAGGTTTAGGCTGGACTGACGGTTCGGGCCGCGCCTTCAACGTGTCTCGCGCGGAGCTGAAGGACTGGATCGGCCATAGAGCCGAGGCAGGCCGCCTGCCGCCGCGGGGATTTCCGCGCAGCAATAAGTTTGGGTGAGGAGGCGGTTTGAGTGGTTCTTGCTGATGGCGTCAGCTTTTCAGTTCATTCGAGAGTATCGGCTCGAAACGCCGGGGCATTCACGTGGCGTGAGCTGTGGCCGCGACGGTCCAACCCTGGGGCTCGTGCCTCTGCTGGCCAAGACAGAGGCCGACTTTTCGTTGCGGCCGGTCGAGGAGCTGAACGAGGCCTTTACCCAGATCTTCGCTCGCCCCATGGATTGCCACCGGCTGCTGCCAGGTTTGCGCGTCGTGGCGCGCGCGCTGAACCAACGCGATCTTGCCCTCGCCATGATCGCGACGACACAGTTGCGCCTGCCTACGCTCTCGGAGGATGAGGCGCGCCGTGCTGCCGTCGCCGTTCAGTTCGAGAAGGCCTCTCCCGACGACCCGGATCACCCTGGATGGCCCAAGGGAACGCCGGGTGGTCTGGGTGAAAAGTTCCGACCGAAGGAGGAAGCCGGCGGAGCGCTTCAGAGAACGCGGCGAAAGAAGACCGAAGCGGAGCTGCTTCAGCTGACGCAGCGCGCGCTAATCCGCGAAGCGTTGCTCAGGGTTTTGTCGCCTCTGCGAGCCGCGCGCCTTCTCGGCGAAGCGGCGACCAACGCGGTTCCCGGGCTGAATGTCGCTGCCGATATCGCCGTGGCGGCCGAGATTGCGGCGATGGCCGCCGATTTCGCCAAGCTGAAAATCGAAGCCGACGCCGCCCTCGAATTCATCGCGAAAGGCCCCTACAGCTCGACCAACTGCTCGTCGATACTGAGGATCGGTCCTTCTCTTCCTTTGATGCGCTCAAGAAGACGGAGCTGGGCAAGTTCTACGGGCCGGCGGGGCTTGGTTATCAATATCATCACATCGTCGAGCAGGAGCAGGGTGGCGCGATTCCGGAGAAGGTGCTCAATTCATCGCTGAACGTCGTGCGCTTGCCGACGCTGCTCCATGAGGCGGTTTTCGGGAAAAATGCTCGAAAGAGTGGCAAGGGGGAATTGTCCCTGCGGCAAACGCTCCGAGGGAGTGGCTTCGACGAGCAATTCAAGGCGGGGGTTCAAGTTTTGCGAGATCTGGGAATCTTGGAGTAGGCGCGCGCAGATGTCGAAAAATGGATCAATTTTGGCGACGCAACTCGTCATCGATCGCTTCAAGCGCGCGGCAATGGCGACCAATTTTGGATACCAGGATAACGACGACGCGATTCAACTCGCGGGCCTTCGCGCCGTCGATCGAGCGGCCAAGGATCTCGATCGGCTTTTTTGGTCCTGAGGGTCGACAAGCGCTCGTTCCTCTGCTCGATGATCCTGACCCGAGCATCGTGGTATTCGCTGCAGGCTACCTACTAAAACGCTTCCCCGAGAGAGCGCTTGCCGCTTTGCAGATATTGCGCCGAACTGCTCCCAGCGATGTGCGAATGACGGTAAGCAATATACTTTGGAATTACGATCACGGAAAATTAGACATGTGAGCCGATGCCGAACGCCTAGGAGGCTGATCGGCGCTTCGAGCGAGATTGGGGGATTTCGGCTCAACACAGCGTGATCGAGGACGAGGAAGCCATCGACGAAAGAGGCCGTCGGCTTGCCTTCCTGCTCTTGACGGACCGTTTCAAACGGTCGGCGAGAGCGGCGAATTTTGGATGCGTGGACGATGGCCAGGCGCTGGAAAATGCTGGCTTGCGCGCGCTCACGCGAATCGTCGGGGATCTCGACTTGTTATTTGGCGTCCCCGCTCCGGAGGCCCTTGTTCCGCTGCTCGAGGATCCGGACCCCGTCATTCGCGTCTGCGCCGCGGGTTATCTCCTCGAAACCAAGTCCGAGCGCGCGCTGGCGGTCCTGAGAGATCTGAACGCCCACGCCCCGCCGAGGTGCGCGCGACGGCAGGCGCGATTCTTCGGGATTACGAGAAGGGCAAGCTGAACTTTTGTTGCGAGCGATAGGCTGGCGTCGCAGCCGATCGACAACATCGGCTCCCGCCGATTGGACCACGAAGGCGAATTGTTCGAGCCCTGGGACCAGCAGGACTCTATGCGGGTCGGTGCAGGCATCCTCTTTTCCTTTGGCCTTCAGCCTGCTAAGGCTCGCCCATGGCGTTTCTCGCTCAGACTCGAATTACCAGCCCGGCCCGCGCTCGACGCTGAAAGCTCGCGCGGGGTCCGGGTTTGCGCCTTCCGGCGCCCTTTCGCCCATCCCTCAAGGTTTCCCGTGACCTGGCGCTCCCACGTCCTGTCCCGGAGCGAGCTTGGTCTTAACCCCAATGAACGAAGACGCCAGCAAACCCGTCGACTATTCCTCGACGCTCTATCTCCCGCAGACAGATTTTCCGATGCGCGCCGGCCTGCCGCAGGCCGAGCCCAAATTTTTGAAGCGCTGGGAGGAGGTCGGTCTCACTAAGAAGCTGCGCGAGGCCGCCGCCGGTCGTCCCAAATTCGTGCTGCACGACGGGCCGCCCTACGCCAATGGCAATATCCACATCGGCCATGCGCTCAATAAGATCTTGAAGGACCTGGTGACCCGCAGCCAGCGGATGCTCGGCAAAGACTGCAGCTACGTGCCGGGCTGGGATTGCCACGGCCTGCCAATCGAATGGAAGATCGAGGAGGAGAACTATCGCGCCAAGGGCAAGAAGAAGCCGGATTTCTCCGACCCCGCCGCGATGATCGACTTTCGCCGCGAGTGCCGCGCCTATGCCGAGCACTGGCTTTCGGTGCAGCGCGAGGAGTTCAAGCGGCTCGGCGTCGCCGGCGAGTGGGACAATCCCTATTCGACGATGGCCTTCGAGGCCGAGGCGCGCATCGCCGCGGAGATTTTGAAATTCGCGGAGAACGGGCAGCTCTATCGCGGCTCGAAGCCCGTGATGTGGTCGGTGGTCGAGAAGACCGCGCTCGCGGAAGCCGAGGTGGAATATGAGGATCACACGAGCGACATGGTGTGGGTGGCGTTTCCGGTCCGAGACGCCGCCATCCGGTCTTTTGAACGTCGATCGGATGGCTCGACTGCTTCGCCGGTGAGAGATAATCCCGCTTTAGCAAACGCGAGTGTTGTCATCTGGACGACGACTCCTTGGACGCTGCCGGGCAATCGTGCGATCTCCTACTCGCATAAGATCGCCTATGGCCTCTACCGCGTGACGGCGGCTCCCGAGAAAAATTGGGCCAAGGTCGGCGCTGAATATGTGCTCGCGGACAAGCTGGCCGAGGAAGTCTTCAAATCGTCGAAGGTCGAAGCCTATGAGCGCTTGCGGGACGTGGAGGCCAAGGAACTCGCCGGCCTCACTTGCGATCACCCGCTCGCTCATCTCGGCTATGGTTTTTCCGTTCCTCTCCTCGACGGCGATCACGTCTCCGACGACACCGGCACGGGCTTCGTCCACACCGCGCCCGGCCACGGCCGCGACGACTTCGACATATGGATGGCGAGCGGACGCATGCTCGCCGAGCGCGGGATCGAGACGCGCATTCCCTATACCGTCGACGAGGATGGTTTCTACACCTCCGACGCGCCGGGCTTTGCCGGCAAGCGCGTGCTTACCGAAAAAGGCGAGAAAGGCGACGCCAACGAGGCGGTGATCGCCGCGCTGATCGCCGTCGGCAATCTGCTCGCGCGCGGGCGCTTAAAACACCAATATCCGCACTCCTGGCGCTCAAAGAAGCCGGTGATCTTTCGCAACACGCCGCAATGGTTTATCGCGATGGATAGGCCGCTCGCCAACGCGGCGCACGGTGAAGCGGGCCACAACGCGCCTACGCTGCGCCAGCTCGCGCTCTCTGAAATCGCCCGCACTCATTGGACGCCGGCGGCTGGCGAGAATCGCATCACCGGGATGATCGCGACGCGGCCCGACTGGGTTGTCTCGCGTCAGCGCGCCTGGGGCGTGCCGATCGCGCTCTTCGTGAAGAAGGGGACGCACGAGCCGCTCGTGGACCCGTGCGTCAATCAGCGCATCGTCGAGGCCTTCCGCCAGGAGGGCGCCGACGCCTGGTTCGAGGGAGGCGCGGCGAAGCGCTTTCTCGCACCGGAGCACAATCCCGAGGACTATGAAAAAGTCTCGGACGTACTCGACGTCTGGTTCGACTCCGGCTCGACGCACGCCTTCGTGCTGGAGGATCCGAATAGCTTCCCGACCCTGAGAGACATTCACCGCAAACGCGACGGTGGCGCAGACGAGATCATGTATCTCGAAGGCTCCGACCAGCATCGCGGCTGGTTTCACTCCTCGCTTCTCGAGGGCTGCGGCACGCGCCATCGCGCGCCCTATGACGCCGTGCTGACGCATGGCTTCACGCTCGACGAGAAGGGTCGCAAGATGTCGAAATCGCTCGGCAATACGGTGGCGCCGCAGAAGGTGATCGCCGATTCCGGAGCCGACATTCTGCGCCTCTGGGTCGCAAGCTGCGACTATGCCGACGATCAGCGCATCGGTCCGGAGATCCTCAAATCGGTCACCGATCATTATCGGAAGCTCCGCAACACGCTGCGCTGGATGCTCGGCACGCTCGCCCACCACGAGCCGAAGCCGTCAGACCTCGACCGGGCCGAGGAGCCCGAGCGCTTTATGTTGCATCGTCTGGTCGAGCTCGACGAGGCCGTCCGCACCGCCTACGCGGCCTATGACTATAAGCGGATCGTCGCGCTGCTCACGCCATTCATGATCAGCGATCTCTCGGCCTTCTACTTCGACATCCGCAAGGACGCGCTTTACTGCGATCCACCGTCCTCGCCGAAGCGCAAGGCGACGCTGGCTGTGATCGACTGGATCTTCCGCTGCGTGACGAGCTGGCTCGCGCCGATCCTCGTCTTCACGGCGGAGGAGGCGTGGCTCTCGCGCTTCAAGGACGCTGCGAGCGTGCATCTCGAGCTGTTCCCGGATGTGCCCTCGCATTGGCGCGACGACGCGCTTGCGAGAAAATGGGCCGACATTCGCGCGATCCGCAGCGTCGTGACCGGCGCGCTGGAGCTGGAGCGCGCGCAAAAGCGGATTGGCTCCTCGCTCGAAGCGGCGCCGATCGTATATGTTTCCGACCCGAAACTGCTGATGGCGCTGGATGGCGTCGACTTCGCCGAGATCTGCATCGTCTCCGATATCAAAGTCGAAAGCGAGGGCGAGGCGCCGAAGAAAGCCTTTCGCCTCCCCGAGGTGAAGGGCGTCGCCGCCGTCTTCGCGCCGGCCCAGGGCGTCAAATGCGCGCGATCCTGGCGCTATTTCGACCCGAAGACCGCCGACCCAGCCTTTCCTGACCTGACGCCGCGCGACGCGCAGGCGCTGCGCGAAAAGGGCGGAGCATGAGGCGGTCTAGCGCAGCCGAGTGGCTGGAAGCCCCGCAAAGGATTTTTGCGCGGTGATGGTGATGCTCGCCTTTCTGGCCAATTCCATCACGAATTTCGTGATCGGAATTCTCGTCGCCAAATATCTGGGGCCCGGCGAATACGGGCGCTTCGCGATCGCCTTTTCGATCGTTGGCGTCGTGCAGACCGCGCTCTTCGATTGGATGCGCCTCGCGGCGACGCGCTTCTATTCCGAGAAAGTGCGCGAGAATCAGCCGGTCGTGCGCGCGAGCCTCGATCTGTCCTTTGTCGTCGTCACCGGCGGGCTCGTTCTTGCCACGCTCCTTTATGCGCTTTTCGGGCCGACGCTCGATTTCGACGCGACGCTGATCCTGCTGGCTCTC
>Ga0335078_10001961_pt1 | contig 31105 bp, 34 predicted proteins | sample Lox_Sample_32_FD_206711 | JGI IMG/M metagenome (GOLD analysis project Ga0335078, IMG submission 206711) | Soil microbial communities from Loxahatchee National Wildlife Refuge, Florida, United States - Lox_Sample_3.2 | ecosystem: Environmental > Terrestrial > Soil > Wetlands | place: USA... | reverse complement strand
GCACCTGCACGCCGACCACATCGGCGACATTCCCGGCCTGATCGGGAGCCTGGCCAAGGCGGGCCGGGTCGACCCGGTCGAGATCTGGGGCGGCGGCAGCGAGGACCCGGAGCTGGGCCTGGCGGCCTTCGTCGAGCACATGGGCAAGGCGATGGCCTGGGACACCGCCTCGGTCCGCGGCGTCCGCCCGACCACCGGCTTCGCGATGACCGGGCACGAGATCCCCTACGACCACCCGCAGACCATCTACGAGCGCAACGGCGTGACCATCTCCTGCTTCCCGGCCATCCACGGGCTCAGCGGCGCGGTCGGCTACGCCGGGCTCACGGTGGTCTTCTCCGGGGACACCCGCCCCTGCAAGCACGTGGTGGAGGCGGCCGCGGGCGCGGACCTGCTGATCCATGAGTGCTTCCAGTCCCCCGCGGTGTACGCCCGCGCCACCGGGCTCCCGCCGGAGACGGCGCAGCGGATCACCCGGCTGGCCCACACGGTCCCGGAGCAGATGGGCAAGATCCTGGATCTGGCCAGGCCCCGGATGGGAGCGCTGTGGCACCTGGACATCACTCCCGGCGTCGATGCCGTCTTCGAGGAGATCAGCGCCAGCTACGCCGGGCCGGTGACGGTGACCCAGGACCCGACCGTCTTCAACGTCACCCGCGACGCGGTCACCGCCCGCCAGGCCAAGGTCAACGATGCCGCCCCGCCGGTGCACGGACCCTCGCAGACCAGCCCCGCACTCGACCCGCAGCCGACCCCCCGGCCTGGTGGACCGGAGCACTCCTGGACCTGTGACCCGCGCCCGCTCACCGGCACAACAGGCGTGTGAGCGAGACGCCATGGCCCTGGTGAGCAGGGGGCATGCTGGACCCTGCTTCCCGGGAGCCGCCTTGAGCCTGGCCACCAGCTTGGCTGGCACGCGTCCGCGGTCTTTCACCTCGATGCCCTGCGCCCTCGCCCACTCCCGCAGCTCGGCGGTATCCAATCCGCTCGCCGCCGCTCCACGGCCAACCCGGGCAGGCAGGCCGCCGGGCCCTGCTCCCGTCCGCCGGGCGGCGCTCGGCTAGCTCAACCTTCCGGAATTTTCCTGGCCAGGTCCGGCAGATCATTTCCGCGCAGCGCCGGGTTGAGCACCTGATCACGTTTCAGCTCCGCTTCGATTGACCTGGGCCTTTCGGAGCGTCCGGCTAGCTGCCTGTCGATCGCGCGCTTCTGCGCCTGGATCGGCACGTGTGCGGGGCGAATGCGAAGCAATCAGGCTGAGGTTTGGCCGTGGTCACCTTTGCTTGCCGGCGCGGAACAGGGCAATGGCCTTATCGATGCGGCGCTGCCTGGTGTCGGCGCTCTTGGCGGCGGTGATGGTGCCGGCGTGATACCGCTGCATGCTGTTGGACAGCTGGCCGAAGAATACGCTGGCCTGCTCATCGGCTGCGAGCGCGGCGGCGAAGTCGGCTGGGAGGCTCACCTCCTGCGGGGTGGCCGCGACGGTCAGCGTGACGCGGATGGGATCTCCGCCGTTGAGCCCGGTGGCCTTGCGGACGGCGGCGCTGATGCTGATCATGTGCTTGCCGCCCATCACGCCGACTGTGTTCCGGTATTCGTATCCGTTGATGTTGACCAGCACGGGCGGGCGCTTCCCGGCCGCAAGCTGCCCGATGGCCTCCTCAGGCACCACGATGCCGGTGTTGTTGCCGGTGACGGCAACAGTTGTCTGGAACGTCACGCTGTTCGGCTCGGCCGCCATCGCCTCTCCTGCCTTTCGCCTGCCGGCTCACGGCCCCGGAGGCAGTAGGTGTACAGCGCATCTACCTGCGCCGATTACGAGCGGATCCGACGGTTGGTCCATGTCCGGTCCTCGCGAGCATCGCTCACCTGATCACTCGCCAAAGATCAGAAGCCGGGAACTGGACGACTGCTGACGGATATCACGTGCCGGGCGGTACTCCTCGGAGTCGTACCACGCCAGTGCGTCTTTCAGCGTGGGGAAGGAGAGCAGGACGGTGAGGCCTTCCGGGTGCCAGTCGCCCTCCATGACGTGGACATCCCGGCTGCGGAATGTCACGGTCCCGCCGAACGCCTCCAGGCTCGGACCAAAGAGGCTCAGGTAGGCCTGCCGATCCTCCTCGCTTGTCCAGCTCACGTCTACCAGTACGTACCCGGCCATGATTCCCCCATGATGCGTTTTGTCCCACCATAAAGATCCGAGGTGATTCCCGCCAGGCACGGTGGGAGGTCTGCCGCGCGCGCCTTCGGGCCCCTGGCCCGGCCCTCGCCGTCAGGCCATGAAGGCTTACCGCCTGCGCCACGGGATATGCACGGGATGCGGGCCCTCCACCGTCAACGGTGCTTCGCATCCCGCTGCAGCGAGACGCGCTTGCGGCGCGCCATTGACCCCGGATGTCCCGGCCGACCCTGCGGGCCACGCTCGTGGCCGCGGCCCTGTTCAGCCCGCCGCGGCGCCGGGTGCAGCAGGCCGTGGACCGCCGGTTCAACCGGGCCCGGTACGACGCCGGGCAAACCATCGCCGCTGCCACCGAACCAGGAGCTGACGACACTGACTACGCCGTCGACGGCACCGCCGCATGGACGCGCCGCCTAGCCACAGACCCATCTCACCGAGGCGGTGGGTCACAAACCACCGGATCCCCGGCGGGGCGCCTTGCCGGCTTCCTGCCAGCGACCGCTCACCTCCCCGAACCCGATGCCGCTCCATCGCCTGGGCCCACCGGACGCCTCGCCAGGCCTGGATCACTGACCTGGGCCCGAAGGGGGCATCGTTCACCGGAAGCGCTTCGTCACCGATACCGGATCCTGCTGGCAGCGCACCGCCGCCGGCAGCGCTGAGCTAGAGGCCAAGGTCGATCGCCGGCGCCCCCTTGGTCACGCCGGTAATCGCCGCGGAAGAGACGAAGGCCTGCCATCAGCGGGCCGATGGCCACCTCCTTTAATCTCCACACCGCCTCCACACGCTCTGCAGCCGTTCACCACAGGCAGTACCTCGTCTAGCACCGAGGTCGCGTGTAGCGAGCCGCGCCGGCGGGATCTCGCGGCCAGCGCGACATGCTGGTGCGGAAACCGGCGCCAGGATGCTCCCGGTAACCACTGAGGCCGGCAGGTTGACTTTTCAAGAAACCGGTCCACTCTGACGAGCAGAGCCACCCGCGAACGGAGCACCCCGTGACCGCCACCCGCCACCACCAGTTCACCGTCAACGGCCACACCATCCACGCCCGTACTCACGGCACCGGCCACCCCCTGCTGCTGCACTCCGGGATGTTCTCCCGCATGGACGACTGGACCCCCCTGCTGGACCACCTTGACGGCTTCCAGGCGGTCACCTACGACGCCCCCGGCGTCGGGGACTCCCCGCCGCCGCGCGGCCCGATGTCGATGCGGGACCTCGCCGCGGTCGGCGCCGGGGTCCTGGACCAGCTCGGCATCGCCTCCGCGCACGTGCTCGGCGCGTCGTTCGGCGGGGCGGTCGCCCAGCAGATGGCCCGCGACTGCCCGCGCCGCGTGGACCGGCTGGTGCTGGTGTCCACGTCGTTCGGCGGGCTGGCCATGCCCGGCCACCCGCTGGCCATGCTCGGCCTCGCCGGACAGGCCAACCGCGGCGGCCCGGCCAGCCTCCGGGCCGTCATGTTCCGCATGTCCGCCCTCGCCGGGTGGACCAGCCAGCACTGGCTGCACCGGATCACCCACCCCACCCTGCTCCTGTGCGGAGACAACGACCAGGTCACACCGCTGTTCAACCACCGGGTCATGGAACGGCTGATCCCGGACGCCCTGCTGCACGTCGTTCCCGGTACCGGCCACCTGATGCTGCTGCAGAACCCGGCCGAAGCCGGGCGCGTGATCACCAGGTTCCTCGCCGGGGCGGCAGGAAAGACAGCGGAGGCGGCGTGACAGCCCCGGCCGGCAGCGAAGTCCGCGGCGAGCCCGTCAAGCTAACCTCGTGCCGTAGCAGATCAGGTTTGCCCCGCTCGGGCTTTCCCTGCCGTCGCTGATCCTCCACACTGGCCCGGTGACTGACCGGCTGCGCAGCAGCAGCCCCTCGCCGCCGACAAGCCCCTGCTGGACCTGGTGTAGGAGCACTTCAGGGAGCGGCCGCACGACTTCGAGTATTTCGCCGCCGATCTGATGCGCATGAGCCAGCCCAACGTGGACCGCATCGACGTCACGCGGCCCTGGCGGGACGGCGGCCGTGACGCGGTGGGCGATATCTGCTGGGCCCGCCCTCTGATCCCGTTGCGGTCGAGTTCGCGCTGGAGGCCAGGTGCTACGGTCCGGCCAATAGCGTCGGCGTCCGGGAGACAAGCCGTCTGATCTCACGGCTGCGGCATCGCCGGTTCGGCGTCCTGGTAACCACCTCACACCTTGATGCCCAGGCCTGCAAGGAGATCCGTGAGGACGGGCACCCGGTCGTCGTCTTCGCCGGCCGTGACATCGTAGAAATCCTCAAAGGCAATGGGCTCGACGCTCTTCCTGCCCTCCGTCGCCATCTGGGCGAGCACTACCCTCCTCGTCAGCGAGCTGCCGACGCCTATCCCCAGACCGCGGAGGGCTCAGGTCGATGCGGCCTCTTTCACAAGTTCCTCCACTCGTTCGGCCGCGAAGCGCCTGAGGAGATACGTCAGCAGATCCTGCCGCCGCTGCTGGCCCATCACCGTCAACTCACCCATCGCGGGCGGCCGTGACACCGGCTGGGCCAGCAGCCGGTACCCGGCTGGCATGGTCGCGCCGACCGACCGCGTCGGTACCCGGGACATGGCCGACGCCGCCGCCTACGACGCGGCGGTCCGCCGCCTGATCGGGCAGGCAGCTTGCCGTGCCCGTGAACCGGCCACGACCATCTCGGCCATCTGGCTGTGCTCGCACAGCACCTGAGCGGCCGGCCCGCCTACGAGCTCGGCGGGGGGCTCATGCGGTACCTTGGCCGGCGCACTGCGGGACGTCTGTCCCTACGCGCCAGTGCCGGGCAATTGTGGACTGGTTTGATGAAGAGCTGGTTCGAACACCGCGATCGCGCCGATCCGGTCCCGCTCGACGATGAGCTGCCGGGACCGGCCAGGCGGCTCTTCCTTGCCGACCGCGCCTGCTGCTGCCCGGCCCGGCCCGTGGTCACGGTGGTCATCCCGGCGGGCCGCGGGCGCCCGTATCAAGCGGATCTGCTGCTGTGCGGTCATCACTACCGGGTCAGCCTTGCGGCCCTGCACGCCGCCGGCGCCGAGGCCTATGACCAGACCGGTGCGCTGATCATGACCGGAGAAACAGAGCAACCGCCCGCGCGCTGCGGGCACGCCGCGGCAGCCGCATAGCGGCAGGATTCCTGTTGTCCCTGGCCTGCCGGCACGGGGCTCCGTCTCGTAGACGGTCCCTGACATCCATGGGATAGTTTGCACGTCATCTCGCGCCAGGACCAGCGCACTGCAGCCTGGCCGGCAGTCCGGCGATTACTCACGAACATGAACAGCTACGGCCTGCCCGTGGTTGGAGTTCCGCCGGGCCGCCGGTGCCGGCGCGGCCGTGGCAGCAGCGGCCGGGCTGGGCGGTCACGTGGTATTCAAGGCCGACGTGCCCGGCCTGCTGCACAAGAGCGCGGTCGGCGCCGTCGAACTGGAGCTGCACGGCGCCGAAGAGGTACGCGCCGCGATGGACCGGCTGCGCGCCCGGTTCGCCGGGCGGATGTCCGGGGTGCTGGTCGAGCCCATGATCGCCGACGGCATCGAGACACTGGCCGGCGTCGCGCAGGAGCCGGTGTTCGGCCCGGTGGTGGTGTTCGGGCTCGGCGGCATCACCACCGGCGTGCTCGCCAACCATGCGGCCCGCCTCGCCCCGCTCACCGACGCCGACGCCAAGGACCTGATCCGCGGCATCCGCGCCGCGCCAGCGCTGCTGGAGCACGCGCCCGGCACCGCGGCGCTGCGCGATGCCCTGCTGCTGCGCGTCTCCCGGCTCGCCGGCGACCTGCCCCAGGTCGCCGAGCTTGACCTCAACCCGGGTGATCGTCCGCCCGGACGGCGTCATCGCCGTGGACGCCCGCATCCGGGTGACCAGCGAGCACCTCGCCGACCCATTCCTGCGCCGCCTCCCCCAGTGACCGCGGCAGGCCAGCAGGCTCAGGTCAGGACCCAGCCGACGTGAGGGGCCGGGGTGGGCGGGCAACCCTGGCCCGTTCGGGATCATCGGACGTTTCCGGGCCGAACGGGGCAGGGCTATCCCGTCCCGGTCCGGCCGGGCGCGCCCCCTGTACCCCTTGCCTCACTGTGATACCGGTGACCGGGCGAGCCGCAAATGGCCCGGCACTGCGGCCCGAACGCCCGTGCCGCTAGTCGTAGGTCCCGCCGGCCTGGTGCACGGTGCGCCTTACCCAGGCCGGGCGGAGAGCAGTATCACTAGCATCCCGGGCTACGTCTAAACCTGCGGATGACGCATTGTCGGGCTTGACGGTGAGGGCCAGGCCACAGGCCAGGCCCGGGAACGCGCGGCGAACCTCCGCAGCTCGACACGGCTCCGCTCGGACAGCGCAGGCGTCTAGCCGACGGGACCCGGCCGGGTTACCGTGGGGATTGAGCAGGAGACGGTTTCTGGGTCCTCGGCGGGGCTGCGTGGCGGTTGCCGCCGTGGGCTATCGCGTGTCGCTTTGTCTGTAGCGGTGAGCTAACCGGGCGAGGCTACCGCCGGTGCGGTGTACGGCTCGATTCGCAGGTGATGCTCATGTCCGATGCTGACAGCCCGAATCTGCCGGGGCCGCTGGAGCCACCGGCCCCGCAGGACGTGATGTCGAAGTTCGCGCAGCACATCGTGAACCGGCTGTTCTCCGTCGGACTGAGCCTGGACAGCGCACACAGCATCCTCGGAGATGGCCCTGCGGGTGACCGGGTAGCGGCCGCGACCGACCAGGTTGACCACCTGATCCGCGAGGTCCGCGATTACGTGTTCGCCGAGCGCGGCCAGAGAACCCAGGCAGACCTGCCCGGGGAATCCCGGCGGGACGGCCAGGAGCGTCCGGCGCCGACCGCGGATCGCGCGGCGCTGCTGCGCGAGCGCGTGGCGCGGACGGCTCGTGCATTGCAGGCGGGTGCGGCCGATTACGCCGCACTGCTCGAGCAAAGGGCCGGCCTTACCAGGCAGCCCGAGCGGATGGACTATCAGGTCGAGATCAAACGGTGGCGGGCCTTTGCTGAGCAGGCAGAGGAGATGGCCGGACGCTGGGAAGAGCCGCCGTGATCTGACGTTAGCGCACCTGCGGACCAGACCAGTCGCCCAGGCGGATTGCAGTCCAGGCAGGCAGTGAGGCGGTCGGCTAACCGCCCCGGAGCCGTCCATCACCTCGACCCCGGACGCGAACCCGGCCTCGAACCAACCCGCGAGCGGCGCTTTGCGTCTGGCCCGGCTCACGATGGAATCGCCGGCTGGCTGTGCACTGCCGGACTCATGGGCCGATGACACCGGCGTCCTGCTCGGCACCGGGCGGCTCCGGCCGGACCCGGAGCTGCGGGCCGCTGGCCGTTCGAGGCCGGACTTAAGAATCTGCCGCCGTTCACGTCCCGGAGCGGGGCGGGAACGACGGGGAGAGGAAGGCCAGCAAGGTGAGGCCGGCCTGACCCGTGTTAGCCACACGCAACTCCTCATCGCCCCGGTAGAAGGCAAGGGACCCGGCTCCGAAGGGAACCGTGCCATCGTCGGTATCGAGCGTCCCTTCGCCTTCGACCGCGAAGATCATCAGATCCGACGAACCGTGGGTATGCGGGGGGAGGGCCTGGCCAGGGCTGAGCCGGATGAGACGGACATTGGACTGCGAGCCCTCAAGGAACGGCTGAGCCACCACTCGGTTGCTGTCGTAGGCAGGAGCGTCGCTGAGGCTGATGATGTCCATCACCGCAGCATCGCACGCTGCGACCTGGGGCGGTACCGCTGGTCCGGCAGCTCGGCCTGATGCCCCGGCCTGCTGGCAGCCGGCATAGCAGAAAGTCGCAAGCCTTTCGCGGGTGCCTTCGGAGATGAGGCCGGCGAACATCTCGTCCATCGCGCCCAGGACGTGGAAGGTGAACCGCCCGGCCGGGGTGATGGTGCCGATGCCCTGCTTGAGCACGACCAGGTCGATCCCCCGCTCCTGGAGCTGCGCGGTGATCTCGGTGGGGTGGCGCACCGAGCGGGCCATCGGGGAAAGCCGGGTGACCACGAGTTCGCCGCCGCGTCATCATCCCGGCCCGCTGATTCATTCACCAGGGGGCGTAGCCGCCCGCGTTGGCGGCGCGCATCGCTGTGACGTAGCCGGCGCGCTCGTACGCGGCGCGGTCGGTAATGTCCGGCGCTGACAGCTTGCCGCGCAGCTCATCGACCGTCTGGAAGCCTTTGTGCCTCATCCAGCTGGACAGGCCGTCGAGCAGTTCTGTCGCGTATTGGGGTCCGTGGCGCAGCAGGGCGGAGGTGGTCATCACCACGTCGGCGCCGGCGAGCAGGTAGCTAACCAGGTCAGCGGGGACCTCCACGCCGGTGGTCGCCGCGAGCGAGGCTCGCACCTTGCCGCGCAACAGCGCGATCCAGGTCCGGGGAAGCCGGGCATCGGCCGGGCTCGACAGGTCGACCATCGGCCGGACCGCAAGCCTGTCCAGGTCGATGTCGGGGTATAGGAAGCGGTTGAAGAGCACGAGCCCGTCGGCCCCGGCCTCGTCCAGGCGCAGCGCGATCGCCCCGGGAGAGCTGAAGTAGGGCTTGAGCTTCACCGCCACCGGCACGGTGACCGCGGCCTTGACGCGCTGGAACACGTCGACGTGGCGTTGCTCGACGTCAGGGCCGGAGATCTCCGGATCAGCCGGGAAGTAGTAGATGTTCAGCTCGATTGCGGCGGCGCCGGCGTCCTGCATCGCACGGGCGTAACCGGTCCAGCTTTCAGGGGTGGTGCCGTTGAGGCTTGCGATCACGGGGATGCCGGCGGCCGAGACCGCGCGCTCCAGCAGGTTCAGGTAGCCGCGGGAGCCGACGTCCTCTTCGGCCACGGAGGGAAAGTAGTCCAGTGCTTCGGGAAAGCTCTCGGCGGGTTCGTCGACAAGGCGGTAGGTTCGTGCGGCTCGCTCTCGCAGCTGCTCCTCGAACAGCGAGAACATCACGATCGCGCCAACTCCGCCGTCCGCCAGCCGCCGGATGCCGTCAAGCGTGTGCGACAGCGGCGATGGGGACGCCACGAGCGGGTTGCGCAGCGCCAGACCCATATATTCGGTCGAGAGGTCCATCACCCGGGGCTGTGCGGGCCGGACGGGATCAGAGCGCTGGAACCGCGGCGGTGCAGAAGTACCACCTGCACACTCTACTTCGTGCTCCAGACGACTACATGGGGTGCCGGGCCGCGGTACCGTGCGGAACTCTGCTGAACGAACAAGACGAGGGCCGCTGCCAGCAGGAAGCCGCTGGCACGACCGGCGAGAAAAGGGAACCCGAACGATGACCAGTGCTCCGCCTCAGGTCAGCAACGTGGAGCCGAACGATGCCCGTACCGCCGGGCCTAACTCGCTCCCGGCTCGTGTGCCCGGAGCCCATGGACCGAAGTCCGCGGTGCCGCTGCGGTGGGGCAACGTCGAGATGGGCGACGCTGGACCCGGAGGTCATGGAAAGGGTCCGGGCGGCCCTGAGGCGGCCGTGACCTGCCTCCCGCCGACCGGTTCCCCTCTTCCCGTATCACCGGCGGCCACACCGCGGAGAACCGTCCGGTGATCAGTAACGGCTGGCCGCGCAGGCCCAACGTCAGCCGTGTTCACGATTACCTGCTCGGCGGTAAGGACATTGCGCCCGGAGTCCCGACGCCGCGTTGGATAAACCGGAGAACGCCGCGGGCTGCCGCCTGCCGTGGGTACTCGGCGTAGTGAGCCGGCAGGCACGGGTGTCTGTCCAGGTCCTCAGCGGCGACTCAACAGCAGTCGGCTAGAAGCCACGGCCTTCCCTGCTCATCCAAGGCGGAATCACGGGCGCCGTCACGATTGTTTTCACAATATGAATAGTTTAAAATAGGGAGCAGGATGCGTGGCGGAGAGGATGCGCGATGACCTACGTGATCGGGGAGCCGTGCGTGGATGTGCTGGACCGGGCGTGCGTGGAGGAGTGCCCGGTGGACTGCATCTACGAGGGCGAGCGGATGCTGTAGTTTCGTGCTCGTTCGCGACGCTGCCAGCGACGGTGCTAGCAGCAACAGCGGCAGGCGCCCGCGCTGCACGTTTAATTTCCACTACTAGAACTGATATAAAATAAGCGTATGGACACAGAGCAGCTCCTGGCACCCGAGGACACGTCCCCGCTGGGCCGCAGCCGCGCCGACGTGCTGGACATGCTGCGCGCCGCGGACGGCCCGCTCGGCGTCCGCGAGGTCGCGCAGCGGATGGGGCTGCACCCGAACACCGCACGGTTCCATCTGGAGGCGCTGGTGGAGGCAGGCCTGGCCGTCCGTGAGACCGAAGAGCGAGAGACACCCGGCAGGCCAAGGATCGGCTACCGGGCGGTCGCGGACGGTCCGGCCGGGCGGCGGCGCTACCGGCTGCTGGCGGAGATGCTGACCAGCCTGATCGCCGGGACCATGCCGGAGCCGGGCAAGGCTGCGGAGGACGCGGGGCGCGAGTGGGGCGCCTACCTCGCCGAGCAGCCGCCGCCGTACCAGAAGCTGTCCGCCGAGGAGGCCATCGGGAAACTGGCCGCGATCATGGAGGAGCTCGGCTTCGCCCCACAGGCGGAGACCGAACCCGGCGGCGGGCAGTACCGGCTGTGCCTGCGGCAGTGCCCGTTCCGCGAAGTGGCCCAGCATCACCGGGACGTGATCTGCTCGCTGCATCTGGGACTGATGCGGGGGGCGCTGGAACGGATGCGGGCGCCGGTCAGTGCCGACCAGCTGGACCCGTTCGTCGAGCCCAGCCTGTGCATCGCCCGCCTGACGGCACGCGACGACCCTAGCGAGCGTCGGCCGGCCGCGGCCGGGACCCGGTAGCCCGGAAGGCTACTTCGTCTCGCGCAGCAATCCGGCGAGGACGGCGGCCTGGCTGAGGTCGAGGTCTTTGGTGGCGGTCAGCAGCGTCACCGGCCGGTCCGCGGCCAGGGCGCGAAGCCGGGCGAAGGCTTCCCGCGCACCGGGCTCGGCCAGTTCAGCGGTGTACCTGCGCCGGAAATCGTCGAACTTGGCCGGGTCGTGGTGGTATCAGGTCCGCAGTTCGGTGGACGGGGCGACGTCTTTGGCCCACTCGCCCAGCCGGGCGGCTGACGCCGCTGCCGGGATCTGCCGCCGGCGCGGTGCACCCGGCTACGCTGAAGGCCTGCCAGGCGCTATTCACGACAACCGGGGGTGCACGATCGTCATGTCGGCGCATCGGCGGCGGCCGCTCGGCGGCCTTGTGGCGCTGACCGGATTGGGCTGCTTGCCGGGTTGCTGGCGGCGGGGTGCACGAATGGGCCGCTGGCGCGGCAGCAGCCGGGTGCTCATCCGCGTACGGGGGCCGCGGCGAGCATCGCGGTGCCCGCAGGGCCGGGCGGCGTGGATGTCCGCGCCGAGAACGCGCGTCCGGGCTATCCGGGCTGGCGGATCACCTCGCCTGGGCAGCCGCAGGAGATCGCGGGTTACACCGACTATGCCAGCGCGCGGCCCGGTACCGTGGTGCGGCTGTTCGTGTCGACCACGGCGGTCTGGTTTCGGGTACGCGCGCTGCGTTTCGGCTGGTACGGTGGCGCGCTGGCGCGTTTGGTCTGGACGTCGGCGCAGATCCGCGGGATGCGGCAGCCAGCCGGTGTGGTGGAGGCGCATGGCATGGTGGTCGCACCGTGGCGGCCGAGCCTGTCCTTGCCGACCGGCGGCTGGCCGCCGGGCTCTTACCTGTTGCGGCTGGACGCGGCCTCGGGCGCGCAGAGCTACGTGCCGCTGGTGATCCGCTCTCCGTCGGTGGCCGGCCGGGTCGTGCGCGTTCAGCCTTGACCCGCATGTGCTCGACGGCGCCCGGGCCGTCATCAGCGAGGCACACGACGAATACTGGTCGCCGCAGATGCGCGCGACCGTCACCCGCGCCCGTGACCGGGGCGCCAACCTGGCCTTTGCCGGCGCCAATGAGATCTACCGCAGAATCCGCCTCGGTTCCTCGCCGCTCGGCCCGGACCGGACCGAGGTCAACTACCGGAATCCGCGTGAGGACCCGCTGTACGGCATCGACAACGCCTCGGTGACCGCCAACTGGCCGGACCCTCCCGCCGCTGACCCGCCAAGCTCGCTGACCGGGCAGGTGTACGCATGCGCCGCGGCTCCCGCGCCGATAGTGGTGACCGAGCCCAGGGGGTGGATTTGGGCCGGGACCGGAGCCCGCCCCGGCATGAAACTGCCCAATCTGGTCGGCCGCGAACATCCTCGAAACGTTCGCCCGCGGCCCGTCCGGCCGCGTTCACCCGTCCAGGGACTTCCTGACCGGCCAGGTCTCGCACTGACCCGGGCCGGCGGTCCCGGCTGACGGTCTCGCACATAGCACATCGCACCTGAAACTGCGTGGCTACCTCGAACGGCACACAAAGACCCGATCTGTGCCGTAGGCGCAGGCTGCGGCGAGATCGGTGAAGCCGCCCTGAACGGCGGGTACTTGCGCGGGCACACGAAGACTCAAGTTACTCTCCGTGACGAATGATGCCTATCATCCTCCTCTCGGTCGGTACAGCCCGCGTCTGCCGCTGCCCGGTGGCGACGGTGAAACACTACACTCGCGGCTGTGGTGAGGTTCTGCGATGGGCGCTGATGCCGCGGTCGAGCGGCATGACGGCACGCCGCCAGGTGAAGGCGAGATCGCGGCCCGGATGCGCGCCGAGGGCCTAAGCCCGCACGGGTGGGGCAACGGCCCCGGCGATACCTACGGCTGGCACGAGCACGGCTACGAAAAGGTGCTGTATTGCGTGCGCGGCCGGATCGTGTTCCACACCGCCGGCGGCGACATCGAGCTCGGCCCGGGAGACAAGATGATCCTCCCGCCGCACACCGCGCACGCGGCAACGGTCGGCGCGGAGGGCGTGCGCTGCATCGAAGCGCCCCGGCAGCAAGACTAGAACCCGGCTGACGGGATCCGCCACGGGCTGCGGGGCTGTTCGGAGGGCCGGAAGGCCGGCAGAATCGAGGCCGTGAGCGTGCAACTGAACCACACCATCGTCTCGTGTCACGACCAGCAGCGGTCGGCGGCGTTTCTGACCGGGATTCTCGGCTTGCCGGCGGCTACCCGTTTCGGCCACTTTCTCGTAGTAGCGGCCGACAATGATGTCTCGCTGGATTTCGCGGAGACAAGCCGGGATATCGCGTCCCAGCATTATGCGTTTCTCCTTGGCGAGGGAGAGTTCGACGCCGCGTTTGGCCGCATCCGCGAACAGGACCTGCCATTCTGGGCAGATCCTGGCAAGACCCAGCGCGGGGCGGTCAACCACCGTGACGGTGGCCGGGGCCTCTACTTCGAAGACCCCGATGGCCACCTGCTCGAGATCATCACCCGGCCCTACGGCAGCGGCAGCTAGCCCGCAGGCCGTCCGGGCGGGTTGAGTCCAGGCACTGGCCCGGACACCGGCCGACAGCATGCAGACATACGACCGAGCGCGCCAGACCGGCCAGATGACTGGGCGGAGCACCATCCCGCTAACGAAGATCATTATGCGGTGACCCAGCGTGACTATTCCGCGGTGCCAGCACGCAACCCCTACCCGCCGGACACCGGGCGCCCTTCCTGGCCGGGCGCGGTGTTCAGATACGAACATGCTGTTTCGGTTCCTGGCTGGCTCTCGCCACGCACTGGCTGGTCTACGGACTGCGTCGTGGCCTCTCCAGCCTGCCGGCGGTGCCGGCCGGCGCCGCCGAGGGCGTCAACGACGTCGGCCGGAGCGACACGGCCCGATCTGGACTCACGCACCACCGGTCACGTGCGCGGCTGGGGCGAACGGGCCGCCACCTACCAGCGCGCCTGACCAGGCCCCTGCCCCGCCAGGCACGCAAATCGACCGGTTCCGCATACCTCAACTGGCGGGCACCGGGTGCCTTGAGGCCGGCCATAGCGGCGGGACTTTGCGCCTGCGCCGCTGGGTTGCTGACCACGCACCGCGATCGGGGTCAGTCAGGTGAGCAGCGTAACGTAGCGCCGGACCGGTGGTGCGGCCCCGTCAGCATTCCACCGCGGCCGGTGAGTCACCGGCCGCAGCACCCCCGCGCCGATCGCATCCGGCTGTCCGCGCCGCGGCACCGTCAGCGCAGGCCGATGAGTTTGCGTGCCGGGACGGGTCGTAGGTGCAGCAGCCGAACGTTCAGGAGGAAGTGGATGAGCAGCACAACAGCAACCGGGGACCGGAAAACCCGGGACGGGCGGCGATGCGAGCACGCGGGTTGTCGGCGACGGCGCCGTGCCGCACCAGACAAGGAGGCATCAGGAGAGGGGCGCCCGACAGCCGACTGCAGGGAGCAACGCCATGAATGGCCGCTTTACCAGCGAGTTGTGGCAGGGTATCGGGGACATCTACCGCGGCATCCTGGCCCATCTGAGCGGCCCGCAGGCCATGCACAACGCGTCGTGCTGACCGCCGGATCCGCCTGGTGCGCCCGCAGCAGAATGACCGGCTCGGCACTCAATCACCGTGCTGCGCCTAAGCGCCACCGCCGCACCGAACGGCGGTTACACGCGCGTATTGAGGTTGCGATCTGTGGAGGTTGCGATCTGTGATTGCTTCGCGGCATGTGTCATTGGGGCGTCTGCTCGCCGCGTCCGGGTGCCGGCGGCTGGGTCAGCTTGTCGCGGCCTCCCGGTAGGGGCGGAAGAAGGCGCGCAGTTCTTCGGCATAGAGCCCGGGCTCCTCGAACGGCGCGAAGTGCCCGCCGCGCGCGGGCTCGGTCACGCGCACGACGTTCGCGGTGCGCTCGAGCCAGGCCCGCGGCGGGCGGACGACGTCGCCGGCGAACAGCGAGAAACCGGACGGCACCTGGACCCGGCGGGCGTGCTGGGCGGCCGGGATCGCGGCGTTCGCGTGGTACATGCGCATCGCCGGGCCGATCGTGGCGGTGAGCCAGTAGATGGTGACGTTGGTAAGGATCTCGTCTTTGGTGAAGCGCCGCTCGATGTCGCCGTCGCAGTCGCTCCACGCCCGGAGCTTCTCGGTGATCCACGCGGCGAGCCCGGCCGGGGAGTCGGTGAGCCCGAAGGCGGCGGTCTGGGGCTTGGTGCGGTGCATAGCGGCGTAGGCGCCCTCGGCCGCGCCCCAGGCCGCGGCGCCCTTGAGCCAGGCGCGCTCCTCGGGCGTGAGGTCCGCCGGGTCGCCGGTGAAGACGGGCAGGCCCGCGTCGGTGCGGTGCACGGCCACGACCCGGCCGGGGTGGTCGAGCGCGAGGTAGCGGCTCACGTGGCTGCCGAGGTCCCCGCCCGCCGCGCCGAACCGCGGGTAGCCCAGAACACCCATCAGCTCGGCCCACAGGCCGGCCACGGCGATGGCGTCCAGCGGCGGGCCGGGCGGGCGATCGGAGTACCCGTAGCCCGGCAGGTCCGGCACGACCACGTCGAACGCGTCGGCGGGGTCGGCGCCGTGCGCGCCGGGATCGGCCAGCAGCGGGACGACCTTCGCGTAGCGCCAGAACGAGTCCGGCCAGCCGTGGCACAAGACCAGCGGCAGCACCGGCCCGGCCGGCCCGGTGGCCCGGGCGTGCACGAAATGGATGCCCAAGCCGCCGGCCGCGACACGGAAGCGCGGGAGACGGGCCAGCGCCCTCTCCTGCGCCGGCCAGTCGAATTCGTCCGCCCAGTAGGCCACGAGCTCGCGGAGATAAGCCAGATCAGTCCCCAGCGACCAGCCGGCGTCCTCGGGTGCATCCGGCCAGCGCGTCGCGCGCAGCCGCGCGCGGAGGTCCTCCAGCGCCCCAGGGGCGGCCTGCGGGATGAACGGTTCGGGGCGGAGCGGCACGTCCGGCATGCGAGGCATCCTACGGGCCGCGCCGATCCTGTGCCCTGGTCCGGCCGATCCTGGCCACGACCAGCGCCAGCCAGGCCCGCCCGCGCCAGTGTGCCGACGTCCCGAGGCGGGCGGATGCGGCCCGCAGCGGGGCCTGCGCCAATGCTGCCGCGCGGAAGGCGGCCTCCAGCCGGGCGACGTCGGCGGCGGCGCCGAGTGAGGCGTAGTCCTCCACGGCACGGGTGAACGCAGCCCGGGCGGGCCTGGGCGCGGTCGCCAGCGTCGAGGAAGTGCCCGGCCGCCGCTTCCAGCGCTTTGGCCCGCAGCAGCAGCCTGCTGGCCTCGCCATAGCGGTCGGCCGCCGCCAGCAGCCGGGGACCGTTATGGCCGAGCAGGCCGCCGCAGTACAGCGCGTTCGCCTGCCGGTGCGGGATGTCCGATCCGGCGGCGAGCTTTGCGGCGCGGTCGGCGAGGACGTGGCCGGTGGTCAGGTCGCCGGTCTGGGCGGCGAGGCGGACGGCATCAGGCAGCAGGTCCTCGATGTCCCCGAGTTCTTCCGTGCCGCCGTCGAACGCGTCGGCCAGCGCGGCGAGGGCCTCCGGCAGCGCGCCGTCGTGCTCGAAATTCAGGCTGCGGGCCAGGGTAAAGGGGCCAATGATCCGGGGGCCGAACCGGAACCGTTCGGCGTGGGAGGCGGCCGCCGCGAGGTGACGGCGCGCGGCACCGATCTCGCCGCGGTGGAAGCCGATCACGGCGGCGATGCCGAGCTCGTTGCAGGCCGCGGCGGGTTCCTTCAGGTTTTCCGGCACGCTGCCCACCTCGGCCAGCGCATCGTCCCGTTTCGTATAGGAACTGGCTGAGGGCGCCGTGCGCCTGAGTGAGCCGGAACGTCGTGCCGACCTGGCCGGCGAGCTGCCGGGCCTGCCTGGCCACGGCGAAGGCCTGCTCGTACCGGTCCAGGTTGGCCAGTGCAACGGCCTGGTTGATCTGCAGCAGCAGCCACAGGTCGGTCAGCGCCGGATCGGCCTGGGTCACCTCCAGCGCCCGGTCATACAGCGGCAGCGCATCCGCCGGATGCCCGCCTCTCGCGGCCACGAGCGCCAGCACATGCAAGAGCCAGCCCGTGGCCCAGTCATCGCCCGCCTCCGACGCCGCCTCCAGCGCGGTGTCCGCGACCCGGCCGGCCGTTTCGAGTTCGCCGAGGTGGCTGTATGTCCGCGCGGCGAGCACGAGCAGCCGGGCCCGGTGCCGGGCCGACAGGCCCGGAGCGGCCAGCGCCTGGCCGAGTGTCGCCAGCGATTCGGCGGAGGCGCCGGCCAGCATCCGGCATTGCGCTCGCGTCCAGTGCAGGTCCACCAGCAGATCGGGCTCGGCGGTGTGCTGCAGTGCGCGGGTGGCCACCTGCTCGGCGCCGGCCCGGTCACCGACGCGATAGAGGGCGTCGGCGAGCCGGCTGGCCAGCCAGCCGTGCCGGCCTGACCAGGCGGGGGAACTGGCCACCGCCCGGGTGAGCAGTTCGGCGGCCACCCCGGGTGCCTGGCCGACCAGCGCGTCCGCGGTGTCGGCCAGCCAGTCCAGCATCCACTCACCCACTGGCTCGGTCACGCCGCTATGTCCGCTGACGGCCTGCAGTGCCAGCCGCAGCAGGCGCGGATTGCGCAGCCCGGCCAGCACCCGCCCGCGGGCCGGCGGGCCGGGAATGCCGCGCAGCATACGGGGCCGCCCGGCATCCGCGCTAGAGCAGCCGCCGGAACTCGTCAACAGTCAGGCCCGTGTCCTTGAGGATGTTTCGCAGGGTGCCGGGACGGATGTCACGACCCGCGTGCACGGGAACGGTCGTCCGCCTACCGTCCGGATGACGCATGATGTGATGGCTACCGTTGATCCTGCCGGTAACGAAGCCCGCCTTCTTCAGCGCGTCCACCACCTGGCTGCCCCGCACGGCGGGAACCGGCGGCATCAGGCCACGTCGCGGACGGTAATCGTCAGCTCATCCGGCACCCCGAACTCCGCGAACCAGCCGTCGAGCGCCTCGCGGAGATCGGCGATAGCCTCTTCCGGCGTCGGCCCCTCACCGTTGGCGCCGCCGCCAGGCAACGACGCATGAGCGGCCCACCAGCCGGTTTCGTCCTGCTCGACGGTGTACGGCACGTGCACAACACGGTCCACGTGGCGATTGTACCTGCGTCCCATCCAGCAGCAGGCTGTCGTTATAGGCCCGCTGCCTCGTAGATTCAACAGCCGCCGAAGCCGGCCCTGATATAGCCCTGTGCTGCAAAATAGAATACTTATCCAGGCTATTCATGGTTCCTTGGCATCAAAGCCGGGCAGCTCGGCGGCGGCCGCGCCAGGCTGCGCGGCACCGTCGATGTTGTCACCTTGCAGACCCTGGCCCGCCGCGGCGACGTCGCGGAGCTGACCGCCGGGTACGGCCTGATCGTCGCCGACGAATGCCATCACGTCCCGGCCGCCGCATTCGAGCTGTAATACGGGCTCGGATCCCACAATCGCTCCGGCGTCACGGACAGCCCGCCACCATCCAACCCCACCCGCACGAACCATCCGGCCGCACCACGGACGGGGTAACGCCGGCCAGCGGATCACCCGCACGTGCCGAAGATTTCACGCGAACGCGACCAGCCCCAGGGATCAGAGGGGCTGTAATACCGGAAACGAGCGGACACCGGAATTACTGTGTCCGGGACTTGAACCGGAAAACCCGGGAAATCTCCCCCGGTTAGGGGAAATCATGGAATCAACGTAACAAAAGCGAGGGGCGTCGAACCCTGGTATTCCGCAATACGTTTGCGCCGGTGCGCGTCGGGGGTGCTGCTGGTCAGGTCAGGCTGCGTCGGTGCCGGGTTGGGCGAAGGCGAGCCGCTGGTCGCCGAAGTCGGCGATGATCTCCAGGCGGCCGCCGAGGGCTTCGACGTAGGCGGCCATGGTGCGCAGCTCAGTGGTGCCTGCCTTGGCGTGCTCGATGGCGGACACGCGGCCCTGGGTGATGCCCATCCGGGCTGCGACCTGGGCCTGGGTGATGCCGAGGCGGTGGCGCATCTCGGCGAGCCGGAAGGCGCGCTGCTCGGCGCGCAGCTGCTCCATCCCGGCGGCGATGGCGGCCTTGTCGGCCGGATCGGGATAGAACTCGGCGAGGAACTCATCCCGGGTGTAGTGGTGGAACTCGCTGCTGCTCATCGGATGCCCTCTTGTTTCAGGTAGTCCTCGTAGCGCTGCCCGGCCAGCGGGATCGCCTGCCGGTACCAGGCCTCCCATTTGCCGGCCTTGTCTCCGGCTGCCAGCAAGACCGCGTTTCGCCGGGGATCATGCCCAGACCTCCGGTGTCATGACCAGGGCATAGGCCACGTCAGCTGCCTCCCCGCAGCGGCAGTATTACACAGATCTGATGTCACGCCAGCGTGACATCAGATGTCTTACGGAGCTGGTTGGCTGTCCGTGCTGGCGCTTGGGGTGAGTGTGAGCCTGCGCGGGTCGGGGAAGCCGAGACCGGTGTAGCCGGGCGCGCGTTTGGCGAGCATGGCGGCCAGGACGCCGGTCCGCTCGTCGAGATAGTCGTGGACTTCGGCGGTGCTCTTGTTCTCGTGCGAGCGCAGGATCCGGCCCACGTACTGGGTCAGGCTGCCCTTGCTGGCGACCGGCGCGGCGAGGAACAAGGTGTCCAGGGCCGGGCAGCCGGAGCCTTCGCCCGCGTACGGGCCGGTGGCCACGGCCAGCAGCGGCGGCCCGCCGGGCTGCGGCTGCAGGCGGGCCAGCGCCGCCGCGCGGCTTTTGGCGCCCATCCCGCCGCGGAGAATGACCGGGTCGTGCCCGGCTTCGCGCAGCAGGCCGGCGAGCTTTTCCAGGTGGGCGGTCCGGTTGGTCAGGACCAGGCAGTTGCGGTCCTTGCCCAGTGCGGCCAGGACGTCCACGGTGACCTGCCGGGTGCGCTGCTCGTCAGCGGCCAGGTGCCGGTAGATGGCCGTCATGCCGCCCGGGCGGGACGGGTCGGCGTCGCCGTCGTACCGGTACCCGCTCGGGTGAACGTGCAGCACGGGGACGGGCCGGCCGGTGCCCGGGAGGGTGTCCTGGCCGGCTGTGCTGCGGGGGAGCGTGATGGTGTGCCGGACCGCTCCGACTTGCAGGGCGATCAGGTCATCGAGCTTGTCGCAGCGGTAGGGGGTGGCGGTCAGCCCGAGCCAGCGCCGTGCCGGGATCTGCTTGACCGCGTGGCCTGGCCGCTGGGACCTGACCCGAGGGCCGCTGTCTGCTGCCGTGAGCGGCCGACCGGGTTCAGTCGGCGAGCGCTGCGAGACGGGCGGAGTAGTGATGCCAGCGGGCGCGGGCCTGGTGGCGTCGGCGCCATGCTGACCAGCGGAGATGGAAGGCGAGGCGGGCTGTGGTGAGCAGTCCTTCCTTCCAGTCACGGGCGAGCCGCGTGATCCTGCTGGTCTCGGCGTGCGACAGCGTGATCGGCGGGATGCGGGGCGGGCACGGCAGCCCGCTGGTGGCGGGCAGCGGCGCGTCACCGGTCTGGATCTGCAGGTCAGCGGGGTTCACCGCCGTTTCCTCCGGGGTGCCTGCGGTGTCCGGGACGGGCGGCGGGTGCCGACGGGAGGACGGAGCCGCGGGCAAGGGCGGCCCGGGCGGTGGCGGTCCGCAGCTGGGCGAGGGCGGTCAGTGCGGTGTGCCGGTTGATCGCCTTCCAGGTGCGGGCCTGGGACTGGTCCCAGCCGAAGGAGTCTTTTCCGGTCCGGAATGTAGTTTCCACTGGCCAGCGCCGCTATGGTGATGAAGCAGGTCAGGGTCGCAGGGCGGCCTTCCGGCGCATGGCAGAGGTAAAACGTGTACTGGTTCTTCCCGCGGTCCGGAAGGCGGCGGATGAGCAGGAACTCCCGCGGCTCCTTCGTGCCGAGCAGCGCCCAGTCCGCGTAGCGGGGGCCGGCTCAGGAGGAGGGCGCGGCGGCCAGACCACCGGCGTGAGCGGGTCATCCCCGGCCGCTCCCGCGCAAGCGCGTCACCCGGCTGCTCATAGGCCGTGTTCGCCGAACCACCCGGCAAGTCTGCCGGCGCGGCCGACCGCCCGTAGCCGCCGCTCGGTCTGGTCCCGCACCGTGGCCGACGCCACGATGAGCAGCCGGTCACCCGATAGCAGCATCGTAGAGGGGCCAGGGACGAACCCTTTCCCGCCGCGGACGATCAGGGCCACGTTCGCCTGGGCCGACAGCCGCAGTTCAAAGATTTCCACGCCATGCAGCCGTGACCCGGGCGGGATCTGCACCTGGAGCAGGTCGGCGTGCAGCGCCTCCAGCGGCGCCGCCTCGACATCCACATCGAGCGGTTCGGCCGGTGCGGTCACCCGCAGCTGCCGCGCGGCCCACGGCAGGGTGGTGCCTTGCAGCAGGATGTTGATCACGACGACGATGAACACCGCGTCGAACAGGCGGGTGGCCCCGGGCACGCGGGCGTTCACCGGGATCGTGGCCAGCACGATCGGGACCGCGCCGCGCAGCCCGGCCCAGGACAGAAACGCCTGCTGGCGCCAGGGCACCCGCAGCGGCAGCGTCGCGACGGCCACCGCGATCGGCCGGGCCAGCAGGACGAGCACCGACCCCGCGGCCACCGCCGGCAGGATCTGCCCGGGCAGCCGTGACGGGGAGGCGAGCAAACCGAGCATCACGAACAGCCCGATCTGGGCGAGCCAGGCGACGCCTTCGGCAAAGCCGCGGATCGCCGGGCCGTGCGGCAGCCGGGCATTGCCGAGCACCAGCGCGGACACGTAGACGGCCAGGAAGCCACTCGCGTGTGCCAGCGACGCCAATCCGTAGCCGGCGACGATGAGCGCCAGGATCGCGATCGGGTACAGTCCAGAGGCCGGCAAGGCTACTCGCCGCAGCCCGAAGGCACCGGCCAGTCCTGCCAGCAGCCCGATCGCGGCGCCGGCGGCCAGCCCGTAAACCACCTCACCAGCGATCAGCCCAGGCGAGAGTGCGTGCCGGCCCAGGTCGCTGAGCAGGGTCACCGCGAGGACCGCCGGCGGGTCGTTAAGCCCTGACTCTCCCTCCAGTATCCCGGACAGCCGGGGCGGCAGCGGCAGCTTGCGCAGCACAGAAAACACTGCCGCGGCGTCGGTGGGCGCGAGCACCGCGCCGAGCAGCAGCGCGTCCCGCCAGCCAAGGTCCAGCAGCCAGCGGGTGGCCACGGCGACCACCAGGACACTGACCGCCACCCCGGCCGTGGCCAGGCTTAGCGCGGCAGGAGCCGCGGTCCGCGCATGCGCCCAGCTGGTCGTCAGGCCGCCTTCGGCGAGGATCAGCACCAGCGCGCTCAGCCCCAGGGCCTGCGCCAGCCCGGCGTTGTCAAACCGCACGCCAGCCCCCGCCTCACCAAGGGCCAGGCCAAAACCGAGGAAGACGAGCAGGCCCGGCAGGCCGATCCCATGAGCGAGCCGGGCCGAAACAACCGCCGCGAGCACCACCCCCGCTCCGGTGAGCAGGACAAGGCTGAGATCACTCGTCGTCACGGCCGTCTCCGCATCTGCCGCCCCGAACGCCCGCCGCTGGTGGCCACCAGTCTGCCCCATCAGCGACCAGCAGCAGATGATCAGCACCAGGCGCCACCGCACCGGGATCATAGTCTGAGGCTGCGCAGGGATCGCACAATGCAACAGTGCGGCCGGCTCTCCCCGTACTGACGCCAGAGGCCACAGGGTCCCGGGCGTGACATTTCTTCATCAAATGGAGGGCCGCACCCTCCGTGCTACAGCCTGTCTTACGGAACCTGGTCCGCTGGCCGCCGATCGACGGCCAGAGAGGCCTTGACCCGGTCCACTCACCGCCCGTCCGGTCCCGCCGGTGCTGGCCCCGCCGGTGCTGATGGCGCCGCTTCCAGGTGCTCCTTCAGGCTTGTCCGCCCCTGGACGCCACAGCCGAGCGGAACTGGGTTCCCTTCCCGACGGGCTCAGCGGTGATCTTCTCCGCCCGCACCTTCTGCGGGTTGTACTGCGGCTCGTTGCTCTGGTCAGCGACGTAGCCTAACACCACATCCACGGGCCGGCCGATGATGGCCTCGCCTTCAACCCTAGCCATGCCGCCCCCCGTCCGGACCTCCTACCAATCAGAACGGGCTGTGGGCGAGACCAAGGTCCCAGACCCACCTCGCCCTGAGCCACCGGTTTCCTCACCCTGCAGGTCCACAGCCTCCCCTCAAGAGTTGCCTTCCGCGACTTCGCGTCAAGAAATAGCTGCGCGCCACGCCGTCAGCCGCGGTTACCCCGGCGGCCCCGGCCCGGGCCCGTCTGAGCAGGATGGCCTCCCGGTCACGAGCCAGGCAGCTGGCCCAGGGTCACCTTGACGGTGGCGGTACTGCCGTCCGGTTTGGTGATGCTCAGGGAGACCTGCTGCCCGGCGCGCAGGCCGGCCAGCGCAGCGGCCAGCGTCTCGGTGTCACTGACCGGCGTTCCGTTGACCGCGGTGATGGTGTCCCCCGGCTGCAAGCCTGCCTTCGCCGCCGCGCCGCCCGGGGTCACCGCGGCGATGCCCGCGCCTGCGGGCTGGCCATCCGGCCCGGTAACCGTCTGCACACGGACACCGAGGGCCGCGCGGTGGGAGTTCGTGACGTGGCCCGTGCTGACGATCTGCCCGGCGATATCGGTGACGATGCTGGAGGGGATGGCAAAGCCGATCCCGGGAGCGGCGCCGCCAAGCTGCTGGTCGGTCGCCGCCAGCGTGGGAATGCCCACCACCTGCTCCGCCAGGTCGACGAGCGCCCCGCCGCTGTTGCCCGGGTTGATCGCCGCCGACGTCTGGATCACATCCGGGAGCGTCGCACCCGGCGACCCGCCTTCCGCCGGCTCGGGCACCGTCCGCCCGACCGCGGAGATGATCCCGTCGGTCGCGCTGCTGGCCAGGCCCAGGGGGTTGCCCATGGCAAGCACGATGTCACCCACCTGCAGCTTCGAAGAGTCGGCGAAGTGCGCTGGCACGAGATGCGCGGCCCCGGTGACCTGTATGACCGCCAGGTCGTCCGGTGGGTAGCTGCCCGTGAGCCGGGCGGCCAGTGGCTTCACCGAGCCGGCCAGGACGACCTGGAAGGACGTGGCGGTGCCGACGACATGCGCATTCGTCACGATGTGACCGGCCGTGTCGTAGACCACGCCGGAGCCGAGGCCGGACGCCGTGGTGATCTCCACGACCGAGGGCCGCACCCGGCCGATCACGCTGACGTAGGCCTGCTGCAGCGCGACGCTGCCGCCAGCCGTCGCGGCCGGTGTCGCGCTCGCCCCCGGTGCCGCCGTGGACCTGCCGGTGCACGCCGCGCACGCCGCCATCAGGGCGAGGGCCAGCGTCCCCGCCGCGGCCCCGGCCCAGATTCCGCGGACGGGCCGGCCGCGTCGCCGCCTCAGCAGCCGGGCGCGCTCATGTTCAGGCCATCGCGCCATGTCTGACCACTCCTAAGGCATCGGCTCTGCTCACCGTCACCCAGCCGGCCAGGCCATCGCATCACCCCGGGAGGATGAGCGCACCCGGGTCCCTATATGGTGCCGCACGGGGACCGGGCCGGGTTCGAGCCGAGCTAGGCCCGGCTTCGCCGGCCCTGGGGCCTCCCCGTAGATCATGGGACCGGGTCTCGGAGCCAGCTCCTGATAGACGCAACGTCGATGGTGCCTTTGGTAGATGCGTTCCCGCTTGTCGTAGCGCTTCCCCAAGATTGAAAGTGTGCGAAGCGGTACCTCGCCGCGCTGTGCGGCGCTAGCCCGGTGGACGCCTCCTCCGGCAAGCAGCTCCGCCACCGCCTCAACCGTGGCGGGGACCGGCAGGCCAACTGCGCACTGTGGCGGGTCGCTATGGTCCGGATGTCCTGCGACCCGCGCACCAGGGCCTACGTCGCCTACAACGCCCTGTGCCGACCCGAACAGACCCGGCAGCCAGCGGCACAAGCTAGACAAGATCTTCCGGCTCACGCCTTGACATAGGAGCTTCGGGTGGCGACGGCGCGGTGCTGGCGGAGCTGGTTAAAGGCCCGCTCGACGGTGTTCCGCTGCTTATGGGAGGCGGCGTCGAAGGCGGGCGGCCGGCCGCCGGAGCGGCCGCGGCGGCGGCGGGCTTTCTGGTCTTCCTTGACCGGGATGACCGCCTTGATGCCGCACTTGCGCAGGCAGGCGCGGTGTGTAGGGCGTACCGGAGCACGAAACACGTTCCCGCTGCGTGCCCACAGCGCGTCGTACTGGGCCAGGTCGCGCCGCAGCAGCACAGCGTCGCCGTAGTAGCCGCGCAGGTTGACCTCGCCGGGCTTGAAGCCCAGCCCGGAGCTGCCACGGGACCGAGGACCCGAGGCCAGGCGACGTTCGCCCCTGGCAGCCGGCTCAGAACGGGACACCAATGAACCCCGGTGGGCAACGAGGCGCCGACGGAAGGTCTCGTCGAGGGGAGAGCAGAGATGTCGTGGATCGGCGGCGCGATCGGCAAGGAAGGATCGAGTGATGTTGGCTGAGGAGTTCCTGCCGGTCTACGACGTCTCGGATGAGGTCGCCAGGGTAGTCGCCGCCGACCCGTCGGCGGTGTGGGCGGCGCTGCTCGGCACCGACCTGATCGAGGTCGGCAAGCGCACCCCGCTGGCCGGGCTGCTCGGCGCCCTGCGGGTGCTACCCGAGCTGGTGAGCCATCTGCTGCACGGCGAGCGGCCGCCGCACGCGCCGGCCACGCTGCGGCTGCGCGAGATCACTCAGCTCCCGCCCGATCAGGGCGGCTGGGTGCTGCTCGGCGAGCGGCGGGGCGAGGAACTCGCGCTGGGCCTGGTGGGCAAGTTCTGGCGGCCGGTCATCGAGTACGCGCACGTGCCCGCCGAGCGCTTCCGCGACTTCGGCGAGCCGGGCTACGCCAAGGCGGTCTACGCGCTCAGCGTCCGCCCGCTGGCAGACGGGCGGACGCTGCTGTCCGGGCTGATGCGCACCGCGGCCACCGATGAGCACGCCCGCCGCTGGTTCCGCCGCTACTGGACCTTCGGGGTCGGCTCCGGCGCGCACATCCTGGTCCACGCGCTGCTGGAGATGGTCCGCGAGACAGCCGAACGTGCCCAGACCGCGACCCAGGTGCAGGCTGGATGAGAGCCGCCAGAGCCGCCGCGGTGGTCGCACTCGGCGCCGTGCTGTACCGCTGGCTCGTCCGCGAGCGCCTGCTGAACTGGGGTGCGAACGAGGCAGAGGTCCACGCCCGGCTGCCGGGCGACGAACTGCTCGACGATGCCGACGCGGTCGCGACCCGGGCGATCACGATCGATGCTCCGCCGTCGGCGGTCTGGCCATGGATCGCGCAGATGGGGACGGCGCCGCGCGGCGGCGCGTACACCTACGACTGGATCGAGAACCGGTTCGGCCTGAACATGCACAGTGCCGACCGGGTGCTGCCGGAGTTCCAGCACCCGGCGCCCGGCGACACGATCGGCGTCGGGAACAAGGATCCCATGCGCATCGAGCGGGCCGAGCCGGAACGGGTGCTTGCGACCCGGTCCGCCAACGGCAACTGGGCGTGGACGTTCGTGCTCCAGGAGCGTGACGGCCAGACGCGGCTGATCAGCCGCAACCGCTTCCGCCTGCCGACGCTGGCCTGGCGGATCGGGATGGCGCCGATGATCCCCGGCTCGCTGGTCATGGAACGGAAGATGCTGCGCGGCATCAAGGCACGCGCCGAACGGCTGGCCGCCGAACGCTCGGCGACTCCACAGGCCTAGTGGGGTGGGTATGCGGACATCACCAGGCAGCGCACGTGCTGGCAGCACATGCCCGCTGTCCCCTGCCCGTGATCATCTCCGCCGCTGCCGCCCCCGCGCCACTCCTGCCCGGCGATCGCCCCGGCACGTGCCGTCGTGATGGAGGATTCGCGTGGCTGATACGGCCGCCTCTCCGGCACCGGCGCCCGTCGCGCCGGTCGCGTGGACGCCACCGGCTGGGCTGAGCAGCGCCGAGGTTGCCGAGCGGCGCTCGCGGGGGCTGACGAACGCGGCCGGGGAGCACACCAGCCGCCCGGTCGCCGACATCCTGCGCGCGAACATCTTCACCAGGTTCAACCTGCTGCTGGGCGTCCTGCTGGCGGTGATCCTGGTCTGGGGCGAGTGGAAGGACGCGCTGTTCGGCATCGTGCTGGTCACCAACGCGCTGATCGGGATCGCGCAGGAGCTGCGGGCCAAGCGGACGCTGGACCGGTTCGCGGTGCTCAGCGCGCCCAGGCTCCGGGTGATCCGTGACGGCGCGCCGCGCGAGATCGGCGTCGAGGAGCTGGTGGCCGATGACCTGGTCGACCTGCGGGCCGGCGACCAGCTGGTCGCGGACGGGGTGGTCCGCGACAGCGCGAGCTTGCAGGCGGATGAATCGCTGCTGACCGGGGAATCCGAGCCGGTGGACAAACGGGCCGGTGACCGGCTGCTGTCGGGCAGCTTCGTGGTCGCCGGGTCCGGCGGCTACCAGGCAACCGGGGTGGGCGCCGAGGCGTACGCCCGGAAACTGGCGGCGCAGGCGCGGCGCTTCACCGTGGTGCGGTCGGAGCTGGTCGCGGGCATCAACCAGATCCTGCGCTACGTCACGTGGGCGCTCCCGCCGGTGGCGGTGCTGGTTGTCGTCAGCCAGCTGCACACCCCCCACCAGACCGCGAGCCAGCGGGCCACCTCGACCGTGGCCGCGCTGGTCGGCATGGTGCCGCAGGGCCTGGTCCTGCTGACCAGCATCGCCTTCGGCGCGGCCGCGGTCACCCTCGCCCGGCGCCGGGTCCTTGTCCAGCAGCTTCCCGCCGTGGAGGGCCTGGCCCGGGTGGACGTGGTGTGCATGGACAAGACCGGCACCCTCACCGACGGGACCATCGCGTTCGACACCCTGATCCGGCTCGATGACCAGGCGCCGGCCGAGGCGGCGCTCGGCGCGCTCGCTGCCGACGAGAACCGGAATGCGACGCTGGGCGCCATCGGGCAGGCCTTCCCGCCGCCGGGCTGGGCGCGCGACGATGCCGTGCCGTTCTCCTCCGCGCGCAAATGGAGCGCCGCCAGCTTCGCCGGGCACGGCGCCTGGGTGCTGGGCGCGCCGGAAATGGTGCTGCCCAGTGGCCAGGATGGGCTGCTGACGCGAGCCGCGGACCTGGCCGCCAGCGGACGGCGGGTGCTCGTGCTGGCGCGCGCGGACGGGCCGCTGGACGGCCAGGCGCTCCCGGTTGGCCTGCGCGCGGTGGCCTTCCTCGTGCTCGCGGAGCGGCTGCGATCCGACGCCCCCGGCACCATCGCCTACTTCGCGGCCCAAGGCGTGGCGCTCAAGGTGATCTCCGGGGACAGCCCGCACACCGTCAGCGCCGTCGCGGCGCGCGCGGGCGTGCCCGCTGCCGGCGAACCCCTCGACGCCCGGGACCTGCCGGAGGATCCTGACGCGCTCGGCGCCCTGCTGGAGGAACGCTCCGTCATCGGCCGGGTGAGCCCGCACCAGAAAGAAGCCATGGTCAAGGCCCTGCAGGCGCGCCGGCACACGGTGGCGATGACCGGCGACGGGGTCAACGACGTGCTGGCGCTCAAGCTCGCCGACATCGGCGTTGCCATGGGCACCGGCGCGCCCGCGACCAAGGCGGTCGCCGAACTGGTGCTGCTCGATGACCGGTTCGCCACGCTGCCCGGCGTGGTGGCCGAAGGCAGGCGGGTGACGGCGAACATCGAACGCGTCGCCAACCTGTTCATCACCAAGACGGTGTGGGCGATGCTCCTGGCCATCGCCGCCGGTGTCGCCCTCCTGCCGTACCCGTTCCTGCCCCGCCAGCTCACCGTCATCGACTCCCTGGCCATCGGCGTCCCCGCGTTCTTCCTCGCGCTCGCTCCCAACCGCCGCCGCTACGTGCCCGGGTTCGTCGGCCGGGTGCTGCGGTTCGCCGGTCCGGCCGGGCTCATCGTCGCCGCCGCGACGTTCTCGGCGTATGCCCTCGCCGATGCGCGCGGTCTGCCCCTGACCCAGCAGCGCACGGCCGCCACCCTGGTCACGCTCGTCCTCAGCCTGTGCGTGCTCGCCCTGCTGGCGATGCCGCTGACCTGGCGTAGGATCGCGCTGCTGGTCGCCGCGCTCGCCGCCTTCGTGCTGCTGTTCCCCGTGCGCGCCGTGCGCACGTTCTACAAGCTCGAGTTGCCGCAGGGCGCGATCTGGAGCACGCTGCTGATCGCCGCGCTGGGAGTCGCCGCGCTCGCCGGCTTCTGGGTCCTGTCCCGCCGCTCAGGCCGCGGACCGGCCGAACTGACCCGCGAGTGACCTGCATCGGCCGGGCCTGTACACGCCACCCGGCGTGCGCGCCGCTGTGGCCGTATGGCCCTGGTCACTGCGGCGCGATCTCCTGGAGACTTCGGCTGTGAAGACCGCGGTTGTGACCCCGCACGACGGTGACGCGCCGACTTCCACTTCCACCACACCCGCCACCTCAACACCGGACCGGGCGTAATCGGCGATGTCCCGCACGACCCGCCTGGCAGCCACATTGTGAACTGCTCTGGCACTGTTGCGGACGCGTCGCTGAGGGCATCAGCGGGGCGGATCCCGGGCACGACCCGGTAGCCGATCGGCCCCGGTACCGACACCAGGGCTAGCACCCGCCACAGGCAACGCGCGCAGTGCTCGGCCCGCGCCGGGCCATTCCACTCATATAGGCCCCGGCAGAAGCCGTGCTCGTCGTCAGCCAGCCACAGTTTCGAAACGAACCCCGGGAAACCCACCAACAACGGGTGCTGAGCAGGCTTTCCCCGCGGAACAGCGCATGCCCGGCGCCCCGCACACCCGCAGCCGGAAACGGACCACCAGGACACCCGGGTCGTCCGCCGCACTGCGGCCGGCCCGGAGCATGAGCGCGGCCACCGGGACGATCGCCCAGGTGACGTAGCGCAGGATCCGGTTGATGCCCTCCACCAGCTCCGAGCGCACCAGGGTGAAACGCCGCGCCTCGGCGGCCAGCTTGCGGGCATAGGCGGCCGCACCGACCTCGGTGGCCTGATAACCGCCGGACCCGGCCACCACAAAACTGCCGGACAGCAGCCGGTCACCGGCCCGCTTGTCCACCGGCTCGGACTCGCCGGTCAGCAGCGATTCATCCGCCTGCAAGCTCGCGCTGGCGCGCCTGGCCCGCGGCGGGATGGCCGTGGTGTATCGCGGCCGTGACGTCGCGCTGGGCCGGCTGGTCGCGCTGAAGCTGATCGCGCCGGAGCTGGCGGTGGACGAGCAGTTCCGGCTGCGGTTCAAGCGGGAGTCCGAACTCGCGGCGGCAATTGAGCATCCCAACATCATCCCGATCTACCGGGCCGGGGAGGAGGACGGCCGCCTGTACATCGCGATGCGTTTCGTCGACGGCGAGGACCTCGGCGCCGCGCTGGCACGACAGGGGGCGCTGCCAATCGATCAGCTGCTGCCACTGTTCGCGCAGCTGGCAAGCGCCCTGGATGCGGCGCACACCGCCGGGCTGGTCCATCGCGACGTCAAGCCGGGCAACGTGCTGCTGGCCGGGCACGTGGGCGGCCTGTCCACCCGGCACGTCTACCTCACCGACTTCGGCTTGACGAAGCGGGCGGCCGCCCTGACCAAGCTGAGCACGGCCGGCCACTTCCTCGGCTCCATCGGTTACGTCGCGCCGGAACAGATCGCCGGCGGCACCGTCGGCGCCGCCACCGACGTGTACTCGCTGGGCTGCATGCTGTATGAGGCGCTGGCCGGAGAGCCGCCGTTCCGGGCCGAGAACGACGCCGCCATGCTGTGGGCGCACATGGCCGGCCCCATACCGTCCGTGATCGGCCGCCGGCCGGATCTGCCGCCAGCGGCCGGCGACGTGCTGGCGCGGGCCATGGCCAAAAAGCCCACCGACCGGCCACCCACGTGCGGTTCCCTCCTGGCGGATCTGCGCGCGGCACTCGGTGACCGCGCCCCCGCACCCGGCAGTGCCCGCACCGGGCAGGGGTGCCGGTAACAACGGACCCGTGAACACCGTTACGGCGTCTAGTTTCCTGAACGCGGGCACGCGGTTGGGTGGGCGGGTTGGGTGGGCGGGTTGGGTGGTCAGCGTGGCCGGAACGGGTTGTCGGTGTAGCCGGGCCGTTGGCTGATCTCGCCGCGCTGGTATCGCTCGGCCTGCCAGGCGTCCCAGGCCCGCTCCAGTTGCGGGGTTGATGAAGCGGGCAGCCGCCGGCGGGCGCAGAAGGCCCGGAA
>Ga0335078_10001960_pt1 | contig 31129 bp, 29 predicted proteins | sample Lox_Sample_32_FD_206711 | JGI IMG/M metagenome (GOLD analysis project Ga0335078, IMG submission 206711) | Soil microbial communities from Loxahatchee National Wildlife Refuge, Florida, United States - Lox_Sample_3.2 | ecosystem: Environmental > Terrestrial > Soil > Wetlands | place: USA... | reverse complement strand
CCCGGACACCGGCAGGGGCACGATCTTTCGTCAGGGCTCAAAACCCGGGAAGCACCAGTGCTCACCAGCCGGCGGCCACTCCACCCAGAGTCTGCCGGATAGCAGTCTCTCTAACACTCATTAGGAACCTGCGCAGGCCATGCGAGTGCTGATCGTCGAGGATTTCGAGCCGATGGCCCGGGCGATCGGAGCTGGGCTGCGGCGCGAGGGCATGGCGGTCGACATCGTGCACGACGGGACCGGGGCGCTCGAGCGCGTGGCCGTGACCCGCTACGACGTTGTGATCCTGGACCGGGACCTGCCCGGCGTGCATGGCGACGAGGTGTGCCGGCGGCTCGCCGCGGGGCAGTCGCCGAGCCGGATCCTGATGCTGACCGCATCCGGCGGCCTGGCCGACCGGGTCGAGGGCCTGGACCTGGGTGCTGACGACTACCTGGCCAAGCCGTTCGACTTTCCCGAGCTCGCCGCCCGGGTGCGGGCCCTGGGCCGGCGGGTGGCCGCGCCCATGCCCCCGACGCTGAACTACAGCGATATCCGGCTGGTGCCCAGCAGCCGGGTGGCGTCCCGGGCCGGGCGGCGTCTCGAGCTGAGCAGCAAGGAGTTCGCCGTCCTGGAATACCTGCTCGCCTCGGCGGGCCGGGTGGTCCCGGCCGAGGAACTGCTCGAACGGGTCTGGGATGAGGCCGCTGACCCGTTCACCACCGCGGTCAAGCAGACCATGTACCGGCTCCGGGCCAAGCTCGGCGACCCGCCGGTCATCCACACCGTCCGGGAGGGCGGGTACCGCATCGGCGGCGCATGAGGCAGCCATGGCACGGTACAGGTGGCGGGCAGGCCGCCGTGACGTGACGCCGGGCGCTGGCTAGGGCAGTGGCATCAGCCCGTGCTCAGGGAAGACGGCCGCCCGGGTGGCCATGATGGTCTGGTCAACGGGGTCGTCCGGATCGTATCCGGACTCGAAGCTGGCGTACGCGGGGTCGTTCCCCTCGGTCATGACCTCGGGCGCGAGGCGGCCGGTGCGGCGGAACGCCTGCTCGCGCCAGGCGGCCGGGATGCGGGTCCCGGGATCGATGGGATGCCCGGAGGCCTCCGCCAGCAGATGGGTCCAGGTTCTGGGCACGACCTGGAGCAGCTCGTAGCCGCCTCCCCCGGTGAGCAGCCAGCGACCGCCGGCCACCTGGTGAGCGAGGACGTGGATGGCGGCGTGCGCCACGCGCTGCGCGTCGATAGACAGCCGCAGGCTGGCCAGCGGGTCGAGCCGGTGCGTATCGCAGCCGTGCTGGCTGACCAGGATGGCCGGCCGGAACGCGCGTATCACCGGCGGCACGACCGCATGGAACGCGCGCAGCCACCCCGCGTCGCTGGTCCCGCTCGGCAGCGCCACGTTCACCGCCGACCCCTGCGCGCCGGGCCCGCCGGTCTCGGATGGCAGGCCGGTGCCGGGGAACAGCGCCGCCGGATGCTCGTGCAGGCTGATCGTCAGCACCCGCGGATCGTCGTAGAACGCGGCCTGCACCCCGTCGCCGTGATGCACATCGATGTCGACGTAGGCGACCCGCTCCGTGCCCTGCCCCAGCAGCCAGGCGATGGCGATGGCCGGGTCGTTGTACACGCAGAAGCCACTCGCGCTGCCGCACATCGCGTGATGCAGGCCGCCCGCGATGCTCGCGCCATGCTGCGCGCCGCCGGCCCAGACCGCGCGGGCCGCAGCCAGGGTCGCGCCAGCCACCAGCGCCGAGGCGTCGTGCATGCCCGGGAACACCGGGTCATCCTCGGTGCCGAGGCCGAAATCCAGCACCGAGGGGTCCGGCTCCAGCCTGCTCGCCAGCCGTACGGCCGTGATGTACCGCGGGTCGTGCACGAGCTCAAGCTCCGCGTCAGTCGCGGGCACCGGGCACTCGACCGACACCCCGCCGTGGGCGAACAGGCCGAACGCCCGCGCCAGCTCGATGGCCAGCTCGACCCGGACCGGCGCCATGGGATGGCCGGCCCCGAAGTCATAGGCCGCCAGCCGTTCATCCCAGGCCAGGTACAACGTGCACGCCATGCGCTCACCCCCCAGTCATGCTGCCCCGCTTTCCGGGATTCAGGCCTGATATGGCCGGGCATCTCCCCCTATCCGCCCGCGCCGGCCAGGCAGTTGAGGACGGCCCGCCGGGCGGCCACCGGCCTGCAGCACCATGACCGAGCGGCCGGCTACGTCGAGCACCACGCCGCCGGGCAGCCCCCCGGGGCGGCCGCCGGTGCTGACCTGGCGCTGGCCCGGCAGCGCCGTGTCGAAGGCGACATGCCACCCGCCCGCGTGATCGGCGCTGGGCAGGACGAACTGCACGGTGTCGCTGTGCGCGTTGAACAGCAGCAGGAAGTCGCTGTCGCGGACGCGCTCGCCACGCGGGCCGGGCTCGGTGATGGCGTCGCCGTTGAGGAACACGCCCAGCGAGCGGGCGTAGCCAGCTTGCCAGTCCGCCTCGGTCATGTCCCGGCCCGAGGGGGTCAGCCAGCTGATGTCCCGCAGGCCGCCCTGGCCGGCCCGGGCGGGGCGGCCGCTGAAGAACCTGCGCCGCCGGAAGACCGGATGCTCCTGGCGCAGGGCGGACAGCGCGCAGACGAAATCGGTCAGGCCGGCGTACTTGCCCGCTTTCTCCCAGTCCAGCCACGACACCGGCGAGTCCTGGCAGTAGGCGTTGTTGTTGCCCTGCTGGGTGCGTCCCATCTCGTCACCCGCCGACAGCACCGGCACGCCCTGCGAGCAGAACAGCGTGACCAGGAAATTACGCACCTGCCGGGCGCGCAGCTCGCTGACCGCCGGATCACTGGACTCCCCTTCCTGGCCGCAGTTCCAGGACCGGTTGTCATCGACGCCGTCCCGGCCATCCTCGCCATTGTCCTCGTTGTGCTTGCGGTTGTAGCTGACCAGGTCGGCCAGGGTGAATCCGTCGTGGCACGTCATGAAGTTAACCGACGCCACCGGCCGCCGCCCGCTGGTCTCGTAGAGGTCGCTGGAGCCGGTCAGCCGCGCGGCGAACTCGGGCAGGATCGCGGGCTCGCCACGCCACATGTCCCGCACGCAGTCACGGTACCTGCCGTTCCATTCCGACCACAGCGGCGGGAACTTCCCGACCTGGTAGCCGCCTTTCCCGACATCCCACGGCTCGGCGATCAGCTTGACTTGCGACACGACCGGGTCCTGCTGGACCAGATCGAAAAAGGCGCCCAGCCGGTCCATATCGTGCAGCTCCCGGGCCAGGGCCGCGGCCAGATCGAAACGGAATCCGTCCACGTGCATATCCAGGATCCAGTACCGCAGCGAGTCCATGATTAGCTGCAGGGCATGCGGGCTGCGGGCATTCAGGCTGTTCCCGCAGCCGGTGTAGTCCACGTAGACACCCGGGTCATCAGCGGCAAGCCGGTAGTACGCGGCATTGTCGATGCCGCGGAAAGAAAGCGTGGGGCCCGACGCACCACCCTCGGCCGTATGGTTGTAGCCAACGTCCAGGATCACCTCGATGCTCGCCGCGTGCAGGGCCTTGACCATCAGCTTGAACTCGGCGACCTGGCCGTCCGGCACGGCGGACGACCGGTAGCCGTTGTGCGGGGCCAGGAACGCGATCGTGTTATAGCCCCAGTAGTTGGTCCGGCCCGCAGCGGCCAGCTCCCGTTCCGAGACAAACTGGTGCACCGGCATCAGGTTGACGGCGGTCACGCCCAGCCGGGTCAGGTGGTCGATGATGACCGGGGAGGCCAGGCCCGCAAACGTACCGCGCTGCTCGGGCGCAATCTCCGGATGGCACAGGGTCAGGCCGCGGACATGCGCCTCATAGATCACCGTCTCGTGATACGGCGTTCGCGGCGGCCGGTCATCCCCCCAGGAGAAGTACGGGTTGATAACGACATTGCGCGGCATGTACCGGGCACTGTTACGGGTGTTGACCGCCTCCGGCCGGCCGGGCTGGTACGAGAACAGGGCCTCGTGCCAGCGCACCTTGCCCTCGACGGCCTTGCCGTACGGGTCGAGCAGCAGCTTCGCCGCGTTGCACCGGTGCCCGCGGCCCGGCGCGTACGGGCCGTGCACCCGGTAGCCGTACCGCTGGCCCGGGCCGACACCCGGCAGGTAGCAGTGCCAGACAAAGCCATCCACTTCGGTCAGCTCGACGCGCGTCTCAGGCCCGCGGCCCGATTCGAACAAGCACAACTCCACCCGGTCGGCCACTTCTGAGAACAGGGCGAAGTTAGTACCCGATCCATCCCACGTGGCGCCGAGCGGATAAGCGGCACCGGGCCAGACCTGCACGCCACCGAGCCTAATCGAGAAACGCCAGAACGGAACTGGGCTGGGCGGGCGGCCGGCCGGTCACCACGGGCTGCGGGCACTGTTGGCTGCTTGCAGGGCACGGACATAGCCCGCGCGCTGATAGTCCACCTGATCGGTGTCGGGAGGCAGCGCTAGTTTCCCGCGCAGTTCGCCGACCGACGAGTACCCCTTGCGCGCCATCCAGTCAAGCAGGCCGGCCAGCAGGATGGCCGCATGCTCCGGGCCGTGCCGGATCAGCGCTGAGGCGGTCATCACGACGTCAGCGCCGGCCAGCAGGTACTTGACCACGTCAGAAGCTTCCTCGACGCCGGTGGTGGCGGCGAGGGAGGCACGGATCGCCGAGCGCAGGATGGAGATCCAGGTCCGCGCCAGCCGGGCCTCACCGGGACGGGAAAGTTCCAGCACGGGCAGCACAGCGAGCGTCTCGGAGTCGATGTCGGGCTGCAGGAACCGGTTGAACAGCACCAGGCCATCTGCCCCGGCCCGGTCCAGCCTCGTCACCATCTCGCCGGTCGAGCTGAAGTGCGGGCTCAGCTTGACCGCCACCGGCACGGTCACCGTGGCCTTGACCTGGCGCAATATATCGACGTGCCGCTGCTCGACGTCCTGGCTGGGGATGCGTGGATCGCCCGGTATGTAGTAGATGTTCAGCTCGATGGCCGCGGCACCCGCGTCCTGCATGGCGCGCGCGTAGCTGGTCCAGCCCCCGGCCGTGACACCGTTGAGACTGCCGATCACCGGGATCTCCACCGCCGCCGCGGCGCGCTCCAGCAGGCTGAGGTAGTGACGCGCGGGTGCATCCTCCGACGCGCCGAACTCCAGCACATCCGCCGGGAAGTAGGTGAGCGACTCGGCGAAGCGCTCAGTGCCGGCCTCGGCCAGCCGCGCGTTCTCCGCTGCCTCCTGGCGTACCTGCTCCTCGAACAGCGAGTAGAGCACGACCGCGCCGACGCCGGCGTCGGCCAGCCGCCGGACGCCGGCCACGCTGTTCGAAAGCGGGCAGGCCGAGGCGACCAGCGGGTTGCGCAGTGTCAGGCCCAGGTAACGGGTCGTGAGGTCCATCCGTCCTCCCTGCCGCCCGGCCGGGCAGCACTGAGACGCTACCCCGCGTGCCCGGCAAAGGAAATGCCGGTGCGGGGCGAACCCGCCCTGGGACACGAGCCGCCGGGCCGGGCGTCCTGCGCTGGCTGAACGCGGAATCTAAATGTTTTGCTTAACTATCTGCGGCGAAACCCTTCATAGACATTTGCGAGATCACCTGGCATCGTGATAGGTGGCAGGGCAGATGGAGGGCCGCATCACCTGCTCCAGTAAACAACGAGGTTTGTGCGTAACTGGTCGCTGCGCCATGGCTCCACGAGGCCCTGCGCTCCTCATGCAGGTCTGCCTTGGGAGTCACCTTGAAGGAAATACTCGACACCATCCTCAGCCCCGAAAGCGCCACCGCGGACTTCGCCGCGCTGCCGGTGCCGGAGACCTACCGGGCCGTCACGCTGCACCGTGACGAAGAGCACATGTTCGACGGCACCGACGTCCGTGACCGCGATCCGCGCAAGGCCCTGCACGTCGATGACGTGGCGGTGCCCGAGCCGGCCTGGGGCGAGGCCCTGATCGCTGTCATGGCCAGCGCGGTCAACTACAACACCGTGTGGAGCTCTATCTTCTCCCCGGTGTCCAGCTTCGCCTTCCTCCGCCGCTACGGGAAGCTGTCCGCGCTGACGGCGCGGCATGACCTGCCGTATCACGTCGTGGGCTCGGACCTGGCCGGCGTGGTGCTGAAGACTGGCCCGGGGGTGAACATCTGGAAGCCGGGCGAGGAGGTCGTGGCGCACTGCCTGTCGGTCGAGCTGGAGAGCGCCGACGGGCACAACGACACGATGCTCGACCCGGAGCAGCGGATCTGGGGTTTCGAGACCAACTTCGGCGGCCTGGCCGAGATAGCCCTGGTCAAGACCAACCAGCTGATGCCCAAGCCCAAGCATCTGACCTGGGAAGAGGCGGCAACGCCCGGCCTGGTGAACTCGACCGCGTTCCGCCAGCTGGTCTCGCACAACGGCGCCAGCATGCGGCAGGGCGACAACGTCCTGATCTGGGGGGCCAGCGGTGGCCTGGGCGCGTACGCGACCCAGTACGCGCTGGCTGGCGGGGCCATCCCCGTCTGCGTGGTGTCCAGCCCGGCCAAGGCCCAGCTGTGCCGGTCGCTGGGCGCGGAGCTGATCATCGACCGGTCGGCCGAGGGCTACAAGTTCTGGAAGGACGAGCGGACCCAGGATCCTAAGGAGTGGAAGCGGTTCGGCGCCCGGATCCGCGAGCTGACCGGCGGCGAGGACGTGGACATCGTCTTCGAGCACCCCGGCCGGGAGACGTTCGGCGCGTCGGTGTACGTGACCCGCCGCGGCGGCACGATCGTGACCTGCGCCTCGACATCGGGGTATATGCACGAGTACGACAACCGTTACCTGTGGATGAGCCTCAAGCGCATCATCGGCTCGCACTTCGCGAACTACCGGGAGGCGTGGCAGGCCAACCGCCTGATATCCAAAGGTATGATCCACCCGACCATGTCAAAGGTCTATTCGCTGGAGGAATGCGGCCAGGCCGCGTTCGACGTGCATCAGAACCTGCATCACGGCAAGGTCGGCGTGCTGTGCCTGTCGCCGCGGGAAGGCCTCGGCGTGCGTGACCCCGAGCTGCGGGCCAAGCACCTGACGGAGATCAACCGCTTCCGGAACGTGTGAGGGCGGCCCGTCATGACCGGTCCGCACCAGCCGCAGCGGCCGCCCGGCCGGGATCGCCCCTGGCTGATGCGGACCTACGCGGGGCACTCATCCGCGGCGGAATCCAACGCGCTGTACCGGCGTAACCTGGCCAAGGGCCAGACCGGCCTGTCGGTCGCGTTCGACCTGCCCACCCAGACCGGATACGACGCCGATCACGTCCTCGCCCGCGGCGAGGTGGGGCGGGTCGGCGTCCCGGTCGGGCACCTGGGCGACATGCGGGCCCTGTTCGAGGGCATCCCGCTGGAGCAGACCAACACCTCCATGACGATCAACGCCACCGCGATGTGGCTGGTCGCGCTCTATCAGGTGGTGGCGCAGGAGCAGGGTGCCGAGCTGGCCAAGCTGGCCGGCACCAGCCAGAATGACATCATCAAGGAGTACCTGTCCCGCGGCACGTACATCTTTCCGCCCGGCCCCTCGCTGCGGCTGACCACCGACCTGATCGCCTACACGGTCGCCGAGATACCCCGGTGGAACCCGATCAACGTGTGCAGCTACCACCTCCAGGAGGCCGGGGCCACCCCGGTGCAGGAGATCGCGTACGCGATGTGCACCGCGATGGCCGTCCTGGACGCCGTGCGGGACCGGGGGCAGCTGTCCCCGGGGAAGATGGGTGAGGTCGTCGCGCGGATCTCGTTCTTCGTCAACGCGGGCGTCCGCTTCGTCGAGGAAATGTGCAAGGTGCGGGCGTTCACCCAGCTATGGGACAAGATCACCCGGGAACGGTACGGCATCACCGACCCAGCCTGCCGCCGGTTCCGCTACGGCGTGCAGGTCAACTCGCTGGGCCTGACCGAGGCCCAGCCAGAGAACAACGTCCAGCGGATCGTCCTGGAGATGCTGGCCGTCACGCTGTCCCGGGACGCGCGGGCCCGGGCCGTGCAGCTCCCGGCCTGGAACGAGGCGCTGGGCCTGCCGCGGCCCTGGGATCAGCAGTGGAGCCTGCGCATCCAGCAGGTGCTGGCCTTCGAGTCGGACCTGCTGGAATACGGTGACCTGTTCGACGGCTCCCCGGTCGTGGCGGCCAAGACCGCGGAACTGGTGGCCGGGGCCGAGGCCGAGATCAGCAAGGTGCTGGAGATGGGCGGGGTCATCCCGGCCGTCGAGTCGGGCTACCTGAAGTCCCAGCTCGTCGCCTCGCACGCGGCCCGGCGGGCCCGGATCGAGTCCGGCGCTGACAAGATCGTGGGCGTCAACTGCTTCGAGACCACCGAGCCCAGCCCGCTGACCGCGGACCTGGACACCGCGGTGCAGCGCGTCGATCCGGCCCATGAGCTCGCGGTGCGGGACAGCCTGGAGCGCTGGCGCAGCCAGCGGGACCAGGCCCGGGTGGCTCAGGCGCTGGACCGGCTCCGGGCCGATGCCGAGCGGGCCGACACCAACCTGATGGCGGCCACCCTGGCCTGCGCCCGGGCCGGCGTCACTACCGGGGAATGGTCCGCCGCGCTGCGCGAGGTATTCGGCGAGTACCGGGCGCCGACCGGGGTGTCCGGTGCCCCGCTGGCCGCCGCGGTGCCGGACGAGGAACTGGCCGCGGTGCGGTCGGCGGTGGCCGGGACCGCTGCCGACCTGGGGGTGGCCCGGCTGCGGCTGCTCGTCGGCAAGCCCGGCCTGGACGGGCATTCCAACGGGGCCGAGCAGATCGCCGTCCGGGCCCGCGACGCTGGTTTCGAGGTGATCTACCAGGGCATCCGGCTCACCCCGGAGGAGATCGTCGCCGCCGCCGTAGCCGAGGATGTGCACTGCGTGGGGCTGTCCATCCTGTCCGGTGGCCACGCCGAGCTGGTGCCCGAGGTGCTGCGCGGCCTGCGCGAAGCCGGCGCCGCTGATCTCCCGGTGGTGGTGGGCGGGATCATCCCGGCCGCGGACGCCGAGGCGCTGCGCGCCCAGGGGGTCTGCGCGGTGTTCACTCCCAAGGACTTTGGTATCACGGCCATCATCGGCCGCATCGTCGATGAGATCCGGCTCGCCCACCTGGCCCGGCCAGCTTCCCAGCTCACCAGCGCCCCACGCAAAGGATGACAGACCAGCTATGACTACCGAAGCCGCCGCCACCACTGGCCGTCTCCGGCCGCGCCGCTCGTGCCTGGCCGTGCCGGGCAGCAACCCCCGTTTCCTGGACAAGGCCCAGGGGCTGCCCGCCGACCAGGTGTTCCTGGATCTGGAGGACGCCTGCGCCCCGCTGGTCAAGGAGAGCGCCCGGCACAACATCGTCGACGCGCTGAACAAGGGGAACTGGAACGGCAAGATCCGGGTGGTCCGGGTCAACGACTGGACCACCCACTGGACCTACCGGGACGTGGTCACGGTGGTCGAGGGGGCGGGCCCGAACCTGGACGGCATCATGCTGCCGAAGGTGCAGGACGCCGTCCAGGTCAAGGCGCTGGACCTGCTGCTGACCCAGATCGAGAAGACGATGGGCTTCGAGGTGGGCCGGATCGGCATCGAAGCCCAGATCGAGAACGCCCGCGGCCTGGTGAACGTGGACGAGATCGCCGCCGCCTCCCCCCGCCTGGAGACGATCGTCTTCGGGCCGGCCGACTTCATGGCCTCGATCAACATGAAGTCGCTGGTCGTCGGCGAACAGCCCCCCGGTTACCCGGCGGACGCCTACCACTACATCCTGATGCGCATCCTGATGGCCGCCCGGGCCCATGACCTCCAGGCCGTTGACGGGCCCTACCTGCAGATCCGCAACGCCGACGGGTACCGGGAGGTGGCCAGGCGGGCGGCCGCGCTGGGTTTCGACGGCAAATGGGTCCTGCACCCGGACCAGATCGCCGCCGCCAACGAGATTTTCTCGCCCTCGCAAGAGGACTACGACCACGCGGAGCTGATCCTGGACGCCTACGACTGGTGCACTTCGGAGGCGGGCGGGGCCAAGGGGTCGGCCATGCTCGGTGACGAGATGATTGATGAGGCATCCCGCAAGATGGCCCTGGTGATCGCGGGCAAGGGCCGTGCGGCGGGCATGCAGCGCACCTCGAAGTTCGAGCCCCCCCAGGCGTGAGGAGAGCACCGGGATGCAGTTCGGGCGGACCTATGAAGAGTTCGAGGTCGGGGCGGTCTACAGGCACTGGCCCGGCAAGACGGTCACCGAATACGACGACCACCTGTTCTGTCTCCTCACCATGAACCACCACCCGCTGCACCTGGATGCGAACTACGCCGAGCAGACCACCCAGTTCGGCCGGAACGTGGTGGTGGGGAACTACATCTACTCGCTGCTGCTCGGCATGTCGGTGCCCGACGTCTCGGGCAAGGCCATCGCCAACCTGGAGGTCGAGTCGCTGAAGCACGTGGCGCCGACCTTTCACGGCGACACCATCTACGGCGAAACCACCGTGCTCGGCAAATGGCCATCCAAGTCGAAGAGTGACCGGGGCATCGTCGAAGTCGAGACCCGTGGCCACAAGCAGGACGGCACGCTGGTGTGCGTATTCCGCCGGAAAGTCATGGTGCCGACCGAGACCTACATCAAAGAGCGCGGCGGCGAGCAGCCCGGCCGCCCCGAGCCCGCCAGCTGAGGAACGAAATGGGACGCCTCGCACAGACCGACGGCCTGACTGAAATCCAGCGGGACATTCTCGCCACCGTGCGGGACTTCGTCGACAAAGAAATCATCCCGGTCGCCAACGAGCTTGAGCACGCGGACGAATACCCCACCCAGATCGTCGACGGGATGAAGCAACTGGGTCTCTTCGGGCTCACTATTCCCGAGGAGTACGGCGGTCTCGGGGAGTCGCTGCTCACCTACGCGCTGGTCGTCGAGGAGATCGCCCGCGGCTGGATGTCGGTGTCAGGCATCGTGAACACCCATTTCATCGTCGCTCACATGATCGTCCAGCATGGCACCCGGGAACAGCGGGAGTACTTCCTGCCCCGGATGGCGGCCGGCGAGACACGCGGGGCGTTTTCCATGTCCGAGCCGGGCGTGGGCTCAGACGTGTCCGGCATACGCACCAAGGCGGTGCATGACGGCCACGACTACGTGATCAACGGCCAGAAGATGTGGCTGACCAACGGGGCCACCTCAAACCTGGTGGCGGTGCTCTGCCGGACCGAGGAGGGCCACGACGCGCCGCACCGGAACATGACCACGTTCCTGATCGAGAAGGAGCCGGGCTTCGGGCCCAACGCAAAGGTACCGGGCCTGACCGTGCCGGGGAAGATCGATAAGATGGGCTACAAGGGCGTCGACACCACCGAGCTCATCCTGCAGGACGTCCGGGTTCCCGCTGACCGGGTGCTCGGCGGCACCACCGGCCAGGGCTTCTACCAGATGATGGACGGAGTCGAAGTCGGCCGGGTCAACGTCGCCGCCCGCGGCTGCGGGCTCGCCCTGCGCGCTTTTGAGCTGGGCATCGCCTACGCGCAGCGGCGGCACGCGTTCGGCCAGCCGATCGCCCAGCACCAGGCCATCCAGTTCAAGCTGGCCGAGATGGGCACCAAGGTCGAGGCCGCCCACCAGATGATGGTGATGGCCGCGCGCACCAAGGATTCCGGGCACCGCAACGACCTCGAGGCCGGCATGGCCAAGTACCTCGCCTCCGAATACGGCAAGGAGGTCGTGGAGGATTCTTTCCGCATCCACGGCGGCTACGGGTACTCCAGGGAATACGAGATCGAGCGCCTGTACCGGGAGGCCCCGATGCTGCTGATCGGCGAAGGTACGGCCGAGATCCAGAAGATGATCGTGGGACGCCGGCTGCTGGAGGAATACCGCATTATTGAATAGCGAAATGAGCCCGGGCTGGTTCCGCAGGGCCAACGTCCCGCCACTTCAGGCCCGTCGGCTCTGCTGGATCTGCTGGCTGGCTGATGTCCTGATTCCTGTATGAATGGCGTCGGCTGATCCGGCCGGCCGGGCGCAGTATGGCCAGCACCACCTAGTGGACCAGAAGAAGGACGTGATCACCCGTGGCGGCCACAACCAACAACCACCGACCCACTGACACCAAGCACACGCCGGGTGAGTCAGCCGAGCCCGAGGCCACCGCGGCAGTCGGCATGCTCGACCTCGTTCTGCCCGACGCTACCCTCGGCACGCTGCGCCGGTTCTGGCCAGACACCAGCATGGTGCGGTACGTGACCCGGCTGGCCAGCCGTCCGGGCACGGTTAGCCGGCGGGCCGCCCAGCTGGCCGCGGAACTGGCCGGCATCGCGACCGGCAGCTCGGAAATCGCCCCGGCGCGCCGGGACCGCCGCTTCGCAGACCCCGCGTGGACCGAGAACCCGCTGCTCAAGCGCACCGTCCAGGCCTACCTGGCCCTGGGCGGGACGGCCGAGGAGTTGCTCGCTGACGCCGAGCTGGACTGGCGGGACAATACCCGGCTGAAGTTTGTGCTGACCAACCTCATCGCGGCCACCGCGCCGAGTAACTACCCGCTGATCAGCCCGGCCGCCTGGAAGGCGTTCATCGACAGCGGCGGGCTGAGCGCCGTCCGGGGTATCCGTAACCTGGTTTCGGATATGTCCTCGGCCCCGCACATCCCGACCATGGTGGAAGGTGATGCGTTCGAGATCGGCAAGGATCTCGCGGTGACGCCGGGCGCGGTAGTGGCCCGCACCGACGTCTACGAGCTCATCCAGTACAAGCCGAGTACGCCTACCGTGTACCAGCTCCCGCTGCTCATGGTCCCGCCGATGATCAACAAGTACTACATCACCGACCTCGCGCCCGGCCGCAGCATGCTCGAATTCTTTATCGCGCAGGGATATCAGGTATTCGTGCTCTCCTGGGCCAACGCGGGCAAGGAGGCCAGGACCTGGGATCTGGACACCTACGGTGAAGTAGTCACGGACTCGATCGGCATACTGCGCGATATCACCAAGGCGCCCAAGGTCAACATCATCGGCCTGTGCGCCGGCGGCATCCTGACCTCGATGGTCTGTTCGCACCTGAGCTCGACCGGGCAGCTCGATCAGGTCTCCAGCCTGGGCCTGGGCGTGACGCTGCTGGACATGACGGAGGCGGGCACGACGGTCTCGCTGATGAACGAGGGCACGGCCGCCGGGTCCATCCTTGCCTCCCGCGCCCGCGGCTACATGGACGGGCGCACGCTGGCCGAGGTGTTCGCCTGGCTCCGGCCCGATGACCTGATCTGGAACTACTGGGTCAACAACTACCTGCAGGGCAAGACCCCGCCGCCGTTCGACATCCTGTACTGGAATGCGGACACGACCAGGATGCCGGCCGGGCTGCACCGCAATTTCATCGAGATTGCCATGCAGAACGCGCTGACCAAGCCAGGTACCGCCAGCATGCTCGGCACCGCGGTCGATCTTTCCAAGATCGACGTGGACAGCTACGTCGTGGCTGGCATCGACGACCACATTTCACCGTGGCCATCGGCCTACCGCGCCACCCAGCTGCTGGGCGGCAACTCCCGGTTCGTGCTCTCCAACAGCGGGCACATCGCCGCGATGGTCAACCCGCCGTCCAATCCGAAGGCGACGTTCCGGCTGGCCGCCGACACCCCGCCCGACCACCGCGAATGGCTGGCCCAGGCCGAGACGGTGCAGGGCAGCTGGTGGCCGGACTACACCACGTGGCTGGCCGAGCGGAGCGGCGACATGAAGCCAGCTCCGCGCACGCTGGGCAACGCACGGTTCCGGCCGCTGAGCCCCGCACCAGGGACCTACGTCTATCAGCGGTAAGAACTCTCGCCGGGCACTACCCCTCCGCGGAACTGGACACCGAACCCGCCGCGGGGGGGTAGTGCCATTTCAGGGCCCCGGGGGTATCCCGGCGGCCGGCCGATCAGCCGGCGGCCGGCCGATTAGCTGCCCGCTCGGCGGCACTGCGCCCGATACAGAACTCGTTCCCGTCCGGGTCGGCGAATACCACCCATCCCGTCCCGTCCGCCCGGCGCCGGTCATCCAGCACCACCGCGCCCAGACCAGCCGCTCGCCCGATCTGCTCGTCCCGCTTCGTCGAGGTCGGCCACAGGTCAAAATGAATGCGGTTCTTCGCCGTCTTCCCCTCCGGGACACGCAGGAACAGCAGCCCCGGCTGACCTGGAGCCGGCACGACCAGTACCGAATCGTCCTGCGGCATGTCGCCGGGCCGGATCTCGCGCTCCAGCAGCGCAGCCCAGAACGCGGCCAGCGCGTGCGGGTCCCGCGCGTCGAAAGTGATCTCGTGGATCTCCAGGGCGCTGCCCTCGCTGTCTGTCATGACGCCCAGGAAACCATGCGCAGCACAGCGGTGCGGAACCGGAATTCCTCCCTGCCTGGTGCCGATCACGAAGCGGCCGGGCCGGCCTGGCCATTTCGGAACGTGAGGGCTGACGCCAGCGGAGTCCGGGCTCCAGCTGGCCAGCCGGGCATCACCGGCGTCCGGCCAGATGTGCTGAGCACGGTCCGGACCAGCGCGGTCAGCGATGCCACCCCGGCCGGGCGCCAGGGCAATCCAGCTTCACCCCGCAAGCAGGGGCGCCGTAACCACCTGGGAGCGTGACTGGAAACGGCTGACCGGCTGGAAGCGGTGGCTCGTGGTGGCCGGCGCGATACACGCGTCCTTCACCGACCTGGCGCTGCTGGCCGGTCAGCTCGGCACCGGCACCCGCGCCGGCCTGCCCGGAGCCCGGTCCCTGGACATCACCCGGGCCTACGTCCGGGCCTGCCCCGACCAGCACCTGCGCGGCAGGCCGCCCGCCCTGCTGGACCAGCCCTCAGCACACTAACCCGAGGTCACGTTCTGTTCCCCGTAGCCGAACTCTCGCTGGGCACTAACCCTCGCGGAACTGGACACCGAACCCGCCGCGGGGGTAGTGCCATTTCAGGGCCCCCGGGGCGGCCACCGCCAGGCAGGTGCCGCATTCGAGGCAGGCGGCGTACTCGACGGAGATGGTCCCGTCGGGTTCCTCGGTGTAGACGTGGGCCGGGCAGCAGGCGACGATGGCCTTGCCGGTTCCGGTGGCCTTGGCGATCTCCTGGTTGACCTCGATGTGGCATTCCTGCTCGTCGAGGTTGAACCGGTTCTTGGTCAGGCGCTCGGGGACGGACAGCGGTTTCATAGTGCGCGTGCTCCTGCGATGCCGTCGCGGACTAGTTGCCTGAGCTTCACCGGCGACTGGGCCAGCGTCTTGCGCGCCACGCCAAGCAGATGCTGGCGGGGCCGGGTGTCAAGGTTGAACGCGCCGTACATGACGTTGGCGAACAGCTCGCCATACTGCTTGTACATGCGCTCGGCTTCGAGGAAGGCCGGTGCCTTAGCGTAGGTCTTCATGTCCTGGCCGGCGTATGAGGCAAAGAATCGCTCCCGGTACCCGGCCAGGCCGGCCTTGGACGTGTCGCCCCGCTCCAGGGCGGAGCCGATGCCCTCGGCGGCGGCCACCGCCGAGGCGACGGCCAGGTCCATACCACGCACCGTCAGCCCGGTATTCAGGGTCAGCCCGGCCGCGTCGCCGACCACCAGCATGCCGTCCATGGTGATCTCGCCGATCATCTTCATGCCGCCCTCGGCGACCAGATGGCAGCCGTACTCGGCCAGCTCGCCGCCCTCCAGGTAAGGGGCGATGAACCGGTGCTCGAGAAAGTGGTCGAAGATGTCGGTGACGACCTTTCCCTTGGCCGTGAGATCGTCCAGGCGCACGACCACGCCAACGGAAATGGAGTCGATGTTGGTGTAGAGAAAGCCACCGCCCCCGACTCCCTGCGTGCAGTCACCGACCGCGGCGATGGCTACACCCTCGTCGCCCGTCAGGTTGAACCGTGCCTCGATCGTCTCCCTGGGCAGCGACACCACGGATTTCACGCCGACCGCCAGGTGGTTCAGCGGCTCGTCGTGGCGCAGCCCGGCCTCCTTGGCGATAAACGAATTCACCCCGTCGGCCGCGACGACCACGCGCGCATGCAGCTCGTCGTCGCCGGCCTGGACGCCCACCACCCGCCGGCCAGTGGCGCCGTCTTCGGCCAGCACCCGGTCCACCCGGACCCCGGGCATGAGCAGGGCACCGGCCGCTTCGCACTTCTCGGCCAGCCAGGCATCCAGCTTGGCGCGCAGCACCGTAACGGCGTTGACCGGGTCCGCAAGACGGGCGTCCTGGTAGTCGATGCCGACCGAACTGCCGGCGTTGAGGAAGCTGATGTAGTTGCGCGTGATCCGCCGCTCGACCGGAGCCTCGTCGAGGAACTCGGGGAAGACCTCCTGGATGCCGCGGGAGTACAGCACGCCACCGGAGAGGTTCTTCGAGCCGGGCGCCTCGCCCCGCTCGATCAGCAGGACCGAGCGGCCCTGCCGGGCGAGCTGGTACGCCGTGACACAGCCGGCCACGCCGGCCCCGATCACGATGACGTCGAAGTCGGGCTCAGCCGTCTCTGGCATCGGGCACCATCACTTCAGCGCGGCGGTGATCGCCGGCACGAGCTGGTACAGGTCGCCGACGAGGCCGTAGTCGGTTTCCTTGAAGACCGCGGCGTTCGGGTCGGAGTTGATGGCCACGATCGTCTCCGCCCCCTGCACACCGACCATGTGCTGCAGCTGGCCGGAGATCCCGACGGCGAAGTAGAGCTGCGGGGCGATGTGCGCGCCGGAGCTGCCGATGTAGCGGTCCTTCCCCATCCAGTTCAGGCCCTCGGCCACCGGGCGGGAGCAGGCAATTTCGGCCCGGGCCGCGGTGGCCAGCGCCTCGATCATGGCCAGGTCCTCCTTGGCCTTGAGGCCGCGGCCGACGCCGATCACCCGGGGAGCGGCGTTGAGGTCCACCTCATCGAAGCCGGACGTCCTGGTCTCGATCACCTTCATGGCCAGCGGCGCGGCCGCAACCTCCTCGATGGGCACGCTGCTGGCGCCAGCCGGCGGCACGGAGCCGCCGTCGAGCAGCAGTGCGACCGGGCCGGAAACGGCGACGGTCTCGTCGGCGATGTCCCCGAACACGGCGTTGACCACGATGAGCCCGTCGCCGTCGGCGGAGACCGAGCGGGCCCCGGTCAGGACGGCCGCGCGCAGCCGGGCGGCCGCGGCGCCGAGCAGCACCCGGTCGCCCGGATTGCGGCCGCCGAGCACCACCCGGGGCGGGTCGGCCGCGACCACGTCCGCGACCGCGGTGGCGTTCGCCTCCACCGGCGTGTCATCCGGCGCGCCGCACCAGACCACCCGGTCCACGCCGCCGGCCGCCACCGTCTCGGCCACCGACCGGGGCCCGGCGACCACGGCCCCGACCGGCCCGCCCAGCGAGCGCGCAACCGTGAGCAGGTTGCCGATGGCGGGCTGATCCCCCACGACGATCCAGGCGCTGACGCTCACCGTCGGGTCCTCTCTCTCATTCCGTGCGCGGTCACAGTGCGCCCGCCCCATGCAGGGCGGAGACGAGCTCGGCCGCGGCTGCCGCCGGGTCGGTGGCGTCGATGAGCTGGCCCTTGCGGGCCTTGCGGTCCGGCCGCGACCGGCCGGTGACCGTGACGACGGCGCTCCCGGCGGGCACGTTCAGCGCGGCCAGGTCGAGCTGCTCCACCGGCTTCTTACCCGCCGCGAGAAGGTCTTTCATGCCGGGCACGTGCGGCACCGCGGCGTCGGCGGCCGCCGCCAGCACGGCGGGACCGGAGATCTCCAGGACCTGGGTGCCACCCGGGATGGCCCGCTCGACGCGCAGCTGGCCGTCCTGGCTAGTCGCGGCGGTGACCTCGGCCACAGCTGGCCAGCCGAGCCGGCCGGCCAGCACCGTCGGCACCATCTTGGCCGCCACGTCGACCGACGAATCGCCGGTAATGACCAGATCCACGTCGCCGATGTGCCGGACCGCCTCGGCCAGCACCGCCGCCAGCTCGGCCCGCCCGGCGTCGGCCAGGGACTCGTCCTCGATGATCACCACTCGGTCCAGGCCGCGTGACAGGGCGGCCTTGGAGGCGATGGCTGCACCGACGCCCTTCCCCCCGGCGGTCACCCCGATCAGCTCGGCACCGGCCGCCTGGGCCAGACCGCGGGCCAGCTCCATGGCCACCGGGTCGTAGGTGCTGATGCCGGGCTTGGCCCGGCTCCAGTCCACCGTGCCGTCAGCACGGACCGTGGCCTCCTCCGGGTCACAGGTCCACTTGTAGGCGACCACAATTCTCATAACGCTCCTCCCGGGCAGAGGTCACCGCGGCAGGCGGGCGCGATGACCGACCGAAGACCTTCGCGGCAGCTCTCGCGCACCAGCCTACCGGCCCATTTTCTTGACCACCGCGCTGCCATCTATGACCATCTCGCCGCGCTGATTAGACGCTGTGGTCCTGAGCTTGATGATCCTCTTGTCATCGCGCTTCTCTGTCACCGTGGCTACTGCCGTGATGGTATCGCCGATCCTGACCGGGGCGGTGAATTTTAGCTCCTGCCCCAGGTAAATTGAATTCGGGCCCGGCAGCCGGGTGCCCAGCACCGCGGAAATCAGGCCTGACACGAGCATACCGTGCGCGACCCGCTCCTTGAACATCGACTCCCTTGCGTATTCCGCGTCGATGTGAATGGGATTGAAGTCCCCGCTAAGGCCGGCGAAGAGCATGACATCGGCCTCGGTGATCGTCTTGGCAAACGATGCTTCATCGCCAATCTGGATCTCAGCGTACGCCAGCTCTGGCACAGTCACGTCCCTTCATCAGCAGCGCACGGGTAAGCCTCTCGTGGCTGGCACTTCACCGCAAGGCGCTTCTCGCGATGACCATGCGCTGCACCTCGGACGTCCCCTCGTAAATCTCCGTGATCTTGGCGTCACGCCAGTTCCGCTCCACCGGGTAGCTCTCCGTGTAACCGTATCCGCCGTGGATCTGAATTGCCTTGCCGGCCACCCGGGTGGCAGTTTCCGACGCAAACAGCTTGGCCATCGCCCCTTCCGTGGAATAGGGACGGCCCTGGTCCTTGCAGGACGCGGCGCGATAGGTAAGGAGCCGGGCCGCATCGATCTCGGTGGCCATATCGGCTATCATCCACTGAATAGCCTGCAGAGTCGCGATCGGCTTGCCGAACTGGACCCGCTCCTTCGCGTACGCCGTCGACGCGTCCAGGGCTGCCTGCGCGATGCCCAGCGCCTGCGCGGCGATGCCGATCCGGCCGCCATCGAGCGTCTGCATGGCTACCTTGAAGCCGTTACCTTCCCCGCCCAGCAGCGCGTCGCTGGGGATGCGGCAGTTAGTGAAATACAGGGGTGGCGTGCTCGAGCCGCGAATCCCCAGTTTGTGCTCTGCCTCACCGACTGAGAACCCGGGGGTATCTTTCTCGACGATGAAGGCGCTCATCCCGCGTGTCCCCTGATCCGGATCGGTCTTCGCGAAGACGATATATATCTCGGCGTAGGGGGCATTGGAGATGAATATCTTCGACCCGTTGAGTACGTAGGAGTCGCCGTCCAGTATCGCCGTGCAGGTGCCCGCGCCGGCGTCCGTCCCCGCGGCGGGCTCGGTCAGCGCGAAGGCACCCAGGCGCCGCCCGGAGGCCATGTCATAGAGGTACCTGTCCTTCTGGGCCTGGCTGCCAAACGTGAAGAGCGGCCAGGTGGCCAGCGTGGTATGAGCCGTCATGATAACGCCGGTGGTCGCGCACGCCCGGGACACTTCCTCCAGCGCAATGATGTAGCTGACGAAGTCCGTCCCGGCACCGCCCACCTCCTCGGGGTAGGGCATGCCCATCAGGCTCAGCCCAGCCATTTTGGGGATGACTTCCTCGGGGAAGCGGTGGTCACGGTCGATCTCGGCTGCGACCGGCGCAAGTTCGGCGTCGGCGAACTCCCGTACCGTGCTGCGGACCAGCTCTTGCTCGTCAGTCAGCTCGAAGTCCATGTGCGTACCTCTCTCAATCTCGGCCATCCCAGGCTGGGCAATGTCTGCTTCAGGGCGGCCGGGGCGTCAGCGAGAACGGCCGGAACTCAGTTCTCCCCGCAATTCTCTCCAACTCGGTCAATTGCGTATTAGCTATGCGCGTTTAAATACCTGTTGATACAAAGCACTCCCCAGGCTATTTACGGTTAATATAGGCTGATCAGCGGCCCCCGCGTAGGGCCGAACGTCCCGCATGTCGCTGCCCGTGGTACTGGAGCGCCGTGAGAACGGCATTCTCTTACCCCGGGCACAGACGGCACACCGGGCAACGGCACCCAAGGTTGCGGACGTTCGCCCCTAGCCAGGCTCCGGCCAGCACAGCATTCTAGCCACGGCACCAGTACAGCGCGGGGCCGCGGGGCACCATACTGACCAGGGACGGTGCGGCCGGCCCGCCCGGATACCCGGGCAGATCCGGGCAGTCGGCAAGCGCCTGGACAAGTAAGGGGAACGGCATGACCGAACTGAACGACATCGTGGTGCTCTCTGCTACCCGGACGGCCATCGGCCGGTATGGCGGTTCGCTAGCCAGCGTCCCGCCCTGCGACACGGCGGCGGCGGTCGTCCGCGAGGCGGTGCACCGGTCCGGCGTCGATCCGGAGGACTTTGGCCACGCGGTCTTCGGCAACGTGATTCACACCGAGGCCAGGGACATGTACCTGAGCCGGGTCGCCGCCGTCAATGGCGGCCTGCCGGTGACCATGCCCGCCTTCACCGTAAACCGGCTCTGCGGCAGCGGGCTGCAGGCCATCGTCTCGGCGGCCCAGGCCATCGCCTTTGGTGACGCTGAGGCCGCGGTGGCAGGCGGTGCCGAGTCAATGAGCCGCGGCCCGTACTGGCTGCCGGGCATGCGCTGGGGCCAGCGGATGGGCGATGGCGCGGCTATCGACCCGGTGCTCGGTGCGCTGAACGACCCGTTCGAGAGCTGCCACATGGGCGCGACGGCCGACTACGTGGCCCAGGAGTACGGCATCTCGCGCGAGGACCAGGACGCGCTGGCGGTCGAGAGCCACCGCCGGGCCGCGGCCGCGGTAGCGGCGCACCGCTTCGACGAGCAGATAACCCCCATCCCGGTGCGCGCTAAGAAGGGCACCGTTGAGGTGGTGACCGACGAGCACATCCGGCCCGACGCCAACATGGAGTCCATGACCCGGCTGCGCCCGGCGTTCGGCAAGGACGGCACGGTGACAGCGGGGAACGCGTCGGGCATGAACGACGCTGCTGCCGCGGTCGTGCTGACCAGTGCGGCGTACGCCAGCAGTCACGGCCTGCAGCCGATGGGCCGCCTGGTCGCCTACAGCCACGCCGGCGTCGAGCCCAAGATGATGGGCATCGGCCCGGTGCCAGCGGTCCGGAAGGTACTGGACCGGAGCGGCCTGAAACTCGACGAGCTCGACGTGATCGAGCTGAACGAGGCATTTGCCGCTCAGGCGCTCGCGGTCATGCGCGACCTTGGCCTGCCGCCCGACCGGACCAACCCCAACGGCAGTGGCATCTCGCTGGGCCATCCGGTCGCCGCGACCGGCGCCATCCTTACCGTCAAGGCACTGTATGAGCTGAAGCGGACGTCCGGCCGGTATGCACTGGTCACCATGTGCATCGGCGGCGGCCAGGGCATCGCTGCCATCTACGAGCGTATGTGATCACCGGGCGCCATCGGGCAGCCAGCACGGCACCGCCTGCTGCCCGGCCCTGGGCATCCGCGTGACGCAGAGCTGCCGGCCCGGCCCGGACTAGCACCCGTGCCGGGCCGGCAGCCGCGGGTCCCCACACTCGCCGGCGCTACGCCGAGTTCAGCGACCTGGGCCGCCGGCTCCTTGGCGGGTCATTCCTTGTCCTCGGCCAGATAGACCAGGCCGGCGATGTCGCGAAGCGTCGCGTCCGCCAGATCGGTGGCGTTCTCCACATGGTGACGGACCGGCTCATCCGTGGGATCTTGCACCCACATCGTGTACGGCCCGGTCAGGACGGCGTGCACATCATGCACGTCACGCTCATCAGCCTCGAAGAGCTCTCCTGTGTCGGTGTCGAACGACGCCTGAATGATTATCTTCATGCAGCGGACCCTAGCCGTCCCGGCGGGACAGGGCCATCCCGGCCGCCACCCGGCGGCGCATGGCCGATCATGATGTACCCGGTGCCAAGACCCACCTCACGGACGTGGACGTCCTCGACCATCTCCTCGAGATGACGCCATGGCCGGCCGAATCCGCTGAAGCTCCGCACATACGGAGCGTGCAGCACAGTGACCAGAACGTTCGGGGCCACCATCATCGGCGCCGCCCACTTGCCGCCACCAGCGGCGACCCACCCCCCCGGGCGCAGCTTGCCCATGACATTGCGCAGCGCGCAGGGCGATTGCAGGATGTCGTGGACGGCACAGAACAGGGCGGCGTCCGCGGCCACCGGGATCTGCGCATCCTCGGCCGGGGATTGCAGGACCCTGACGTTACGCCAGCCCTCGCATTCGATGCGCTCGCGGGCTTGCGCCGCCATCTCGGGGGACTCCTCGATGCCGATGACCGCGCCCCGCGGGCCCACCTTTTCCCGGAGCAAGCCTGAGCACAACCCCGTCCCGCATCCCACGTCGAGGACCACTTCCCCGCGGCGGAGCGGGAGCGCGTCCACGATGGCCCGGCGGTAAGGCCGTAATGCGCCAGTACGGCGATTGTAGGACCGGGCACTCTCGCTGTACGCGGGCTGCCGGTCAGCCTGCGGGCCGCAGCGATGCGCGGCCGGCCCAGGGGTATGTGCGTTGCTCATAATCCTCGTCCCAACTTCGCTTGGAGGGGTCTGTCCCGTAGTGCTCCGGCGACCATGCGTGACGAACCCACCCTAGCCAGGGGCTGGCCGCACCCGTGTAACCGCTATGTGAGTTCTGGGTTACAGATGCTTACACCCACCGGTTCGCCCTGGTCACAGCCGCATCCGAGGGTGGCCCGGCGGACTTTCGGCCCGGCCAGTAAGGGCTTGCGCCTCTGGTACCGGTGTCTGGCCATCACGACGATGGCGGCAAGCAGTGGGTACTGGAATAGCGGGGCGACGCCATGTACCGAAATGAGATCACGTGGAGAATCCGGCTGACCCTGTCCGACGATCCGCAAAGCCGCGCCCAGTTTCAGCAGGTGCTCTGTGACCAGCCGGTGAGCGCCTTCCGGCTTGTGCCACGCAGTACCGGCCGGGCCGGGGTAACGGGTGAGGTACTGATCGAGCTGGCCCAGGGCGAGGCCCTGGGCACCCTGCTCGGTGCGCTGCACACCATCAGCCCGCAGGTCTTCGTGACCCGCGCTGACTGGCCACCCCCGGTGGACACCAGCACGGAGTTCCGCGCGTCACAGTAACTCCGCCACGTGCCCGGACCGCCAGCCCGGCGCCATAGCCTGGTGGGCGCTACGTTGAGCGCGGAACCTGGCCAGGCAATCCGGCACCGTGCCGGTGGCCTGGCCGAGCTGGAGGTACAGGCTGATGATGGCTGACCGGCCCCAGTCGGTGGAAACGGGCCGCAACCGGCGGCCGGCGGCCAGGGTGCGCACTCTGGTCAGGGGCTGGCCACGGCGCGCAGCGGCCGGCGAGCAGACGCGAACCCTGGCTCTGCCTGGCCGGGCGCTGCGGGTCGCCGTGCGCAACGGGAACTCCCGGTGGGCGCCGCTGCTGCTGTGCAATGGCATCGGCGCCCGCCTGGAGCTCCTGCAGCCGTTCGTCGACGCTCTCGACCCGCGGCGGACGGTGATCCGGTTCGACCTGCCCGGTATCGGCGGGTCCCCGCCGCCGGTCATCCCGTACCACCTGTGGACCTCGGCCCCGCTGCTCACCGACCTGCTCGATCAGCTCGGCTACGAGCAGGCCGATGTGCTGGGCATCTCCTGGGGGGGCGGGCTCGCCCAGCAGTTCGCGCTGCGCTACCCGAACCGGGTGCGCCGCCTGGTGCTGGTGGCCACCGGCACCGGGGCGCTGATGATACCCGGCCACCCCCGCGTCCTGCGGCACATGCTGACCCCGCGGCGGCACCACGACCCGGACTACGCGACCAGCATCGCCGGTGAGATCTATGGCGGCAGCCTGCGCACCGACCCCGCACACGCCAACGGCCTGCTGCACGCGGCACCACTCCCCGGGCCCGGCCGGGGCTACTACTACCAGCTGCTGGCCGCGGCCGGCTGGACCAGCCTCCCGATGCTGCCGCGGCTGCGCCCGCCCACCCTCATCCTCGCGGGCGACGACGACCCGCTCACCCCGGTGGCCAACGCGCGGATCATGCACCGGCTGATCCCGCACAGCGAACTGCACATCTACCACGGCGGCCACCTCGACCTCATCACCCGCCCCAAGCCCATGGCCAGCCTCGTCGAGGCCTTCCTGAACAGCCAGACCGGGGCCCCCGGCAGCACCACCGGCGGGCCGCCGGCCGGACCCGGCAGGCGGGCCGATGCCCGGCGCCGGATACGGCGCATCCGGGGGTTAGTCCGGCGCTGGGCTTACCCGCGACCACGCCAGCAGGTCTCGCCCACGCGGGCGGATGGCCCAGGCGTCCTCCCAGTCCAGATCAATCGCGGCCAGGTCGGTGATGGCCGCCCGGCCGGACTGGCCGGGCCCGGCGATAGCCGGCCGAGCCGCTGGTGGCGCCGTGCCGTCTCTTTGGTGTAGATGGTGGTACCAGCGGTGGTGTCGAGCGCGTCGGCGTGCTTGTCTATCTCGGCGAGCAGCTGCCGGGCGGCGGTCAGGTCGGCCCGGTCCAGCGCCACATCAACGCCGTGCGGGCCGCGTAATACGGCCGGTGATGGCCGCCGATCCGCGCGGCCGCCTCCAGGTACCGGGTAGCGGCCTGCCAGGCGGCATCCAGATCCCTGTCGGCCCGGCACGCCGCAGCTAGCACGTCAAGGCTGTTGCACAGCGGATTTGTCGCCGAGCGGTTCAGCCAGCAGCACGGCGGTGCGGGCCTCCCGGCGCGCGATGGCCGCATCATCGGCATCCAGCGCACACCACGCCAGCCCTTGGTGCGCGACGCTCCGCTCCCAGGAGGTGGCGGCGGGGTCGTCGAGGATGGCCTGGTAATGCGGGCCGGCCTCCCCAGGTCGCCCGGCATTGCGGAGGATGTCCCCCAGCGTGAAATGCGCTATCCCCCATCAGCCGCAGGGCACTCGCCTCGATCCAAAGCGCCCGGACCAGCAGCACTGGATCATCCAGTTCCCGGGCCGCCTGCACCGTCCGGGAAGCCGCCGCCACCGCTTCCCGGTAGCGGTCCTCCCCGTAGGCGGCCCAGGCCTCATCAACCAGCAGCCCAGCCGTCCACGGCCCCCGCCCCTCAGCCATGGACGTGAAGCTTATTCCCGCCCTTCGCGCACTCGGGGAGGCCGCTACTGCATGGGGTTCCCGCGCGCTGCGCGGGTCGGAGCGGCCCGCGCTGAGCCGGTTTATCTTTAGCGCGCGTGCCGGGCTCGGCGGTGCTGCGCGGAAACAATTACGAAATAAGCGTTCAGCCTGGGGATGCGACTGACCAGGCGGCGGGCAACGTGGGGGCATGGGAACGCCCGCCCCGTCCCGGGAGCCGAAGCTGGAACGCGCCATGCCCGCCGGCGCCGTACCCGGATCCACCATCGCAGAAGACACCGGGGCAGGGGTGCTCCCGCAGCGCGCGACCTGGGTCTGGTGCCAGGTGCTCGACCGGCGCTACTTCCGCAGGCCGGACGCCTTAAGTGCCCGGCGTACTGCTGGCCAGCACCGACGGCGCCGGCTGGACCGTCGAGACCGCAGACCTCCGCCTCACCGAACGCGACCGCGGTCACCAGCGAGTGAGTGCTGACCCGCTCGGCGATGGCCCGCAACTCATCGTGCGCCGGCATGGCCGGATCATCGCGTACTGCACGGACGCGAGCGACCTCGGCGGCCTGGGCGTGGACCTGTCGCGGATGGCCGTTAGCACCCGATCGTGATCATGGCATCTACGCGTGGGGATAGCTGTTCACGCTCACTCGGTCCACTCGGAAAGCAGCCACTGCCATGCTGCGTCGCACAGCCCATGTCACCCGCGGTGGCTTGACATATGCCGATAGCGGAATATGTTGGTCACGTGGCCCGCGCTGCTACAACGTCGGACGTCTTCAACGCCATCGCCGAGCCGCACCGTCGCGAGATCCTGGACGCGCTGATGGCAGGCGAGAAGGCGGTCGGGGCGATCGTGAACGACCTCTCGATGTCCCAGCCTCAGGTGTCAAAACACCTGCGGGTGCTCAGCGAGGTGGGACTCGTCCGGTGCCGGGCGCAGGGGCGCCACCGGCTGTACCGCGCGGAACCCGTGCGCCTGCGGCCGTTGCAGGAGTGGCTGGCCAAGTACGAGCAGGCCTGGAACGACCGGCTAGACCGGATGGATGACTACCTGCAGGAGCTACAACAACAGGGAGAGCAGCAGTGACACTCAACCGGCACGGATCGGCAGTCATCGAATTCCCGAACGATCTCGAGATCGTCATCACCCGGGAGTTCGACGCCCCGATCGCACTGGTCTTCGATGTCTTGACGAAGCCCGAGCATGTGCGCAAGTGGTTCGCCCCATTTGGCGAGGAGGTGACGGTCTGCTCGATCGACCTGCGCGTCGGAGGCGACTACCACATCGTCATGGTGACCAGCGACGGCACCGAGTGCTCGTTCCGGGGAACCTACCTGGAGGTCGAGCCGCCGGCCCGGACCGTCGCGACGTGGCTGTTCGAAGGGTGGCCCGATGCGCATGCCATCGAGTCGACGGATCTGCACGAGACTGACGGAGTGACGACGCTGACGGACCGGCTGGCGTTCCGTGACAAGGCTGGCCGTGACCACATGACCAAGACCGATGGCTTCGAAGCGAGCTTCGACAACGTCGAAGATCTCTTGAGGTCACTGCTCGATCCAAACGGAACCGTCTCTGGGTGACTGAGGTGCCGGGCGGGGGCCTCGAGGTACGGGTGGCCGGGCGAGCAGATAGGCCGGAGACCGCCCAGATGCTCGCCCGCGCGTTCCATGACGATCCGGCGTTCCGCTGGATGCTTCCGGCTGAGGGCTCACGGCATCGGCGCCTGCGCCGCTATTTCGCGACCGAACTGCACCATGAGTCGCTTCGGCACGGCGCGGTGGAACTGGCCTGTGCCGGTGGGCGCGTAGCCGGAGCCGCCGTGTGGTTCCCGCCCGGCACCTGGTCCGGGACCGCAGCGTCCGCCCTGCCCGGCTATCTGCGGGCCTTCGGCCGCCGTTTCGTCACCGCCTCGCAGTACCAGACCGTCGCGGTCCGCGCCCATCCGCGCGGGCAGCCGCATTGGTATCTGGCCGCCATCGGGGTCGACCCGCCCCGGCAGGGATGCGGGGTCGGCGCTGCCCTGCTGCGCTCGCGGCTCCGGCGGTGCGATCAGGACGGGCGGCCCGCCTACCTCGAATCCTCGAACCTGGAAAACGTGCCGCTCTACCAGCACTTCGGCTTCCAAGTCACCGGCACCCTGGGCCTGCCGGAGGGGGCACCCGTAGTCAACACCATGTGGCGGCCAGGCGAGCTCAGCGATGAAGGCGGCGGGCGAGCCGGCCTGTAGGCCGGGAGTTGTGCTAGCTGGTCCCTGACCTCGGCTCATGCAGAGTCCGCCCGAGCTGACCTGCGCTTGAGGTCTGAGCAGTTCTCGCACATCACCCGACGTTAGACCGGCGCTGGCCTATGGCCTGACGGGTAGAGGAACATAGCGGCCTTAAGCGGCTGAGCCCACTTGTTCATGCGGATGTTACGCATGGGAGCCATGTGTAACGCTGTTGTAACCTCGACGAGCCTACGCTTGAGGTTGCCGCGGTGCCGCAGCCCCAGTGCGGTGCCGGCTCAACCGATGGCTGCCGTGCCCACGCCTAGATGATGGAGGGGACAAGTGCGTCCAGTTTTTCGAACACTAGATCGATTCTGCCGGTCGAATATGCTGGTTATGAGTACATCAGTACTACTGCTGGTGCTAGGCCAGGCGTTCATTGATGTACTCATCCATATCTTCGGCGCCAAGACGTCTTCGAACGTCATCTGGCTAACTGCGGCCATTCTCATCAGTCTGGCTATAACAATCGGAACCCTGTCGAAAATCTACAAAGACATTGACATAATGACCGAACGTATCGGCCTTACTACAGCCTACTATCCGCTCGATGCGGAGCAAGATACGCCAAAGCGAGATCAGCAGGCAGACGAGCTCTACGGTGCTTGCGGTCATGTCGTCAATTCAGTGTCAGAGAAGCCAGGCTCGTGGATAAAGGCGGTGAACTCTTTTACCGAAATTAACCATCAGGACAAGAACGGTCACGTGGAGGCTGCGTGCCGTCGCTACCTTGCCACGCTGCGAAGCAAGATTGGACATATTCCCTATTCACGTATCATTCAGCTTGTAGAGCGCGATCTTACTGATCTGCAGCGACGCAAAGGATCCATAGGTAACTTGCTTCCCGAGACTTACCGCGAGCACTACTTGGAAATGGCGAGAGCGACTACGAGCTCGCATGGAAGGTTCGCGGCCAAGGTAGAAGCCGTTCGGGCAAAGTACCCAATCTCTTTTGTCCTGGTGCATGACGCAGACGATGCCGACTTCGGCGGTCGGCTGATATGGCAGATGCATGAGCACGTCTACAACGAGCGCGCCGACTCGGTACAGCTGACCGGAGTTCTTATCGTCACAGACCCCAAGGGGACCATGCTGCGTCCCTTCTTCGACTACTTTGAAGAACTCGACCGATCGTCAGCTCGTCACCGACTCACGCTCTCTAACCTCGAACTCAAAGAACGCGACATGGAGGAATAATGAACAAGATAAGTACCGCAAATATCAGCAGCCCATCGGTCACTTCTGCCGACCTTATTCGAGAGATGTTTGCCATCATTGATACTGGCAGAGACTGGCAGAAGTTCAATCAAGTATTTGCGCCCAACGGGGTCTACTTCCGGCCGGGGTATCCAGCGATCCGTGGCATTGAAAACCTGCAAGAATTCTACACTTTGACTCGCCAGGTCAAGCAGGGTCGTCATTACCTCCATGAGATTGTTTCAGAGGGTTCCACAAGTTGCTGCTGGGGTATGTTTAGCGGCACCACGAAGAGTGGAGAACGGGTCGTAGTGAATTTTACGGATTGGTATAAGTTCGCCAATCGCCTGATTACTTATCGCCGGACCTTCTTTTATCAACCAGTTATATGAGCGTGGTTGATCTCGTTAGTAGGAATCTGCCCAGCATAGGATTCTCGCCTCACCAAGACTTATCATTGCGGGAGGTGCCCATGGCTGCCTTCCTCCTAACCGCCATCAGCCACTGCAATCGGTTCGGGGTTGCCGACACCGACGTACGGTGCCCCGACTCACCCAGCCGTGATACTTCGATCGCGAGACCTGGAAGCCCGCCACCAAAGACGGCCCAACTCTCTGCCGATACCACCTTCCACGACCTGTTTCATACCTTCGCCAGCACGCACTGCGAAAGGAGTGCCCATCTCCGCAGGCTCCCCCTGGCTGGGCCTCAAATTGATCGCCACCCCGGTGGACCTGTACGGCATCTCGTTCCTGAAGCCAGCGGTCGTGTATGGGACGCACTTGACAAAATGTCCTGTCAGGCATTCATATGCCTAAATGTGCCCTGGCACACCGAAGTCTGTACAAGAGCGCAGCTCAGAGCGACCGGCGGCGGGCGAGCCGGCCTGTAGGCCGGGTCTAGATCCCGGGTCCGTCCGACCTGCGGCGACGTGTTGCGAACCCGTCGTGACTTGCGGTTACGCTCTCGGCACTTCTCGTCGTCTTGCGGCAGATGATGACACGATGTGCCCGGAATGTGCCCGGTCCGGCCTGAGCATGCCACGTGGACGTGAGCGACAGCTTAGAAGGTCGTTTCAGGCAGAGGGTCAAGCTGCTGCTTCCCTGGTGGAAGCCGGTTTGCTCATCGCTTGGCTACGGCTCAGTGTCTCCGGTTTCCGCTCCGTTCTGGCACGCGGCTGGCATGACCAACTTGGAGGGTCGGTCATCGTCCGCATGGCGTGTCGCGACTTGCTAATACCTATCCGCTGGCTAAGAGCATCTGATGAACCGTGGCTGACCGTGGTGCCCGCTGGCTGTCGTGGCATCTGGCCCGTCTGTGGCCCGCAACTCATACCTGCTGCTGGCTTGACCCTCTGCCTAACTGGCATACCCGGTTTTTGAAAGAGTCCACAACTCGTCGGGGATTCGTTCACGAAGCGCTGCGTCTGCTTGGCTCGCTTCCTCTGTATTTCGATCTCTAAGCGCCGACATGAATGAGCGGAAGAGTCTACTGACTGTGGGACTCCCCATGGTGTCTACACGCCCCTCAAGCTCGGCAATGGCTGACTCGTCCAAATCTAGTTCTTCACGCAAAGCTCGTGTGCAGAATGAGAGGATCTCTGAATAGAGAGTCGATCGCGTGTTGCGCCACCAGCTTCCATGTGCCAGCAACTGTGCTACGCGTTGTTCTCGTGTGCCGAGAACCTGCGGAACGATGACGCCGGTCAAGGCAACGATTGAAGAGGCAATAACCGAGATAAGGGCAACTATGGTGGTTCCGGTCACAGTGAGGCACCTACTTTAGAATCCCCAAAGGGTTAGTGATTGGAGGTTACACCCCGGCTGCTCAGCATGGCACAATCTTGGCGCTGAACCGTCAAGAGAGTCCCGACACTGCGCCGTCCTCCCAATAGGCGCCGGTTCTTGCCGCGGAAGATCAGAAGCAAGGTGGAGCGCCCGCAGCGCAGCGAGGACGTACGACCTTGATTGTGATCTGTGCGCGGCGACACAATGCCCGGCGCGGGAGGACCGCCCGGCAGCTCTTGCAGGCGCGGCAAGGGGCCGTGACGGCGAGGACCGCCAGCGGCGGGGCGCGGGGCTGACCGCGTGGCGGCAGCGGCCCGCGCCGGTGCGCCCGCGCGCTAGAGGCGCGGAGCCAGCCTGCCGCCTACCAACGGCACGTGCCCCTCTTCCACTCCGCCCAGCGGCGGGCCTCCCGCTCGTTCACCATCCCCGTGGTGATCCGCGCTCATGCTCAGAGCTTTGCCGAGGCTGGCCGCCTGGCGCGCGCCGGAGGCGTGCCCTTGAAGCCGTAGAGAAACTTGTCACAGGGATTCGGGAGCCAGCATGTGCTGGCCCGCTTGATGCTTGACACTTTGGCCTCGCTTGATGCTTGACACTCCCGTTCATGCTGTGGGAGTTGAGCGTGGCCGAGCAGAGATACCGCGCCGTGCTGGAAGTCGGTGCCGGGGT
>Ga0335078_10001959_pt1 | contig 31133 bp, 30 predicted proteins | sample Lox_Sample_32_FD_206711 | JGI IMG/M metagenome (GOLD analysis project Ga0335078, IMG submission 206711) | Soil microbial communities from Loxahatchee National Wildlife Refuge, Florida, United States - Lox_Sample_3.2 | ecosystem: Environmental > Terrestrial > Soil > Wetlands | place: USA... | reverse complement strand
CCAGAGCGTCAGCCAGGCGACCGGCGTAGAACTCGGCCAGCACGTCGTGCGCAGCCCTCAACTCTTCGGTCTTCGCATCCACGAAGGGACCATAGCTGGCGTTGCTGACAACAAACCCTCCGCGTCCAGTCATGCCGCAGATCGACCCAGGTGGCCGTTAACCACCGGCCCAGGAGGGCGCGGGTCTGTCAACTTAACCGAGGGCCGTGCACCGCATCCGCCGCACCCCGACCCGCACCACCACCGGTCGACCGTCCTACGGCACATCCGGGACGGCCCACTCGTGATACCCGTACCCGCCGCATGGCCGGGCGGGCGGCCGCATCGCGGGCACGGCACTGACCTGACCCACCGTCGCCGACCTGGCAACCAGGTGACCATGTCCACAGAACAGACATCATGATCAAAACCGCGGGGGGTAATCAAGGGGCCAGCCCCGCCACACTCGTGAAGATCCAAGCTCGGTGCCGACAGTCAGCATCCTCAAGGACTCATGATGCGCTGGCCCGTTTTATGACCGTTCCTGTCCAGGTTCCATCGCTGTACGGCGGGCGGCAACGTGAGAGCTGATCGATTTGGCTTGCTCGGGGGCATGATTTGAGAATATGGCGCGAATACGGATTTCCGCAAGAGGTCCAAGCGTGTCGTAGAGTTCCGCAAACATGGCACGTGCCTTAGAACGCGGGAAATCCGATGGCAGAAGCTCGCCGGGAAGATCTGGATCTATAGCGGGGAACTGCCTCCATGCGTCCATGAGAAGAATGCGTTTAAGCAGAGCCTCCGCAGTCCCGATATCGCCCGACCGAGCCCGCTCAAGCAATGGCGAGAACTCCTGCAAGAAGTCATTGTATGCCTCCGCTAGCGCATCGAGGTCCCAGGCTGACGCTGGGCTTTCCGGGCTCGACTCCGACAGTGACGACCTCAGTACCACGGCGTGGTGCACGCCCACCTCGGAGAGGAGTCGCGCAGCCTCGTCGCAACGTTCCCAGGGAGAAACCCAGGTGCCATTGTATAGCGACGAGAAGCCGAGCCAGCGTAGCTGCGTCCTTGCCACGTATCGCAATTCTCGCTGCGATTCGGGAACTGAGAAAACGACCACGGTCCACAATCGGTCCCAAGTACTACAAGTGGTGCCGAATTGAAGGATGCGCTGTAGGCCCTCTGTCAGCACTGAGTTGGCATACTTCGTCAGCCTGTAACCAGGACTGCCGTCGGTTCGGCTCCATTCGAGCAGACCGCGCCTCGAAAGTCGACTAATTGCTGCACGGGCACCTTGATACGAGATCCCGAACTCGGCGAGCACCGCGGTGAGAACTCGTGAGGGCAGAGATTCCTGATGGCCATACCAGTAATCGCCCAGAAGGGTAAGGAGCAAATGCTGAGGGCTCCCCTGCTGCTGCCGGGGCAGCATGGGAGCAGCATCCCACCCCCCGTCAAAGTCTGCTTCGACCTTTGTCATTAGCCTGTCACCAGTTGGCTAGCCGCCAGAACTGACCCGCTCCGTCCTGTGATAGGAGGCCGACCTGCGGCCGTCCTCCGCCTTGAGTTGCCTGGTGGCGGCAGCTATGGCGCCTCGTGCCCGATCTCCGCCCTCGGCGAGCGCGGACCTGGCCGCTTCGGGCCAAGGCCGGGCCTTCTTACCGGTGCGGGTCGTCAGCACGACAACGTAGTTCCCACGTACTGCGAGGCTGTCCCTAGCGGTGATCTGAAAGCTATAGGTAACTGAAGTGCGGCCGACGCTCTCGACATTAAGCGTTACCTCGATTGGATCACGGAAGAACAATTGGTTTAGATAGTCAATCTCGAAGTGAACGCGCGGGACGCAGCCGGAGGTGATGTCTGCGATGCCTAGGCTCTCATAGAGCATGTTCTCCGTCTGTTCAATCCAGCGCGTCGGCGCACTGGAATGATGATGGCCGGATGCGTCGGTGTCCACCCACTGAACCTGCTGCTGCACAGTGATACGGGCCGGCCCGCCGGATATGCAGTTCGCATCCGCCGCGGAATCGCCGGACAGATTCTCCGGCGCTTCAAGGCGTTCTTCAGGCAATGCCGCTATTTCCTGGTTCATGGAAAGACGCTATCGATGTTATGGTACTGAGACTCGATCAAACAGGCTCTCCCGTCCGAGTGCTGACAATTCCCAAGCGTGGCCGCATAATATCCTCAAACAGATGCGTCGCGCGTTCGCGGGCGGCCAGGCTGCTGGTCAGCTTGAGGTCCTCGTATCCGCGGATGCCATCCGGCAGGCACGCTATCTGGACTGCCTTCCCATGATTGCGCGGGGTAAGATGATCCATCGCCTCGCTCACCGCTTTCCTGTACCACACGATCAGCGCGCGTTCTTCCTGCCGGACCGCAGTGCGCCCGAAGGGATCAAGCCACGTTCCGCGCAGAGGGCGCACGCAGCGAAGCGTCCTGAATACGAGCGAGAACCATGGGCCGAACTCAAGTTTGCGCGTGAAACCCAGGGAGCGCAGTATCGGCGGATGAAGCCGGTAAGATACTCGCACAGGCGAGTCAAATGTCTGTCGTAGCTCACTCTTCCAAGACCCACGCAGATAAAGGCGGGCAACCTCGTACTCGTCCTTATACGCCATGAGCTTGTGGAGACCCTTGATGGCCGCGTGCGTGACTTCGCGATGGCCAGGGCAGGCGTCTTGTTCCCGTGCTGCGACATCGAGCACGAAGTCGGCATAGGATTCGGCATATGCCGGGTTCTGGTAGTCCACGAGATCTGCCACGCGCGTGCGCAAGAGGTCCAGGGATGAGTGATCGAGTCCGGACACCTTTTCGAAGATGCGCTCATAAGCCTGCCTACGCTTTGGCCGCCATGCGGCAATAGTCTCTTTTTGAATTTCGTCCGGGCGCGGCTTGACAGACTCCAGGAAAGGCAGCAAGCGAGCACGCTCAGCAATCCATAGCCTACCGTAACGGAACGCTTGACAGTTGCGTTCAACGGCTACACCATTGAGGGCGATTGCTTTTTCGATGCTGACCGAGGAGACCGGAACCGTTCCTGCCTGGAATGCTGCGCCTAGGACAACCATGTTGGTGAGAAGATAATCACCGAACAAGACCTCGGCTATTGTCCGCGCCGGCACGGTATGGATCTGGCCAGGTCGTGCGTACTCGCTCAGCCGCGCTATCGCGGCAACTGAATCAAAGCCAGACCGGACGTTCCGGATCATCTCGCCAGTGGGCAGGACATCAACGTTGATCACTGCTGCGGTGCGGTCCCGCTGGCACCGGTCGAGGTTAGCTGGTGACGAAGCAGCAACAACATCCAGGCCTAGGCACAGGTCTGCGGCGGCCTTGCCAATCTTATTTGACCAGACCGGTACACCCGGAGCTGCCAGCACCAGGCTTGATAGCACGGGCCCCCACTTCTGGGCGGCCCCGGTCTGGTCGTAGCTGAGTACTTCAAGGCCGTCCAGAGTCGCTGCTGTGGCAAGTATCGCGTTCAGGGTGAGAACCCCTGTGCCGCCAACGCCTGGGGCGTGTATCCGGTAGGGCCACGCGACCAAGCGCTGGGGGCGGCGCGGTTCAGCCAGGTCATCCGCCATCAGGCTGGGCGGATCGGGCTGATGGTAGCCGGTGCCCGGAGCGACCTGCACAGTGACGAATGCCGGGCAGTCACCATCCAGGCAGCTGAAGTCCTGGTTGCAGGATGAGGGATGAACGACGGTCTTGTCGCCGAAGACGGTAGGGCGCTTCTGCAGTGACATGCAGTTGCTCTTCGCACCGCAGTCCCCGCAGTTCTCGCAGACTCTTTCGTTGATGAATACGAACTCGCTGGGAAGCGGAGCAGCGCCGCGCTTGCGCAGCCGGCGGCGCTCGTTGGCGCATGACTCGTCGTAGATCAGCACGGTCACGCCTGCCAGGCGCTCGAGCTGACTCTGCACAGACACGATGTCCTGCGGGCGGTGCAGGGTGACCATCCGGCTCAGGTGGGCTCGGCGGTACTGGCGCCGCTGCTTGGTGACGAGCGCTATGGCTTGCACGCCCTCCTGCTCCAGCAACCTTGTCAGTTGCGGGAGGCTTCGAGCGCCCGGCGAGGTCTGCGCTCCGGTGTTCGCAATTACCCCGTTGTAGAGAATCTTGATAGTAATGTTGACGTCGGCCGCTATGCAGGCCCTGATGTTGTCATACGCGGAATGCCAGAGCGAGCCGTCGCCGACGTTTTGGACCATGTGGCGCTGGTCAGTGAAGGGCGCCAGCCCTATCCACGGCAGAGCCTCGCCGCCGAGCTGGGTCATCGCGGTGATGTGCCGGTCCGGCTGCTCCATGACGGTGGCAAAGCTGTGACAGCCTGGGCTGCCCCATGCTATGCGGTCGGCCGGCAAGCGCGTTGAAACATTGTGCGGGCAGCCTGAGCAGTAATTCGGGGTCCTGCCCGGCTGCGATGCATATTGTCGTGCGAGCACAGCCTCCAGCTCGCTCTGGCGCACGGAGAGCTTGGAGGGGGACGCATAGTCGGCGAATAGCGGGCCAAGGCGCTCGACCAGCAGGTCGGCGTCCAGCCCTCCTTCAACTGGTAGCAGGACATCGCCGGAGCGGTCGAGCTTGCCTGAGACCGGCACCTTCAGCCCGGCATCATGCAGAGCGGCCTTGACCTGCATCTCCACGAAGTCTCGCTTCTCCTCAACTACGACGATCTGCTCTAGACCCTCTGCGAACTCAGCAAGCGTTGAGCCGTCCATCGGGTAACAGAGCCCGACCTTCAGGATCCGTATCGGCGAGCGCCCGAGCGCCTCGCCGTCCATGCCGATGTCGGTGAACGCTTGCCGCAAGTCGGCATAGCTCTTCCCGGCTGTGACAATCCCGAGGCGATCAGCGTCGCCCGCCGCGACCACCTGGTCCAGTCGGTGCTGCCGGGCATAGGCGATAACTGCCACATGCCGCTCGCGGAACAGCTGCCGCTCGGTGTCGATATTCCGACCGGGGAAGAATGTGAAGTCGGTCTGCTTCTTGAAGCGCGTGCCGGCCAAGTGGAGGACCGGAGGCACGGGCATCCCGCTTCCGGCGCCAAGCCTGACGCTCTGGCCTCCGTCGCAAAGCTGGGCGACGAGCTTGAGTGCTACCCAGCACCCGCTGAAACGTGACATGGCCACCGCGTGCAGTCCGAGTTCGGAAAACTCAGCCACCGAGGCCGGGTACAAAACAGGGATGCCGGCGCTGGCGAATGCGTATTCTTCCTGGAACGGCATCGTGGAGCTGCTGGCTTCGTGATCTTCGCCCGAGAGGATCACCACGCCCCCGGCCGCGCTCGTCCCGGCGAAATTGCCGTGCCGGAGGGCGTCGCCGCTGCGGTCTATCCCCGGTCCCTTTCCGTACCAGTAACCGACCACGCCGTCGCATTCATTGTGCGGGAAGTCGTCAAGCATCTGGGAACCCATGAGCGCGCCAACCGCGCGCTCCTCCGCCGCGGCAGGCTGGTGCACGACTCCGAGCGAGGCGAGCAGACCTGACGCGCGCTGCAGCTGCAGGTCGAGGCCAGCGAGCGGAGAGCCCGGGTAACCGGTCACCAGCGCCCTCGTGCGCCGCCCGTCCGCCTGGTCACGGGCGCGCTGATCCAGGATCAGCCTGACGAGGGCTTGAAGGCCTGGGAAGAAGTACATACCCGAATCGGCTGTCAGCCGATCGTCAAGCGTGCGCTGAGGTGCCGTCGTATTCAACGGCGTCGGCTCCTCTCAGCGGGCACGGGCAGATGCAGACCTCGTTCCACGCGGTGGCGATGGCATGCATGCATGGGCGTAGCCTCACAGTTTTTAACACGATCGTCAATGTTTGTGTATCTGAATGAGGCGATCATCTGGTAATCGCATGCCGTCTGCGGGCCCGCACCGGGTGATCGTGTGGATCCAGCCGTGGGGGTCGGGGAGATTTCCGTACTGGATACCGGTCAGGTGGTCACGAAGTTGGGTCGTGACTGGGCCCGGCGTGCCATCGCCCACGCTCCAGCTGCCGGTCGCGCTCTTGACCATGCCCACCGCGGTGACCACGGCCGCCGTGCCGCATGCAAACACCTCGCTGATCTGCCCTGACGTGCATCCCGCTTCCCACTCGTTGACGGAGACCCGGCCCTCTTCGGCGCGTATGCCGAGATCTCGGGCGACAGTCAGCAGCGTGTCCCTGGTAACCCCGGGCAGCAGAGTGCCGGACAGGCACGGCGTCACCAGTCGCGCGCCGCGGCCGGAACCATAGACGAAGAACAGGTTCATGGTTCCCATTTCCTCGACGAACCTGTGATCGCACGCGTCCAGCCAGGCAACTTGGTCGCAGCCGTGCTCCTTCGCGCGGAGTTGTCCGGCGAAGCCCGCCGCGTAGTTGCCGGCAGTCTTGGCCTCCCCCGTCCCCCCAGGTGATGCGCGGACCAGTTCGGGCTCAAGCCACACCGAGACCGACCGCGACTGACCCTCCGCGATGTAGGGGCCGACCGGAGAGGCAATGAGAACGAATAGATAGGGGGAGGACGGCTGGCCCCCGGCCAGCCCCTTCTCGGTAGCGATCATGTATGGGCGCAGGTAGAGGCTCTGCCCCGGCGCGGAAGGTACCCACTCACGGTCCTGGGTTATCAGCGTGTCGATCGCGTCCACGAACGCCGTCTCTGGGAACGCCGGCATCGCCATCCGCGCCGCGGACCGGTTGAGCCTGGCTGCATTAGCTAGGGGCCGGAAGGCCACTATCGCCCCGCTGGCCTGTCGGTAAGCCTTGAGGCCCTCGAAGACCTGCTGAGCGTAGTGCAGGACGGCCGTCGCCGGGTCGAGGGGGATGTGCCCGTAGGGGAGCATGCGCCCGTCGTGCCACCCGCGGTCCCGGTGCCACGCAACCGTCACCATGTGGTCCGTGAAGACCCGGCCAAAGCCGGGAGCGGCCAGCAGCCTGCACCGCTCCTCGGCGGGGACGGGGCTGCTCGAAACCTGGCGGACCAGCTCCACCCGGCCTGTCCGCCCGGTCTCCATGCGGCATCGCTCCTCCCCAAGCCCGACGTAATCTGCTACAGAGTCTTGACGATCGTACACAGTTTTGTCACACTCTCCTACGAACAATGCGGACGCAGACTGGCATCAATCCGTCACTCTCGCTCTGCGAGCGGCGGACGAGACCTCTCCCTGCGAGACGGCTAGATGCACAGGTGCGGGGATGGACCTCGGCCTGGCTGAGCATTCAAAGGGAGCTTCAACCTGGCGGTTTTAGCGCTACCAACTTTGGCTAGGGGAGGAACAGATGTCGGTAAGCATCAGAAGACTGGTACCTGTTGCAGGTGCCGTGCTAGCAGCCGGGCTGTTCGCCAGCGCTTGCGGATCAGCTTCTTCGACGTCAAACGGCAATGGGTCGTCCAGCTCGATTGACGGCTCCAAGGCGTTCGCTACCAGCTGCGCCAATATACGCGCCAAATACACTGGTCTTCCGGCTCAGATAACGGTGGGAACTTCCCCTGACCAGCGGCCGTCGGAATATGTGAACCCGAACGATCCATCGCAGATCATCGGCCTTGAGCCGCAGCTCATGTCAGCCCTAGCGCAGTGCCTGAACTTCAAGTACACCTACAGCAGCCAGGGTTTCAATAACGTCATTGAGTCGGTGCAGAGCGGCCGGACGCCGCTAGGCGTCGAAGGCGTCTACATCACATCGGCGCGTGAGCAGATCCTCGATCTTGTCTCCTACCGCGTCTCCGAAGAGGAAGCGATAGTGCGCCCGGATCTTGCCTCGAAGATTCACAGCGTCACCGATTTCTGCGGCCTGACAAGTGGCGTAACGACCGGCAGCGTCGAACTCGCGTACCTGCAGCAGCTCTCCACCCAGTGCACACAGGCAGGCAAGCCGAAGATCACCATCAACACGTACCAGGACACCAGCACGATCGCCCTGAGCGTGGCAGATGGCAGACTGGACTTCTCCATCGGAGCGGCCGAGCTTGTGGCTCCTGAGCTGCAGGTCTACACGGGCAAGATCAAGTCCAGCATCATCATCCCGGAACTTACCTTCGACATCGGGGTAGCGATCTCAAAGCACGACCCGCGCCTCGCCGACGCCGTCCTGGCGGGCCTCAAGGCGATGCAGGCAAACGGGCTGGAGAAGCCGATGCTGAAGAAGTGGGGTTACCTTCCTGCAGATCAGGTGGCAGCCAAGCTGTACACATGACGCTACCCGCCATCCCCTGCACAGACCATGCGGATGTGCCGTCACCACAGCGCCGGACGTGAGTGGTAATGGAGTTCCTTCACTATCTCACTTTGCCCTTCCTGCTCGAAGGCGCTCTGGTGACGCTGGAAGTCGCGTTCGGAGCCTTTGTGGTCGGGCTGATCGGCGGCGTTATCTTGGCCGCGATTCAGCTTTCGCGGCTCCCCGTGCTGTCGCTGGTCGTGCGGCTGTACGCGGTCATCACGCGCGGCACGCCGCTGCTGCTCCAGCTGCTGTTTGTTTACGACGTCCTGCCCACGGTGGGCATCAATATCTCAGCGGTAAACACTGCCGTACTCGTCCTCGGCGTCAACACGAGCACCTTTTTCAGCGAGATCATCAGGGGCTCAGTGCTGTCGCTGGACCGCGGCCAGGCCCTGGCCGCTCGATCACTGGGCTTCTCGCCCGCGCAGGCCGCCCGCAGGATAGTGGCCCCCCAGGCGATACGGATCGCGCTGCCGCAGCTGGCCAATCAGTCCGTCGTACTCGTGCTGTCCAGTTCCCTGGCGTCGACGATCTCCGTCACGGAACTGACGCTCCGCAGCCAGCAAATATCCTCCAGCACATTCCAGATTCTGCCGGTATATACCGCATCGGGCGTCATGTATCTCGTGCTCACCTCGGCGATCTCTGGCGTACAGCTATGGCTTGAGCGAGTGCTCGACCTGGACAGAGAACATGGCGTATCGGCCTGGCGCACTTTTGTGGGCAGGTGGTCCAGGCTGGTACGGGCGACGAGCGGCACGGCGCTGGCAACCGGCCGGGCCTCTACAGTCACATCGGAGACTCCCCCCAGTAGCGCGCGACGGGCCTCGGCGACTGACGGCATCACCGGAGAGATGGCCAAGCGTGTCCGGGAACGCGCTGAGGCCGACCGCCAGGCGCCATCAGCCCGCGTCGAAGACTCGCCGATGATCAGTGTAGAGCGCCTGAAGAAGAGCTATCGCGGCGTTCCTGCCCTCAGGGGAGTCGATCTCGATGTGAGCCAGGGCGAGGTCGTGGCAATCATTGGCAGAAGCGGCTGCGGCAAGAGCACTCTGCTGCGCTCTATATCCCGCCTCGAGGTGGTCGACTCGGGCGACATCCTCATTGGCGGGAACCGGTTCGGAGTCGATGCCAGCGGCAAGCTGCTGCGGGGGCGCGCCCTTGCGCGGAGCCGCGCGCAGGTACGCATCGGCATGGTCTTCCAGCATTTCGAGCTGTTCCGCCACATGACGGCCGCCCAGAACGTGATGAGCGCCCCGGTCTGGGTGTACCGCCAGCCAAAGCCTCAGGCCAGGGCGCAGGCGGCCGAGCTGCTGGCCAGTGTTGGACTGGAAAGCCACCTGAACAAGCGGCCGCATCAGCTCTCCGGCGGCCAGCAACAGAGAGTTGCGGTTGCCCGGGCTCTGGCTATCCATCCTCGCCTCATGCTGCTCGACGAGCCGACCTCGGCGCTGGATGCCGAGATGGTCAACGAGGTGCTGATAGTAATCCGCGCCCTGGCCGCGTCCGGGATGACCATGATCATCGTAACGCACGAGCTGAAGTTCGCGAGCGAGGTGGCCGATCGCATCGTGTTCATGGACGGGGGGCGGATCGTCGAGGAGGGTCCGCCGTCGCAGCTCCTTGTCCGGCCTTCAACGCCGCAGGCCCGGGAATTCCTGCGCCTGATCGAGCATGAGCCATTGGCATCCGCCGACAGCACACCCAGAGGTAAGGGAGGAACCGAGCCTTGCTGACCACGGAGCTCGTCACATTCACGACCGAAGACGGCGTCGATCTGGACGCCCTGCTCCGTTACCCGGAGCGGGCTGCCTCAGTCCAGACCGCCGTGCTGTACCTGCATGGCAAGGGCGGGTCGTTCTGCGGCGGCCCGGGCCGGTTCATCCCCGAATCGTCGGCCGTCCAGGGCGAGCCGTGGCATCACCTGGCGATCAACATGCGGATGCACAGCCTGGGTTTCTCCCGGCGCAACGGGCCAAGGATTCCGCACCTCACCAACACCCCGCCGCAGGAATCATCCGCGGGCGGCGGCATGTGGGAGCGGATAACCGAGGGAATCCTCGACGTGCAGGCTGCTGTGGGATGGCTCCGCGAGCGGGGCTACAGCGAGGTCTTTGTGGTCGGAAAGTCATCCGGCGGGTATTACGCCACGCAGTACGCAGCCGAGGTGGGAAACATCAGCGGCGTTGTGCTGCTCTCGCCCGTCCACACCCACCGTATGCCGTTCCCCACCTGGTTTGCTAGCGCCCAGGAACGAGATGATACTGTCGCCCGTGCGCGGGCAATGGTGAAGGATGGCCGAGGGTACATGCTCATACCTCTGCCGGAGTGGTACTTCGCGATAAGCGCGGCCTCGCTGGTCGAACGCGCCGACGAGCCCGAGGGAATCTGGCAGGAATGGGCGAAGAAGATACAGGTGCCGCTGCTCGGCGTGTACGGGGGTGCCGAGGTCCCGGACACGGAGATATGGCACGCGGGGTATGCGTCCAGCGCAAGCACGATCCAGAAGATCGTCGAGCTGCCAGGCGCTGACCACAGCTACATGGGCTCAGAGGCGCTGCTCGCGGAATCTGTCGCCAGCTTCATCCGGGACGTCACGGGGCGCTCCGCCACCTAGCCAGAGTCAGGACACAGCAGCTATGTCACGTACGCCATTGCAGAACGCCAACCTCCCGGCGCCGGTCGGGTACTCCCGGGCCGTCCGCTCCGCCGGGACTGCGGCCATCTACACGTCCATGACCGCACCTATTAACTCGGACGGCGAAATCGTGGGGCGCGGTGACGCGCACAGGCAAACGATTCAAGTGCTCCAGAACATCCGAGATATCCTTGAGCAGAACGGCTCCGGGCTGGAAGACGTCGTGCACGTCACCGCGTTCATCACCCGCCACGATGACGTCGCAGCCGTGCAGACAGGTCTCGGTGAATGCTTTTCGCCGCCACCAGCGGTGAGCCTTGCACTCGTCACCGGTCTGCCGAATCCGGCCTTCCTCGTGGAAATCGCGGCCGTTGCGCTCACCGATGTGTAGATCACGTGAGCATCACTCGCAGGCCGACGGCGAGGAGACAGCCGAAGGTGAGGGGATATTTGCGTGACCGTACTCATCGCCGGGGCCGGGCCCGTCGGCCTAACGCTGGCCGCCTTTCTGGGGCGTTTCGGTATTTCGGCCAGTGTCTTTGAGGCCGGGCCGTCGCTGAACCCCCTGTCGCAGGCGTCGACCTTCCACGCAAGCACGCTTGAGCTACTCGACGAGATCGAGATGGCATGGCCACTCATCGACACAGGGAAGATCACCCAACGCCTGCAGTACCGGGACAGGGCAGAAGGACTGATTGGAGAATTCGACTTCAACATCCTCCGGAGCGTCACCAGGTTTCCAATCCGCCTGCAGACCGACCAGACTGAACTCACCAGGCTGCTTCGCAGCGAGATCGACAGGCGATACCCGTCCGTGTCGATTCATTTTGACAGCCCGGTGACGGCAGCAGCCCAGTCAACCGGCGGAGCCACCCTCATCACCACAGACAGTGACAGTAGCAGGCGGTGGCACGGCAAGATCGCCGTGGGAGCCGACGGCGCGCACAGCGCTGTGCGGAGATCGGCTGGCATCTCCTTCGACGGATCGACGTACGCGACCCGCCACCTTATGATTACGACAACGTACGACGTCACCGGACGGATGCCGGAGCTTGCGCCGGTGACATATATCTTCGACAGAGACGAACCGGTCGGCGTACTCACGCTTCGCAATTGCACGCGGGTAGTGTTCATGGTGTCCGGGCCGGAGCCAGACGGGGAGGTTCTCCGGCCGGAGAATCTGCAGCGGCGGCTGGAAGGTTTCCTGCCTCCAGAGCCCGAGCCTTATCCGATCATCGACGCGCGGATCGCGCGCCTCCACCAGCGGGTGGCCAGCCGGTACACATGCGGCCCTATCGTGCTGGCCGGCGATGCAGCCCACCTGAATCATCCGCTCGGAGGAATGGGCCTGAACGCCGGCATCCATGATGCCTACGCCCTCGGGCATGCCATCCGGCGAATACTTCACGACGGCGCTGATGCCGCGGCGCTGGAGGAATACGCTCGGCAGAGGCGGGAGCAGGCTATATCGCACGTCATTCCGGCAGCTGACGGTTACTCGCGGGATTCCACCGAGTCATCCCTTGAGGCTCGCAGGAAGCGTAACTCCGAGCTCCGAGCGGCTGCCGCCGATCCGCAGCTGGCCTTTGACTACCTCTACCGGGCATCAATGTTCGACAGCGCTCCGGCGCGCGGCGAGAGGGCAGGCACAGGTCATGAGCCGCACTGACGCAGGGATATTCGACACCGTGATACACGGCGGAACGCTTGTTACCGCTGACGGCACAGCCCACGCCGACCTAGGCGTCCGGGATGGGCGCATCCACGGCATCGCGCCCGACCTCACCGCAGGTGTGGCAACTGATGCGGTGATCGATGCATCAGGGCTGCTCGTGCTTCCGGGCGCGATCGACGTACACACGCACTTCGCGACCACCATCGGCGAGTCCCGCACTGCTGACGACTTTGAGAGCGGTTCTAGAGCAGCAGCTGCAGGAGGAATAACTACCGTCGTGAACTTCGCCATCCAGCTGCACGGAGCCTCCCTGGCCGAAACCGTCGCAGGCGAGGTCAGGAAGGCCGAGGCGGACAGCCACATCGACGTAGGACTCCACGTTGGCGTCACCAGCTGCGAGCCTCACGTGCTGGCAGAGGTGAAAAGCCTTGTGGACGCGGGCTTCACCTCCTTCAAGATGTTCACGGCCGTCGGCGAGCATGCCCTGTCCGACGCCGAAGCCCTGTCCCTGCTTCAGGCGGTCGGGGATGCAGGCGGCCTCGTGATGGTGCATGCCGAAGACGGTGCGCTGCTTGAACACCTGAGCAGTCGGCTGCTGTCCGAGGGCAAGGATGGTGTCCGGTACCTGAACGATGCCCGGCCAACGGCTGCCGAGGCTCTCGCGGTCGCGCGGATCTCCGAGTACGGCAGGTTCACTGGCTGCCCCGTCTACATCGTGCACCTGTCCTGCCGTGATGCGCTGGACTCGGTGAGGCGGGCCCGCAGCGCCGGTGCCGAGGTGTATGTCGAGACGCGGCCGGCATACCTCTTCCTGGACAAGTCCATCTACGAGCGGCCAGACGGCCCGAAGTTCGTGACCTGGCCGCCGATACGGGGGCTAGACGACCAGAACGCCTTGTGGCACGGCATACGGGTCGGAGAGATACAGACGTACGCCACTGATCACACCACTTGGTCACTCGCTGAGAAGATGGCGCCTGGCCTGACTTTCGCGACCGTGCCCGGGGGCGTGTCCAACGTTCAGACCAGCGTTGCCATGCTGTACAGCGAGGGTGTGCGGAAAGGAAAAATCTCGCTCAGCCAGATGGTCAGCCTCCTCTCAACGAACCCGGCCAAGATCTTCGGAATGTGGCCGCGGAAAGGCTCCCTCAGCATCGGTGCCGACGCCGACATCCTGCTCCTCGATCCGGGCAAGGAAGTCGTGATCGATGAGTCGAGGATGGAGTCGGCATCCGATTTCGATCCGTACGAGGGCAGGCACGTTGAGAGCTGGCCGGTGCTCACGATGAGCCGCGGCGATGTCGTGATGGTGCAGGGGAAGATCATCTCGGACCCGGGGCGAGGCCGGATCGTTAAGCGGGCACGATTCAGGGACCAGCGGCAGACGCCAGAAGAGCGCTAGGACGTATGCCATGGCGGTGCATCACCTGGAGTCGTCGCCCGAGACTGTCACTGACCTCTTCTCCAGGGATGCGCCGCCGGTCCTGACGGTGGATCCCGGAGACCGAGTCGTCGTGCACTCCCTCGATGCGTGGGGTCACCTTGAACGCCAGCGCTCTCCGGGCGAAGGGCGGCCTGGAAGCAATGATCAGCTGGATGCAGTCGCTCTTTGACATGGAGCAGGCGCACGCCCTAGCAGTCGCCAGCTCCACGGTCGACCTGCGCGTAACCCAGGTCGCGAACCAGGTGTGGGGCGTCCATGCGGTGTTCCCCGAACGGGCCGTCCTCAACACCCATGCGCCAGGGCTCAGAACGCTGTCCACTGCTGGTCATCGCCGGTACGAACCGAGCGGATCCTGATCTGGAGCTCACGGCGAGCCGCAGTATCGGAGTGGCCGTCGCGCAGAAGCGCGCTAATGGTCGATAGTTCTCGGATCTCGCGCAAGATCGGGTATCCGGCCCAGGACCGGATGTCGTGCCCGTACGCGGCGATGAACGCATCGCGCTGAGCTGCCGGGAGTCCGAATCTGGATGCTTGAAGCGTGGGGATGAGATCGACTTCCCGAGGGCCGGTGCTGACCGCATCCCAGTCGGCGAGGATTATGCGGTGACCGTCCCGGAGCAGATTGCCCCGCAGTCCCTCGGCCATCAGCCTCAGCACGGTCAGCTGCGCCGGGGTCAGCCGGTCGGTGACCGGGGCGGGGCGTTTGGGTGTCAGCGGTGTCGCGCGTTCCCACAGCATCTCGAAGTACTCCCGCAGCGCGCCGATGATGACCGGCGCGCGGACCAGCAGTGCGCCAGCGGTCCCGGTGGGGGTCAGCGGGAGCATGGCGGTGGTGTGGTCGGCCAGTTTCATCTTCATCGGCACTTTCGGCAGCAGCCGTGGGTGTTCCCCGGCTTGCGCGCAGGCCTGGATGATGCACCGGCCGGCGGGTCGTCCATCGCTGAGGCTTCGTAGATGGACCGGCATCGCACCTGGCCGCCGGAGGCAGGCAGGGGCGGCTGGGCGAAGTCCTCGGTGAGCGGCATCTCGGTGTGCAGGTTCTCCAGCGTCATCCAGTCCTTGCGCGCGGTGTTGGCCAGCGCGGCCGACAGTTCGCCGATCTGGGCCCGGTCGGTGACGGCCGACACGAGGTGATCGGGGAAGCGGCCGTTCATGCCGATGCCGAACCGGGCCTGAGCGTCGGCCAGGCGCCGGCTTCCGCGGAGCAGGAGTTCCTGGTCGTGGGCGAGTCGGCAGCTACCACCGCCCGGCCCCCTTGCCGCGGGCCCGGCACGCAGGGCAAGGGTCAGCACTAGGTGATCGTCTCGGTCCGCATAACGGGATCGCTCCGCGAGGCCTGCGGGCCCATCGCCCGGCATTCCTTCTCCTGACCAGCCGGCCGCCGATACTGGGACATGGGAAGCCGTGAACGGCCAAGGTGAGCAGCCCATTAGGTCCCTATCCTCTCTCGCTCGAGGCGCCGCGGCCCATGGGCCTGCTGGCCCGTGCCGGGGCATCCGCCTTGACCCCATGCAAGTTCACCCTCGGCGTTGTCGGACAGCGTCGGTCCAGATCTCCGACAATCCGCTGACGCTCCCGACAACCAGGGTCCTCAACCGGTCGACGGGACCTGGCCGATCTGGGTTGCGAGGTCTGCGGCGGTAGCGGCGGTCAGCGCGCCAGTGCGCCTTCGCCCAGAGATCTGGTATGCGCGGTACTGCTGCGTGCGGGCGAGCCAGATGACCACCCACCCGGAGTGCTCCTCACGCAGCTGTGCTGCTTCCCGCCAGCGCTGCGCCTCGTCACCGACGGCTGAATGCCGGCTCACGTCAGGCATGGCATCCCTGCCCGCGCCTTGGCCGCGACGAGCCGAGCCACTCTCACCACTGCCACCTCAGCGGCTTGCGGGCGATGCCCGCGTAGACGTCGGTGACCGGCTGAGCAGCCTTCTCTGGCCGCCATTCGCCGACCGGGACAACGCCGGGCGCGATGAGCGGTAAGCCGCCAAACAGCCCCGTCACCTCGGCATGGCTGCGCGGGACTACCGGCGTCGGCACCAGCGCGTTGTAGGCCGCTACTCCCCCGGCTACCGATTCGGGCGCAAGGTCGCTGGTCAGGTGCGAGATGACGACACAACTGCCGGGTGCCAGCGGCTCGATCATCCTGGCCACGATCCCGGCCGGGTCATCTTGGTCGGGAATGAAGTGGAGCACCGCCAGGAGCAAGACGGCAACGGGCTGGCCGAAGTCCAGCGTCCTGGCCGCTTCGCGGAGGATGCAACCGGTATCGCGCAGGTCGGCCTCAAGGTAGTCGCAGGATCCCTCGTCGGTGCTCGTCAGCAAGGCGCGGGCGTGCGACATAACGACCGGATCGTTGTCGACATACATCACCCTGGACCAGGCATCGGCCTGCTGGGCTACCTCGTGAGTGTTGCCGGGCGCGGGAAGGCCGCTGCCGATGTCGATGAACCGGTGGATGCCGTGACATCTGGACAGGTACCTGACTGCGCGCCCGAGGAACTCGCGGTTGGCCAGGGCTGCGCCGACAACCTGGGGACGCTTGCTGATCACCTGCGCCGCGACGTCCCGGTCGGACGCGAAGTGATCTTTGCCGCCGAGCCAGACGTTGTAGATCCGCGCCGGGTGGGCGACGGAGGGATCGAAGGGATCTGAGGCCCCGGTCCGATGGGCGCCCATCTGGGCAGGAACCGGCGGGTCGTCGTGATCCCCCGCGAACTCGGTACGCAAGGCCTCGCTGCCGCTCATAGCCGCCAACCTTACAACTAAACGTTCTGTACGTCTATGAACGTTAGAGACGAACCCGAGTGTCCTGGACGTTCAGCTATTACGTAGCGTGACTGGTGTGACAGAGGGTGAGGTCGACCATCACGACCCGGTGCCCGTCTACCAGCAGCTGGCCGCGATCATCCGGGGCCAGATCGAACGCGGGGAACTGACGCCGCGGTCCCCCCTGCCCTCCGAGAGCTACCTGCAGCAGCGATACGGCATATCCCGCGGCACCGCCCGGAAGGCCGTCGAGCTCCTCCGCAGCGAAGGCCTCGTCTACACAATCCCGCAGCGGGGCACCTACGTGGCCGACAAGCAACCCTAGTGAGGGTCGGCTGCAGTTCCCGCCCGCACCGCTCCGGCCGGATCGGCGCGGTCTTGGTCGCGGAAGAGCCAGCCAAATCGCCAGCAGCGTTACCCAGAGCCCATCGGTGCTGGAGCGTCGGCAGCCAGGCCTATATTTTCGGGCCAGACGGGCTGGTCATGTCGGCGAACTCGGATCCTGAACTAGCGATTAAGGCTTCGCCGGAGCCAGTCTGCGTCGGTTGGTGCAAGACCGCTGCGCAGATCCGCCCAGTGGTGCGTACGTCAGCGGACGGCCGCGGGTCTTTCGGCAGGTGGCCGCCGCGCCGGGCGGTTCGTTGACAGGTCAACAGGAGTGACGCTGGTCGACCTTCGGGTGCCGTAGCTGGATGTGCGTTGCCCGAAGCAGGGTGCGCACATCTTGACCCTTGTATACAAGCTGGTGTACAACATCCGATACAAGCCGGTGTCCATGGCTCATCGCTCAGCGGGTCATGGGCGCTGGGGGCGCGTCAGGCGCCAGGTGGGCCGGTGCAGGCGCCTGTCTGGTGCGCTCAAGGAGCGGAGGAGACAATATGAATGATCCTCAGTTGGCCCATTCGGCCGGCGTCGCGACCGCGCCCGCGGTGGATGCCGTTGGCAAGATCGAGACCCACGGCATCGACTTCATTCCTGAGCGCGACCGCCATTCGAGCCCGCGCAACATCTTCTACATCCTGATCGGCGCGAACCTGACCTTTGGCCTCATCGTTCTCGGCTGGTTGCCGTTCAGCTTTGGGCTCGGTTGGTGGGCTTCGTTCTGGTCCATCATCGTGGGCGATGCCGTCGGCGCGCTCCTGTTTGCCCCGATGGCGCTGCTCGGCCCCCGGACGGGAACGAACGGCCCGGTGAGCAGCGGGGCCTTTTTCGGTGTGGTAGGCCGGCTGATCGGGTCATGTCTCGCCGTGTTCATCGCCATCGGGTTCTACGCGCTGACCGTCTGGACCGGCGGCCAGATGGCCGTCTACGGCGCGCACCGGCTGTTCGGCCTGCCCAGCGGGAACCTGGAACTGGGTATTTCCTACGCCATCATCGCCATCATCGCGATCACGGCCGCTATCTACGGGCACGCCAACATGATCTTCGTGGAGAAATTCCTGATCCCCACAGTCGGCGTGCTCATGATTGTCGGTTTCTTCGTCTTGGGGCCGAAGTTCAATGTCCACTACGCGGGCGGCAGCTATCTGCTCGGGACCTTCTGGCCTACCTGGGCTCTGGCGGTCACCATCGCCGCCGCGGCGACGTTCGGCTACGGGCCGTTCGTCAACGACTGGGCCCGCCATATCTCTCATGAGCGGTACTCGGACCGGTCGGTTTTCGGCTGGACGCTCGCGGGCGGGTTCGTGGGCCTGACCTTCCCCCTGGTCTTCGGTGCCTACACGGCCGTCGCGATCGCGAATCCCGCGATTCCCTATGTCAGCGGGCTGGTGAAGATCAGCCCCGTCGGCTACCTGGTGCCGCTGATGATCCTGGGGATCATCGGGAGCCTGGGTCAGAGCACCGTCTGCATCTACAGCAACGGGCTCGACTTCTCCTCGATCTTCCCGGTGTTGAAGCGAGTGCCGGCAACCGTCGTGCTGAGCGCGATCGGCGTTCTGTTCATTTTCCTCGGGACGCTGGTGTGGAACGTGGAGAACACAGTCTCGGCCTTCGTCACGCTCTTCGGAGTCCTGGCCGCGCCCTGGATCTCCATCTGCCTGACTGGTCACTTCCTCCGCCGGGGCTGGTATAACCCGGATGCCCTGCAGGTCTTCAACCGGCGCGAGCGCGGCGGGATCTACTGGTTCACCAGGGGCCTGAATATCCGTGCGTGCCTGGCCTGGCTCGTCGCCAGCGCCGTCGGGCTGATGTTCCTCGACTCCAGCCTCTACGTCGGTCCCTGGAGCAACGCCGCCGGCGGGATTGACCTCAGCTGGCTGAGCGCAACGTTCGTGGGCGCGCTGGTGTACTTGACCGCAACGCTGGTGTTCCCAGAGGGCGGCGCGGTCTCCGGCCGGGGGGTTGACGGCGTTCCCGCCGCCAGCGGCGCTGCCGCGGTGAAGCCGGTGGCGCTGCCCGCGGACGGAAGCGGGCTGGAGTCGTGACGCCGGGCTGGGCACTTATCTCCAATGCCACCGTCGTCGACGGGACCCGCAGCGAGCCGACCGGACCCACGAGCGTCCTGATCGAGGGGGATCGCATCAAGGCACTCGGTCCAGAGGCCGAGTTGCGCGCGATGGTGCCCCGGGAAGCAGGAGGCTCAATGCGGGTCAGCGACGCCAGGGGCCGGTATGTGATGCCGGGCCTGATCGACGCGCACTGCCACATGACCTACGGCGACAGCTACACCCAGGAGGAGCAGGATCTCTACACGAGCGTGGAGAGCCGGACCCTGCGCGCGGCGTGGAACGTCAAGCGCGTGCTGCGCGCCGGCGTGACCAGCCTGTCGCAGCCCGGAGGGAGCTACTACATCGGCGTGGCGCTTCGCGAGGCCATCGCCCGCGGGATGGTCCTCGGGCCGCGGATGCGCACGGCGGGGCGGTACATCACCACGAGCAACGGCCTGACGGACTGGTATCCCGAGGACGTCGGTGTCCCGGACGGGAGCATCGGCACGCTCGCGAACACGCCGGCCGAAATGATCGACAACGTGCGGCGCCAGGTGAAGAACGGCGTGGACTTCATCAAACTGGCCGACAGCCCCTTCGGCGAGTACCAGGCCTTCACCTCCGATGAGCTGAAGCAGATAGCCGACCTCGCGCACCAGCTGGGCAAGAAGGTGACGATTCACGCCCGGGGGTCTGCGGAGGTATCCGCCGCCGTGGCGGCCGGGTTCGACTGGATCATGCACGGCAACATCATGACCGACGAGGTCGTGGAACGGCTGGCGGCATCGGGGATCCCGCTGGTGCCGACGCTGCTGCTGCTGGCGAACTCCGCGGACTACGGCGAGCTGGTCGGGACCCCTGCGCCGTTCCGGGACGGCTGCCGGCGGATGCTCGACAAGACCGCCGAGACGCTGCACCGCGCGCATGCAGCGGGCGTGACGTTCGCGCTCGGAACCGACGCAGGGTTCGCGGTCACCCCCTATGGGGAGTGGCACGCCAGGGAACTCGAGCTGCTCATGGAGTACGCCGGCCTTTCGGCTCAGGAGGCGCTGCAGGCCGGGACGGCGAACGGCGCGCGTACCGTCGGCTTGGAGGGCCAGGTCGGCGAGGTGCGGCCGGGCTTGCTGGCGGATTTGCTCATAGTGCGGGAAAACCCGCTGGCCGACATCCGCAGCCTGCTACGGCACTCGAACATCGAGGCTGTCTTCGTCGGCGGCCGGCAGATCGCCTTCGACGGCTCGGAAGAGACGCCCTGGCCGAACGAGCGGTCGATCACCTATGCGAGCGACACGCTCACTTACGGGCTGGTCCACGGCGGAGCCGGGCCATCGCCGGAGCGGAGCCTGCCGATAGCAGGACGGGCCCGCAGCATGGCGAAGGAAGTCGCGCACGAGATCTCCCGGGCAGGATCGGCCGCTGCCGTCGCCTCGGCCGCCGCCGATGCCGGACAGAGAGGGGTGCAGTCGTGACCGTTACCGCAGGAACCGGCCCGGGCGTCCGTGCCGCGATGGGCCCGATGATCGGGCGGGCCCAGCCCCGCAAGGAAGACGCGCGCCTGCTGACCGGCACGGCGAGGTTCCTCGCCGACCTCAAGCTGCCCGGAACGCTCTACGCCCGGGTGCTGCGCAGCCCGCACGCTCATGCGCGCATCCGGTCCATCGATACGGGGGCGGCGGAGAACTGCCCCGGCGTGCACGCCGTGCTCACAGGCCGGGACATCGTCGGCAGGGTGCAGTACTGGGGCCAGCAAACGCAGGGCACCGAGCGGGGTGAGCGCTTCCCGTTCGCGGTGGACAAGGTGCTGTACGAGGGACAGGAGGTCGCCGCGGTCGTCGCCGACTCGGAGTACGCCGCCCAGGACGCGATCGAGGCCATTGCGGTGGCCTACGAGGAGCTTGCCGTGGTCATGGACCTGAAGCAGGCCATGGCCGACGACGCGCCGGTCGTCATTGAGGGCGTCAACTACGACTTCCGCCAGGGAAACGCCTACCACCACTACAAGGCGCGGGTTGGCGACGTCGAGGCCGCGCGGGCGGCCGCGGCCGCTGTCGTGGCCGCGCGGTTCACGACCGTGCGGCCGCACGGCGCGGCCCTTGAGGCCCATGGCTGCGTCGCGGACTACGACCCGCGTACCGGGCGGCTCACGATCTACTCCTCAACGCAGGGAACGTACCTGGTCCGGGACCTGCTCGCGCAGGTCCTGGGTCTGCCGATCAACCGGGTCAGGGCGGTGGCCGTCGAAGTGGGAGCCGGGTTCGGCTCCAAGGCCGACCTGTTCCCGCATGAGGTCATCGCCTCGCTGTTCGCGATCAAGCTCGGCAGGCCGGTGCAGCTCATCCTGTCCCGCGCGGATGTCTTCCGGGCGACCACGGCCCGGTGCAACCAGGTTCGCGAGTCCGAGCTGCAGCTGGCGGCCGACGGGGAGATCACCGGCTGGCGGGAGCGGATCCTGCACAACGCGGGCGGCGGGTCGATGTGGGCCAACCAGGTGCTCCCCCTCGGCACCCAGATCGGCCTGAGCTGCTATCCGATACCCAACGTGCACATCGATGGTTACGCGATTCACACCAACACGGTGCCGGGGGGCGCGCTGCGGGGCTTCGGGGTGCCGCAGACCGTGTGGGCCGTGGAGCAGCTGGCCGACATGGCCGCCTATGCCATCGGGATGGACCCGGCGGAACTACGGCTCAGGAACGTGCTGCGGGACGAGCAATGCCCCTACCGCACGCCGCTCGGGCACGTGATCGACAGTACGAGCATCGCCCAGTGCATCGAGGCGGCCGTCGAGGCGAGCGGCTGGCAGAAGCATCGGCTCAACCCCGCGCCCGGCGAGGGCATCGGCATTGCGGTCGCGCTCAAGCACACCAGCTGCCGTCATCCGGCGATCGACACAGACATGTCGTCGGCCCGGATCAGGGTGGAGTCGGACGGCACCGTCCTGGTCTACTCCAGCGACGTCCCGCACGGCCAAGGGCATGCGACCATGCTGTCCCAGATTGTCGCCGACACGCTGGGCGTGAGCTATGACCGGATCACCGTGCAGAGCGGCGACACCGACAGCTCGCTGTTCGGGCTCGGGACGTGGGGCAGCCGGGCGGCCGCGGTCCTGGGAGCGGCCGCGCAGCGCAGCGCCGAGCTCGTCCGCGAGAAGCTGCTGACCCTGGCCGCGCACCTGCTGGAGTGCGGGCGGGAAGACCTCGACATTCACGACGACCAGGTCTTCGTGCGCGGGGACCCGGCGGCCAGCATCTCCGTGGCCGAGCTGGCAGGCTGCGCCGCCTACACCACCCACCGGCTTCCGCCCGGGTTCGAGCCCGGCTCGATCGAGGCGAGCGCGACCTATGACACGCCGACGGAGATCATGACCGCGGACGGCACCGGCAACATCACGGCGACCTATTCCGGCGTCGCGAACGTGATTCGGGTCCGGGTCGACCCCGACACCGGGGTCTGGAAGATCGTCGACTACTGGATTGCGGCCGACAGCGGCACCGTCGTCAACCCGCTGATCGTCGAGGGCCAGCACCAGGGCGCTGTGCTGCACGGGCTCGGCTGGCTCTTGGGCGAGTCGCTCTTCTACGACGAACGCGGCCACCTGCTGACGCCGAGCTTTGCCAGCTACCTGGCGCCGTACGCCACCGAGCTGCCCGATCTCAGCCACGTCCGGGAGATCCCGGCGCCATCACGGGTGATTCCTGGCGGCCGCAAGGGAGCCGGGGAGTCGGATACCAGCGTGGCCGGGCCCGCCGTGGCGAACGCGATCTTCCACGCCACCGGCGTCCGCTTCACCGAGATGCCGCTGACGCCGGACCGGGTATTCGCCGGCCTGCAGGAGAAGGCGCGCCAGGGCGTGGCCTCCCTGGTTTTTCCTGGCGACCGGCAGACCGGGAGGTGACGTCCGATGCGCAGCTTCGCTTATCTCGAATCGGCCTCGCTGGACGAGGCGCTCAGCCAGCTCGCCGAGTACGGGGAGGACGCGAGGCCGATCGCCGGCGGCCAGAGCCTGCTGCTCGAGATGAAGGACCGGGCCAGGGCACCGCGCTATCTCATCTCGCTGGCCGGGATCAGCGAGATGCACGGCCTGGCCAGCCATGGCGCGCGGCTCGCCGTCGGCGCCACCACGAGCTACCGGGGGCTGGGCGACTCGCCGCCCGACGGCCCGTACTTCGGGCTCGGGCGGGTCGCCGCGGACATCGCGGATCTGCCGGTCCGGTCGATGGCGACGGTGGGCGGGGCCATCTGCCAGGCCGACCCGAGGTTCGACATGCCGGTGGTGGCGACGGCACTGGGCGCCGAATTCCTGCTCCGGTCGCAGTCGGGGGACCGGCTCGTACCCGCGCACGAGTTTTTCACCGGCCAGCGGACCACCGTCATGCGGCCGGACGAGCTATTGACATCGCTGGTATTCCCGGAGCGGGCGGCCGACTTCTGGTGGGCCTTCAGGAAGTTCCGGATGCGCTCGATGGACGCGGCGCAGGCGTCAGTGGCGGTAGCCGGCCGGAGGGACGCGGCCGGCGCCCTGCACGACCCGGTCGTGGTCGTGGGGGCTTGCACGAGCAGCCCGACCAGGTTCACGCAGATCGAGCAGCTGCTTGATGGTGCGTCGCCGGGGGCGGAGCTGTACACCGAGGCGGCGAACCTGCTTGCCACACTGGCCGATCCCCCGGCGCGGCCCTGGCCGTTCCTGGAGCCAGGGTACCTTCGGCACACGTGCGGCGTCCTGCTGCGGCGCGCCCTGTCAGACACGAACGGCTACGGAGACGGCAACGGGACGTCGCCGTCGGGAGGTCGGTAGACATGCGGACAGTGAGCATGCGGGTCAATGGCCGGGTGCGCACGGCCGAGGTGGACGAGCGGACGCTGCTGCTGGAGTTCCTGCGCGATCATCTGCTGCTCACCGGGACCCACAACGGATGCCTGGAGGCGCGGTGCGGCTGTTGCGCGGTCCTGCTGAACGGGCGCAGCGTGAAGTCGTGCAACGTCCTCGCGCTGCAGGCCAACGGGGGCGATGTCACGACGGTCGAGGGTTTCGCCGCCGGGTCTGACGACCCCGCGCCGTTCGGCGAGGCGATATCGGACCAGAGCTATGCGCCCCTGCAGCGCGCTTTCCACGAGCACGGGGCCGTGCAGTGCGGCTTCTGCACGCCGGGAATGCTCGCTGTCATCACCGACCTGCTGCAGCGCAACCCGGATCCGACGCCCGATCAGGTGCGGGAGGGGATCCGGGGCAACTTGTGCCGGTGCACGGGCTACCAGAAGATCGTGGATGCGGCGCTCGCAGCTGCCAGCGAGATGCGCTCAGTCCCGGCTGAGGCGTGAAGGCGCAAGAGAGCAGCCGTACGTGATCTTCTACCCATACGGCGTAGACGGGACCATGGTCCGTGTCGTCGAGGAGGGCTCCGGCGCCAACGTCGCCCTCCTCCTGCACGGAGTCGGGGCCCGCGCGGACCGGTGGCGCCACAACATCGGTTCCCTCGCCGGCGCAGGCCTGCATGTCTACGCCATCGACCTGCCCGGGCATGGCTTCTCAGCGAAGGGCAGCTTCGATTACTCGCTCAACGGATACGCCTCGCTCGTGCTGCGCTTCCTTGACTCCGTCGGCGCTGACCGCAGCGTGCTCATCGGTACCTCGCTCGGCGGGTACATCCAGGCTGCCGTGACCTGCCGCGAGCCCGCGCGGGCGGCCGCTCTCATCATGGTCGGGACCCTCGGCATCACGCCGCTCGGCGAGCCGGGACGCCAAGCGGTTGCGAACTCGCTCCTGGACACCAGCGTGGCGGGTATCCACGCCAAACTGACTCGCGTCATTCACGATCCTGAATTGGTAACAGCGGACTGGGTCCGCGAGGAGTCGCTGATCAACAGCTCGCCCGGAGCCAGCACCGCGTTCGCTGCCCTGGCCGAGTATTTCCGGCACGGGCTCGACGACGACGTGGTCGGCGAACGCCTCGCCGGGCTGGCCGTACTCCCGCCGACGCTGCTGGTATGGGGCGCAAAGGACGTCATCGTCCCGCCCGTCATCGGGCAGGAATCGCAGCGGATTTTGGGCGGCGGCGTGCCACTGGTGGTGATCCCGGACGCTGGCCACGCGCCGTATCTCGAAGAGCCTGACCTCTTCAACGCCGCCGTGCTGACCTTCCTCAGCGAGAAGGGACTCACGGCGAGTTCGCCGCTCGATGGGATGTCCACACTGAAGGAGGCACGCTGATGTCAGGGCAAGGCCGGCAGGAAGTGTACGTCGATGGGCTGCACGAGCCCATAAGCCACTACACCCACGGCGTGGTCTGCGGCAACCTGGTCTTCGTTTCCGGCTGCGTTGCCGCTGACAGCCACGGCGATCTCATCGGCGGAGACGATCCGGCCGCTCAGACCAGGCAGGTGCTCGAGAACCTCGCGGCCATCTTGTCAGCGGCAGGGACCAGCCTTGCCAGTGTCCTGAAGGTGACGGTCTATCTCACCGACATTGATGACCGCCCGAAGATCAATCCGGTCCGCCAGGAGTTCTTCGGGGATGTGCGGCCCGCCAGCACGCTCATCGAGGTATCACGGCTGGCTCTTCCCGGTGCGAAGGTGGAGATCGATGTCGTCGCCTGCATCCCATAGCCCGGCTGGCCCCGATCCGGCTGGTTCTGGCGCTGCGGCGGAGCAGCCCGGCTACCGGTATCCCCGCGACGCCATAGTGGTCGGCGGCGGCCTGGCCGGGCTGTTCGCCGCGACGGCTCTCGCGCAGCGCGGCTGGTCCGTGCGGGTGCACGAGCAAGCGGCCGACCTGCGCATGTTCGGCGCCGGGATCTGGCTCTGGGAGAACGGGCTCCGATCGCTCGAGGCAATCGGCGTGCTCGACGCGGCCGTGTACCGGGGCCAGCGGATGTCGGCATGGGAGATCCGTGACCGCCGCGGGAGGCTGCTGCGAAGGCGGGAAACGCCGCCATACGACCGGCTGATCGTCCCGCCCCGTGCGGATCTCTACGATGCGCTGAAGAGCGGGGCGAAGGAAGCCGGCGTCGAGATCGTGACGAACTCGCAGGCGCTGCGGGCCAGACCAGACGGCACCGTCTCCTTCGGCGACGGCTCAGCCGCGAAGGCCAGCCTGGTCGTCGCCGCTGATGGCCTGCGCTCGAGGTTGCGGGAATCGCTCCGGCTGACCAAGGGACACCGTGATCTCGGGAACGGGGCGATCCGGCTGCTGATCCCGCGCCTGCCCGGCGAGGCGAGGGACGTCGCCGAAGAGCACTGGTCCGGCAGTCGCGGCCTTCTCTACAACCCCTGCAGCGACGACTACGTGTACCTCTGCATGGTCTGCTCCCAGCAGGACACGGAAGGCCGGCAGCTCCCGGTCAACAAGGCAAGCTGGACAGCCAGCCACCCTCGTCTCGCGCCCGTCATCGAGCGGATCGGTTCGGAGGGCCGGTGGGACAACTTCGAGACGGTCGAAGCCGTGCGGTGGTCGGCAGGTCGCGTCGCGGTCGTCGGCGACGCCGCTCACGGGCAGCCTCCCTGGCTGGGACAGGCCGCAAATCTCGCCTTCGCGAACTGCCTTGCCCTGGCCGAGTTCGTGTCCGGCATCAGCGATGTCGGGCTGGCTCTTTCCGCTTGGGAGCGTGCGTGCCGGCCCGTCACCGACCACACGGAGCACTGGACAAACGCCTACGGCAGGGTGGTCGGCGTGTGGCCGGCTGCTCTCGAAGACGTCCGATCGGCGGCAGTGAGCGCCTTCGTCAGGGCGCCGTTCGTCGAGACGATGCTGAACCGGGCGCAGCGGACCAATCTACGGGGCCTGCTTAGCAGGCCAGCGACTCGCGGCCTGGCCCGCGGCCCGTCCGATCCCTCTAGTGCCGCGTAAAATAATTCCGTGATTGAACAAGGACAGGGCAGTGCGCCGCGGGAGCGGCGAGGCGCGTCTGTGCTCAAAGCGACTCAAGGGCTCAGGGCGGCGATTATTTCTGGTGAGATATCTGGTGGTGAGCCGGTCCTCGAGGAGGAATGGGCCGTCAAGCTCGGCATGAGCAGGACTCCCGTCCGTGAGTCCATCGGCCGGCTTGTCGGCGACGGTCTCCTCGTGAAGAAAGGCCGGCAGGTCTACGTCTTCCAGCCATCTCTATCAGATCTCATCGAGGTTTACGAAATCAGGCTTGCCCTTGAGAAGCAGGCCGCTGCATTCGCGGCAGCAGCCGTGACGGATGAGGACATAACGCTCATGCGCGCAAACTTCGAGCAGCTTGAAGCCGCGGATGGCTCGCGTGAATGGTTCGAGATCCACGAGAAGTTTCATATGGGACTCTTCGATATCAGCAGAAGAGCCAAGCTGACCAGTCTGATCAGGAATCTGCGACTCCAGTCGGAGCCCTATGTGCGTCTGGCCATACACGCTGACCCAGAGTTTCGTGCTGCGTCGATCCGAGATCACCGAGAGATGGTCATGTTGCTAACAAGCAGGGACGCGGATGCTCTGGAAAAAATCGTTGACCGGCATTTGAACACGACGTGCGACGAACTCCGCAGGCTACTCGCCTTGAGGATCGACCTAGCCGGGATATTTGCCTTGGCGGCTGGCACGTGACGCGGGCAGGGATGGGCATAGCGGGCACTGCCAGCCTCAGGCTCAACCGCGAGCTGAGAGGAGTGACCGTGCCCGCCCGCACAAGTGAGTTGCGCCGCCTCGCACGAGGGCATACCGATGACTTGTCCTTACGAAGACGGACAGGCGAATGGTTCCGAGGAGGGTATACATGCAGTTGGTCAGTTACGAGGGGGGATTCGGTCGACTAGAGAACGATAAGGTCATCTCTCTGGGACAGGACATCATGGAGTTCCTCCAGACCGGTATCGTCAATGGTGATGGAGAGGGACTGCCGCTATCGGAGTTGAGATTGCTAGCTCCCGTACGGAAGCCAGGCAAGATCATCTGCGTCGGCCTGAACTACCGCGATCACGCAGCCGAAACTGGTCTTGCCGTGCCGGCTGATCCTCCGCTGTTCTGCAAGTTCGCGAACTCAGTCGCGGATCCCGGCGTCACCGTGAAGGTCCCCCGAGTCGTTACCAGCCTCGACTATGAAGCTGAGCTCGGCGTGGTGATCGGGAGGACGGCACGGGAGGTTTCTGTCGCTGATGCCCTCGGCTACGTCGCTGGCTACGTTTGCGCCAACGACGTCTCAGCACGAGAACTCCAGTTCCGCACTAGTCAGTGGACTGCCGGGAAAGCCATCGACGAGTTCCTTCCGATGGGGCCGATGCTTATCACCCCTGACGAGCTCGGCGATCCCCAGCAACTGCCGATCAGATGCTGGGTCAACGGCGAGTTGCGCCAGGACGGCTCTACTGCTGACATGATCTTCGGAGTCGCTGAGCTGATCGCCTATGTCACCCGGACTATGACACTGGAGCCCGGCGACGTCCTCGTAACCGGCACGCCGGGCGGCGTTGGGATGAGCTCGTCTCCGCCACGGTATCTTAGCGAAGGCGACGAGGTGTCGGTCGAGATCGGCGCGCTGGGACGGCTCAGCAATCGCTTTAGCTGGCAGTAATGTGACATGCAGTACGTGACCTTTTCTCTACTGTCGATTCCGTGATCATATTTGTTGTCATCGTCGGGCATGCGCCCTCACTATTTCGGTCATCGGCTGTTAGCCGCCAGCCCCAACAACGCTCATAAGATCGGCCGTCTGGAAGCCTCCCGGTCAGGGGCACTCCCCGCCCAAAATCCCGCGCTGCGGGACTAAACCAGACGGCGCAAGCTGGTGAAGCCGACATGCAGAACACAGAACATCCAGCTCTACACCCAGAACATCCAGCTCTACGCAAACCATCTCATAACCGACATTTAGCTGACATGCGCCCCGAACGGCTTGGTGGGCATTCCCATCGACCTAATACGTTACTCAGCGTCACGCTGGACTTTCTCATGGCCGCGGACACTCGCCAACGCCGCTTCCTCGTGAGGCTGACCGATCACTATGATGTGACTTGGCTCACGATCATGGTTCCTTTCCGGCCGTACCGCACTGCCTGCTGGTTCGCGGTTCCTGCTGAACGGATTTGCGCACCAATCCGGGGCCGTAGAGTGGCCCGGTCCGGACGGTGAAGACCGCCTCGGGCGTGACGGCGGTCCAGATCGTGCACTCCTCGCACCGCGGGTCGCCGCTCCGCCCTCCACTCGGGGTGCTACGGTGCGCGTCGGTGACATTGCGCTTGGTTTTGGCTGCGTATGGCCTGGAGAACGTTCGGCCTTATCAGGTTGACGCGGGTCGCAACAACGAGCACTGGTACGTCGGCGCAGGCTTGGTACTCCGCCGCTACGGCCCGTTCCGCTCCGATGCCGCGATCGACTACGAACACGTCATATTGGGGCAGCTTCGGGAGCGAGGCTGGCCGGTCGCGGTCCCGATTCCGTCGGATGCGGGGCGCATGGTGGTTGTTGATGACGGCCGCCGCTATTCCCTGTTCCCGCGGCTGGCCGGACGCCGCGGCATCCCGGCGCGGCCGCGGCAGCCTCGGGAACTTGGCCGGCTCCTGGGCCGGCTGCACCGCGATCTCGCCGCTGTTCCGGTCGCGGGGCCACCGGATACATTCCCGCGGATCCTTGAGATGCCCGCCGACCCGGCCTGGCAGCGTCTCGACGCCCTGGACGACCCGGTCCTGAACGGGCTGATCCGCCGCAAACTGGCCGAGGTGCGCGCCGCGGCCGGGTCAATCGCCAGCGGCCGGCTCGATGTGCAACTCGTGCACGGCGACTGGCACGACGGGAACATCTTGTACCAGGGCGGGACTGTCAGCGGGGTTCTCGACTTCGACTTTGCCCACTCCGACCTGCCCCTCGTCGATGTTGCGATCGCGGCCCTGATTCCTGACGTCGAGGACTCGGCGCAGATCGCGGTCGGCTACTTCGGCGCACGCTCTCCTACAGAACACGAGCTGGACCTGATCGCCACCGCCCAACGGGCCCGCGGCCTGGGGCATGTCGCTTTCTTTATTCACCGCCACGTCGACGGAGACCACGGCGCGCTCGACCAGATCCGACTCGGCGTCGACCTGCTCCTGCGTGCCGAACAACGCTGGCCCGCGCTTCGCGCCGCGATCTTGAGCGGCACCACCGGTTGAAATTACAGTCCCGAGGGCGCCGGGAGGCCCAGGCAGCGGGCGGTACGGCCATCATCCGGATTTGCTGCGGGGCGGGCGTGTGCGGTGCCTTGTCATGGACGGGGTTCGGTGGCGTTCCGCAGGTGTGTGGTTATCTCGTCGACCGAATCTAGATGACCGGTTGCGACATCGATGACGAGGTCGTGCGCCTCGTCGTTGGAGAGCCTCATCCAGCGCATATCTGTCATGGTCCGGATCCGGCTTGCGATCGAACGCGCTGTCACGGGCCGCTGACGCGGTGCTCGGAGTTCGGCAAGGATAGGGCCATGAAGCCTGGTCCAGCTAACCATGTGCGTATCGCCCGGCCCAGTCATGACCTGCGGGCTTCCGAGCGGTTCTGGGTCGGGGGCCTGGGCTTGGAGGTGCTGTTCCGACTCGATGGGTCAGCCGGCGGCGGCCATGCGCTGGTGATGGTGGGCTGGCCCGGTGCCGCCTGGCATCTCGAGCTGGTCCACGACCCCGATGAGCTGACGCCAGCCGCGCCGACCGAGGAGGACCTGCTGGTCCTGTACCTCGGCGGCGAGCTCGACGAGGACGTCATCGGCCGACTCATCGACGCGGGCGGTACCCGGGTCGCTGCGCGCAATCCGTACTGGGACCAGTGGGGAGTCACGATCACCGACCCAGACGGATACCGGCTCGTCCTTTCCAGCCGCTCCTGGCCCTGACCCCCGGGCTCAGCCTGACTGTCGCTCCACCGGGCGATCAGTGGTTGCGGCGGCCCGGTCCAGCACGACGACCGGCCCGGCCTATGGCCCGGTTGTTCCGTCTGATCCGCCGCTGGACCCCGGCGGCGGGCCCGACGGGAGCACGGACCCGGGCGCGAACTCCGGCGGGATGGGCCCGCCGACCAGCTTGCCATTGCAGGCCATGA
>Ga0335078_10001958_pt1 | contig 31134 bp, 15 predicted proteins | sample Lox_Sample_32_FD_206711 | JGI IMG/M metagenome (GOLD analysis project Ga0335078, IMG submission 206711) | Soil microbial communities from Loxahatchee National Wildlife Refuge, Florida, United States - Lox_Sample_3.2 | ecosystem: Environmental > Terrestrial > Soil > Wetlands | place: USA... | reverse complement strand
CATCGTCGTGTTGAACGACGGCGGGGTCAAGATCGTCGATTTCGGCATCGCGCAGTTCGGCAACGAGCGCTACACCCGGACGGGACAGGTCGTCGGCAGCCTGTACTACATGTCTCCGGAGCAGATCCAGGATGCCGATATCGACTTGCGGTCAGACATCTATTCCACCGGGATCGTGCTCTACGAATTTCTGACCGGTACGGTGCCGTTCCGTGGGAAAGACCCCGCCTCGACTCTCGCGAAGATTCTGCATGACACGCCACCGTCGCTGGCCGGTTCGATCGACGTTTACACGTCAGACCTGGATGCCGTCATTCGTCGTGCGCTCGCGAAAGACCGCAACACCCGCTACACGTCGATGGAGGATTTTGCCTTCGACCTGCGGACGTTGCAGGAGAAGCTGAGCCTCGATCTGATTGCAAATTTCCAGCGAGGCGCCGAGAGCCTGATCGGAGCGAAGCAGTGGGATAAGGCGCGGGAACAACTACGGCAGATCCTGAAGCTCGACAAACAACATCGGCGGGCGAACGAGTTGCTGCGCGAAGTACAGGCGCAGATCCATCGGCAGCAGGTGGGCGAGCAAGTACGGCAGTTCCGGGCCAAGGCTGACGAAGCCCTCGGACTGCGCAATTGGGACGAAGCGCTGATGCAGCTCGATCGAGCGATCAAGATCGACGGCAGCAACTCGGAACTGATCCGGTTCCGAGAATCGGTGCAGCGCTCGAGCACCATGCTCACCGACGCGCTTCGGCGCGCGGAGTCAGCTCACAACGCCGGCGATCTGGATGCTGCCAAGCAAGCTGTAGACGACGCCCTCAGTATCGATCCCTACAACACCACGGCCAAGGCGTTGAGCGCAATCCTGTCGAAGGAACTCAGCGAGCGGGCCAAGCGACAGAAAGTCGAGGAGTCCGTAGCGGCGGCGCGAAAGGAAATTACTCTTCGCCACTTCAATCCTGCGCTGGAACTGCTGCGTGCCGCCGAAGCCATCGACGCTTCTTCGGTGGAGGTGCAGCAATTGATTCGCAGCGCGCTCGCAGGCATTGAGCAAGAGAGGCGTCGCGCGGTGCTCGAGAAAGCGTGTGCTGAGATCGAGGATTTGCTGAACCGGGACCAATACGGGGCTGCGTGCGACAGGGCGGATGAGGCGCTGCGAATCTTCCCGCAGGATTTAGGGCTGCTGAAGCTGAAAGGCTTTGCGGAACGCCAAAAAGAAGCCTGGCAACGACGGCAGTTCCTGGAAGCGCAAATCTCTACGGCTCGGCAATTGGCGGATGCGGAGGAATTTTCGCGGGCACAGCGCATTTTGAATGAGGCGCTGGAACGCTATCCCGACGATCCTGGCGCGATGTCGTTGCTGGCGATCGTTACGGAAGGACTCGCCCGGCAAGAGGCGCAGCGCCGCGAAGCGGAGCGGCAGGCGGCGGAGAAGCGGCGGTACATCCGCATGCAACTGGACAGCGCCGCGACGCTGCAGCAGGCTGGCCAGACGGCCGACGCGCTGAAGATCGTTCGCGAGGCGCTGACACGCCATCCCGAGAGCCAGGAATTGAAACAGCGCGCCTCGGTCCTTGAGGAGGCGCTGGCTCAGGAGGAAGCCGCTCGGAAGAGGGCGGAAGAGCAGCAGCGTCTGAAGCAGGCAGAGATAGAGAAGACGATCGCCGACTCCTGGCAGCTCCTGTCGACGAAGCAGACCGGCGAGGCAGTGACTCTGTTAGGCGAAGCCCTGCGCAGGCATCCCGACAGCACCGACTTGAAATCGCAACTGGAATTTGCCCAGCGCCGCCTGGCGGTTGCAAAAGCCGAGCGCGAACGCGCCGAACAGGAGGCTCGACGGCGGTCTGCCGAAATTCAGAAGGAAGTCACGGCTGCGCAACAGTTGTTGGAGAATCGGCAGACCGATCAGGCTATTCGTGCGTTGGAACAGGTACTCGGCCGATACGCCGACAGCGAAGAGCTGAAGTCCCTGTTGCAGGCGGCTTACCGCCGGCAGACCGCCGAACGTGCTGAGCGGCAACGCATTGAGTTGGAGGCGCGCGAGAAACAAGCGGAGATCGTAAAGGAGATTGCGGCTGCGCGTGATTTGCTCGAGGCGAAGCAAACCAGCGAGTCGGTCGCGAAGCTAGAGCAGGCGCTGAGCCGTCATCCCGGCAGCGAGGAACTGAAACACCATCTGGCTTTCGCTCAGCAGCGTCTTGCCGCAGAGGAGGCGGCGCGTAAGAAAGCACAGGATGAGGAGCGCCGCAGACGGGCTTGGGTCGACGCCGAGATCACGGTTACGCGCCAGTGGCTGAACGAAAAGCAGGCCGACCGGGCCGTGATGAAGCTCACCCAGGCGCTCAACCTTTATCCAGAGAACACAGACCTTAAGGCGCAACTCGATTTTGCCAAACAACGCGTTGCCCAGGAGTTGGCCGAGCGCGAGCAGTCGGAACGGGAGGCGCAACGGAAGCGCGAAGAGATCAACCAGGAAATTCGGAGAGGCGTGGAACTGCTCGACGCCGGGACAACGAAAGCGGCGATCGAAAGCTTCGAGCGAGCCATATTGCGGTTCCCCGATAACCAGGACCTGAGAGCACAGCTGGATTTCGCAAGAAGTCGTTTTGCGGAGGAAGAGGCGGAGCGCCAGCGGGTCGCAGAAGAGAAGCGGCGCCGGCAGGCGGAAATCGATCGTGCCCTGCTGTCGGCGCGGCAGTTCCTTGAATCGGAGCAGACAGCTCGCGCCGTCTCCGCGCTCGAACTCGCGTTTCAGCGGTATCCGGACAGTGGCGAGCTGAAGTCCGAACTTGACCGGGCGCGAAAGAAACTGGCGGCGGAGGAAGCAGAACGGCAGCGGATCGATCGGGAGAACCGGCGGAAGCAGGAAGAAGTCAAGAACGAGATTCGGACAGCAACGCAGCTATTGGATGCCGGTCAAACGGTGCAGGCAATCCAGAGCCTGGAAGGGGCTCTGCGCCGAATCCCGGATAGCGAAGAACTTAAGCTCCAGCTCAAACGTGCGAAGGATCAACTCGCCAAGGAGGAGGCAGAGCGCCAGCGGATCGCAGAGGAAAAGCGGCGCAGGCAGGCAGAAATCGATCGTGCCCTGTTGTCGGCACAACAGTTGCTGGGATCGGGGCAGACGGCTCGCGCCGTCTCCGGGCTGGAAGTGGTGTTTCATCAGTACCCGGACAGTGGTGAGCTGAAGTCGCAGCTTGAAGCGGCGCGGAAGAAACTGGCGGCGGAGGAAGCAGAGCGGCAGAGAATCGACCAGGAGAACCGCCAGAAGCGGGAAGAAGTCAAGAAAGAGATTGGATCGGCCACACAATTGATGAGTGCCGGTCAGACGGTGCAAGCAATCGAGAGCCTGGAAAAGGCGCTACGCCGAGTCCCAGATGGCGAAGAACTCAAGATTCAGCTCCAACGTGCGAAGGATCGGCTTGCCAAGGAGGAGGCAGAGCGGCAGCGGATCGCAGAAGAGAAGCGGCGCCGACAGGCAGAAATCGATCGTGCCCTGTTGTCGGCACAGCAGTTGCTGGGATCGGGGCAGACGGCTCGGGCTCTTTCCGCGCTCGAACTTGCGTTTCAGCAGTATCCGGAGGGTGGTGAGCTGAAATCGCAGCTTGAAGCAGCGCGGAAGAAACTGGCGGCGGAGGAAGCAGAACGGCAGCGGATCGATCAGGAGAACCGCCGGAAGCAGGAAGAAGTCAGGAAGGAGATTGGATCGGCCACCCAATTGATGCATGCCGGTCAGACGGTGCAAGCAATCGAGAGCCTGGAAAAGGCGCTCCGCCGGATTCCAGACCGCGATGAACTCAGGGTCGAACTGAAGCGTGCCAAGGATCGTCTCGCCGAGGAAGAAGCGGCGCGGCGGCGGGCTGAAGAGGAGAAACAGCGGCGGGAGGCGGAAATTGCCAGTGTCCTTGCCGCCGCCCGAAAATTACTTGAGGCAAAACAGACTACAAGAGCGGCGGCTGATCTCGAAGCTGCCGCGAGAAAGTACCCTGACGATGACGGGGTGCGTGCGTTGCTCTCCGCTGCGAATGCAATGCTGGCGCAAGAGCGCGCAGCCCAGGAAAAAGCCGCGCGTGAAGCCGAAGAGCGCAGACAGAAGATCGTGGCTGAAGTCGACAACGCCCAACGTCTGCTGAAGGCGAATCATACGTCGCAGGCACTGGCGGCGCTGGACGGTGCGCTCCGACGTTTTCCGGAGAGCGACGACCTGCGTTCGCAACTGGCGGCTGCGAAGGAACAACAAGCGCGAGAAATCGCCGAAAGAGAAAAGGCCGAGAAGCGGCAGGCGCAACTGCGGGCGGAGATCGCGAAGGCCCAATCGCTGCTGGACAGTGGAGAGCCCGACAAAGCCTTGAGCGCGGCGGAAGCGGCTTTGCGTATCTTCGGCAAAGAGTCCCAGCTACAGCAGCTGGTGGACAACGCCAAGGCGGCAGTCAAACTGAGGAAGGCCGAAGAGAAGAAGCGCGCAGCCGAGCGTGAACAGGCAGAAGAACGGAAACGGCTACGCGACCGCGATCTGGCGGACTTGCAGAAGCTTGCGGATTCTGTGGCAACCACCAAGCGTCCAGCTCTCGACAAACTACTGCGCAAGGCAGGTGAGATTGCCGCCCGCTATCGGAATGACGCGGCATTCCAGCAGAGCTTCCGCGCGACCAGAGCGGCGGTGGAATCGGCGCAAATGGAGTCGCAGCCGGCGCCACCTTCGGAAGCGCCCCAAGCCACAAAATTCTTTACGACCGACAAAATCGAAGCAGCAGCTCCGGTTTCTGCGCCAGTGCGGGAAACGCCTGCTCCACCCGTTGCACCTGCATCGAGCGTGCTTCCGCTGTGGCGGAACAAGTGGGTCGCCATCGGCGCAGTGACCGTTCTGATCGTGGCTGGCGTTGTGATCAAGTTAATCCTGCCATCCAAGCCGCCTGTCGTGAGCACCTATGTGGTGAGCATCGACAGCCAACCCGCAGGAGCGACGATTCAAGTCGGAAATCAAACCTGTACTACACCGAATTGCCGCCTGAGCCTGCCCGCTGGTGAATATCGATTGCAGGCCCAGCTGAACGGATATCAGCCATTGTCGCAGTCCGTCACGGTGGATGCTCAACGTCCGAACGCGCCAGTGAATCTGCTTTTTGTCGCGATCCCTCCTCCCGAAACCGCTGGATACCTGGTCATCAAGGCGGGGCTAGCGGGTGCTGACGTCTTGATCAACGGCAACAAGCGATCCCAGACAGGAGTTGGAGGGACGCTGCGCCTCTCGCTTGAGCCCGGGTCTTATTCCGTTGAAGTGGAGAAGAAGGGCTACACCACGGCGAAGTCCTCAGGAGTGCAGATCCGCAAAGGACAAGATACCGCGCTGGAGTTGAGTCTTCCGCCCTTGCCGACCGTGGCGGAACTCGTCATTACGGGCGCAGTCCCGAATGCTCAGGTGTTCAATGACGGCCGTGAAATTGGGCGCACCGACGGAAGCGGTGCATTTCGCCAATCTGTCGAGCCCGGCACCCATGAAATCTTGCTTGCGGAGGACGGAAGGCGATCGAATGCAGTCCGCGAGAGTTTCGTCGCCGGTCGCGCCAAGGATTTGGAAGGGAGATTTTTCGTAATTCCTCCCAAGCCGATGTCGGTCGTCGTCATCAACCATCTGCCGAGCGGGGCCATGGTGAAAGTCGAAGGAGCCACCTACGGCGCCGATCAATCTGGAAATGTTCGCTTTGATCTGGCGGTGGGTGATCACACCCTCGAAATCAGTGCCGATGGGTTCCGTCCGAAACAGATTCAGCGATCGTTCGGCGCCGGACAGCTTTCCCTCGATGGCTCGCTCGAGCGTCTGGACTTGGAGGGACCCGAATGGGCCAAGGTCGAGTCATCCAACGATATGGCTGCTCTGCAGGGATTCCTGAACGCATTTCCCAAGGGCAAGAATGCCCAACAAGCTCAATCAAAGCTGGAGCGCCTCATTGCCTTTAATGCGTCAGAGAAGGAACTGAACGCATTCTATGAGAGGTTTCCTAACACTTCAGCGGGGCTGGCTGCGAGGAAAAGAGCGGCAGCGATGGACGCGGACCATCGGCGACAGCAAGATGAGGCCGACCTTCGGAGTGTGATCCGGCGATATGAGCAGGCGTTCGAAAAGCGAGACGTGAACGCATTGTTGGTGATCTGGCCGGGCATGGGTAGCAAACGATTCAATGCCTATCGAGATTCTTTCGCTTTTGCGAAGTCTTACCAGGTTCAAATGCAAGTTGAATCGATCAACATCAGCCCCGACGGACAGACCGCAACTGCGAGTGGTGTTTTGTCGTCGACCTTCATCGCCAAAGAGAACGCCAATCAGCCCAAGCCGCAACGGGACCGAGCGGTGTTTGACCTTAAGAAGTCCAATGGTATTTGGGTCATCAGTGATATGCGATGAGCCGGGGGTTGGATTTGGCGGGTAAGAATGGGCGGTATTGTTGACTTTGCAGCCATCGCGCCTACCGCCTTGACAAATCTGCTGATTTAAGTAGACTCGTTCAACGGTTCTTGGCCCCCCGGCAGGATTCTTCAGGAGACAATCTATGAGAACGCAATTCGTGTTGGTGACCCTATGCGTGTTTCTTCTTGCCAGCGGCGCTTTCGCTCAAGGGCCTTGCTCAGCGCAGAGCGGTAAGCTCGCGTGCGTGATTCCGCAAGAGTTCGGCGTCGGTGCAACGGCGTCGGAAACGTTCAATTTTGGGGCCGTTTTGTACAATGCGCCGAATCCAAACGGAAAAAACTTTCACGATCTTCACTACTCCTCCGAGTTCGGAACACAACTGGGACCTTTAACCAGCGCCATTGGCCGGCAGGCCAACCTGCTCCCGCTGGCCTCTCCCTCATCCGGAGTCCTGCTGAGCTACGACCAGTCCCTCAAGACGTTTGTCGTCAGCACCGACAGTCTTGGACCCATCCTGGGAGAGCGCGGAGAAACTGTTGGACGGCACAAGTTGTTTATTGGGTTCAGTTCTCAGTTCTTCGATTTCGACAAGATTGACGGCGTCAACCTGCGCAACATCCCTACAGTTCTCACACACCAGGACGACAACCGGGACAATTCAACTTCCACAGTAACGAATCTATGTTCCCTGAGTTCCGCAAATGGAGGATCTGATCTCAACGGCTGTGCTTTCGTTCGAGACGCCTTTTATTCCCAAAACTCGATTGATCTGAAAATCAACCAATACACCGGGTTCATTACCTTCGGACTGACTAGCCACGTGGATGTGTCGATGGTCATTCCGTTTGAGCGTGTGAGCATGTCGCTGTACTCTCAGAGCACGATCGTGCCGGGCTCGGATGGATCGTTCACACCTTATCCCGGCAGCCCCGATTCGTTCATTCTTAACCAGAACTCGGTTAGCAACGGGGCACCTTACTTCTTCCACCTCTTCAAGGATTGCCCGGATACCAGCCCGGCTACTGGAGTGGCCGGTCTCGCTCCTCAGTGTGTGAATCACACATTTCCGGACCCAGGTTGGACCGGTTCTGGCAGCAACGCTGTCAACTCGACTTCCGGGATTGGCGATCTTGTCACGCGAGTTAAATGGAATGCGTGGTCGGGCGAGCGCTTGAAATTCGCCGGCGGTCTGGACGTACGCTTCCCGACCGGAGACGCCCTGAACTACCTGGGATCAGGATCCTACGGCGTAAAGCCCTTCGCCGTAATTTCTTATCGGGCCCGAGTTTCTCCGCATGCGATGGTCGGCTACGAATGGAACAGCAACTCCATCCTGAGCAGCAGCATAAAAGAGGTGCCAGCCTCTTCAGGAAGCGGTCAGCAGGAATCGATTGCGGTCATGACGGGCAAAAAGGGATATATGCCGAGTGACTTCGTCTATTCTGCCGGCATCGACACTTGGGTTACAAAATGGTTGACCGGGTCTTTCGACATCGTCGGAGCAAGAATCTTGCGTGGCGGAACTGAAGCCGTTACAAATCAGCCATTTCCTGCTCCCTGTACTGCGGGTTGCCTGACGGAACCGACTCCTAGCACGGTTTCATCTCCGAGCCTGGCGCCCAACGCCGATGCGTCCTATAGCATCACGAATGCTTCGGCGGGAGTGAAGATTCGTCTATTCCCAAAGGTTTCGAAATTGGTCCTCACCGCCAACGTTCTGGTCAGACTGGACAATGGTGGGTTGCACTCGAAACCGGCGCCGTTAGTGGGTCTCGGTTATACCTTCTGAAGGAGTTTAGCGTATTGCATGGAACGAAGACTGCGCCGAGACCTGAGGACACGGGTCTTGGCGCATTCGTCCTCTGGGCAAATCCCTGTTTGCAACCTTGACAATCAAGCGCGCTCCGCCTAGCATCGCTGGCCAGACGCGAAACTGGGCTGCGACGAAGCATTCCTGTCCGGCGGTGAAGCGCAACTCATTAAAAAGATTCCCCTTGGACCAGGTGAGAGCAGCATGAAGTTGCTGTCGAGAGTCGTGTGGGCCGAAGGAATGTATCTGGCGCCGCAGCATTTTCAGGCGCAGAATCGCTATTTCGAGGAAGCGGTCCATTTTGCCACGGCCAGCCTGTGGAGAGATGCATATGGGCTGGCTTCCTGCCAACTCGATGCCGATGCGCTGCGCAACGGCACGGTAAGTCTCCTGCACGCGCGAGGCATGTTCCAGGATGGCTTGCCGTTTGATATTCCGGAGTGCGATCCCCGGCCTGATCCGCACAATATTGTCGAAAAGTTTCTGCCCACGACTGACAGCCTGACCGTGGCGCTGGCGATTCCGCGCTGGCTTCCCGGCCAACAGAACTGCGATCTGGATTCCTTCCCATCGGGGAGTGCGCGCTATCTCAGCACGACGGAGATGGTTCACGATGAAAACACGGGATTGGAGCCGAAGCCGGTCCAGATGGGGCGAAAGAACATTCGTCTGGTCGTGGTCCCGACCAAAGATGAGAATCTGCTGACGCTGCCGATCGCGCGCGTCATGCGCGACCAGACTGGACACTTTGTTTACGATCCAATGTTCGTTCCACCTTGCCTGCGGATTAGTGCCAGCGAACGGCTGGCGACGATGTTGCAGCGTTTGGTCGAGATTCTGGAAGAGAAGAGCGCTGTCGTTACGCAAGAACAGCAGTCGGGCGAGAAGTTTCAGACCGGAATGTCTGCCCGCCAGGTTGCTCAGTTCTGGTTTCTGCACGCGATCAATTCCAGCCTCACTCCTTTGCGCCACATTCTGATGGCGAAACACCGCCATCCGGAAGAATTGTTTCGCGAGATGTCACGTCTGGCGGGTGCGCTCTGCACGTTCAGCCTCGATTCCAATCCGCGGTCGCTGCCGGCGTATGACCACTATGACCCTGGTGCGGGATTCACCGCGCTTGAGGATCACATCCGCCGACATCTTGAGATTATTGTGCCGTCGCAGGCGATTGTGATCCCCCTGAAAGGTACGGCGCGCTACTTCTATGAAGGAGACGTCCGAGATCCTCGCTGTCTGGGGCCTTCGCGCTGGATGCTGGGAATCCGCTCACCCGTTGGCGAAGGAGATCTCATCTCCAAGACTCTGCAGCTTGTGAAGGTGTGCTCGTCGCAGTTTGTTCCAGAGTTGGTGAAGCGGGCGCTCCCGGGCCTTGGCCTATCCCACAGGCAAGTGCCGCCAGCCGCGGTTTCGGCGAAGGTTGACTGCCAATACTTCGTGATCAACCGTACGGGCCCTTGCTGGGAGCACATTCTGAAGACTCGAAGCGTGGGTGTATATGTTCCGGGAGAATTGCCGACACCTGATCTTGAACTCATCGTTTTGCTAGAGAGCTGACATGGGATCGACGCCAGTTACACCCCTCGGAAGTTATCGCGGGTCGAGTCCTGCGCTGGATCGGCGCGGGTGGAACCTTGCCCTGGGATTTCAGGAAGTATTCACCGCAGTAGTCCGTCTGCGCTACAACCGCCAGGCTGTTCTCGATGCCGAGACCTTCCGCGCGCAAATGCGCCAGGCGCTGCGCGTGTCGGAGCAGGAGGCGAGAAGTCGAGGGTGTAGTGCGGAAGACGTCAGGCAGGTGATCTCCGCAGTTGTATTCTTCCTCGACGAATCTGTGCTCAGTTCGCGAAACCCGGTATTTGTGAACTGGCCGCGGAAGCCTCTGCAGGAGGAACTCTTCGGTCATCAACTGGGCGGCGAGTATTTCTTTCAGGAATTGCAGAAGACGCTGACTCGCAGCGATTCGCAAGACACCGCGGATTTGCTGGAAGTCTATTACCTGTGCCTGCTGCTTGGCTTTAAAGGAAGATACGCCGCTGGAGGAGATCTACGGGGCGTGATGGCGGCAACGCAGGAAAAAATCCGGCGCGTTCGCGGCCCGGTTGGCGCATTGTCTCCTCGCGGGGCGATTCCCGCAGATGCGGTGCGCATCGTGCAGACCGATCGCGTGAGCCGGATTCTGGGGCGCGTAGCCATCGTCAGCGTGGTTGTGACCGTTCTTCTGCTGGTCCTCTTCAAATTTGTGCTGATGTCCGGCGCGTCGTCACTCTCAGCCTTAGAGGCTGCACTGCTGAAATAGGGGGTTGGGATGTATTGGGTGACCCTGGTTATTCTGCTGGTCTATCTGGTGCTGGTGTACGTTCTCGGCAGATGGTTACCTCTGCACGGCTCCGATATCTGGGTGCTGCGTGGCGTGCTCGCGACTCTCGGTCTGATTGGCGCGACGGTCGCCTTTTGGTATCAGCACAAAGTGAAGAAGGCAAAGGAGGCTTCCGGAGAAGAGGAGTCTCAGGGTGACGCAACCGACGATCTTGACGGGCTGGTTCGTGAAGCGATCCGGCGCCTGAAACAATCGACTCTTGGGCGCGGCTCAAACCTGGGAAGCCTGCCGTTGGTATATCTGCTGGGTGATGCCGCTTCCACCAAGACAACAGTCATCATTCATTCTGCTCTCGATCCCGAGCTGCTCGCCGGGCAGGTCTATCGCGAGAACGAAGTGCTGCCAACTGCCCCGGCGAACCTGTGGTATACGCGCCAGGCGATTTTCGTGGATCCTGCCGGCTCGATGATGAGCCAGGCCGACCGGTGGAGAAAGCTGGTAAAGCTGCTCCAGCCGGCGCGCTTCTCGGCCGCATTCGGCAAGAAGAAGCAGGCGCCACGGGCTGCGATCGTCTGCTTCGACTGCGAGATGTTTTTGCAGTCAGGCGCCAGCGAGACTTGCGTCTCCACCGCACGCCGGCTCTCGACCAGGCTGCAGGAAGTGTCGCAACTGCTGGGAATCAGCTTTCCCGTCTATGTTCTGTTTACCAAGCTGGACCGCATTTCTTTCTTCACTGAATTCGTGAAGGGGATGAGCAAGGATGAAGTCGCCGAAGTGCTGGGCGCCACTCTGCCACTCCGATCGATTGGTGCCGGCGTGTACGCGGACGAAGAGACGCGACGCCTGACGCGCGCGTTTGACGAGATCTTCTACTCGCTCGCCGAGCGTCGCATTGTGCTGCTCCCGCGCGAGAATGACGGCGACAAGCTGCCGGCCATTTACGAATTTCCGCGGGAAATGAAGAAGCTGCGCACGCTTCTCGTGCAGTTCCTCGTGGACCTCGCCCGCCCCAGCCACCTCGGCACGAATCCGTTTCTGCGCGGGTTTTATTTCACGGGGGTGCGTCCCATCGTGGTGGACGATGTCGTCGCCGCGCCCGTGGTGGCTATGGACACCGCGGAGCAGGATCCGGGTGGCGGCGGTGCGACGCAGATCTTTCGGAGCGTCGGGTCGCAGGCGCCGCCCCCTCCAGCCGCACAACGGGGCGGTGGCCCACGGCGGTTGCCGCAGTGGGTTTTTCTTACCAGCCTGTTCAACGATGTGCTGGTGAAAGATCGGGTGGCGCTCGCGGCCAGCGGTTCCAGTTCTCGCGTCAATCTTTTGCGCAGGATCGCCATCGCAGCCGCTCTGTTCATTGTGCTTGTATGTCTCACCGGATTTACGGTTTCATTCTTTCGAAATCGCGCATTGGAAAACCGTGTCCATGAAGACGTGGCCTCGTTGAAAGCTCCGCAAGTGATTCCCGGTCAGCCCGCGACGGTCGATGATTTACGCAAGCTCGACAATTTGCGTGAAGATTTGGTGGACCTCACCGACTGGGAGGAGAATGGCGCGCCCTGGAGCATGCGTTGGGGGCTGTATGAGGGGCATCAGCTTTACGAAGACGCGATGCAGTTCTACTTTGACCGCTTCAATCGGCTCTTGTTCACGGACACCCAGAAGCGGTTTGTCGACAACATGTCCATCCTGCCCGACAATCCTCCAGCGAATGTCCTGAATGATTCGCAATCGAGCGATTTATATGGCAAGACCTATAACGAACTGAAGGCTTACCTGATCACGACTTCGACCGCTCCGAACAAATGTTACGACCATAGCAAAGTGGCATTTCTGACGCAGGTGCTGGGAAGCCACTGGGCTGCTGATCGAGGGATCGACAAGGAGCGCCAGGATCTGGTTTCGAAGCAATTTGGCTTTTACGCGACGGAACTGGTCAGGAAAAATTGGCTTGGCTCAGGAAATTCTGCCCCGCTTGTGGCGCACACTCGAGGCTATTTGAAGGGGTTTGTGGGAACCAATCTGCTTTACGCGCGCTTGAAAGCAAATGTGCCCGATGCGGCCGCGCGCAGCTTCAATGAGCGCTATGAAAAGTCGAGCGAGATCATCGAGAGCGACCATAGAGTCGCCGGGGCATTTACGCGCGCCGGGTACATGGCTGTTCAGAATGCCTTGTTGCATCCCTCCGACATCGGAGCCGACCAATGTGTCATGGGATCGGCGGACGCGCTTGGTCTCGACCCAATTTCCATCCAGCACCAACTGACCCAGATGTACAACGACGAGTTTGTGAAGGAGTGGAACACGGTTTTGAAGACGTCGAGATTTAGAGGCTATCGCGGGGATTGGCCCGACGCCGACGCCAAGCTGCAGAAACTTACTGACCCTGGATCGCCGCAGATGGAATTGCTGTATTTCATTTCGCACAACGTGAATCCCGCTCCGGCCGACTTGAAGAAGCCTTTTGCAGCGGTGCAACAGCTCGAGGATCCGGCGCCAGCCGACAGCGATACACCTCCCGATAAATACCTGGGTCCAGCGACCGGGAAATACATCGATGCGCTGGGCGCGCTGGAAGCCGCCGTTCATGCGCTGGCACAAAACCCGAGCGACCAGACTCTTCTCGCTCCGGCATCGGATGCAGCGGCAAAGGCCCGGCAAGCGGCGGGTGGCATCGGCAGTTCTCTTCCTCTCGACCACTCGCAAAGTCCGGGGAACGAGCAGCAGGTAAGCCGTCTGCTCACCGAGCCGATCAAAGGCATCGAAGATCTAATCAGAGTGGGTCCAGTGGCAGCAGGGAACAAAGGGGCCGCTTCTTTCTGCGGCCTATTCAATGCCGCTACGTTAAACAAGTTCCCATTCAACTCCAGTGCGCTCCAGGACGTTTCGATCGACCAGCTAAACGCGATCTTTGGCGACGGATTCGCGAAGTTTGCGGATAGCGAGAAACAGTTTGCGCTGAAGAGTGGGAGTCAGTACGTTGCTAATCCGATGGCTCCAGTGCCGCCATCCAAGGCATTTTTGCAGTCCCTTACCACTTTCTCGCGCTTAAACGAAACCTTGTACCCGGCGGGAGCGACCGCGCCGAAAATGTCGTACACGCTGAAGGTTCTCCCGAGCAATCTGGAAGGAGTCGAGTTAAAGATCGGTGACAAGAAACTCACGGGTACGGGAAACCAGGAGACATTTACCTGGACAGGAGCGCCGGATGTGATTTCGGTGGAGAAAAACGGCGATCCTGTCGACACGGTGCCTGCCGGGCCGTGGGCTGTGTTCCGTTTTATTTCCCACGCCAAGCACATCACCTCGAACGATTGGCAGTGGGTGATCGAGAACAACGGCAGGGTTGTGATGCTTGCGCCCAATAAGCAAAAATCCTATGACTACCAGCTCCAGGTGAGCGGCCCGGCCAATCCGTTCACGGATTTCCCGGGGATGAGGTGCGTGGGCAGGGTCTCCCAGTAGAAAGGCATCAAGGTTGGTGGATGGCTTAGGTGGAACTCTTCTGTCCGCCTTGTGGTGCTAGCCGTCCGAGCAAGCGGTCTTTCCACGATGGGTGGAGCGCACGGATCATCAGACAAGTGATGTTGTCATCGCTCGCCCCGTCTTTCGCGGCTTCAATGAGGGCTGCGCAGGCCTGTTCGAGCGATTCTATATTCGCCGCCTCGATCATCTTTTCTTCTTTTACGTAGCGCGAGAGTCCGTCACTGCACATCATCAAGACATCGCCCGACACGAATTCATGATCGGCGAGGTCGGGTTCGACGGTGTCATCTGTGCCCAACGCGCGCACGATGACGTTCTGCATCTTTGATTGCTCCGCTTCTTCCAGCGTCATCAGGCCGCGGCGCACCTGCTCCATGACCAGCGAGTGGTCGTTGGTCAGTTGCACGACTTCATTCTTACGGATGAGGTAGATGCGGCTGTCGCCGACATTGGCGATGGAAAAGAGATTCCCTTCGACCGCGACCGCGACAATGGTCGAGCCCATTCCTGCGACCCGCAGATCTCGCGCTCCCGCATCGTGAATCGCCTGGTTCGCCAACTGAACGGAGGTTGCTAAAGTTGCCGCCCGCTGCGAAACCCCTTCGAATGTTGTTCCGCGCACGTCGGATGTGCTGTGATCCTGGTTGTAATACTCGAGAATCGTGTCGACGGCGATCTTGCTGGCCAATTCTCCGGCTTGCTGGCCGCCCATGCCATCGCACACGACGAAGATCCCGTGGCGAAGGTCGTAGCCGAAATTGTCCTCGTTGTTGCGGCGCACGAGGCCGATGTCGGTAACTCCGGCGGCTTGTATAAGGAAGCTCATGAGTAGATTGATTTTGGTTCGCGACTCTTATCCCGACTTCTTGAACATTTTCCCCTTGGATGCTTTCTTGTACAGGGCGTTCCATTCAGTTTGTAAGTCGCTGCTGGCGTACTCGCTAAACGCCGCAACCGATTCCAGCGCCTTGGCCGCCTGCTTACGGTCGCCGGCGTCGAGCGCGACACGCGCCTGATTGATGGCCATCGAGAGCTGGCGGTCAGAGGCAGATTTTCTCCGGGATGAAAAAATCGGCGCAATCCGGTTGAGTAGGGATGAGTCTCCGCCGGGATTCGGCAACGGTTCCTGGCCCAGGCGATCCAGCGCGGCATAGGCGCTGCCGAGTGACTGCAGGGCGGCCTGTTCGCTATCACGCGCCTGCCTTAGAGCCGAAAGCGTTTTCTGTACCGACTCTGCTTCGAGCACAGGAGTCGGCTGCGATTCGAGGAATCTCACGGCCTCCTGGTATTGTTCATCATTTGCGAGAACCGCTGCGCCTTCGAGGGCGGCATCCACGTTACGCTGTGCGGACTGCACGTGCGCTCGCGCGTCCTCGAGCAAGAACATCAGCGATGCGGCATCGGGTTCTTGCTTGACCGGGTTTAGTAATTCGATGACAGCGGTGTACGATCCACGCGACATCAGATCCTGTGCCTGGCGCAGAAGGCCTTGAAGCTGGCTGTTCCTCAGGCCGCGCTCCGCCTCCTGTCGCGCGAAGTCCATGAGTTCGACGATTTCGGGCGAGGACGCGCCCTCTTTTTGGCAGGCTTCGAGGAGGCGTAATGCTTCCATGTACCGACCGCCAGTAAGAGCCTCATGAGCGCGGGTCAGATAACTGGCACGCGTTTGTTCCTGACTGCGCTCCGACATACGCTCGACGATCGTGGCTTGCAGCGCCAGCAACCGGTCATTTCCGGGTGCGTCGTGCAAAACCTGATGCACAAGTTTCAGCGCCTCCTCGGGAGCCGTGTCGATGACACTCCTGCAGCGCAGAGCAACTTCCTCGACCCGCCGCCGAAGTTCTTCTTCCCGGATTTTCCTGGCGAGCCCGCCCTTCAGCTTGATGAGGCTTGGTTCTGCCGGAAGCTTTTCCAAAGCCTGTTCCACGAGTTGTGAGGCCTGAGTGAGTTCTTCGACGGTGGATGCAAGGGAAACCTCGTTCTGCAATTGCTCGAGGATGCGCCGCCGTTGCTCCTGCTCGCGTCCCGACTTGGCGGCGGCCTGCAAAGTGATCAGTTCCGGGTTTGAAGGATCGACGCGTTCAACCTCGGCCAGAACCTCCATGGCGGATGTGAAATGGCGCGCTCCGATTTCCTTTCGCGCGTTCTCCAACAGCTTTCTGGTTTTGGCTTGCCGCGCCGCTTCCTCGATCATGCGTGCCAGAGCGACGTGGGCCGCACGCACCCGTGAATCTTCGCGGTCCACTTCCAGGGCCTTTGCGATGACATCGCTCGCGCCGTCCAGGTCGCCGTGCTCGCGCGCGCTGTCGGCTTGGCGCAGGAACCCGTCGATCAGCTCTCGCTTTTTTTTCTTCTGCTTGGTCGCCTCGAGGACTTCTGCGAGTTCCAGGCTCGAAGGATCGATCGCGCAGGCTTCCTCGAGACGCTGAATCGCTTCGTCATAGCGTTTGTCGAGAGCAGCCTCTTCGGCTTGGGCTCGGAGTTGCCGTACTTGTTCCGTCCGCTGGCGCAGATTCAGGTTCTGCTGAACCTGAGAGATCATCTGCCGCGCTCCAGTGTGCTGGCTGTCAACTTTCAGCACTTGTAGCAGGACATCTCTTGCCGCCGTGAAGTTGTCGACCTGTACCAGGCGGTCAGCGCGCTGTATCCATTCCGCAACTTGCTCTTTCTGTACTTCCTGTGCGACGGATGCGATTTCCGCAGCCATCTCGTCGGCCGTCGAGTAACGATCGTCTGGACTCTTCGCGAGCGATCGATCGAGAATACCGTCCAGCGCCGGCGGATAGTTGTCGAGGAACTGGCTTAGGGGCGGGTGTTTCTCAACCAAAATCTTCTGCACGACGCTGTAGTCACCCGTGAACGGGAGTTGCCCCGTGAGCAACTGGAACATCATGACGCCGACTGAAAAAATGTCAGAACGGCCGTCAAAGACCGCGTTCTTCAATCGCTCCGGCGCCATGTATTGGATGGTGCCGATCACGTGGCCGGTGCGCGTGAGGTGGCCGTCTCCTTTTTCCTGACGAGCGATTCCGAAATCCAAGAGCTTGACCACACCGTCGGATTGCACAATCACATTCGCCGGCTTCACATCGCGGTGAATGACGTCGTTGCGGTGCGCATAACCCAGCGCGTAGCACACCTGCTCGATGATCTTCAGCTTAAACGCCAGGGGTTGGGGCTTCCCCGACTGGATCATTCGGTCCAATGGATCACCCGGCAGGTACTCCATCACGATGTAGGGGAATCCATCCTGCTCGCCTAAGTCGTGAACGATGACGATATTGGGATGCTTCAGGGCTCCGGTCTTCGCAGCTTCGCGATAGAAGCGCTGCAGCATTTCCGGATCGCCGACAAATCCTTCCGTCACGGTCTTGATCGCGACTTCACGATTCAATTGCCGGTCAAATGCCCGATAGACAAGACCCATCCCACCGCGACCGAGAAGCTCGATCACTTCGTACTTCCCAATGCGTTTGACAGGCGGAGCAGGCACAGGGTTTCAGCTCTTGCACTGACTAGGGGGAAGCTATCCGGGATTCGTCCGAACTATGCCGCACTACCGGGCCAATTCATATTGAATTGGTCGCGGAGGAACTTCTTGGCCTCTTCCCGCTCCGGCGTCGAACCCTCCGGAGTGGAGTTTAAGTATAGGATGTACTCCTCTGCTGCGCCATCTGTATCGCCATCCCCCTGGTGCTTGCGGGCGGCAGCCAGGATCTTGGCGGGAAGCGATTCGACTTTCTCTTTGACATCCTTGATCAACGCTTCGCGCGCCACGATTTCCACGTCCCCGATAAACTGAGCCTCGTCGGGAGGAGTTCCCATCGGCTTGATGCCCTTGGTATCTTCTGGTTTCACGTTCTCCAGCACAACGAACTGCTTCTCCGCCGACTTCTTAATCGACGGCGTCGTCGCGATAACGTTGTTGTTGGAATCAACGATGCGGAATCCGAACTCGACGACGGCGCTCAGGTCAATGGTCCGCTTAACATAGCTGTAGGGCTTGACGACGTCAGTGAGTACAGTCTTGGGTATCCCGTCCAGTTTGTGGCGCAAATCCGTAACTTTCTTTTGCGCATCGTCGACGGCCTCCTGCGCGGTTGCAATGTCCTTCTTCTTTCCCTTGGCTTGAATGGCGTCGAGAGCTTTCTGCTGTTTTTGCAGGTCGGCATCGGCGTCTTCATAGTCACGGTTGACCTTGGTCCAGTCGTCGTTCGGAACTTCGCGCTCTGACGCGCGATATTCGGAATCAAGAGACTCGATCGTGGGTTTGCTGAGTGGGCGGTGTTCGAGCACGTCACCGGTGAGCAGAAAGTTGGGATCAACCGGCGTCGAGTCCGCCGCCCGAATCACGCGCACGGGCAACGACGTGGTTTCCAGTCCGGTGGCAATCGCGTCGGAAAGTTGGTCGGCAAAACCGGCGCTGTCCCGTCGCGACGTCTGATCACGGAATATGACTTTGATCGAAAGAGTGGAGCGAATGTTGTGGATGGAATTGAATTTTGTGCGCTCGTCGCGGACATCGTCGCGGTTTGGCTGATACATCTGAGCTTCATTGAGATAGAGCCACGCGATGCCCACACCAGACCCAAGAGGTTTCTCAAGGTACGTTTTCGCGCGCGCGACGTAATAGTCGCTCAAGGTCTGAGAAACAATTTCGCGCCGAAGTTTGAGATTCTGGTTGTCAGGTTCCAGCGAGATGGCGCTTTGCAGCAAATCGTGGGCCCGTTGCACGCCAATTTCGTCGGCTCGTCCCTGAATTGGATTGTGCGCGTCGAGTTGCTTCTTGGCTTCATCGGACGCGGCTTTCACGTAGTCAGGCTCAAGCGCGGTCAGTTGGTCCTTGACCAGCGCCCGCTGCGAGTCGGGAAGGCTGGTAAGGACCTCGTAGGCTTCAATGAATTTCTTGTCCTGTTGGAAGGCCATGCTCTGCTGCAAAGCCGCGTCTGCAGCAGCCTGATCCGTTGAGCTCTGGTAGTTCGATTGTGCCTGTTTCAAAGCAGACGCAGCTTCGGAGGCGGGTTTGAGGTCTGCCGCTTTTCGATATTCCTGCACCGCCTCGCGCCACTTTTGGCTGCTAACGTCGCTCTTGCCACGCTCGAAGTGGTACTTATAGTCCGCGTCGATGACAGCAGTGATTCGTGGTTGCTCGTCAGCGAACGAACGGAAGTCGTTCACGGCATACAGTGCATCGTCGTACCTCTGAGCGGATACCATCGCTTCGCCGGTCTGGAGCGCCGTTTCGATGCGCTTAGTCTCAGCGGCTACCGCACTCTGTTGCGTGAGTGCCTGGTCGTAGTGACCATCGACTCCGAGAACCTGGTCGATTAGCTGCCGGCTATTGCCAAGGTGTGGATATCCAGCCGTGTGATTCGCAAGGGCTTGCCGGTAGGCCGCCAGTTCCGCGCGGCTCTTATCGACTACCAAGGCCAACTCTGCGCGAACACCGTCGTGAAGCTTGGAAGCAGCTTCATTCTTGGGAAGCAATTCCTGCACCTGATCCGCTCGTAAGAACGCAGTTCTAAGCTGAGGATACGCAGGTGAACCCGTCGAGGCAGAGGCGTGATAGGCTGCCAGGCCCTCTTCGCCTTCCTTCAGGAATATGGCTGCAAGACTCTGTTTGGCAGCATCGGTGTGAGCAGCCTTCGGATAACGACCCAAGTAATCCTGCCACTGCGTGACCGTGTGGGCGCGATTTGCTCGAAGATATTCGCCGAGCTCGGTGTCGGGAGCGGAAACGAACACCACCTTGACCGTGGGCTTGAAGGGAGCGACTTCCGTAATTCCGGCGGGCGAGGAACTGAGTACTTGCCCCTGAAGCACCGCGCGATCCGCGAGCTTCGCGGGGCTAAGTGTCTCGTCCTTGTCGAACTTAAGGTTCGACGGAACCACGCATTCTGATGCGGTTCCGCGAGTCAACGTCATGGTCCCCGCGGCGTCTCGCTCCAAAGATGTCGCCGACGAATTCAATTGAATCTTCGGCAGTTTGCCATAATTCGACTTATTGATCTGACTTACTCCTTGGCAGGATCGCAGCTCAGCCTTGCCATTCATCAACAGGCCTGTGATCTGGACAAACGCGGCGCCATTCGTGCCATCGAAGACTTCGATAGCCGTAAGGGGAACGTCTTTGGATTGGAGCGTTGTGCCTGCTACCGCAACGATGAAAAGTGCGAACGAAACTCGTTTCAGAAAAGATGACAGACGCAACTCAGCGTCGAAGATAGAACGTCGTGGCATAAACTCCCCGGGGTAACAACACACCTCATGAGTTCACCTACACAGGTGGACCGTATCATACTCGCCGCGTGCTCGAAGTCAAGCCTGCGCAAGTGGAGTTCAGGGGGCACGACCGTGCCATTTTTCCCGCATAGAATCGTTTGCCTGGCGTTCTGATTTGGCGTAACCTACTGTCCCGGCGGAGGTCGCCGGACAGATTCGAGAGAGTAACCATGCCGTACGAACCGAAGACCGCCAGTAACGAACTCGATCTCAACTCCGGGCAGGACTCTTCTCCGGCTTTGAAGACGGTGTCGGATCCGACTGACATCGCGATACGGCTGTGGCACCCCGAGCAACCCGCTCCGGCCACGCCTCCTACTTGGAAGACGGAGAGCGTTCTCATCTACATGATTGCGGACTTGGTCGGGGCCAGTCGAGGCACGCTCGATGAATCGTCGTCCGCGATGATGGCTCACTTTGAGACTTCTGGTCAGGCCCTGGTCGCCGCCAAGCGGATTCAGACTGCGATTTTAGAATTCCTGGGATGCCGGCCCGGTGATTCTCTGGCCGCTGCGATCCTGATCCATCAGCCGCCAACGGCCCCGGGAGGTTTCACCTTTGCGATGGTGCATGGGGCGCTGCGATTGACGGAGCCCGGTCAAATCCTGCTCTCAGAGGAGACGGCGAGGCGCCTGCGCGACTTGCCCGGGATTGAGCTTCGAGCAGTTTCCGCACTGACAACTGGTGGGAGTGATCATGCCGGCCTGGTGGAACTGGTTTGGGCGTCGCCTGAGCGATTGGCGCGCATGAGACCTCCGGTCAACGCGAATGTGGTGCATGACGACGCTCCCCCGATGGGCGCCACAATGATCGTGAATGCTCCCTTCGTCACGGGGCAGACCGGCAAGATGGTACAGCCGGCTACAGGAGCCACAGGCCTTGTGGCGACAGACAAGGAGGCGACCAGCAAGTCGCAGAGAGTCGGGTCGGAGAACGCAGCGGTTTCGAAGGAGGTCAATGCCGCCCGAGACCATGCTTTGCCGCCGGGAATTGGCGACCTGGAAGAGCCATCTTTCCTCACGCGCACCAAGGTGCTTGTGGGCATCGCAGCGGTGGTGCTTGTGGGTGCGCTGATTTGGGCCTTTTATCCCCGCGAGGTTTCGAAGTCGCAGGTTCGGGTTGAGAGCCACTCGTCTTCCACAACGGACAACAACGCAGCGAGCACCAGGAGCAACTCGACGGGGACAACGATCCCGCCACCGGTCGACAAGAAGGTCGACAATTCTGTTGGCAACGGTACTACTTCCACGGGCGCTCTGACTACAGGCACAGCGGATGTGGGAAAGACGGTAGTAGTAAAGAACAGGCACGGCAAGGCCAAAGAGAAGCCGGTGGAAACGACAACCAACACCGTGGTCGAGCCTCCACCACCACCGCCGCCGCAGGTTGTGGAAGGTATGACTGTGAAAGACATTCCCATGCTTATGCAAATGGCCATCAAAGACGCCGGCGATGGCAAGTACGACAAAGCCCGCAGGGAATACAAAGTGATTTTGACGCTGCAGCCTAACAATGCAGAGGCGCGAGAGGGAATGCGCAGGCTCGATATAGCTCAGAGCGACCATAATTGAGAAGGCCCTAGTTTTTCGCTTGATCTGAATGGTCGACACAAGGAATTGTTATGCTAGAGCGCTTTAACTTCGGCGGAGTTAATCTGACCGCAGGCGAACATGCGTCCGCCGGGAAGCCACTTTCGGAAACCCCTTTCTGCATCGCGATCCTCGGCGACTTCAGTGGGCGAGCGCATCGTGGAATCGTCGATGCCAAGTCCGTCAGAGAACGTCGGGGAGTGTCGATCGATCGGGACAACTTCGACAATGTCCTTGCAGGTCTAAAGCTAGAACTGCATCTCCAAACCAAGGAATCGGGTCCGATCGTCTTTCGGTTTTCGGAACTGGAGGACTTTCACCCCGACCGCTTGTTCGAGCACGCGGCATTCGAAAAACTTCGCGGATTGAGAAAGCGGATGGAGGATCCTTCGACATTTGGGGAGGTCGTCGAGGAACTGGGCTTGCCGTCTAGTCCGCAAAATCCTGCGCCACCACAGACCAACCGAGCTCCAGCAAAAGCTCCCAGTGCCGTCGGGCTCGCTTCCGGCAGTTTGCTCGATGATTTGATCGAGCAGACCGAGGCTCGTGGGTCCTCCGTGATGACGGCCCGCAAGAAGGATGACGTGCATGAGTTTGCCCGTCAGATCGCCGCGAAATATGCTGTGAGTGCTCCGGATCCGCGCCGGCCGGAATTCGTCTCGGCGGTTGACCGCGCCATTGCTGACGTGATGAGGGCCATCCTACACAACCGGGATTTTCAGGCACTCGAAGCGATCTGGCGGGCTACCTTCTTCCTGGTTCGGCAACTTGAGACGGGGTCACAGCTGAAGTTGTATTTGTTTGATATCTCGAAGACGGAACTTGCAAGCGATGTCTCAGCATCCGACCTGCGCGAGTCTGGCCTATTCCGGCTGTTGGTCGAAAAGGGAGTCCTTATGCCGGGGGCCGATCCTTGGGCGGTCGTCGTCGGCGACTATTCGTTTGGTTCCAGCAAGGAAGACTTAACGACTCTCGCTGCTGTTTCCAAAATCGCGCAACAGGCCGGCGCGCCATTTCTGGCCGCGGCCGATGGATCGATGATCGGGGCTGAGTCGCTTGCGGTGTCGCCGCATCCCCGCGACTGGAAGGCCACCGAGACGCAGGATTTGTGGAGCAATTTGCGGCGCCAGCCTGAAGCTGATTCCCTCGGTCTGGCCCTGCCACAATTCCTGTTGCGACTGCCGTATGGCGAAAAGACGTCGCCCATCGATGCTTTCGATTTCGAGGAATTCGCGGGATCTCCCGTCCATGAAGACTACCTGTGGGGAAACGGGGCATTCGCCGTTGCTCTCCTTCTGGGCGAGTCTTTCAGCGACTCAGGATGGCAAATGCATCCCGGTTCCGTCGCACAAATCGACCGGCTTCCCCTCCATCTCTACTCGACCGGGGGCGAATCCGAATCGAAACCTTGTGCCGAGGTGTTGTTTACCGAAGATGCGGTACAGCGCATTCTCGACAACGGCTTGATCCCCCTGGTCTCGTACAAGGGGCGGGATTCAGTAAGGATCGCCAGGTTCCAGTCGATCGCCGAAGGAGACGCCCCCAAGCCCCTCGCCGGACGCTGGGTTCCGTAACCAAACAGGCTGGTTACTCCGTTGGTTTTTCTAATTTTGGGTCTTCGAGAGCAACAGAACCCAACATTTTGGGTTCTAGCGTTTCGTGCGAGCCAGAACGGGCGGATTTTGACGAGAAAATCGCCTTAGTGCTTGACTGGTGCAAGTGCATGTGATAAACCGTTGCTCCACGGCCTAAAGGGGTCAGACTGTTAGAGGCCCAGGTTCTTCCCCGTGAGGACATCGGGCCCCTCATATAAACGCTTCCCCGGCGCTTATTTTTTAAGAATTTACCTTCAAAAAGCACTTCTCCGAAAACTCGAAGAGGTAGGGAGCAAATATGGCAAAACCGAGCACTCAGCACAAATTAGACCGCGTACGTCCACCCCGCGTTCAAATTACTTACGACGTAGAAACAGGGGGTGCGATCGAAGTAAAAGAACTGCCCTTCGTCGTCGGCGTACTTGGCGACTTTACTGGTCAGCCCGAGCAACCGCTGCCTAAACTCAAGGAGCGGCGCTTCGTCGATGTGACGCCCGACAATTTCGACTCCGTTCTCGAAAGCATGAAGCCTCATCTTTCGTTCGCCGTCGAAAACAAGCTCAGTGAAGATGCCAATGCCGGGCAACTCCGCGTGGATCTGAAATTCAAGAGCCTGGAAGATTTCGAGCCCGAGCAAGTGGCGCGGCAAGTCAAGCCGTTGAAGGAATTGCTCGATCTTCGCACTCGCCTCAATGACCTGAAGGGCACTCTGCAAACCAACGACAAGCTCGATGAGGCATTGCTCGACGCCGTAAGCAAGACCGACAAACTCGACAAGCTGAAGGCCGAGATCGGCCAGAAGGGGGAACCCAATGCCTGAGACCGAAAAAGTAGCAGCAGGTGGTGCGGCAGTAGTTGAACAGGCTGCAGAATCGAGCCTTCTCGATCAGATCGTAACCCAAGGACGTTTCGCCGACCCAAGCTCGCGCGAGCGGGGCAAGAATCTGATCAAGGAATTCGTGTCTCAGGTGCTGGAAGGGTCGATGACGCTCGGCCGCGACGCCGATCAGATGATTTCGGCTCGCGTGGCGCAGATCGACCATCTCGTTTCGCTCCAGTTGAATGAAATCCTGCACAACGCGACATTTCAAAAGCTGGAAGGAACCTGGCGCGGACTCAAGTATCTGCTCGATCAATCTGAGACCGGCACGCAGTTGAAGATTCGTGTACTCAACGCGTCCAAAAAAGATTTGCTCCGCGACTTACAGCGCGCTCCTGAGTTTGATCAGAGTGCGATGTTCAAGAAGGTCTACGAAGAAGAGTACGGGCTGTTCGGCGGCGAGCCATTTGGAGCGCTCGTGGGCGACTACGAATTCAGCAAGCATCCGGAAGATCTGGAACTGCTGGAAAAGGTCTCCCAGGTCGCTTCGGCTGCCCACGCGCCCTTCTTGTCCGCTGCTGCACCCGAATTGCTGAATATGGACAGCTATACGAACCTTGATCAGCCTCGGGATATCGGCAAGATCTTCGACAGCACCGAGTATGCGAAGTGGAAAGGGTTCCGCGAGAGCGAAGATTCGAAGTATGTCTGCCTGACTTGCCCGCGCGTGTTGATGCGGTTGCCGTACGGACGCGACACGTCTCCGGTGGAAGGATTCAACTTCGAGGAGGGAGTCGATGGCACGGATCACACGAGATATCTGTGGGGCAATGCCGCCTATGCGCTGGCTGCGAAGATGACGCAGGCGTTTGCGACCTACGGATGGTGCGTGGCGATTCGCGGTGTGGAAGGCGGCGGCCTGGTCGATGGGCTCCCCTCGCACACCTTCCGGACAGACGAAGGCGACGTTGCGCTGAAGTGTCCGACGGAAATCGCCATCACGGACCGCCGGGAGAAAGAGCTGGCGGATCAGGGTCTGGTTCCTCTGGTTCACTGCAAGGGTACGGACAAGGCCGCGTTCTTCAGCATCCAGTCCTGCAACAAGCCCAAGCTGTACGACTCGGATGCCGCTACGGCCAATGCCCGCATTTCGTCTCAGTTGCCGTACATGATGGCGACCTGCCGGTTCGCGCATTATTTAAAAGCAATGATGCGTGATAAGATCGGCGGCTTTATGTCGCGTGATGATGCGTGGAGGTTTTTGAATCGTTGGATTAGCCAGTACGTCACGCAAGATGACAAGGCCAATCAAACGACCAAAGCGAAGTTCCCCCTCCGTGAAGCGCGTGTGGATGTAGAAGAAGTGAAAGGCAAGCCCGGGGTGTACCGCGCGGTTGCTTACCTGCGGCCACACTTCCAGCTCGATGAATTGAACGTGTCGCTCCGGCTCGTGGCGGAACTGCCGGCTGCGGCAAAAGCTTAACCCGCTGTACCCGGACCGGTTTCAAACAAGGCAATGGCGCCTTGAAATTTCGATGGTGAAAAACTTTAGGAGGAATTGCAATGGCAACTGATGCGTATCTGTTGATTCAATCGATTAAGGGGGAATCCCAGGCACAAGGGATGACCGACAACATTGAGCTGGACAGCTTTTCTTTCGGCGCTTCGAACGCGGCGGATGTGGGTGGCAAGGGTCTGTCGGCGGGCAAGTGCTCGCTGTCGGATTTCAGCTTCACCTGCGCCGTTGACCAGGCGAGCTATCAGATTCTGAAAGCTCTCTACACTGGTCAGCACATCCCGACGACAACCTTCTCGCTCCGCAAATCGACTGGCGCGGCGACTCCGTACACCTACCTCTCTGTCGTGATGACCAATTGCTACATCACGAGCAACAGCATTGGTGGCGGCGGAGTGGGCGTGCCTACGCAAAGCGTGAGCATCGCGTACGAGCAGATTAACTACCAGTACTACACGCAGGACACTACATCTGGTGCTGTCAGCCAGGCTGGTGCTGCGACCTACAACATCGGCGCCGTGCAGCAGTCGTAAGCTGTCGGTTTCTGATCGTTGGTTCGAATCTGGAGGCATCCTTGCAAGCGGTTCTTACGGACCGACAGCGGGGGTGCCTCCTAGCTGTGCCTACGAAAATGCCGGGCAGGATTGAAGCCGTATTTTTCAATCCGCAGCTTGTTGTGCTTCAGATCCTTTTCATACCGTGAGCGCGCGATGAATCCACAAGAACTTTACCGGGCAGGTCGGCTTTCTGATGCGATTAAGGCTTTGAGCGCGGAACTGCGGGACAATCCCACCGACGTCCGCCGCCGCACTTTTCTTTTTGAACTTCTCTGCTTCGCGGGGGAGTACGAGCGCGCCGATAAGCAATTGGAAGTGCTGAGCCAGTCTGGCCCCCCCAGCGAGATGGGCGTTCTGGTTTATCGCAGCGCGCTTTACGCCGAGCGCCAGCGCCAGGACCTGTTTCAGCGTGGCGAATACCCGGCACAGTCTGAAGAGGAGCAAACCCGCGGCGGAACGGTGAACGGAAAGTCATTTGAGTTCTTTTCCGACGCCGATCCCAGAATCGGCGCCAAGCTCGAACTCTTCGCCGCCGGGAACTACTTGTTGCTGCCGCTCGAGTACGTGGCTTCGATTGAGATTCCCGCTCCGAAGCGTCTGCGGGACCTGATTTGGACTCCTGCCTCAGTGCGGACGACACCATCCTTCAAAGGGACAGAACTCGGGGAAGTGATGCTTCCCGTGCTGGCTCCTTTCTCGTGGAAACATCAGGATGAGGCGGTGCGCCTGGGCCGGATGACGGTCTGGGAAAAAACTGAAGGATACGAATATCAAGTTCCGTTTGGCCAGAAGATGTGGCTGGTGGATGAAGAAGAAATCCCGTTCCTTGAACTCCGCGCTCTGGAGTTCAAGCCAGCTTCTGTGGCCGCCTGATCCAACAATGCCCCTTCCCGACGATCTCCTGATTCCTATTGAAGGTTCGAACCCCAGTGGGGCGAACCTTCGCTACGACCCCGTCTACGACAAAATCAAAGAAGCCCGTCGCGAGGAGTTGCAGCCACCCCCGGGAATGACCGAACAAGACCGCAAGGTCGCCGACAATTTGCAGGTCATCAAGCTCGCCACTGAGCTTCTCACGAAAAGGACCAAAGACCTGCAGGTTGCTGCGTGGTTCACCGAGGCATCGCTAAAACAGCGCGGGTTTGCCGGATTGAAGGATGGACTCGGGGTCTGCCTCGGTCTCGTCGAGAAGTTCTGGGACACGCTCTATCCGGAAATCGAGGATGGCGACGCTGAACAACGCGGTGCCCCTCTTGGTTTTGTCGGAACCAAGCTCGACCTTCCTCTCAAGTTGGTGCCGATGGTCGAGAAGGCCAAATACGGGCTCTTGGATTACCAGCAATCCAAGGAAGTCGGCTACGAGGATCAGGCAAAAACCGACGATGCCAAGAAAAAGCGCGCTGCGCTGGTCAAAGACGGGAAGCTCACGCCCGAGGCTTTCGATAAGGCCTTCGAAGAGACTCCGAAGAAATTCTACGCCCAGGCCGAGAAGGACCTGGATGGATCTCTGCAGATCCTGTCGTCTTTGAAGAAACTGTGCGATGAGAAATTTGGAGATGAAGGACCTTCGTTCGGTCCTCTGCAGTCGGCGCTGGAGGCGACGCGCCACCCGATTCACCAGATGTTGCAAAAGAAGCGCGAGAAGGAGCCTGATCCGGTTGAGGTCGTTGCGACGGCCGAGGCAGCGCCGGGTGCCGAGGGCGCAGGGGCAGGCGAATCTCCAGTGCGCGCTGGCGTCTTCATCTCGGTCGAGACTTCGTCTGAGCCGGCCGACCGCATGGAGGCGATTCGGAAAGTCGCCGAAGCTGCGGCGTTCCTGCGAAAGCGGGAGCCGAAAAGTCCAGCTTCCTACTTGATGCTCCGCGGCCTTCGCTGGGGAGAATTGCGGGCGGCCATCGATTTGGCTGATCCGACGCTGCTCGAAGCTCCCCCGAGCGATCTGCGGCGCCACTTGAAGAAACTGCTGCTCGACAAGAAGTATGAGGAACTCCTCGACGCCGCTGAGAACACCATGGCGCTGCCCTGCAGCCGTGCCTGGCTTGATCTGCAGCGTTTCGTGGTTGAGGCGTGCGAAGGACTCGGCAGTGACTATGAAGCGATCGCCCGCGCGATTCGTTCGGAACTAATAGCGCTGGTGACGGACATCCCGCAACTGCTGGACGCCACGCTGATGGATGAGACGCCCTCGGCCAATGCCGAGACGCGTGCCTGGCTGGTTACATTGAGTCAGGCGCCTGTGGCGCAGACACCCGCGACGACGCCGGCGCCAGCGGCCGCCTCGAACGGGTTCGGCTCGAAATGGCCCGGCCAGCCGACAGACGCTTACACTCAAGCCCTGGCCGCATTACGGGACGGACAAGAGCGCAAGGCGTTCGACATCCTGCAGCAGGATATCGCCCGCAAGCGTTCTGGAAGAGAGCGCTTCCGCCGCCGTATGCAATTGGTCGAGATCTGTGCGACCACCAACAAGCCGAATGTTGCGCAACCGATTCTCGACGATCTGGCCGCCGCGATCGAGAATCACAAGCTTGATGAGTGGGAAGATCCCGCGATGGTCGCCAGTGCCCTTGCGACGCTGATGAAGATGAGCGTGAAAATTCAGGCGGACAAGGCAGCTCAACAGAAGCTTTTCGAACGTATTTGCCGGCTCGATCCGGCACAGGCGTTGGGAGACGCGAAATAGCCCATGCCTAAGCGAGACCCCACCGGACCTGTGACGCTGTCGGTGCTCGACCGCCTCATCGATCGTGATCCGAAGACTCGCTCTGAGATTCCGCTGACGCGTGCGCAGTCTCTGCGGGAGTTGAGGATATCGCTGAAGCGCGATCTGGAATGGTTGCTCAACACGAGAAGAACGATCGAACCGGTGGAGGAGTCAGCTCGCGAAACCGCTCGTTCCGTTTATCAATACGGTTTTTCCGATATCTCCTCAAAGTCAGTTTTGTCGACACGCGATCACAGCGATCTGGTGCGCGATATGGAACTCTCCATTGCGATCTTCGAGCCGCGTCTGAAACGGGCTCGGGTGCGGATCGAGTTCGTGGAAGGCGCCTATCGCACGCTGAAGTTCGTGATCGAAGGGATGTTGTGCATGGATCCTGCGCCTGAACCGGTGCGTTTCGACACGGTTCTTGAACTGGGCAAGGGCGAGTACGAAATCAAGGGAGCCGATCTTGCGCAATGAGCTGAGGAATTACTACGAAAGCGAGCTCACATTCCTGCGCCAGATCGGAGCGGAGTTCGCGGAAAAATATCCGAAGATTGCGTCGCGCCTGGTGCTCGAAACGGACCGCTGCGAAGATCCGCACGCCGAGCGCATGCTCGAGGGGTTCGCCCTGCTCGCGGCGCGCGTTCATCTGCGCATCGACGATGATTTTCCCCAGATCACCCAGGCGCTGCTGAACATCCTTTACCCCCACTATCTGCGGCCCGTGCCGTCGATGACGATCGCGCAGTTTCACACCGATCCGGACAGCGGCAAACTCACCAGCGCCTTGAAGATTCCCAAGGGAACGGTTCTCTACTCGCGTCCTGTGGAAGGCGTGCCGTGCAAGTTTCGGACGTCGTACGATTGCACGATTTGGCCCTTCAAAGTTTCTCAAGCGCAATGGATGACGCCCGACCGCGTTCGACCTGCACTCCGCGCTTCCGAGGCGGCTGTGCTGCGCGTCGAACTGGAATGCTTTCCGGACGTTTCGTTTGAAAAACTCGATCTCGACACGCTCACTTTTTATTTGAACGGCGAAAGCGGAGTGGTGCATTCGTTGTATGAGCTTTTGTGTAGAAACTGCGTGCGTATACTGGCGCGCGATCCGCTGAAGCCAAAGTCTCCGGTTCGCGAACTTTCCGCGCGCAACCTGCAGCCCATGGGTTTTGGCGAGCATGAAGATGTACTGCCGTATCCCCGGCGATCCTTCATGGGATACCGGTTGTTGCAGGAGTACTTTGCCTTCCCCGAGAAGTTCTTCTTCATGAACATGGGGGGCCTCTCCGAGCTGCAGCGGGCGGGGTTCACGACGAAGGCAGAACTTCTGTTCCTGATCTCTCCCTTCGAACAGGATGGACGTCATCAGCGCCTCGAAGTGGCGGTCAATGACAAAACCCTGCGGATGGGATGTTCGCCGATCGTGAACTTGTTTTCCCAGGCTGCCGAACCGATCCTCATCGATCAAACCCGGTATCAGTATCCGATTGTGCCCGATGCCCGGCGCCGGCAAACGATGGAGATCTACTCGGTCGACGAAGTGGTCAGCACCGATGCCGAGTCGCATGAAACGGTGACGTATCATCCGCTGTATTCCGAGCACCACGTCGTGCAAGGTGCCAGCCCTGCTTACTGGTACACGACGCGGTCGTTTTCCACTCGCAAAGGCGATGAAGGGACCGATGTCTTTCTCTCGCTGGTAGACCTGTCTTCTCGCCCGATGGAACTCGATTTCGACACGGTGACGGTGCGATGCACCTGCACCAACCGCGACTTGGTTTCGCGCTTGCCGTTCGGCACCGACGCGGGCGATTTCGAAATGACGGGCGCAGCAGCAATCAAGCGGATCGTCGCCCTGCACAAACCGACTCGGACGTTGCGCCCGCCGCTCGACGGGAAGACGCTCTGGTCGCTGGTTTCACATTTGTCGCTGAACTATCTGTCGATTGTTGAAGACGGCAAAGAGGCGCTGCAGAAAATTCTGGAGCTGTACGATTTTTCGGATTCCGCCGACATCAAAAAGCAGATCAGCGGAATCGCAGGGGTCAGCTCCCG
>Ga0335078_10001957_pt1 | contig 31140 bp, 23 predicted proteins | sample Lox_Sample_32_FD_206711 | JGI IMG/M metagenome (GOLD analysis project Ga0335078, IMG submission 206711) | Soil microbial communities from Loxahatchee National Wildlife Refuge, Florida, United States - Lox_Sample_3.2 | ecosystem: Environmental > Terrestrial > Soil > Wetlands | place: USA... | reverse complement strand
GATGTCGAAGGCAAGCCAGTCCTCGCATTCTTCGCGGGAAAAGAATCGACGAACGACACTCTCCTGGTCGGGCATAGGCCGAATTGCTTCGATATCGATACCGACTTCACAATCGACCCCCAAAGCATATGCGGCAAACCTGCCCGCGTGCGCCATATTGAATTTGAGTTCGGCTCCTGGATAACTTACTCTCGGCTTTCCTCGCGGCCCCTGAGCGAAGACGATCCGCTCAGGGGATGTATCAAGATAGCATCCCAAGAGAGCGCGCAGAGCTCCGTGGGATAAGACGAAATCGGTACTTAGATGTTCCATCCGGAATCGTGAGGCTCGTACTTTTTCCTCTTCGGAAAGGCAGTGGGTACAGGCCTCGACAGTATCGATATCTGCCGTGAGTTCCACGAACCAAACGTGCACGTCTCCTCGGCCCGCCAGAAGATCGCGATATCCCATGTCTCAGAGTTTACATTCGGTGTTGTGCCGGGATTATCGTATATGTGCGCCGAGCATTCCAGACATGCACCACCATGTGCCGGCGAGGCACATTCATGCACAATCATCGTCCTCGAGGCACCGTAGCCGCGCCGCTAGGTTGAACTAAAACTCAACACTCATTTCAACATCAGGAATAATGGATAGAACGTTTCCGCGGCCCGCTTTCAGATATCCAGACTGCACCAGATCGGGGACGAAACTCCAATACACAGGATTGGAATGGCCAATAAGGTTAGTGATTCCGGCATACAGCGCGATCTTTGAACGTTTGCGGTCGAAGGCCTTGTTGATCTGTGTATCGAGTCGGAAATAGTCCGGCCTGCGGGTCCGGAACCCGGACTCGCGGGCCGCTCACCAGCCGCCAAAGAGCGAAGACGATCTTCAACGGTGAAGGTTTGGGATGACGTTCGCGAGCGAGAGTGCGCAACCGTATGCGAAATGCATCGCCGGCCGAGGACTCGCCAAGCCGGTTGATCGCGCGATCGCGATAGTCCATGAAGGCGGCGATGGCCGTTTCGAGCTTCTCGGCATTCACCGGGCACGCCCAGCACTGCAGACTTCAACCCATGCGCCCCAATTCCCTGAACTGGTGCGCGACGGCCTCGAGAAAGGTCTCCACGGTTGTGTCAGGAGGAATGATGAGTCCCGACTTGGCGCACAGGGCGGCGGCAATGCGCTGGGCGAGAGCGCCGCGCGTCGTCAGGTCCATATCGAGCCGCCGCGAAAAGAAGCCTTCAAGCACCGCTAGGTCCGATGGCGCAAGCCTGGCAAGCGCGGGGGCGGGCAGCACCACGCGCAAGTGCGGAGGACCATCCCACAGACCCCAACTCTCCGCGCCACCCGTCTGCGGCGACCCCGGCGAAGGAATAGGCGAATTGGCGGCCATCGCCGCCGCGGTTAACGTGCGCGACGTATTTTCGCCCCACGAGGGCGCCTCGACTTTTCGCTCGCGCACCACCAGTGTTCCCGCCACCATGTCGCCTAAGCGCTGGGATCGCCGGCTCGCAAAAACGGCCACAATGCCTATGCCGTAAAAACCCACGGATAACAATCCGGGCAGGTAGTCGATGAAGCGCACCAGATTGCGCGCCAGCGACTCGACAAAATTCACCCCTCGGCCCGATTGGTGGATCACGCGAATTTTGGCCACGGCCTTGCCCGGCGTCCGCCCGTTGTTGAATGCCTCAAAAAGCGCGAAATAACCCCATTGGATCAGGAATACGATGAGAAAAACGATGCCGGCGCCCCAGTTCGCCGAATTCATGCCTCCTGCCGCCAAAGCCGCAACGGCGGATGCGAAGAGAAAACCGAGAAAAATGGACGCCCCGACAAGGATGAGCGTGTCAATCAGTATCGCGATAAAGCGGCTGCCGATCCCAGCAAGGGGGAATTCGATGACCACAAGCTCCGGGGTGTCGATGTTAAGCTGATCTCCAATCGGCTCCATGGCCATTATTCTCTCCAATCAGTGGCTCGCCAAGCGCCGCCCCTACTGGGACCGTCTCAACCGGCTCCTGAACCAGGCCGCCGCGGGTGGCGTGCGCCAGCTTTCGCGCGCCGAACTGCGCGAAACCGCGCTACTCTACCGCCAGGTGGCCAGCGACCTGTCGACGCTACGCCAGGACTCGACCGCGCGGGCTTATGCTGAGCTTGTCAACGAGTTATTGGCTCGCGCCCACCATATCATCTATTCGAGCCGGCGCAAAGGCTTCTTGAAAATCTACTTCTTTCTGCGCGACGACTATCCGGCGCTCGTGCAGCGGAAGATTCGCTACGTTCTGGCGTCGCTCGCGATCACGCTTGCGGGGGCTGCGTTGGGATCGGTGCTCACGCTGGCCCGCCCCCAGTTCATGCGCCATATGCTGGGTCCGCAGATGGTGGACACCATCGAACAGCACAAGATGTGGACGGAGCCGGTTGTGTCTATCGCGCCGGCGGCGAGCGGGTGGATCATGACGCACAATCTTACGATTTGCTTTATCGCCTTCGCCGGCGGAATCGTCTTCGGCCTCGGCCCCATCTGGATTATGTTCGTGAACGGCCTCCTGCTCGGCGTCACCGGCGTCGCCTGCCAGCAGCATGGCATGTCCGTCGGCCTGTGGAGTTTTGTCGCTCCGCACGGCTCGCTTGAACTGCCCTCGATCGTCCTCTCCGGCGCGGCCGGTTTGCGCCTAGGGCAGGGAGTGGTTTTCCCCGGCCTTTATCGCTGGCGCGACTCCATCGCCCTGGCCGGCGCGGAAGGCACGCGCCTGGTGGCCGGGATTATTCCCCTGCTTATCATCGCCGGTTCGCTTGAGGGATTCTTTTCCCCGTCCGGCGCACCCGTCTGGCTTAAATTCACCGTGGGCGGATGTCTGTTCGCATTGCTGCTGGCGTGGCTGTTTCGGCCGGTGAGGGCGCGCGGCCCGCAATAAGCGGATCGGCCATTTCCGACCTTTAGCGCGGCGAGGCAAAGGCCCGTGGGAACTCCATCCAACTCCGGAAATATTCAGGACCGCAGGATTGTGTTGCCCAATTCCGAAGCTGTTTTGACTGCACCAAAAGCCCGAATTGCGAAATATTCCTTTTGAATCATCGTGGTGAGCGGTAAGAGCCGCTGCGGTTTCTCCATGAGGTCGAGTTCCAATCGAATGTGATACCCGTCATGGGAAGCCGGCGAACGCCTCGCGCATAATCCTCGACAGTTTCAAGCGACCTTATCTCCATTGGGACAAGACCGAAGCTGCAGCGCTCGAGTGCAAGGCTGCAAGAGGTTTTTTGTCAAAAGGACTTTGCTGTGAGTTTTCTCGCTGTCGGGAGAGCTGCGGCCACAGGTGTACCCGCTTGTGCCCGTAGATTTTTGTCGTTGAGTGGATGTTCGAACGGAACGATCTATGCGGAGATTTTGCGGCCTTCTTGGCGGATGGCCACTACTGTTGCGATGGCTTGCGCAACGTTGATGCTGGCGGCCTGTCAATCGCCGTCTGTATCTACATCGTTTCAAGCCGCAGCGCAGAGCACGAGTTCACTTCCCAATGTACAGGCGTACCAATCCGATTCGTTCGTCGATTCCATCGGCGTGGTCACGCACCTCACTTATACCGATACCAACTACTATCTCCAGTGGCCGGCAGTCTTTTACGATCTTCAGTGGCTCGGCGTGCGCCACATCCGCGACGGCTACTACAATTGGGCGCCCGGCTCGCAATTCTTTGCGGAGCACCAGCAACTGGCATCGGCTGGGATCAAGACGGACTACGTAGTGCCGTACAATTTTTCGACGACGCCGGCGGCCGTCGCGAACATTGCGAACCAGGTTGGCGACATGGAGGCCGTCGAAGCTCCCAATGAATGCGACGTCGCAGGCAATTGCGGGGGCACCGAACAGCAGGGCATGGCCAACATGCTCTCTTTTCTGCCCACCGTGGACGCTGCGGGAAGCGCCGTAAAAGTGACGGTCTTCGGCCCCTCATTCGCGAACTACATGACCTATTCTCAAGCCGGGAACCTTGCCTCCCAGATGAACTACAACAATCTGCACATCTATTTTGGCGGGCGTAATCCCGGAACCAGCGGATGGGGTGGTCTCGACGCCCGAGGCGAGGCCTACGGCAGCATCCCGTTCTGGCTTGACCAAGCCAATCTCGATGGGCCCGGCGTGCCGGCGATTTTCACCGAGACCGGATACATGATGTTTCCCGAAGCGCAGCAATACACTATTCCGCCGCCCACGGGAGCCTCGTACATTCCGCGCACACTGCTTCTCGCTTACATGCAAGGAGTCAAGCGCACCTACATTTACGAACTGCTCGACGAAGTGTCGTCGCCTGGCTACGGCTTGATCGATAGCAACATGAATCTCAAGCCGGCCTTTCTGGCCGTCGAAAACCTGATTGCCAACCTTTGGGACGAGGGGCCGAGTTTTACCCCTGGGAAACTGGCCTGCTCGTTGGTGGGTGGCGGTCCTACGTTGCAACAGGTTCTCTTTCAGAAACGCGATGGCAGCTTCTGGCTCGTGCTATGGCTCGAACAGAGCAGTTACGACGAAGTGAACCTCGTCGCGGCGCCGGTGACTCCTCAGAGCGTTACCCTCAAGCTGAAGAGCAACTACGTGGTCACGAACATCGGAACCATCGAAAATACCGGCAATATGACCTGGATCAACCCGAACCCGGCGGCGTCAACCGAGTCGATCACAGTGACCGACGAGGTGACAATCGTCAAGATTCTTCCCAACAATTGAGTTGATTCGGGGGAGGCCCGGCCCGTCTGGGGGGACGCCGGGCTCGTTGGCGCTTCAGGCCTCGAAGAAGCGGGCCTGAGGCGCTCCGATGTTCCCTCCTACACCATCGCCCGCTCTTTCACCCTCAAATACTGGTTCAGCACCGCCGAGGTCAGTTTGTCGGGGTCGAGATCGAGCGTGAGCGCGCCCTGCTCGCGCAGCCGCGCTAGCAGCAGTTCGCGCCGCATCGCCAGCTCCTGCGCCGCCGAGGCGCGGAACATCTGCTCCACATTTTTCGGACGCGCCTTGGCAATCGCTTCTACGTCGGGCTGCGCCATGGCCACAAATAGCAGCACATGCCGCCGCAACAGTTGCATGGCTCCCTCGATCACCTCCGGCCGCATGGCGGTTTCGGCCAGATCGGTGATCCATAAGATCAAGGCCCGCCGCGGCTGCCAGCGGTTCAATGTCGCCGTGGCCCGCAGGTGATCGGCCTCGCTCGACTCGGGGCGCGCCTGCGCCAGCGCCTCCACAATCAGCCGCAGGTGCGCCGGCCCGCGGCCGGGCAACACACGCTGTTGCACATGCTGCCCGTAAACCAACAAGCCGACGCGATCGCCGGAGTAAAGCGCCAGTTGCGCCAATGCCACCGCGGTCGAGCAAGCGCAATCGAGCTTCGAAAGTCCGCGCCGCTCTTCGTCGTCCGTATTCCGCAAGATGCGGCCTTGCAGCAGCCGTCCCGCATCGAGCACGATCCATACCGCCTGGCTGCGCTCCATCTGATAGCGTCGCGTGATCAATTGCCCGCGCCGTGCCGTGGCCGTCCAGCAGATGTCGCGCAGGTCGTCGCCTTCCAGATACTCGCGCAGACTCTCGAAATCGCGGCCCAACCCGCGCTCCTGGCATCGGCGCAGTTCGAGGTCGATCTGACGGCCGCGCGCAAGAAAAATCTCCTGGTCTTCACCTTGTCTAAGCGCGGGATACACGCGCACGGTCTGCTCCAGGGGAGCCACGGCCCATTTATCGACAAGTCCAAGCAGCGACCGGTAGCGGAGATACACTGCCCCGGTGGTTACGTCGCCGCGTTCGCGCGGCTCAATGCTGTAGCGCACTGCCGCACGCACGCGGGGAAATGCGCGCAGACTATGCGTGGCCGGCACGCCTACCAATGCTTCGGGAAGGTCGTCGACGATCCGGCAGTCCAAAATCGTTCTTCCCGTCTGCTCTAAGGCGACCTCGACACCGGTTGCGCTCGAAAGCGAGGGCGCGTTGCTCCACGAACGCTCGACGGCTATCAAGCGCGGAGCCGGTAATCGCATTCCATCCCACGCGGCGGCAACCAGCATCAGCGCGTCCCACACCAGCATTCCGTAGCCAAGGCGCGCGGAAAAGAATCCCGGCAGCGCCAGCGCGAGGCCGGCAACCAGCAGCCAGATAGTGCGCTCCGTGAATCCAAAGGCAAAACGTCCGCGCGGCCGGCAAGCGGCGCGAACGGGTTCGGGATGCAGCGAGGCGGAGATCATCCTCTCGGCACCGCAACTGCTGCAACTACGTCGGTGAGGACGCGGTCGGCATCGAAGCCCTCCAGTTCCGCCTCGGGCTTGAGCAGGATGCGATGGCGCAGCGCAGGCAGGGCGGCGCGTTTTACGTCGTCGGGAATTACGTAGTCCCGGTCCTCGAAGGCGGCAACGGCCTGGGCCACGCGCAACAGGCAAATCGCGGCGCGCGGGCTCGCGCCCAGGGCCAGCATGGGCCACTCGCGTGTGCGGCGCACCAGATCGAGTATGTAGCCGTATAAATCCGCTTCCACGCGTATCGCGCGAATCTCGTCCCGCGCCGTCTCAAGAAGAGCGGCGCCGAGCGGCTGAATCTTCGCGTCGTCGAGCAGGTTCGCGCTCGCGCTGTGGTGCCGTTCCAACATCTGCCTCTCTTCGTCCACGGCGGGATAACTCACTTTGATCTTGAGCAGAAAGCGGTCGAGCTGCGCCTCGGGAAGCGGATAGGTGCCCTCGAAATCGATCGGATTTTGGGTTGCGAAAACCGTGAACCATTTGGGCAGTTGCCGCGCCACGCCATCGCTCGTTACCTGGCGCTCTTCCATGCATTCGAGCAGCGCCGCCTGGGTGCGCGGCGGCATACGGTTGATCTCGTCGACCAACAGCAGATCGGTAAACACCGGGCCGGCGTGAAAGGTGAAGGCATCGGCGCCTTGTTTGAAGATCGTAGTGCCCAGAATATCGGCGGGCATCAGGTCGGGCGTTCCCTGCACGCGCTGGAACTTGAGCCCGAGCAGACGGCTCACCGATTTGACGATCAGCGTTTTAGCAATCCCCGGCACGCCTTCGAGCAGAGCGTGCCCTTGCGTGAGCACGGCCACCAGCACTTCTCCGATGACTTCGCTTTGCCCGGCAATCACGCGTCCCAGTTCCGCATGCGCGCGGGCTAGCAGTTCCTGCGTCGCTTTGAGTGTGGCGCCTTCGGCTGCCGCGCCTTGCACTAGCGGATTCTCCTCGTTCATTACGCTCTCCCGTGAATGGATGGGTTGAGTGTAGCACCGGAAAGACAGGCGGCGAAGCGCGGGGTGGAAGGGCCAGGACTGCGGCCGTAGCCATTGCAACCCGCCGCGCTGAGGATCGCAGCGAGCAGTTTAGCACCGCCTCGGGCGCGTCCAGTCCTCTATCATCTTCCTTGTGCAAACCATTCGGGTCGAAACGCCTTCGGCGAAGTACGACGTAATGACCGGCAGCGGGTTGCTGGAAACCCTCGCCCCGCGCATCGAGCGGGCAGTGGGGGCGCTGCCCCGGCGTGTGTTTTTGCTCACCTCGCCGGAGATCTGGGCGCTGTGGTCCAAGCCGTTTCTGCGCTCGTTTGCCGAGCCGCCGATCGCGCTGTTTCTTCCGCCCGGCGAAGAACACAAGAACATCAAAAACGTGGAACGGCTGACGCGCGAGATGGTGCGCGCTGGGGGCGACCGGGGAAGCCTGCTGATCGCCTTTGGCGGCGGCATTGTGGGCGACGTGGGCGGATTTGTGGCCGCGGTGTTCATGCGCGGGATTCCCTATGTACAGATCCCCACAACATTTCTCGCGCAAGTCGATTCGAGCGTGGGCGGCAAGGTGGGCGTGAATCTGCCTGAGGGCAAGAATCTCGTGGGGAGTTTTCTGCAGCCGCGGGCCGTGTTTGCCGACATCGGCGTGCTGGGAACGCTGTCCGACCGCGAGTTGCGCGCAGGGCTGATGGAGAGCGTGAAGGCAGGCATCATTCGCGACCGGGCGCTGGTGCGCTTCATGGAGCAGAGGGCGGACGCGATTTTGCAGCGCGAACCCAAGGCGCTGGAGCGCGTGATTGCGGCATCGATCCGCATGAAGGCCGACGTGGTGCGCCGCGACGAGCGCGAGGGCGGGTTGCGGATGATTCTGAACTTTGGACACACGGTAGGGCACGCGCTGGAACAGGCCACGCGCTACAAGACCATGCTGCACGGCGAGGCGGTGGCCTGGGGCATGGTGGCTGCGCTGGCCGTGGCGCGGCGGCGAGGCACTATTACCGGCGCGCAAATGGAACGGCTGGAAAAGCTCGTTTATCGCTACGGTTCGCTGCCTAAGCTAAAAGTGAGTGCGGGACGCGTTCTGGCCGCGACGGGAAGCGATAAGAAGAATGTCGGAGGAGTGAGGCGATTCGTGCTGCCGATCGGCATTGGCGACGCGGGCGTGGTGGAGGATGTGACGGCGGCGGAACTGGACGCGGCCGTGAAATACATGTTGGTGAGGGCGAGAAAGGCAGGGACTGAGGGAATAGGGAATAGAGAATAGGGATTAGCGGCTGGCAGGCTCCTGAAAAAGGAGGTTTTGTTTCTGTCTTACTCCACTTTCGGGCCGTTTGCGGTTAATTCGATCTGGTGTGCGAGTTGTTTCTGGTCTCTGCATGCCATTCAAACGGCCTGCAGCGACACTGCCGCCCGATCAGGCTCCCGGCGGAATCGCAATCAGCCTTCGCAGCCGCACCAAGTTGTACGCCGCTGCCGCAAAGGTGAAGGTCCATCCCACCTTGAGCAGTCCGCGATGTTTCAGCTTGCGCAGCAGCGCGATGTCCTTCAACCAGACGAAGCACTCCTCGATGCGCTTGCGCACGCAGTGCTGGAGGATGTTTCCGTACTTTCACATGCACGAATGAAATACGAGAATCGCGCCGTCTTATTGGGCGCGATCGAGGAGCAACTGCATCATGATACTGGCGTGCCCGATGCGCCAGCGCATGTCGGGGCTTGCCGACGTACGATTGCGATCACATGCGCCGGCGCCGGAAACGCTACACTGCAACTATTTGCCTATCGTTTTCGTCCACTAAATACCATGCGTGCGCATGGCCGTCTGAGTTGTCGGATTGTTGCCTTCCGGCCCATCGGCCTACACCAGATCCGCGCGCAGCGGACGCTGGGAGCGTGAATTGCCGCTTCTAGGCGCCAATTTGCATATGAGAAAATGTTTCTGACCAACTGAGTGCTTTTTGACTTGACATTCGAGAAGAAAAAGACGATGGATCAACATTTGTCTGCTTCGCATTCTACTTCGGGGCTCGAGCCCGACAACTTTACCCCCAAGCACCGTTACCTTTGGATCTGGGCGATCGTTCTGCTGGTGTTTGCGGCCCTGCTTTACTGGGTCTACCAGCAGCACAGCGCCAGCGCGGCGGCACCAGCAGGACGCGGCGGCAGCAACCGCCGCGGGGCGATGACCGGCCCTGTGCCTGTGACAATCGCCCCAGCCACCAAGGGCAGTATCGGCGTTTATTTGGATGCGATCGGCACGGTCACACCCATGTATACCGACACCATTACATCGCAGGTGACGGGTGTCATCACGGCTGTGCATTACCGCGAGGGGCAAACGGTGCATAAGGGCGATCCGCTCATCGATATCGATTCGCGGCCCTATGAGGCGCAGCTCGAGCAGGCGGAGGGCATGCTGGATCGCGATCAGAACCTGCTGGCCGAGGCGCAGATGGACCTAAAGCGCTATCAGGATGCATGGGCCAAGAACGCCATCCCGCGCCAGACGCTCGAAGACCAGGAAAAGGTGGCTCTGCAGGATCAGGGAACGGTGAAGAATGACGAAGGCACAGTGCAATACGACAAAGTGCAGGTGGCTTTCTGCCACATTACGTCGCCGATCGATGGGCGCGTCGGTCTTCGCCTGGTTGATCCGGGAAATCTGGTGACTGCAAACTCGAGCACGGCTCTTGTGGTAGTCACTCAAGTTCAGCCAATCACTGTGATTTTCACGGTGGCCGAAGATAGCCTGCAGCAGGTTTTGGGGCAGATGCGGGGCGGTAGAACCCTCGAGGTCGACGCTTACGACCGCACCAACACGAATCTGCTTGCCAAGGGCAAATTGATTACGATCGACAATCAGATCGATACGGTAACGGGAACCGTAAAACTCCGTGCAGCATTCGACAACTCGAAGGGCGGATTGTTCCCGAACGAGTTCGTCAACACGCGTCTGCTGGTGAAGACATTGGACAATCAGATTCTGGTTCCGTCGTCGGCGATCCAGCACAACGGCTCGACGGATTTCGTGTACCTCATTCAAGGACTCACCCCGAACGCGCCCGGCAGTGCCGCGGGCCAGTCAAATGGCGGTCAGAGCGGGGGAGGCGGCGGACACCACGGAGGCGGCGGAAGCCACGGAAACGGCGGCGCCGTTGGTGGTGGCAGCGGGAATGGCGGAAACGGCGGGGCCAATCAATCGGTCGGCAAGGCCGTCATGACGGTCGTGAAAACGGGGCTTTCCGATCAAGGCAACACGGTCGTGACATCCGGCCTGAAGCCCGGGGATATCGTCGCCAACAGCAGCTTTCAAAAGTTGATCGACGGCTCCCAGGTCACGCAGTCCACGGTGACCATCCCCGCCACGTCCACCGATACGACCGAGGCCGCTCCATGAGTCCATCCCGCCCCTTCATTCTGCGGCCGGTGGCAACCTCGCTGCTGATGGCCGCAATTTTACTGGTGGGCATCGTCGCGTTCTTTCAGTTGCCGATGTCGGCGCTGCCGGAAGTGGACTATCCGACGATCCAAGTGCTTACCTTTTATCCTGGGGCCAGCCCCGACGTGGTGGCCACCACGATTACGGCCCCGCTGGAGCGCCAGTTCGGGCAAATGCAGGGACTGAGCCAGATGACCTCGACCAGCGCGGGCGGCGTGTCGGTCATTGTTCTGCAATTCAGCCTTTCGCTCTCGCTCGATGTCGCCGAAGAAGAAGTTCAGTCATCCATTAACGGAGGCGCGACGTTCCTGCCCTCCGATCTGCCCGTACCTCCGGTCTACAACAAGACCAACCCCGCCGATGCACCAATCCTCACGCTGGCTATCAGCTCCGACAGCATGCCGTTGTCCGATGTCGAGGACATGGTGGACACGCGCCTGGCGCCGAAATTATCGCAGTTGAAAGGCGTGGGGCTGGTGAGCATCAGCGGCGGCCAAAAGCCCGCGGTGCGCATCCAGGTGAATCCTGTGGCGCTTTCCTCGCACGGCCTGAACATGGAGGACGTGCGCACGGCCCTGACGCAGGCCAGCGTGAATTCCGCCAAGGGCAACTTCGACGGGCCGCGTCAGGACTATCAGATCGACGCCAACGATCAGATCAACAACGCCGACGACTACAAAAATGTGGTGATTGCCTATAGCAACGGCGCGCCGGTCTTCGTGAAAGACGTGGCCAACGTAGTGAATGGGGTGGAGAATACCAAGCAGGCCGCCTGGATGGGTCAGGCAGATGAACCTTCGGGCCCCTTGCTCACACCGGCCGTCATTCTCAACATTCAACGCCAGCCGGGCTCCAACACCATCACGGTGGTCAACGAAATCCAGAAGGTCCTGCCGCAACTGGAGGCGAATCTTCCCGCTTCCATTCAGGTCACGACGATGACCGACATGACCACCAGTATTCGGGCGTCGGTGCGCGATGCGTTCTTCGAGCTGCTCTTGACTGTGGTGCTGGTATTCATGGTCATCTTTCTTTTCCTGCGCAGCCTGCGCGCCACCATCATCCCCTGCGTGGCCGTGCCGTTGTCGCTCATCGGAACCGGTGCGGCGATGTACCTGCTGGGCTACTCGCTCGACAACCTGTCGTTGATGGCCCTCATCATCTCCACCGGCTTCGTGGTCGACGACGCCATTGTGATGATCGAGAACATCAGCCGCTTCCTGGAAGAGGGCATGGCGCCGCTCGAAGCCGCTCTGACCGGCGCGGGACAGATCGGGTTTACCATTGTTTCACTCACGGTTTCGCTGGTCGCGGTGTTGATTCCGCTGCTGTTCATGGGTGATGTGGTGGGCCGGCTCTTCCGCGAATTCGCGGTCACACTGGCTGTAACCATTGTCATTTCCGCAGTGGTTTCGCTCACGCTGACGCCGATGATGTGTTCGCGCATTCTGCGTCACGACGCGAGGGAGAAGCAGACGCGCTTTTACCGCTGGACCGAGCGCGCATTCAACAACCTGATTGCTTTTTACGGGAGGACGCTGCGCGTCATTTTGCGGCATCAAACCGCCACGTTGTCGGTTGCGGCCGCAACCCTCGTCCTCACCGTCATTCTGTACGTCGTCATTCCCAAGGGATTCTTCCCGGTGCAGGATACCGGCGTCATTCAGGGCATCTCGCAGGCGTCGCAGTCGATCTCGTTCGATGCCATGAGCGAGAAGCAGCGGGAACTGGCCAATATCATTCTTCAGGACCCGTCGGTGGAGAGCCTGTCGTCGTTTATCGGGGCCGACGGCATCAACACCACCCTGAACAGCGGCCGCATCTCCATCAATCTCAAACCTATCGACGAGCGCATCGGCGCCTCCGATGTGATCCGCCGATTGCAGCGCCGCCTGCAAAGAGTGGAGGGCATCCATCTTTATATGCAGCCGGTGCAGGACATCACGGTGGATGATCGGGTGAGCCGCACGCAGTACCAGTACACCCTTGAAGATCCGGACACAGACGAGCTGAATGAGTGGACAAGCAAATTCGTTGCGCAGCTGAACAAGCTGCCTGAATTTGAAGATGTGGCCACGGACCAGCAGACTGGCGCCAAGGCAGTGCAACTGGAGATTGACCGCGTAACGGCTTCGCGGCTGGGCATTGCGCCAACCACTATCGACAATACTCTGTACGACGCCTACGGACAACGGCAGATCAGCACTCTTTACACGCAGCTCAATCAATACCACGTAGTCTTGGAGACCGCCCCCGAGTGGCAGCAGAATCCCACTAAACTCAGCGACCTGTACATCCAGACCAATGCCTCCTCCGGCACCAGCGGAGCCGGCGCGGCTACTTCCTTTTCTTCGTCCGCCTCAGCCTCGGCCGGCTCGAATTCTCTGACAACACCGGTACGCTATACGCCTTCTTCGCAGGTGCTCAACACCCCGGCCACAGTAATTGCCGGAACGGCCGGCATAGGAACGGCCAACACCACGACATCCTCGGTCGGCGCCAATGCTATCCCGCTTAGCGCATTTACGCAGAGGCACGACACAACCGAAGCGCTATCTATCAACCATCAAGGGCAGTTCCCTTCCGTCACGGTTTCGTTCAACCTTGCTCCGAATGCTTCACTGGGAACCGCCATCAGCGACATCGAAAAGGTGGTCAAGAACCTCAACTTTCCCGCCAGCCTGCAAGCGGACTTTCAGGGCACGGCGGCGTCCTTTCACAACTCGTTGTCCAATGAAGCGCTGCTCATCCTCGCTGCGCTGGTTACGGTGTATATCGTCCTCGGCGTTCTCTATGAGAGCTTCATCCATCCGGTCACGATTCTCTCAACGCTGCCTTCGGCAGGCGTTGGCGCATTGCTTGCCCTCATGCTCTGCCGCCAGGACCTCAGCGTCGTGGGAATCATAGGCATCATCCTGCTTATCGGCATTGTCAAGAAGAACGGCATTATGATCGTGGACTTTGCCCTCGAGTCGGAGCGCAAGAATGGACTGGACTCGACCGAGGCTATCTACCAAGCGAGCCTGCTGCGTTTCCGGCCGATCATGATGACCACGATGGCGGCGCTGCTGGGCGGCATTCCGCTGGCGGTGGGCACAGGACTGGGCTCGGAACTGCGCAGGCCGCTGGGCATTGCCATGGTGGGCGGCTTGATACTGAGCCAGGTGCTGACGCTCTACACTACGCCGGTTATCTATGTCTTCTTCGATCGCATCGGCCAGCGGGTTATGGGGCGCCGCCTTTCTCACATCTCACTCAAGAGTGAGGAGCCCCGCAGCGCGGAGAATGAATGAATCTCTCGGCTCCATTCATCCAGCGGCCCGTGGGCACCACGTTGCTCACCATCGCGGTGGCTATCGCAGGCGGAGTCGCGTTCTTTGTTTTGCCCAGGGCCCCATTGCCGCAGGTAGACTTTCCCACCATCAGCGTGCAAGCCGGCTTGCCCGGCGCCAGCGCCCAGATCATGGCGGCCTCGGTAGCCACGCCGCTTGAACGCCAATTCAGCCACATCGCCGGCATCACCGAGATGACCTCGTCGAGCCAGCTAGGGTCGAGCTCGGTGACTCTGCAATTCGATTTAAGCCGCAACATCGATGGCGCGGCCCGCGACGTGCAGGCCGCGATCAACGCGGCGCGCACCTATCTGCCCGCCAACCTGCCCTCCAATCCTTCCTACCGCAAGGTGAATCCGGCCGATTCGCCAATCATGATCATCAGCCTGACATCGGACAAATATCCGGTGACGAAGCTGTACGATCTAGCCTCGACGATCCTGCAGCAAAAACTCTCGCAGATTCAGGGTGTGGGCCAGGTGAACGTAGGCGGCGGCGCCCAGCCCTCGGTGCGCGTTGAAGTCAATCCCACCAAGCTCGAAAGCTTCGGCCTTACGCTCGGCAACGTGCAATCGGTGCTCAGCCTGCAAAACTCGCACGAGCCGCGGGGACAACTCTCCGACAACGGCGTCAGCGAAGACATCCTTACCAACGACCAGATCTCCACGGCAGCGGACTACCGGCCGCTAATCGTCGGCTATCGCAACGGCGAGGCCATCAAGCTTTCTGACGTTGCCGATGTCGAGGATTCGACCCAGAACCTGCGCTCCGCGGGCTACATTGACGGAACTAAGGGGGTGGTGCTGATCATCTTCCGCCAGCCCGGCGCGAACATCATAGATACCGTCGATCGCGTGAAAGCACAACTGCCGTTTCTCGAGGCCGTGCTCCCCTCCGGCATCAAGCCCACGGTGGACATGGACCGGACAACGACCATCCGGGCATCTGTATTCACTGTGGAAAGGGCACTCATCGGATCGGTGTGTCTGGTCGTACTCGTAGTTTTTCTCTTTTTGCGCAGCCTGCGCTCCACACTCATCCCCATTGTTGCCGTTCCGGTCTCGCTCATCGGAACCTTCTCCGCGATGTACGTGCTCGGCTATACCCTCGACAACTTGTCACTAATGGCCCTCACCATTGCCACAGGATTTGTGGTTGACGACGCCATCGTGGTCATGGAGAACATCACCCGTCACGTGGAAGGCGGTATGGAGCCATTCGCCGCGGCGATGAAGGGAGCGCAGGAGATCGGTTTCACGGTCTTTTCCATCAGCATGTCGCTGATTGCCGTTTTCATTCCCATCCTCATGATGGGCGGCATCGTGGGCCGCCTCTTCCGTGAGTTCGCAGTAACACTGGCGACGGCGATTGTCATCTCGATGGTCATTTCGCTCACCACTACGCCCTGCATGTGCGCGCACGTGCTCAAGGCGCGCAAGAAAGACGAGAAGCATAACTTTATCTACCGCGCCAACGAGAAGGCCTTCAATGGCATGGTCGGGATTTACCGGCAGTCGCTGCTCTGGGTTCTGGATAACCCCGGCCTTACGCTCATCGTTCTCATTCTCACCATCGCGCTCAACGTGGTCGTGTTCATTAAACTTCCCAAGGGCTTCTTTCCCACGCAGGACACCGGCGTCATGATGGGCCAGATACAGGGGCCGCAGGATGCATCCTTTCCCTTCATGAATTTCTCCACCGTGTCGCTGGTAAACATCGTCAAAAGAGATCCCGCCGTGGCGCACGTTTTGTCTTACACGGGCAACGGCAACGGCGGCTTCATGTTCATCGCACTGAAAGCCCTGGGCAACAGTTGCAAGGAAGGCCCCAAGTGCGATGTGCGCCAGACCGCAGTGATGGATGTGATTAACCGCCTGCGGCCGCATATGAATAGCCTGCCCATCGCCTCGGCGTTTCTGCAGCCCGGCCAGGATATCCGCATCGGAGGACGCGGCGGCGGCGCGCTCTATCAATACACCATTCAGGCCGACAACATTGACGATCTAGGCAAGTGGGGCCCCATTCTGCTCGAAAACATGTCGAAGCTTCCCGATCTGACGGACGTGAACATCGATCAGCAGAACCAGGGGCTTGAGGAGCGCCTTGATTACGATCGCGTCACGGCAGCGCGGCTGGGACAGACTCCGCAGTCGCTGAATGGTTCGCTCTGCAGCGCGTTTTGCCAATCCGAAGTCTCAGTCATCTACACTCAACTGAATCAATATTACGTGGTGATGGAAGTGGCTCCGCAGTATTGGCAGGATCCGTCGGGGCTGAGAAACATCTATTTTGCTTCGGCCAAGGGCTCGTCGTCGGCCGGGCTCAATGTCGTGTCGCCGCTGTTTTCCGTCCTGAAGGCAAGCACCAGCACCACGCCACTGCAGGTAGCGCATACCGGTCTTTTCCCGTCCGTCACCGTCTCCTTCAACATGCGCAACGGCGCCTCGCTCAGTGACGCAGTCACCGAAGTTACGCAGATGGAGCAACGGCTGGGACTGCCCGGAACGGTACGGGGATTCTTTGCCGGAACCGCGCAGGCCTATCAGCAATCCCTCGATTCGGAACCAATTCTCCTCGTCACCGCGTTGTTTTCCGTCTTCATCGTGCTGGGCATTCTCTATGAGAGCCTCATTCACCCGCTCACCATTATTTCCACGGTGTTCTCGGCGAGCGCGGGCGCCATGCTGTCGCTCATGCTCTTCAAAATCGACCTCAACGTCATCTCCATCATCGGCATCATCCTGCTCATCGGCATCGTCAAAAAGAACGCCATCATCATGATCGATTTTGCGCTGCAGGCGGAGCGGCTAGAGGGAAAGACGACGCGCGAGGCTATTTTCAGCGCCTGCATGTTGCGCTTCCGGCCGATCATGATGACCACAATGTCGGCCATCTGCGGAGCCTTGCCACTGGCCTTCGGAACCGGCACCGGCTCGGAGCTGCGCAAACCGCTGGGAATCACCATCGTGGGCGGACTGATTTTGAGCCAGATGCTCACGCTGTACACAACTCCTGTGGTTTACCTGTTGATGGACCGGCTCCGCCTGCGCGCGCTGGGCCGGACACATGACACGCTGCCGCCAACGGCGGAGGAAGCGGCGTCGTAATTATGCGAAGGAACGTTTACCATGCTTGACTTGAAGAATCGAACATCGCTTTCATTCGCTGCAGCGGCACTGGGCCTGCTTGTGCTTCTCTCAGGCTGCCATGTTGGCCCTTCGTACCACGCGCCCGCGCCGCCGGCAGTGACCGCGCCCAACTACAAGGAGTCTACCGTCAATTTCCACGATGCCGGCGGATGGAAGGCGGCCAGCCCACAGGACGCCATGCTGCGCGGCAACTGGTGGGAGGTCTTCAACGACTCCGACCTGAACGCGCTCGAAGAACAGCTCAACATCAACAACGAAAACCTGAAAGAGTATTTCCAGAACTACATGGCTGCCCGTGCCGTGATCGCCGAAGCACGCGCGCAGTATTGGCCGACAATCACCGGCAGTCCGGCGTGGAACCGGTCGCGTACCTCCAGCAACCAGCGCGTCTCTTCGACTGCCACAACGGGAACCACCTCGAGTTTGTGGACATTGCCCATGGATGTCTCGTGGACTCCCGACTTCTGGCAGAAGATTCGCAATGAGGTGCGCACGGAAACCTACGCTGCACAGGTAAGCGCGGCCGACCTGCAAGTGGAAAAGCTGACCGAGCAGGCCAGCTTGGCCGAGTACTATTTTGAGATCCGCGGCCAGGACATGTTGCAACAGATTTTGGACGATACGGTCGCAGCCGATCAGAAATCGCTCGACTACAACCAAGCCCAGTACGACACTGGCGTTGGCGACTACATCTCCGTCGCCGAGGCCAAAACTACACTGGAGGCTGCGCAGTCGACGGCCATCAATGTGGGCTTGTTGCGGGCGCAGTATGAGCATGCGATCGCCATGCTGCTAGGCAGGATGCCAAGCGATTTTTCGATTCCCGTGAAGGCCACGATCTACGCTCCGCCTCCGATTCCTACCGGCGTTCCCTCACAGCTCGTCGAACGCCGTCCCGACATTGCTGCCGCCGAGCGCACGCTTGCTGAGGCCAATGCAACTATCGGCATAGGTTACGGAGCGTTTTTCCCGCAAGTCACCATTTCCGCCGATGCTGGATTCGAAAGCGCAACGCTCAAGCATTTATTCGACTGGCCCAGCCGTATCTGGTCGCTTGGGCCTGCAGCTTCGCAAACCATCTTTAACGGCTGGCTTTATCGCACGGAGTTGCACCAATACGTCGCCGTCTATAACGCGGACCTAGCCAACTATCGGCAGGTTACGCTCACCGCCTTCCAGCAGGTTGAAGATTATCTGGCAGCCACGCGCATTTACTCGCAGCAGATCATTCGCCAGCAGCAGGCGGTGAAGGATGCGCAGGATTATCTCAGTCTGGAATTAGTGCGATACAACACCGGCGTGGATCCGTATGTAGACGTCGTGATCGCTCAAACTACGCTTTTGAACAACCGGGAAACTCTGAACACGCTTCAGGTTGCGGAGATGGTTTCATCGGTCCAGTTGGTACAAGCGCTGGGCGGAGGATGGGATCGCACTCAACTTCCCACAGCGGAGCAAGCCGGCGCCAAAACCTCAAATGCCGACTACAAACTGCTGCAGTGATGCTCATTGTGCCAGCCGGTAACAGATGGTATCGCCATCCAGGCGGTACTCGGCTGAACAGGACTCGCCCCCGCAAATCATCGCTTCGCCACCGTAGAGTTGCCGGCGCGTAATCAGGCCCAGCGTCCCGCATCGCGGGCACGACATCACGGCAACATAAGGGTTTTGTGCGTGCCCGAGCTTGGCTTGGTTCTCCAGCACAAAAACCGTTCCTGGGTCCATTTTTTCGGGGATCCACTCTTCCAGAAACTGCAAGTCGGCTACCATCGTTCTCTCCGGGTCCCCGGGTCTATCCGGGTTGATGGTTCCGAGCCGTGCGTCTCGGCAAAGCCAGAGTCGCGGCGTCCTTTATGAGTTCCTACAGGGCCGCCGCTCTCTGTTGGCCGCGTCGACTTGACTGCATAACTTCGGGACAAATCAACTCTGGTTTTGCGATAGTTCCGCCGGGCTCCATCGTTCAATGAAAATCAGGCTGCGAAACACCCGCCGGATCCAAATGTCTCCGGTCAAGCTCAGTGTCACCACCCGCGCCTGAAGAAGTCAATACGAATCGGAGCGGGGGAGTAGCAAGAGGGATTCCCTACGGCTTGCAGTACGAGCCAGTTTGCTGAGTGCTCACGACTGCGAACCCTGCGCTCTTGCGTCGCGGGCCGCAAGAGCCGCACAGTTCCTCACCGCATCGACGCGATCCTGCTATGCAACGGCCGCGATATTGATTTCCCCTGTCGTGGCCTTGTGACCCGCCGCATCTACAGCAGCAAGTTGATACGTATGAGCCGTCTTATCGTCGAGGGCGTCGACAAACTCAAACGGTTTCGTGGTGGTCTGCGGTTGGTAGGCCGTCTGGTGAACCATCCGGTGATCCCGCAAGATTTCATAGCAGGCAATCGGTTCGTCGCCGGCATAGGCCGTCTGCCATTTCAGGTTGACCACACGTTTGCCGTCGTGCATTTCTTGCCTGGCCACGGTATCGCGGGGAGGCGTCATCTCCTGCTTAGGAAGTTGGAAATTGTTTGTTTTGCCGTCGTATGGCACGCTCGCCAGTTTTTCAATCTCAAGCCGGTCGGTGGGGGTGAGTTCTCCCGGCTTGATTTGCGCCGCCGAAAGATTTTGTTGAAGCTGGCAATCTGCGGGATCGTCGGAGATGAAACCCGTACCGATGATCACAGTGCCAATGCCCGGCGTCGACAAGGCATACTCCACGAGCCGCCTGCTAGGCAGCGCGTCGCTGCCTACGTTTCGGATGACATGTTTAGGCGTGTGCGGCGACGGCTCAGTTTCCACTCGGTACATATTGCCGTCCGCAAACACCTTCATGCCGATCACGCCCATCCCTTTGGCCGCCGCCACCGGAATCACGTTGTTCTGCATGTTGAAATGCTGCCGGTCATTGGCGTTAATGGCTACCAGCATACCATCGAAGACGTTGCGATCATCCCGCTGAATCATCTCCATCAGCACCGCCGGCGAGTGATGGCCGGAAAATCCCACGTGGCGAATCACCTTCTCCTCTTTGGGATTAAGCCCCGTGCAATTGGTGCCGTCCCGATAATCCAGCAGGGCCGCCAGCGTCCCAATGTCCTCAGCGCGCGGGTCCGGCTTGTCATAACCCTCGTAGACCGCGTCCACATCGGCTACGGAAGTGACGTTGTGGAGAAGCACCATATCCAGGTAGGCATTTGGCGGATAGGCGCCTTTGCCGTCGCCGAACAGCTGCGTCAGGGTTCGTTTCAGGTCGTCGACGGCATGAAAACATTGCTCGCCTTCGCTGGGGCTGCGATAGTCCTCTTTCGCCCAGCCGCCCTTTGCCCAACGCAGCATGGTCTTGCTGGTCAGCCAGAATTCGCGCCGCTTGCGCTCGTCGTATCCTGGCAGACCGGGCACTAAATGCAGCTCCCGGAAGGCCTTTCCATAGTTCAATTGGCTCGGGCCGTACACGTTCGAGGTGTCGAAGTAGTTGATGCCCAAGTCGAACGCCTTCAAAATGATTTTGACCGGATCTATGTCGCCGGCAGTCCACTGCAACGAAGCCTGGCCACCCAGGCCGAGCGTCGTCGCCTCAAATTGCATCCGGCCCATGTCGCGCCGCATAGGCCTGGTCACGGTTGTACTGCCGAATCCCCGGTGGGCGCCTAGAGCCACACCCGCCGTAACTGCGCCGGCAACCTTGACGAACTGGCGCCGAGAAACGCCACGATGAGTAATCATGATTTTGAATCCTCGCGTATACAGTAACCACAGCTAGCGTCTTCTTGCAAGCCCGAAATTGCATTGCGGGACGCGGCTGGAACCTGTGGCTCACCAACGGTCCTGCAACTCAAAATCGGAACGCGGCTGCCGAGCCGTGGCGCACGTTCCCGGCGCAGTATAGGTCAAATCGTTGACATGGCTGACAAAGGCTTGGTCCAGTTGGGGTAGATTGAGCTGCGCTTGGAGCGAACAGGGAGAAAAGCGAGATCGTCTCGTCGAAGAACAAAGTGGCACTTCTCGCCGTCCCTTTTCATAGAATTCGCCAAAGAGCCTGCCGCATTCGGTTTACATCTCAACCCCTGCCATGGCCTTCTGGAACGTCTTGGCGAGGCACGGGCGTATGCTGTGGGGTTGGAAACTTAGCGGTCCGGCCCGCCGGCGGGGTCATTCCTGGCGGCCTTTTTCTGCAAACGTACTCGGAAAGAACGAAGTGCAGCAACATTTTGGGGCGGATCATTTGGCCTTTCGGAGGTGAGTGAATGGCAGATGGGACCGGCGAGATGTCGACGGTGGAATCGCTGTTGGGGGACCGCTATACGCGGGAGGCGCGGATCGCACCGGCCTTCCTGTGCGTATTTCCCGTCGTTCTCCTGCTCATGTCTTGGTTTACAAAACTGCAGGATGCGGTGCCCGCGCTTCTGACCTTGCTGTGCGTGTTCGGAGTGGCGCGCTGGATCTCGCACATTGCGCGTGCGGTGGGAGACGAGATCGAGATAGATTTCTTCAGGAAGTGGGGTGGCAAACCTACCACAACCATGTTGCGCGTCGCCCTAGGTCACCTTGAGGCCGAAGCTGTGAAATGCGACGAGTGGGTGAAACACCTTTTGCAGGAAGCGCCCCATGCAGCGCAATTTAGAAAAATGGTGGCGGCACGGGGCGGACCCCATTTCCCAACCAAGGGCGACGAGAAAGAGGCCCTGGAAGCAGCCGGCGTGGACCCGGACAAACAGGCGGAGATGCTCAATGCGCTCTTCGAGCCAGTTGTGGCCTGGATGCGGGAGAACTCGCGCCACAACAGCCTGGTGTTTGAAGAGGAGATTTCCTACGGGTTTCAACGCAACTTTTACGCCCTGAAGAACTTCGCGCTCTGGTGCAATGGGCTGGCGCTGCTGGTGCAGGTAAGCGTGATTGCCTGCCTGTATTTCTGGCAGCACAGGTGGGCGATGAAACCTGAGATTGCGGCGATGATCCTGGCTGCGAATCTGCTTTACCTTGCCGGTGTGCGCTGGTTTGTCTCGGAGCGGAGCGTAAAGGTGCAGGGATTCATCTACGCGCGCCAGTTGTTCGACTCGTTTTATTGCGAGGGCCCGTCGAGCTGGAATGGGGATGCAGGGAAGCGGCCCATGGGGAAGTAGGGAGGGACGTAGGAGCCAACGCTTTGACCACGTGGACACAGTAAAGCCGCATTGACTCTGCCTTAGCGATCGAGGTGGCTGGTATCAATGGGATTAGGATCGTCGAAGGCGGGAAATTGCGGCAGTCCCGCGCGCAACCCAGTCCAGCCCTCGGCGACGACGATGCTGTTGCGTGGGTTGCCGGGCTGGTAGCGCACCGTGCAAGGGAATCCGGCGCGCACCTGGCTGGGCTGAACGATGTTGCGCATGGCGGTAACGTCCTGCGAGCATTCGTAGTTGACGCCAGCAATGCTGTAGTTGAAGAGCAGAAAAGTGCTGTTTTTGCCAGCCGCGCCTTCCACCTCGTACACATCGAGCAGCGTGCCATCGACAAGACGTCCCGACTGGACCAGAAACTGGCGCCGTGCGCGCTCGATTTCGTCGGCGCTGGGGCGGCGGCGCATCACCAGCCAAAGGGCCAGGGCAGCGATCGCGGCCACGGTGGTTACGCCAGCGACGACCTGCCATTCGTTGTTGTTCGGAAAGGTCATTTACGAGTGGAACTTTCCCCGGATCAGCCCTAGATTGAGAATAACGCACGTGCAGAGCGCGGCGCGCGCGGACTGTGGCGAGTTATTGCTCGCTTTTTGCTCTGTTGGGCGTTTGTTTTCGAAAGGGCAAAACGCGCCATAGGCCAGCGAGGCACAGCGAAGCCATCCCGCGCACGGTCATCCTCTCCGGTGGCCGCGCTCTATGGCCCCGACCGCACCGCAAGTGTAAATCCGCTGCTGTCCTTTGACCAGTCATACACGCCGAAATCGCAACTATAGACGGTCCAGGCGTCCCCGGTAGCTGCGTTAGTGCTGGATGTCCAGTAGTACTGGCCTTCCGGAAAAATGGTAAAGATCGGCGGCTGATACACCGTGCCATCGAGGTTCAGGATGGTGTAGTCAAAATATTGGCTTTCGTTGGTTTGCATGCGATCGGCCATGCTTTGCATCTCATTGCGGTTGGGCATTCTCCACTGGCCCGGCACCGATCCGTCAGACAAACCGCATTGGCCGCTGGCCAAATTGTTGACGGCGGCGACGGCGGCAGCCCAGGGGAGGTTGAGATTGCTGCAATTGGCCTGCTTGAGCCACACGAGCCCTGTCAGAATGTCAGTGACAGTCCCGTTGCCATTGTCGATCCATCGCGGATAGGGCAGGCCCACGCCTTTCAGGAGAGTTCCATCGTCGCCGCTCGCATAAGGCACATTGAATCCCGTGGCCTGTAGCTTCACCGCGCCCCCGGTCGTGCCTTTGACCGCCCAAACCGCATTCGTGGAAGTGGCCATGACGTTTGAAACGCCATCATTCACGTACTCCCCATCGCTGAAACGGATGGCCCAGGCCAAAACGGTACCGGATTCGCCGTCAAAACCGGCTTCGCCTCCATAATAGCCAGTCGAGGTCCAGTAGATGCCGTTCGAGACGTTGGAAAAGGGATTGCCCGCGGTTAGAGCCGGGCCGCTCGCAGAGACGTCGACGAGGCTTTCGAGTTCGATCATGTTGGGCAAACGCCAAGTGCCCGCAACTGAGCCATCCGTCAAGCCGCATTGTCCGCTGGCCAATTGATTGGCCTCCGCCACCGCGTTGTACCAGGAAGCAGGGCTTAAGCAGCCGGCATTTTCGAGCCAGATGAGGCCGGTAAGGTGATCTGTGACGGTCCCGTCTCCGTTGGCGGTGAAGCGTATTTCCGGCCAGGCTGTTCCCTTGCGCAATGCTCCGTCATCGCCGGCTGCGTAGGAGGTGGTTTGGCCCGTGGCGGCAAGACTTACCAGCGGGTTGCTGCCGTTGTATGCGGTGAAATCGGCTCCGCTCAAGGAGCTGTAAGGAGCAGGCACCCAATCGAGCACGGCAAAAATGATCGGGGGATTCAAAGTGTTCAGTCCATAAAACTGTTGGTTCATCCCGGCGCGCACCACTGTGGCCCCGCTGGTGGGAGCAGGGTAGAACCCGTATCCTGCCTTGATGGCCCAGAACTGATATTCGGCGGGCACATTTCCGCCGGCCATCAAGTTGGAAAAGGTGTAATTGCCATTCGCATCCGTGGTGGTTGTCTGGACAACCGTATTTGTATTGGTCTCCAAGGCATAAATCGTCACCCCGGAGAGCGCATTGCCTTCGAAGGTGACGGCGCCGGAGATACTGGCGACGCGCGGTCCCGGGCCGGGATCGGTCATACCCCCAGTCCTCACCGTTCCACCGCCGCCGCATGCGCTCAAGAAGCCTACAGCGAGAAACATCGACCATCCCTTAATTCGCTCCATCGCCTTCACCTCACCTGGCCCCGGACAGGGGGAACAGAAGCGCGTGGTACACGCTTCTCTGCGCATGGCCCACGGTTGTGATCGGCAAACCACAAGCAATCTTTAGAGATTTCTCATGAAAGGCTACGGTTTTGCCAGAATTCGCGGGCTTTGGTTCCGACTGCGCCGCGCGGAAGATCTCTCACCGACCGCTGACGCCCAGACCCTTCATCACAACAGCAAGCGCGCTCATTGCTTGGGCGGCTCCTGTACCGCGCAGATGACCTATACTCTAGGTTGCACTGGACGTTCTTTCCTGTGTTGGACGAGAGAATCGCAATGAACGGGAACCAAACATTTCATGCCACGACAGTGATCTGCGTGCGGCGCAACGGCCAGGTCGTGATGGCCGCCGACGGCCAGGTGACCTTCGGCGATCACGTATTGAAGCACTCGGCCCGAAAGATCCGGCGCCTCTACCAGGACAAGATTCTCGCGGGGTTCGCGGGATCGACGGCCGACGCGTTCAATTTGTTTGCACGGTTCGAGACCAAGCTCGAACAGCACGCCGGCAACTTGAACCGCGCGGCAGTGGAGCTGGCCAAGGACTGGCGCACCGACAAAATGCTGCGCAACCTGGAGGCGCTGCTGCTGGTGGCCGACAAGGCCCAGACGTTTCTGATCTCCGGCTCGGGGGACGTGATCGATCCCGACGAGCCGCTGGCGGCGATCGGATCGGGCGGCAGCTACGCCACGGCCGCGGCCCGCGCGTTGATGGAGAACACAGACATGGGTGCGCGGGAGATTGCCGAGAAGGCGATGAAGATCGCCGGGCAGATCTGCATTTATACGAACGACCGGATTACCGTCGAAGAGTTGCTGTAGACAGGCGACCTCTGTCGTGAGGAGTCGGTTCGGAAGGGGTGCCATGAAAGTTTTTCTAAAGGGCGGAAAAGCCGCATCCGAAGAATCCATTTTGGCGTTGGAATTAGCTTTGAAAATCAGCATTCCATCCGCGTATAGAGACTTTCTCCGCACCTCCGATGGCGCTGCTCCGGAAAGCAACATGGTGGGAGGAGACAACCGGGGACGCTATTCGGTCCGGCAGTTCATCCCGGGGGCCGAGATCATGAAGGAAAGAAGTCAAATCGAGAACATCCGAACCGGCGCCTTCCCAATCGCGTACGATGCCTGTGGCAATTATTTTCTCGTCGATGTGGAACAGGCGGGGGCCGTATTTTTCTGGGACCACGAACAGCCGTGGGATATTATTCGGGTCGCTGACGGTCTTTGCGACTTTCTGGATTTGCTGGAACCATTTGACACCAGGACCGTGGCGCTCAGACCTGAGCAGGTGAAACGTATCTGGGTAGACCCAGTGTTTCTAGAGAAGCTGAAGGACAAAGCCAAGGCCAACTAAGGAAAGTACAGAAGCGAGATCGGAGTAAACCAGGTCGAGAGTGGCTATTTACCTACCCGCATCCGCCGAAGAACAGGAACTGGCGCTCGACGGGTTCTCCATTGCCAAGATCCGCGTTCTTTCTTATTCTTACTGGTAGGAGTAATGCCGATGCAGATTACAAGTAAAGGCCAGGTTACGATACCGCAACAGGTGCGCATCCGCCTGGGACTCCTTCCCAATACCGAAGTGGAGTTTGAGCTTGCCGGGAACCATGCCCGCATTCGCAAGGTAAGTCAGAGCGGCAGGACCGGCGTCAGAGGTCTCAACGCTCTCCAGGTCTTGCGCAACTCTGCCGATGCGCGCATGTCCACCGATGAGATTATGGCGTTGACCCGAGGGGGCGCGAAGGCTGGAAGGAAGCCCAGGTGAAGCCGGTCTTATCGAACCTTCGAGCCCGGCTCGGCGATTGCCGGGGCGTCCTTGTGGACAGCAACATCTTGCTCGATATTGCCACCGGCGATCCAGGATGGGAGGCTTGGTCCAGCGAGGCATTGACTGAATGCGCCGAAAACGCGGCTCTGGTGATCAATCCTATTATTTATGCCGAGGTGTCCATTGGATTCCGGACCATCGAGGCGTTGAACGCTGCCTTGCCGAGCCGAATATACTCGCGAGCACCCCTACCCTGGGAGGCCGGCTTTCTTGCCGGAAAATGTTTCCTTGCCTATCGCCGCCGTGGCGGACAGAAGGTTGCGCCTCTTCCCGATTTCTATATTGGGGCGCACGCCGCCATCGATCAATTAGCGATTCTCACGCGCGATGCCGGCCGCTATCGAACCTATTTTCCCAAAGTGGAAGTTCTTGCGCCGTCCGGCGTCTGAGAAAATGGAATCTGACTGAAACATGGCCATTTATCTTCCCGCATCCGCCGAAGAACAGGACATCTCGCTGGACGAGTTGACGCCGCGCGAGATTGTTGCCGAGCTCGACAAACACGTGGTTGGCCAAAAAGCCGCGAAGCGCGCGGTGGCGATCGCGCTGCGCAACCGCCAGCGCCGGCAAAAGCTGCCGCCCGACATGGCTGACGACATTATGCCCAAAAACATCATCATGATCGGGCCGACGGGCGTGGGCAAAACCGAAATTGCGCGACGGCTGGCGAAGCTGACGAACTCGCCGTTTCTCAAAGTGGAGGCGTCGAAGTTTACTGAAGTGGGCTACGTGGGCCGCGATGTGGAGTCGATGATCCGCGACCTGGTGGAGATCGCGATCGATATGGTGCGCGAACAGCGCCTGGAAGAGGTGGAAGATCGCGCCGAGATGAACGCCGAGGAGCGGCTACTCGACGTGCTGCTGCCTCCGCCGCCCGCAAAGCCGCACGGGCAGGACGGCCAGATCTCGCTGCCCAGCCCCGAGAGCCACCAGCGCTCGCGCGAAAAGCTCCGCCAACAGTTCCGCGAGGGCAAGCTCGACGACCGCATCGTGGAGATCGACGCACGCGAACGCTCCTTGCCGCAGTTCGGCATTATTTCGAACCAAAGCCTTGAGGACATGGAGATGAACCTCAAGGAGATGCTGCCGAACATCTTTGGCGGAGGAACAAAGAAGAAAAAAATGAAGGTGGCCGACGCTTTCGACTATCTGGTGCAGGAGGAGGAGGGGCGGCTGATCGACATGGACGCGGTGAACCGCGTCGCCGTGGAGCGAGTGGAATCGAACGGGATTGTTTTTCTCGACGAGATCGACAAGATCGCCGGACGCGAGAGCGGGCACGGGCCGGATGTTTCGCGCGAGGGCGTGCAGCGCGACATTCTGCCTATCGTCGAGGGCACTACGGTGAATACGCGCTACGGCATGGTGCGCACCGACCACATTTTGTTTATCGCTGCGGGCGCGTTCCACGTCTCCAAGCCCAGCGACCTGATCCCTGAGCTGCAGGGGCGTTTTCCCATCCGCGTAGAGTTGCGGTCGCTCACAGTTGAGGATTTCCTCCGTATTCTGACCGAGCCCAAGGCTTCGCTGACCAAGCAGTACGCGGCGCTGCTTGAGACTGAAGGCGTGAGGCTGGAGTTTGCGCCGGAGGCGCTGCGCGAGATGGCGGAGTTTGCCTTTAGAGTCAACGAGACGACCGAGAACATCGGAGCGCGGCGGCTGCACACCATTATGGAACGCGTGCTTGAGGACATCAGTTTTCTAGCGCCCGACGTGGCGCGCCGGACAACCGATGAACAGGCCGCGGCTGCTATGGCAAAGGCCGTAAGCGATGAGGCCACCACGCCTTTGCCCTACGAAGAGCGCATGACGGCCTCCGGTCCCGAAAAAGCCTTCCTTGTCGATGCCGAGTACGTGAAGCGGATGGTGGCGTCGATCGTCAAGGACCAGGATCTGTCACGGTATATTCTCTAGAAAAAGTCCTCTATGCGTGCCTCAGTCATGGGTTTGAATTTGACAATTAGGTGAGCACGTGCTAACTTTCAACTTATCTCGCTTGCATGATCAAGCCGGTGTACATCTCGGAGAACGATGCGCCTGCGAAAAAGAGAATTCTTTCTGCGGCGCTGAAGCTGTTTGTGACGCGAGGCCTTTGCGCGACTACGGTACGCGAGATCGCAGCGAAGGCGCGTTGCACCAATCCAGCTCTCTTCAAACACTTTGAAAGCAAGGATGCGCTGGCTCTTCACCTGTTCGAATGCTGTTACTTCGCGCTGTTTGAAACTGTCTTCACGGCTATGGCAGCACACAAAAGCTATAGACTGCGTCAGCGTGCACTAGTCGATGCTTACATAGACGCGCTGGTTCGCGACAGCGCCGCAGTGCTATTTGCGCAGGAGAATATTCGGCGCTTCTGGCCTCTGGCGAGCCCCGCCATCCGCAGGCATTCCATTCTCGGCTTGATCGGCGAAATGCTGCGAGACGGCCTGAAGGAAGGGACGGTCACGAGAACCGTAAGTGTGGAGATGCTGACTGTGGTATGGGCAGGCACGATGCAGCAGTTCGCGCGCATGTGGTACTTTGGCGAACTCAGCCGTGAGAAAGGGGCGCTGGCAGAGGAATTGGAGACAGCTTTGACGAGGGCTGTAGACAGAAGATTTGTTTTGTCCATGAAGTAAGCATATGCTAACCAACGAGACTTCAAGGGTGAAGGGGTGGCCAATGGCGAGAATTCATGCTATTCAGACAGGGCGTGTGCAGGTTCGGCGGGCGCAGACGGTTGCGAAAGGGCGCGGCATCGCGAAAGTCGCGAACATGCTGTTCGACGAGGAGTGGACCGATTGGCTGCCGATCTATGCCTGGGCAATCGAACTCGGCGACCGGATTGTGCTGGTAGATACCGGCGAGACGGCCCGCGTACACGAGCACGGCTATCATCCGCGGTGGCATCCCTTCTACCGGAGAGCGGTGCGATTCAGCGTGAGACCGGAGGAGGAGCTAGGACCGCGATTGCAAGAGTTGCGGATTTCGCCGGCCGATATCAGCCACGTGATCTTGACGCATCTGCATACCGATCATGCGGGCGGGCTGCGCCACGTGGTGGGCTGCAGAATCCTTGTTCACGGAAAAGAACTGCGGCGCGCACAAGGAATGATGGGAAAGCTGAATGGCTATCTTCCACACCGCTGGCCAAAATGGTGGCAACCCGGGTCGCTTTCTTTCACGAGTGGAGCTGTGGGGCCATTCACAGAAAGCGCCGACGTGTTGGGAACCGGCGAGGTGCTGGTCGTCCCGACTCCGGGCCACACACCGTGGCATGTCTCGGTGCTTGTGCAAGGGGTGCCAGCGGTGCTGTTGGCAGGCGACACGAGCTACACGCAAGGGCTGCTTATCGAAGGCAAAGTCGATGGAGTAAGCCCCGACGCGCGGATATCTCGCCAGACGATGGGGAAAATTCGTGAACTGGCGCGCGAACGTTCGCTGGTTTACTGTCCCGCACACGATCCGGAAAGCGCCGCGCGCTTGGCGAACGCAGTTATGATGTAGCGGCCACGGGCCTGTATGCGGGGAGCGGTTATACCAGGTGGAGAATGCGGAGGTGAGCAGGGCGGTGGCGGTGGCGACGACGCTATGCGCGGAGTGCGGGCCCCGGGGGGAAATCCCACGATGCCCTTCTGTAAATCGATGACGACAACCGCAGTGCGACGCGGCTGAAGGATGAGTTCGCACATGATTTCCCACCGGATTTGCGGCGGCGCGGCAGCGTGCCAAAACGACATTCCACTCCCGGCACGCCAATGTCATTCTTGCAAGACGGCTTTACAGGCCGCTGAAAAGGCCCGAAAGAGGAGCGAAAAGTGACAGGACAAGAATGGCAGGGGCCGGAGCCCGTTCATTCTGCGTGCTTTGGTGGCCCGACCAAAGTCGTGCCCTTGTTACAAAGCTCCTTCAATCGAGTTTTTCAGCGGCCTGTTTAGCCGGTCTTGGAGTTGCTACCCGGCATGGAATGGAGAAAGACGGCGTTCCACGGAGGGGACTGCAATCCAATCTCCGATGAGCAGAGCTCACGAGCCATGAAGCTGGCGCGGTCAGCGAAAAATGCGTAACTGCGATAGAATCATTAAGAAGTCGCGGATGTGGATGTTTCGCCAAGAGTTGTCTGCTGTTCCACACCGCGCCGCCAAACACAGGCGTGCGAAATTGTTCGGAATCTCGCACTCCAGCGTGCAGTGCATGGCACATCCCGAGGCTGCACGGGAAAAAACAACAGGGATCGGGGAGTGGCTCAGCCTGGTAGAGCACCTGGTTCGGGACCAGGGGGTCGGAGGTTCAAATCCTCTCTCCCCGACCATTAGTTAATCCCAATAGGTTCATGTGTTTAGCCTACGGCTTCTACAGGCTGTAAAACACCCTCAGAATTGGGACCATTGGGACCATCCGCAACAAACAAGGCGGATTCCGAGGCCATTCTTTGCCGGAAGCTGTCATCGAAGTGGGTATACCTCCCGGTGATTCGAAACGAACTATGTCCGACCCACTCCTCTTGCAGTTTCTGCGGCACTCCATTTGCGGCAAGCACTGAAACGCGACCGTGACGGAACGCATGTGGTCCGGCCTTCGGGATTCCCAATTGCTTGAGATTCGCATAAAGGTTGCGATTCACGTTTCGTCTCCCAAGCGGAGTTCCATTGCGCGTGCAAAAGAGCCGTCCGCTTGTCCGTTTGCCGATGTGAGCCTTCAGCAATTCCAGAAGTACCGGATCTATGCT